>JAABUP010000513.1_pt1 | contig 84937 bp, 90 predicted proteins | sample 5559201 | NCBI WGS metagenome assembly JAABUP01 (sample SAMN10711887, study PRJNA513373) | rock metagenome | isolation source: Antarctica rocks | place: Antarctica
ACGACGTCGCCGCGAACACCGGCTGGGTGTCGGTGGGCGCCGACCATGACACCTCCGCGTTCGCGGTCGCGACGCTGCGCCGCTGGTGGAACACGGTGGGCTGCCACCGCTACCCGCACGCTGACCGCTGCTGATCTCTACCCGAGGCACGGCTTCGGGCCGGTGCGCTGGGCGTGCAGCTCTTCGGCGTCGGCCGGGGAGCGGCGGGTCCGCTTCGGCGCGACCTGGGTGCGTGGGATGGTCATGCCAGTCCTTCCGCGATGGGGCCCAGGGCGAGGGCGGGGACGAAGGTGATCGCGGCGACCAGCACGATGGTGCCGGCGACCAGGACCGCGAACTGGGGCCGGTTGCTGGCGAGGGTCCCGGCGCTGGGCTCAACCCGGGGCTGGCGCGCGAGCAGCCCCGCCAGCGCCAGTACGGCGATGATCGGCACGAACCGGCCCAGCAGCATCGCCGCGGCCAGGGTGGACTGGAAGAAGCCGCTGGTCACCGTCAGCCCGGCGAACGCGGAACCGTTGTTGTTGGTGGCTGAGGCGAACGCGTAGAGCACCTCGGTGAACCCGTGGGCCCCGGAGTTGGTCTGCGCGTCGGCGGTGGCCGGGAGAGCGATGGCCAGCCCGGTCCCCAGCAGAACCACGGTGGGCATGACCAGGATGGCGACGACCGCGGTGGTGATCTCGCGACGCCCGAGTTTCTTGCCCAGGTACTCGGGGGTCCGACCGACCATCAGACCGGCGAGAAACACCGCGATGATCGCGATCACCAGGATCGAATAGAGCCCGGTGCCGACCCCGCCGGGGGTCATCTCGCTGAACAGGATGTTCAGCAGCGCCCCTCCGCCGCCGAATCCGGACAGGCTGTCGTGGGCCCCGTTGACCGCGGACGTGCTGGTGGTGGAGTTGGCGAATAACGCGGTGGAGGGGATGCCGAAGCGGACCTCCTTCCCCTCCATGTTGGCGCCGGCGGCGATAGCGGCCGGTCCCGTCGCGTGGGCCTCGGAGGTCCAGATGACCGCGAGCATGGTGCCCCAGAGGGTGGCCATCACCGAGAGCAGGGTCAGGCCTTGGCGGGTGTCGCAGACCAGCACACCGAAGGTGCGGGTCAAGCTCACGGGGATGACCAGCAGCAGGAAGATTTCCAGCAGGTCCGAGGTTCCGTTGGGGTTCTCGAACGGGTGCGCGGCGTTGGCGTTGAAGATTCCGCCGCCGTTGGTGCCGAGCTCCTTGATGGCCTCCTGCGACGCGGTCGGGGCCAGCCCGATCGTGTGGCCCTGCCCGTCCACCCCGGTCACGTCGACGCCGGTGCGCAGGCTCATCACCGCACCGAGGGCGACCAGCAGGATCGCCGCGACCACCGCGATCGGAGCCAGGATGCGAATGGCGCCGCGGGTGATGTCGACCCAGGCGTTGCCGATCCGGTCGGTGCGCGAGCGGATGAACCCGCGCACCAGGGCGATCGCCACCGCGATGCCCACCGCGGCGGAGACGAAGTTCTGCACCGTCAGCCCGGCCATCTGGACCGTGTTGCCGATGGTGGACTCGGGCACGTAGGACTGCCAGTTGGTGTTGGTCACGAACGAGGCCGCGGTGTTGAACGCGATCCCCGGCTCGACCGCGCCGCGCCCGAAACTCATCGGCAGCAACGCTTGGGCCCGCTGGATCAGGTAGAGCAGCACGACACCGACGGCGGAGAACGCCAGGATCGATATCGCGTAGGTGCTCCAACGCTGCTCCGAGTTCGGGTCGACGCGTACCACCCGGTAGATCGCCTTCTCCAGGCGCCAGTGCTTGGTGTCGGTGTAGACCCGCGCCATCCAGTCCCCCAGTGGCCGCCACGCCGCTCCGAGCAGGACCAACAGCATCAGCAGCTGAAGCAGGCCCGCCACCGTGGTCGACATCAGAACCGCTCCGGGCGCACCAGCGCCACGACCAGATAGATCAACAGGGCCACGGCGAGGACTCCGCCGAGCACGTTCGCGACGGTCACAACCGGTCTAATCCGCGCACCGTGAGTACCAGCACCGCAAACACCGCGACGAACACCAGCGCGTACAACAGATCCAGCATCGCCCGCTCCCCTCCCGCTCGGCTCATCCCGTTCGACTCAACTGACCCAGCTCGGGCGGCGCCACTCGCCTGGCCCACCCCCACGCGGTCCAGTCGGCGGCGGCAGCCCGAACACCGCGCCCGGTCCGCCGCAAGGCGAGCGTCCACCGGCCATCCGCACTCGACCGGAATCTCTACGACCCGTTAACGGCTCCCGCCGGATTTTTTCGGTTTGTTGACGGCCCCGAGTCCTGGGTCGTGTCGCCCGGCCGCATGGGGCGTGTGATCGCTGACATCGGGCCCTACCCGGCCGCGCTGCTCGTCATCGCGGCAGTGGTGACCGCGGCGATCCCGTCCAGCGGAGGCCAGGCGGGGCCGGCCGGCCATCACCGGCCGCGCACGCGAGTCCATTGACGTGCTTCCGGACACGTGAGCGGCGCCGAGATCACCGCGAAGCCCGAGTCCAAAACCCTGCGCTACCGGCTACAGCACGTCGCCGCGCCTCACTCCCGGGACGGCGGGTCTGGCGACACGCAAACGATTCAAGAAGCAACGATCCGGATCACGATCACCACGACCTCGACCTGAATACCGGGGCCAGGGCGCTCAGGGGACCCGCGGCTCGTCCTGCCCGGGGGGCATCGTCGTGGACCCACCTTCCGAGCCCGTCCCACGACCATCGCGGCATCGGCAGCCCCCGCTCGACCGTCGCGTCCACCGGTGCACAGGCCAGCACCTCGTCGACCGCCCACTCCATGTAGGCCCGCAGCGCGGCGCGGAACTCAGGGTCGGGGGGAAGGCCGGCGTCGTCGGCCGCCGCGACGCAGCAGGCCACGAACCGTTCGCCGAGATCGCCCATCTCTGCGTTGCCCGAGTGCATGAACAACATGGACGAGTGGTCGGCGCGCGACCCGGAGTACCGCGGCGGACCGCCCTCACCTCGGCCCAGTAGGCGGCCAGCCTCTCGACGTGCTGGGGGTGCTGGTCGGGATGCGAGAACGGGTGGCTCAGTTCGGGGTCCTGCAGGCAGCGCGCGTGATGGGCGGTGGCCAGGGCCACGAAGGCGGCGTCGCCACCCGCGAACTCATACAGGGAAGGACGCTCCGCGGGCGGCTGCGGTCCCGTCCGGTCGGGGGAGGTGGAGGTGGAGGCCGTGCGCTTGACGGCCCGCCAGCCGCCCGCCCGGTTGTGGGCCACGATCTCCCGGAACATCGCGAGGAGCGCGGCGGCGGGAACCGTTTCGCCCTCCCGCACCGCCACGGTGCGTGCGGTCGAGTTGTCGTGACCGCCGGTGATGATGTGGTCGGGGTCGGGGACGATCGCACCGTCGTAGAGGAATACGTTGACGTGCTTCTTCGCGGCCAGCAGCGCGCAGACGTTGCCCTGCAGCACGAAGTACGGCTGCACGGTGCGCTTGATGGTCTCGGTGACCTCCGGGTCGGCGGCGTGGACGAGCTCCCGCACCTCTTGGCAGATCGCCTGCTGCCACGGCGGGAGCGCCGCGATGTAGGCGTCGACGCGCGGATCGGCCGTGTAGCCCATGGCGACCGCCTCCCTTCTCGATGACGGTCCGTTCGCCACGATGTCCTACCGCGTCGAACCGGACCAGGTCATGGGCCCGGAAAAGGAGGAACCCACACCCGGACGTCCTACGGTCTGCGGGATGCGTCCCACGATCGACAGCGACGTCGAGATGGCCACCCGCGACGGTGTCACCCTGCTCGCCGACGTGTACCGCCCGGCCGGTGGCGGGCGGTGGCCGGTGCTGCTGCACCGCACGCCCTACGACCGCACCGACCCGACGCTGGTCTCGGCCATCGTCGCCGACCCGCTGTGGCCGACCCGCTGTGGCCGGCCCGCCAGGGCTTCGCTGTCGTCGTGCAGGACGTCCGCGGCCGGTTCACCCCCGCGGCGAGCTCGACTTCGCCCACCAGGAGCACGACGACGGCTACGACGCCGTCGAGTGGGCGGCGGCCCAGCCGTGGAGCGACGGCGGCGTCGGCGTCTACGGCTCGTCGTATCACGCGCTCAGCGCGCTGAACGCGGTCGCCGCACGGCCACCCCATCTGCGCGCCGCGCTCGCGATGATCGGCGGCGCGGACATGGAGGCCACGTCGTGGCCGGGAGGCACCTTCGAACTGGGGTTCCTGACGCTCTACTCCCTCGGGCAGTCGCTCGACACCATCAGCCGGCTCGACGTCGACGACGCCGAGCGGGCCGCCCTGCGCCGGCGGGTCGTGGCGGCCCTAACCGACCCGGCGGGCACCGTCGCGACGCTGCCGCTCACCGACGTCGACGTGCTCTCGGACCCCCGACTCGGACGGGCGTGGCAGGAGCGCCTCGCCCACGAGCCGGGCGACGCGTACCGGGACCGGCCGACCGTGCACGCCGACCCGAGCCGCGTCGACGTGCCGTTGTTGCAGGTCGCGGACCGCGACTTCCTGTCCCCGTCGATGTTCCGCCTGGCCGAGGCCCTCGCCGGCGACCCCCGCCACCGTCTCGTCGCGGGACCCTAGGCCCACGGCGGCGTGTACACCGGCCCCCATCCAGATGGCCGCGAACGACCCGGGTGGTTCAGGCCGTTGCGCGGGTCGTCGGGTGGTAGGTACCGAAGGACCAGATGTTGCCTTCCGGGTCGCGGGCGGCGTACTCGCGGGAGCCGTAGGGCTGATCAGTGAGCCCGTAGACGATCTCGGCTCCGGCCGCGACGGCCCGCTCGTGGTGGGCATCGACCTCATCGACCGGCAGGTAGAGCACGGCCCGGCCGGTGTCGAACGGGTCCGCGGACCCGCGGCGGGTGCCCAGCATGATCACCCCACGGTTCCAGGACAGCTCGGCGTGCCCGACCGAGCCGTCGTCGGCCGTGCTCACCGTCTCTTCGGTGAGCCCGAACGCGCTGGTCAGGAAGGCGATGGCGGCCTTGGCGTCGGTGTATCGCAGGGTGGGGTAAATGCTCATGGCGGGCACGCTAGGCCGGTATCGGGCTCGACGGCTTGTACGGAAGTGGGATCAGGGTGCCGTTCCATTCGGCGATGTACTGGGTCGGGGTGGCGCCGGCGAGGGTGTGGAACTCGCGGACCAGGTGGGCGTGGTCGGTGTAACCGCACTCGGCGGCCACCTCGGCGATGCCCCGGCGGGCTGGGGGCCGCCCGGGCCCCGCGCCGGGGACCAGCAGGTCGCTCGCCCGACGGAACCGCAGCACTCGCGCTGCCGGTTTGGGTGCCAGTCCGATCTGGTCGCGGAAGCGGGTCAACAGGTGCCGGCGGCTCCACCCCGTACCGTCGGCCAGCTCCCGCACGGTGACCCGTCCGCCGGAGCGCTCGAGCCGTGTCCACGCCCAGGCGACCTCGGGATCGGGCCGGACGGTCGTGGCGTCCAGCAGCCGCAGCAGCACCGTGTCGACGTGGGCGAACCGTTGCGCCCAGGTGCTGGTGTCGGCGAGCCGGTCGGGTAGCGCGGCCAGGGCGGGGACCGCGAGCTCGTCGAGATGCGGGGCGCAGTTGGTCAGCTCGGGCAGCGGTCGGCCCAGCAGCCGGAACACCCCGAGCGGGCTGAGGTTGACCTGCACGCCGTGCTGGTGCCCGGTGAACTCGGTGATGATCGCGGCGTCGTGGATCCCGGCCAGGAAAGCCGCCGGAACGGTCGGACCCGCCGGGCCGTGCAGCCGGATCGGGCCGCCGAAGCCGAGGATGAGCGTGCACGACCCGGTCGGGGCCTGGCGCCGGCGCAGCGGCTGCGTGCTGTGCTCCCGGTAGCCGCTGTAGCCGGCAACGCAGCCGGCCAGCCCCGGGTGCGGCCGGCCCGCAACGAACTCCGCCTCCACCCCGCCAGCATGGCAGGGCCCGGTCAGCGGGTGGGATCTTGTGGATGAAGCCCAGCGGGTTGGTGCCGTCGTGTTCCTGAGATCGTCTCAGCCCGGCCTTCCTACGGTCGGGTCATGACCGACGGTCGCCGCTCGCGGCGCGTGTGGAGCGTGAACGTCGCCCTCCTGCTGGTGATCGTCGCCGTCGTCGTCGGGGTCGTCGTCGCTCTCACGTCTTCCTCGTCGGCCGCCCCGGGTCTGCGGACCGTGCCCGTGGGGCGCGGGACGGTGACCGAGACCGTCAGCGCGTCCGGCACCGTGTCCAGCGCGACCAGCTCGACGGTCGACTTCCCCACCGGGGGGACGATCGCGAGCGTCCGGGTCGCCCTGGGCGATCGGGTGCGGGCGGGGCAGACCCTCGCGACCCTCGACGGCGAGTCGGCCCGGGCGAGCCTGCAGGCGGCCCGCGCCCAACTCACGGCGTCGCGCGAGCAGCTCTCCAGCGCGGTCGACACCCGCGACGCCGCCGTGGCGGGCACCCCCGCCGCTGCCGACGGCCCCGTGCTGTCGGCGCGGGCGGCCGTGGCGCAGGCCCAGGCGCAGGTCGTCGCCGCGCAGCAGAACACCGACGACCTCACACTCGTCGCCCCGCAGAACGGCACCGTCACGAGCCTGGACGCCAAGGCCGGCCGCACCGTGGGAGGGGGCGGCGTCGCCACCACCAGCACCGGGGGCGGCAGTGCCGCCAGCGCGGGCGGGGGCTCAGCATCGGGGGGCTCAGCATCGGCTGGTGCACAGTCGGGTGGCTCGGCCGCGGGTGGGGCCACCGGGAGCGCCGCAGGAGGGGCCGGCGCCACGGCGGCGGCCGGCGGTGCCACGACCCCGCTCATGACGATCACCGACCTCGACTCGCTACAGGTGGTCGCGGACATCCCCGAACTCGACGTCGGTCGGATCGCCACCGGCCAGCCCGCGACGATCTCGGTCAACGCCCTGCCCGGAGACCACCCGGCCGGAGCGGTGGCCTCGGTCGACACGCTCCCGGCCACGAGCAGTGCGGTGCAGTACGGCACCGTCGTCGACGTCATGGACCCGCCTCGCGGTCTGCGGCCGGGGATGTCGGCGAGTGTGTCGATCGTGGTGGCGCAGGCGGGGGACACGACGTTCGTGCCGTCGGTGGCGTTGACGGCCTCGGGTGGGGTGGGGGCGCGGACGGCGACCGCTCAGGTTCTCGGATCCGATGGGCGGGTGTCGCAGCGGTCGGTCGGGGTGGGGTTGGCGTCGGATGCCGCGACGCAGGTGACCTCGGGGTTGGCGGCGGGGGAGTTGGTGGTGTTGCCGGATCCGAGCGTGGCGAACTCGTTCGGGCCGGGTGCGGGTCCGCCCAACTCGGCGCAGCAGACGCGGACGGCGGGACGATGAGCACCGAAGCGGTCCTCGCCGCGTCCGGGACGGGCACCGCCGTGCTCGACGTGCGCCGGTTGTCGAAGGTGTACGGATCGGGCGAGACCGCGGTGCACGCCCTGCGCGAGGTCACCCTGCGGGTGGAGCGCGGCCAGTACGTGGCGGTGGTCGGACAGTCCGGCTCCGGCAAGTCGACGCTGCTGAACGTGCTCGGGTGTCTCGACGCGCCGTCCTCGGGGCGGTATCTGCTCGAAGGCCTGGACGTGGCCGAGCTGGACGAGCGGCAGCTCTCGGTGTTGCGGAACCGCCAGATCGGGTTCGTGTTCCAGGCGTTCAACCTGATCCCGCGGACCTCGGCGTTGGCGAACGTGGAGCTGCCCCTCGTCTACGCGGGTCTCGCGCGCAGGGCGCGACGGGAACGGGCGTGGGTGGCGTTGGCCTCGGTGGGGCTGGCCGAGCGGGCGGGGCACCTCCCCAACGAGCTCTCGGGCGGGCAGCAGCAGCGGGTCGCGGTGGCGCGGGCGCTGGTGACGTCGCCGGCGTTGGTGCTCGCGGACGAACCGACGGGCAACCTGGATTCGGAGTCCACGGCGGACGTGCTCGATCTGCTCGACCGCCTGCACGCGGCGGGCCGGACGATCGTGCTCATCAGCCACGACGGCGAGGTGGCGTCGCGGGCGCAGCGGATCGTCACCGTCACCGACGGCCGGCTCACCGAGGAGCCGCGCACCGCCGCCGTGCCGAGCCCCGTTCCCCGGCGCGCGACCGTGCGCCACGCCCGGTGAGCGGCGTCGAGGTCCTGCGCTTCGCGGTGCGGGGCGTCCTGACCAACCGGCTGCGCTCGGTGCTCACGATGCTCGGCATCATCATCGGTGTCGCCGCGGTCATCCTGCTCACCGCGCTCGGCAACGGGGCCGCCCAGTTCATCCAGAGCCAGATCGCGGGGCTCGGCGCCAACAGCATCACCATCATCGGGCAGGCGGCGGCGTCCTCCACCGGTGGCGCCTCCGGACGCCCGCTCACGACGGCCGACGCCGCGGCTCTCGCCGACCCCGTCGGAGCGCACGACGTGGCGTCGGTGTCCCCGGTCGTGCAGGCCTCCGCGAACGCCGCGTCGGGTCGGCTCACGTCGTCGGCGACCGTGCTGGGCAGCGTGCCGTCGTACTTCCCCGGCTCCAACACGAAGATCGAGGCGGGACGGCCCTACACCCAGTCCGACGTGGATCGCGCGGCCAAGGTGACGCTGCTCGGGCGCACCGTCGCCGACGAGCTCTTCGGCGTGGGTGCGGACGCCGTCGGCCGCGACGTCCTGCTCGGCGGGCAGCCCTACGAGGTGATCGGGACGCTCGAGTTCGTGGGCCGCACCGCGGGCATCAGCGACCCCGACCGCAACGCGCTGGTCCCGCTCACCACCCTCCAGTCGACGACGACCGGCTTCGGCGACCTCAACCAGATCATCGTGCAAACCCGCGACACGGCCGACCAGGCCGCCGCCGAGGCCGAGACCACGGCGATCCTCGACCGCCGGCACGCCGTCACCGACCCCGCCGACCGCGACTACCAGGTGTTCAGCTCCAGACAGCTCGCGTCGGTGCTCGACCAGACCCTGGGCGCGCTGACCCTGCTGCTGGCCGGGATCGCCGGGATCTCGCTGGTGGTCGGCGGCATCGGGATCACCAACATCATGTTGGTGTCGGTCTCGGAGCGGACCCGTGAGATCGGCATCCGCAAGGCCCTCGGCGCGCCCCCGTCGGCGATCCTCGGGCAGTTCCTCGCCGAGGCCACCATCCTCAGCATCATCGGGGGCGTCCTCGGGGTCGGCCTCGGCTATGCGGGCACGCTGGTCCCGTTGGGGGACTTCAAGCCCACCCTGCTGCCCTCCGCGGTCGTGCTCGCCGTCGGCGTGTCCGTCGGCATCGGGATCTTCTTCGGCAGCTATCCCGCACGGCGGGCGTCCCGCCTGCGTCCCATCGACGCGCTCCGGCGCGAGTGAGGGGACGCCCCGTGCCCGAGGACTCGGACCTGCACGAACGCCTCGCCCGTCCCGGTATGGCGCGATCCACGAGGATCCTGCTGCTCGTGGCCGCCGCGGCGGTGCTCTTCGCGGTCGGGGTGCTGCTGGGGCGGGTCAGCGCCCCCGTCACCGGAGCCGGCTCGGCGGCGCCGGCCACCGGGGTGGTCGACGGTGTCGACCGTTCGGCCGGGTTCCCGGTGATCACGGTCCGGGCCGCGGACGGGACGGTGACGACGGCGCGCACCACCGCCGGCACCGTCGTGGCCGTCCCCCAGCCCGGGGGTCCGGGCGGAGTCGGCGCCGGCGAGCAGGTGACGATCACCAGCGAGCGGGGTGGCGACGGCGCGCTCACCGCGACCCGGATCGATCTCGCACCGGGTGGAGCGCCGTGAACCGTCGAGGCCCGGCGAGCGTACGCCCGGTGCGTCCCGGAACGAGGAACGGTTCCGATCGCTGACGTACCGGCCGGTGGCGACCCGAGGGGGGTGGCCACCGGCCGACGTGGTTCCGGGCGCGGGCGCGCGTCAGGGCGGCCACGCGGACCTCGGCCGTGACTTCGTGCCTCGCGGTCCTGCCGGCTCGCCCACTTGTCGCGGGCTTCCCGCACCCGGACCGACACTTGTCGTTCTGATTCCCAACGACAAGTCGACCCGGGGCGTGCCGCTTGCCGCGACAAGTGGCTGGTCGCTCGTAGGCGTCGGCCCGCCCTCCGGGTGCCTCGAGCTCAGCTCTCGACGCGCTCCTCGACCCAGTCGCGCGCCACGAGCGGGCAGTACGGCGCCGGGTTCGCGCCGCACGAACGCACCCAGAAGTAGTAGTCACCGGCCACGCGACCGCAGAGGCGCTCCCGCCACCCGAACCAGCCGCTCTGCGGCGCGCAGACGGCGTCCATGTCGGCGCGGAAGACGTCGTCGATGCGGTGCCGGGACTCCTCGGTGAACCGGCCCTGACGCTTCTCGTTGCGGTAGCCGAAGTCGTGGCGCTCGCAGGCCGCGCGGAAGTCGAAACCGTGCGGCATCGACCGCTGGGGTTCGTGCAGCACCGGGACGCTGCACCCGTCGCTCGACCAGTCCACGGCAGCGGGGCCGACCTGGAGCTGGCGGATCGCGACGAACTCCTCGATCGGTGTCGAGAACACCAGACGGTCGGTGAACGCCATGGCGTCAACGCTCGGCGCCTGCCCGGCCGCGGCGGCGGTGGGGGCGCCGGGCGCGAGCAGCACCGGCAGGAGCACCGCGAGCAGGACCCGACGAGCGCGCACGCGTCTCCTCCCACCCCGGCCGACGTGCCCGCAGCGTACCGGCCAGACGGCCGAGTCCACGGGTCCACGAGGCGGTCGCACGCGGGGAAGGGAAGGTTCACCCATGCGCAGGCGCGGCTCGTCCGGCGAGCGGTGACGCCTACTCTCGAGCAGGTGCCCGACGCCGACATCCATTTCTTCTTCGACCCTGTCTGCCCCTTCTGCTGGATGACCAGCAAATGGCTGCGGACCGTGGCCGCCCAGCGCGACCTCATCGTCGACTGGCGCTTCATCTCCCTGCGCCTGCTCAACGCCCACGTCGACTACGACGCCCAGTTCCCGCCCGAGTACGAGGCCGGGCACACCGCCGGTCTGCGGTTGCTGCGTGTGGCGGCGCGCGCCCGCGCCGAGCACGGCCCCGAGGCGGTCGGGAGGCTCTACGCCGCGACGGGCGAGGCGATCTTCGAGCGGGCCCCCGTGCCGGACACCGCCGACGACCACGGGCACCGTGGCACGCGGGAGTTCGTGACGCCGATCCTCGGGTCCGCCGGACTACTCGTCGGGCTCGTCGACGCCCTCGACGACAGCGGGTGGGACGCGACGATCCGGGCCGAGACCGACGGCGCCCTCGCGCTCACCGGCAAGGACGTCGGGACGCCGATCATCCACTTCGAACCGCCGGAGGGCGTCGCGTTCTTCGGTCCGGTGATCAGCCGGCTGCCGTCGGAGGAGCAGGCGGGCGAGCTGTGGGACCACGTCGTGGGGCTGGCGCGGTTCCCCGGGTTCGCCGAGCTCAAGCGCAGCCTGCGCGAGCTGCCGCAGCTGCCGGCGCTCGGCGTCTCCGCAGACGAGGCGGGCGTGCAGGAGGACTGGCACGGTGGGAGCCGACGCCAGCACCGGTGAGCGTGCGGCGCCACCGGCCGAACTCCGTGCCACGCCGGCGCGAACACCGGTCGATCTCGTCGATGTGGTCAGGGGGACGCGCACATGGGTCGACGCGTGCTGGGTGCACTGGTGGTCCTCGTCGCGGTCGCGGCCCTCACCGCCTGCGGGGGGACGTCCCCGCCGGGGGCCGGGGACGTCGGCTACCTCGACGCCGCGACGGGGGTCTCCCCGCGTGAGGACGGCGTCGCGACCGCGGTGCTCCCCGACTCCATGCGCGGGGCCAACATGCTCCTCGCGATCGCCACCGGCGACGGCCCGGACAACCCGGCGGCCCAGCGCTCAGTGCTCACCGACACCGGCCGCCACACGTGGACCCTCGCCGTTCACCACATCGTCTTCGGGTCGATCATCGACGTCTACACCGCGCCCGCGAACGGTGCGGAGGCCGGGACGGCGGTCTCGAGCGAGCTCACGATCAAGCGCGGCGACGAAGGACACGCGCTGGCCGTGATGGCCTACCGCAACGGACGCCTCGGGCCCACGGCCGAGCGCAACGGCAACTTCGGACTCCCGCAGCTCACCGCGGACGTGCCGGCCGGCCACGACGTGATCACGGTGTTCGGCGACGGCCGCCAGAACGCGCCGGTCACCCTCGTCCCCGGCTTCCGCCCCGTGCTCGTATTCCCTGTCGACGGCGGCCCGGGTGGCGACCAGGACCTCTACCAGGTCAGCCACCTCGACCCGCCGGGCTCGGCGCCGGGCGGGCCGATGCTCACCGGCAACACGGGCCCGCCGGGGTCGGGCTACTGGGGCCTCGTCGACGTCACCGTCGCGCCGGCGACCTCGCCCTGAGGACCGCCCGACGACCTCGGTCGGTCCTGGTGGCAGCGGCGGTGCAGCTCGCGCATCGCGGGGACGAGGTGATCGACGGGGCCGTTAACCGCGATCCGGGGCGCGACGTCGGCGATCGGCAGCGTCCGCACGGGCGGCGGCGCCACGCCGAACTCGGCGAGCCACCCCGCAAGCTGCGCCGACGAATGCACGTAGTGGATCGGGCCGAGACCGACCCAGGCGTGCGCGGCCGCGCACATCGGGCAGTGCTCCCCCGAGGTGACGACGGTGGCGGCGGCCCGCGCGTCGGGCCGGAGGTGTCGCGCGGCCCAGCGGGCGAGCGCGAACTCGGGATGGCGGGTGGCGTCCCCGGAGCCGATGCGGTTGCGGTCCTCGGCGAGCACGCGACCCTCCGTGTCGAGGAGCACCGAGCCGAACGGCTCGTCCCCCGCCTCGAGGGCCTCCTCGGCGAGGGCGACGGCGCGTCGGAATGCGTGTTCCACCCCCACATCATCGGGTGTCCTGCCGCCGCGGCCGAACGGAGGCGAGGACCACACCAGCGTCGTCGCGACGGTGACGTCGGTGCGCCTAGTATCCGCTCCCATGCCGTCCGGCCCCGGCGACCCACAGCGCTCGCTCGACGCCCTCGCCCAGCCGCTCGACGACGTCCCGCTGCGGGAACGCCTCGCGCGGCCGGGAGTGGCCCGCTCGACGCGGTGGCTGCTCGGGATCGCCGCCGCGGTGGTGCTGGTCGGGCTCGGGGCCCTCGTGGGACGGGCGAGCGCGCCGGCCACCGGGCCCGGCTCGGAGCCGGCGGCCGTCGGCGTCGTCGACGGGGTGGTGTCGACCCCGGCCGGTCCGGTGATCACCGTGCGCGCCGCGGACGGGACGGTGACGACGCTGCGCACCTCTCCCCGCACCGTCGTCGGGGTCCCCCAGCCCGGTGGACCGGGCGGCGTCGGGGTCGGGCAGCAGGTGACGATCACGACGGAACGTGGTGCCGACGGTCTCCTCGGCGCGACGCGGATCGACGTGCCACGGTGACCGCTCAGCGGCTGCTGAGAACCCTCGACTCGTCGATCTTCCACACCCCGTCGACCAGCACCATGCGGAAGAGGGTCTCCTCCCGGGACACCTGTCCACCCTGAGAGGTGTAGGTGACCGTGGCTTGGACGGAGCCCTCGGACGGCGAGGACACGTCGGTCACGGACACCTGGCGGACGGCCCCCCAGAAGCGTTCGTACCCGGCGTACCCGCCGGCGGTCTTCTGCTGGTAGGAGGGCGTGAGCTGCCCCCAGCCCTGGGGGAGCTGGCTCGGGATCAGCGCGTAGTAGCCGGTGACCGCATCCTGTTGCTGGCGCTGCACGGGGCTCCCCGACGACGCCGGAGCGTTCGCCCCCGTGGTCGCCGACGAGTCCCCGGGCGCTCCCTGGGCCGCGGTGCTCGTCGGGGCCTCCGCGGGCGAGGAACCGGCGGTGGACCCGGCCGGGGGCGCGGCGGCACCCGGGGAGGCGCTCCCGCCGGAGCCGAGACCGCTCACCAGGGCGATGACGATCCCGGCGGCGGCGACCACGGCGACGGCACCAGCGATCAGCGCACCGCGACGACGACGGGGAGCCCGCGCAGGAGGGGAAGGGGGCGGGGCGCTCGTCGGACGAGCCGCGGGGGGCGCCGCGGGGGGCGCCGTGGGGGGCGACTCAGGCGGAGCCGCGGGTGGCGCCAGGCTCACGGCCGCGCGGAGGGGCCGTCGGGCGGCGTCCGCCGGGGGGTCGTCACGTACCGGTGTCATCGGGAGCGCCGCAGTGGCCGGGCGGGGCGACACGGGCTCCGTCGCCACGGCGGCCGGTCCGGGTGTCGTGGGTGCCTCGGTCGCCTCGGAGGCCACCCGCTCGAGCTCGTTGCGCACCTGCTCCAGCGGTGGCCGGCGGGACGGCTCGTGCTCGAGGAGTCGTTGCAACAGTGACGTCAGGGGACCGGATCGCTGCGGCGGCACGATGTCCCCCGAGGCGACCCGGTGCAGCAGGGCCAGGGCGTTCTCGTAGTGGCCGAAGGGCGGCGTGCCCTCCAGGGCCGCATAGAGGGTGGAGCCCAGTGAGTACACGTCCGAGGCGAAGCCGGCCGTGCTCCCCCGGGCGATCTCCGGTGCGAGGTAGGCCGGGGTCCCGGCCACCATCCCCGTCGCGGTAAGGGTCACGTCCCCGGCTGCTCGTGAGATGCCGAAATCGGTGATCTTGGTCCGGCCCTTCTCGTCGATCAGCACATTGGCCGGCTTCACGTCGCGGTGCACGATCCCCGCCGCGTGCGCGGCGAGGAGCGCATCGGCGACCTGCCGGCCGATGGCGGCGACCTCGACGGCAGGCAGGGTCGTCCGCTCGGTCAGCACGGCCGCCAGGCTGCGGGAGGGCAGGTACTCCATGATCAGGCACGGGTAGCCCTCGTGCTCGACCACGTCGTACACGGTGATCGCGCTGGGGTGGTGCAACCGGGCGGTGATGCGGGCCTCCCGCATGACCCGCCGGTTCGCCAGCTCCCGGGCGTCGTCGTCGGCGCGCGGATCGATCAGGACCTGTTTGACCGCGACGGTGCGGTCCAGGCGCTCGTCGCGCGCCTGCCAGACCACCCCCATCGCTCCGCTGCCGGCGCGTACGGTCAAGCGGTAGCGACCGGCGACCAGGTGGTCCTCGTCCGCCACCTCGCCCCCACCCCTTCCCGGTCATCGTGCGCCGTCTCTCCGACATCACCGCGACGGCGGCACGATCTTCACGCACGGTGAGAAGGGCGGAAACCCCAGTGTGACGGTCGGGCGCCCAGCGGTCGCGCCCGACCCCGGGGATCGAGACCCCGGACACGGTAGGGCCCAACGTCACGGTCACGTCGAGGGGGTGGAGCGCGGTGTGTCGAGCGCGTCTCGCCGTTCCTGCAGGAGCCGTTGTTCCGCGACGTTGCCGGTCGCCGCGTACGCCGCATCGAGGGCCGCCGACGCCTCGTCGTGGCGGCCGAGGCGGGCGAGGAGATCGGCCCGCACGGCGTGCTACAGATGGTGGTGGGACAGCTCCACGGCGCGGTTCATCCGCGCGGTGGTGACGATCCAACCGCCCGGCTGGGACGGGGTGCCCTCGGCCGGCCAGCGCTCCACGGCGACGTCGAACGCGTCGGCCACCGCTTCCTCGGCGAGGTCGATGGCGCCGAAGAGGCGGACGAGGGCGGCCACCGCACGGCCGTACTCGGCGGTGAAGACCTCCTCGACCTTCACTGGAACGGGCGGACCTCGATGGCGAGTGGCGCGATCGCCGTCGCCAGGCGACCGGCCCAGCCGAGCGCGGCGTCGAGGTCGGGCGCGTCGAGGATGGTGAGGCCGCCGATCTGCTCCTTACCCTCCGCGTAGGGCCCGTCGGTGACCACGAGCTCGTCGCCGGAGGAGCGCACGACGGTTGCCGTCGCGGCGTCGTGCAGGCCGCCGGAGAAGACCCACACCCCGGCGCCGATCATGTCGCGGCGCACCGCTTCGACGTCGGTCATGATCGCCTCGAGGTCGGCCGGCGGCGGGGTCTCCCCCTGCGGCTGCTGGATCGCGAGCAGGTACTGGGTCACGACGTCCTCCTGGTGCGGGTGTTCCGGCGGCCGGATGCCGCCGTTCACCTCCTCCACGAACGGCCCGGGCCCGGATCGACAGATCGACAGAGCGACAGGTCGACGGGATTCTCTCTCCGGCCGGACGACGACGGCGCACGCGGCGGTCGGGACGTAGCGTCGGCGCGGTGGGTCCTCCGAGCACGTCGGTCCGATGGGCCGAGCTCGTCGCCCCGGGGCGCCGGGGACCGGTCACGCTGCTGGCCGCGGGCGTGCTGCTCTACGCCGTCGACACCTACGTCGTGGCGAGCCTGTTGCCCTCCGCGATCGCCGAGATCGGTGGCGAGCGGTTCTACGCCTGGGTGACCACGATCTACCTGCTCACCGGCGTTGTGGCGTCGGTGCTGGTCAGCCGCGTGCTTGCCGTCCTCTCGACGCGTCGGGCCTACCTGCTGGCGCTCGCCGGGTTCGGCGTCGGACTCGTGCTCGCCGCGGTGAGCCCGAGCATGCCCGTGCTGCTCGTCGCACGGGCGGTGCAGGGCGCGGGCGGGGGCCTGCTCGCCGGCATGTCCTACGCGCTCATCCGCACGACGCTGCCGCGCCCCGCGTGGCCCCGGGCCAGCGCCGTGATCTCGATGATGTGGGGCGCGGGCCTGCTCGTCGGTCCCGCGGTCGGTGGGGTCTTCGCCGAGCTGGGGCACTGGCGGTGGGCCTTCGGGGCGATGGCGGCGGCCACGGCGGTCGTCGCTCCCGGCGTCCGGCGGGCGCTCCCCGCGACGCCGGCCCCGCCCGACGCCCGGGACCGCTTCCCGCTCGTGTCCGTGCTGCTCGTGGGCGCCGCGGCCGCGGTCCTGAGCGTCTCCGGGCTCGCGCGCAGCCTCATCCCCGCCGCGGGCGGGCTCGTGTCGCCCTCGCCCTGCTCGGCGCCTTCGTCGTGCACGAGCGCCGGACCGAGGTGGGCGTCCTGCCCAGAGCGACGTTCCTCCCCGGGTCGCCGCTGCGCGCGGTGTACGTCACGGGGGCGGTGCTCGTCGGGGCGTCGGCGGTGGAGACCTTCGTGCCGCTGTTCGGTCAGCGACTCGCGGGGCTCGCCCCCCTGGTCGCGGGGTTCCTCGGGACGGTGCTTGCGGTCGGCTGGGTTGTGGGAGAGGTCGGGAGCGCGGGCTCCCGCCGGTCCTCGACGCCACGCCGGGCGGTGACGGTGGGGCCGGGGCTGGTGGTGGGTGGGCTCGTCCTGGTGGCGGTGACGCAGGCGGCCGACGCCTCGGCGTTCGCGGTGGGGCTGTGGGCGCTCGGCCTGCTCGTCGCGGGTCTCGGGATCGGGATCGCGTGGCCGCACCTCGACGTAGCGAGCGCGACGGCGAGCATCTGCACGGTGGTCACCGTCGCCGACGCCTTGTCGCCGCGGGGAGCCCGATGTCGGCCAGGATCCCCGTACCGCGCTCGGTGAGGTGGACGGCGTGGAGGCGGCGGTCGGTGCGATTGCGGCGGCGCTCGAGCAAACCGTGCTCCTCGAGCCCGTCGACGAGGGCGACGAGCCGCGGCGCAGGCGTCCCGAGCTGCTGGGCGAGGGCCTGCTGGCTGCGCCCGGGCTCCTCGGCGACCGCACGCAGCAGCCCGGTCTCCGGCGGCGTCAGCCCGATCTCCGCGACGCGCGCGGCGATCGTCCCACGGCTCCGGACACTATCTCTTGACGAATCGTTACTGACAGAGAACGCTTACAACTCATAACGATCGAGAGAGGATCGCCTGATGACAACGACCGTCGACACCTCCATCCCCCCGCTGCGGACCCGCCGCGGCCGGGGAGGCCCGCCCCTGCCCGCGCCTGCTCTCGCGTGGGCGGCGTTGACCGTGGCCGCGACCGCGACACACCCCGGCACCCGTCCGGGTGCCGACGCCGAGGCCACCCTGGCGCTGCTACGCGAGCAGCCCGTCACCGGCGGGCTCTCCGCGGTCCTGCTGCTGGCGTCCGCCGTCCCGCTCGCCGTCCTCGCGGCCGCCGTCCACCACCGGCTCGGCGTGCTCGGGGCCCGGGTCGCCGGGCCGACGATCGCCCTCGTCGGCGGAGTGCTCGCCGCTTCCTCGCTGGCGTTGAGCGGAGTGGCGGGCTGGACGGCCGCGGAGGTCGCGTCGTCCTCGACCGTCGCCGGTGCCCCCGTCGTCAGTGCTCTCACCGCCCTCGCCTTCGGCGCCGGCGGACCGGCCTTCGCGGTGGCGTTCGCCCTGTTCCTCGCCGGAATCGCGGTGCCGGCGCTGGTCCTGCGGCTGGTGCCGCGCGGGATCTGCGTTGCCGGGCTGGTGATCGCCGCGCTCGGCGTCGTCGCCCTGCTGATCCTGCTGGTGCCGGCGGCCGGGCCGCTGCTGCCCGTCGTGCGGTTCGGCGGGCTCGTGTGGCTGGTCGCCATGAGCGTGCTCCTGCCGACGAGCCGGCGGCGCGTCGTGCCCCCGGTGCCGCAGGCGGCCCTCGGCGACGCGGCAGATCCCCCGTCGGTCACCATCGACGGGTGATCCGACGGGGCGCTGCGAGTCTGACCGGGCTGCTGCTCGCCGTGCTCCTCGGTGCGGGCTGCACCGCTCCGGCGCCGGTCCCACCTCCCGTCGCGCCCTCGCCGAGCTCTGCCGCCCCGTCCTCGGGGCCGCCGTCCCCCGCAGCGCCACCGGTCCCGCGGGCGCCCCGACCCGTCACTGTCGTCGTTGACCCCGGGCACAACGGCGGCAACGCCGCGTTGTCGCGGATCTCCCGACCCGTGCCGGACGGCCGGGGAGGCACGAAGCCGTGCAACACCACCGGGGCGTCGACCGACTCCGGCTACCCGGAGCATGCGTTCACCTGGGCCGTGTCGATGCGGCTCGCCGAGATGCTGCGGGCACGCGGCGTCCGCGTCGTGCTGACCCGCGACTCCGACGACGGTGTGGGCCCGTGCGTCGACGAGCGGGGCCGGGCGGGGGAGGAGGCCGGCGCCGACGCCGTGGTGTCGGTGCACGCCGATGGCGGCCCGCCGTCCGGCTCGGGGTTCCACGTCCTCTATTCCTCGCCCCCGCTGAACGGGGCGCAGGGCGCGCCCTCCCGCACGCTCGCGGCGTCGGCGGTGGGCGCGCTCGAGGCGGAGGGCTTCGGGCCGGCCGACTACATCGGACGCGGCGGGCTCGACCCCCGCGAGGACATCGCCGGGCTCAACCTCGCGACGGTGCCCTCGGTGCTGGTCGAGTGCGCCAACCTGCGCAACGTCGGCGACGCTGCGCTCGCCCGGTCGCCCGCGGGGCAGGAGCGCTACGCCGCCGCGCTCGCCGACGCCGTGGCGGGGTGGCTCGCCGAGCGGCGCTGACCACCGACCCGAGAGTGGCCTTGCTGTGTTTCAACTGACGCGCGGGAGGCCACTGAGCGCCAGGACGTCGGCGAGCCCGCGTTGCGCCGGGGGTCGACGCCGAGATCGGAGCACGCCCGCCGGAAGAGCGCCGGGTCTCCAACCCCGACCTCCCCGGAGATCACCCAGGTGCCGACGAGGTGTTCGACGCCCGCGCGCACCGCGTGCCTGCGTTCCCCGTCGCGGTATCGGGGTAGGGCACCCACGAGTCCGCGGCGTCGGGGTCGGCGTCGCGCGGTGCCGGACGCCGCCGTCGGCCCACACCTGCGCCCCGAGCTCGCGGCGGACCGGGTGACTAGCGCCGACGGACGCTCCGGACGGACGTCGTGCCGGTCGACATCGACACCACGTCCGTCGCCGTGCGGCCCTCCGCGGACGGACCTCATGGTGGTCGACGCCCTCCTCAGGTCCATTCGAAGCGTCCGTCCGCTGTAGTCACCCGGAACGGAACCGCACGCCGCCCGGCGCCGTCGAAGTCGGTGTGGACACCCTTCCTGCCCTCGACCCCGCGCACCCTTCCGCCGGAGCGAGGCACGTCGGACCGCCGCGCTGACGGCGGCACAGCTCGCGGGCCCTGCCGTGCAGCGGCTCGTCCCCGACGTCTACGCGGACGCCGACACGACCGTCGACCTGCGCATGCTCGCCACGGCACTGGGAAGGGCTCGTGGGCGAACCACGCACGCATCGCGGCCCGGTGCCGCGCGCCGCCGAGGTCGCGGCCCCGCTGGGCCGCATCGTCGAGCGTCCGGCCGGTGTCGGCGGCGATCCGCCGCAGCCATTCATCGGCGCCGATCATCCGGAAGGGGGTGTTGGAGAAGTCGAAGAGCACGGCCTCCACCTCAGGGACCGGCGCCGCGCGCTCGGCCTCGGTGGGCTCGTGGGCCGAGGGGAGGTCGAACCAGGGCGCGCACGCCTCCAGTGTGCGGACCGGCGCCCAATGGATCAGCCCGGGACGGCGGGGGCCGGGACGGCCGGCGTGGGGACGGCCGGCGTGGGGACGGCGGGGGTGGGCGCGGTCGGGGCGGGCAGCATCTGCACCGTCGCACCCGGCGCGATCTGCACAACCGAGCCGGGACCGAGCTGCACGACCCCCGGCGGCGTCCTGGCGCCCCGTTCGGCCCCCGCCGCCCCGTTCGGGCCACGTGGGCCCGGTCGGTGGGCGGGCCCGTGGCGGCCGGGATGCCCGTCGCCGGCAACGGGCCGGTCGCGACCACCCGCGTCCCCGGTGTGGGGGAGCGCGGCGAGGGCGATGCCGCCGGCGATCAGGAGCCCGAGCAGCAGGCCGACGAGTCCGGACGCGAGCACCGCGACGCGGCGTGACCAGGCGGACGGGCGGCGCCATGGGGAGGACGGGGGGGAGGACCGGGCGGGGGGCTCCACCGACTGCGATACCGACTGCGATGCGGGATCGGTCGGCGGGTCGTCGTGCTGCGTCATCGGGTTCCTCGGGGATCGGAATTCGGAAGGGTTGTGGGGGCGGGGGCGGGGACGACGTGACCGACACTGCGGCATCTGGCTGAACCGGAGCTGAACCCGCCCGCCCGCCGAGGTCTTCAGCGCGGGTTCAGCCGGGGGACGGGATGATCGGAGGCGTGACCGCCTCGGGGACCGCCGCGCGTGTGCTCGTCGTCGAGGACTCGGAGGTCATCCGCGGAGCCGTCGTCGACGCTCTCGGCGACGCGGGGTTCCGCACCGTCGGGCACGCGGACGGCGACGGCCTGGAGGAGACGTTGCGCGGGCTGCGTCCCGACCTCGTCGTCCTCGACGTGATGCTCCCCGGGCGCGACGGGTTCGCCCTGCTCGAGGTGGTCCGGGCCCGCAGCGACGCCGGCATCGTCGTCCTCACCGCCCGCGACGGCCTCGACGACCGGCTGCGGGGGCTCGACTCCGGCGCCGACGACTACGTGGTCAAGCCGTTCCTCGTCGCCGAGCTCGTCTCCCGGGTGCGTGCGGTCCTGCGGCGGCGCGGGCGGGTCCCGGACGTGCTCGCCCTCGGCGACCTCGTCGTCGACGACGCGGCGGGCGTCGCCACCCGGGCCGGGACGGAGCTGGAGCTGACCGCGACCGAGCTCCGCCTGCTGCGCTACCTCGCCGATCAGCGGGGACGCACCGTCACCAAGAACCAGATCCTCACGCAGGTGTGGGGCTACGACGCCTACGACCCCAACCTCGTCGAGGTCCACGTGAGCGCGCTTCGTCGCAAACTCGAGGCGCACGGCCCGCGCATCGTCCACACCGTCCGCGGCCTCGGCTACGCCCTGCGCCCGGAAGGGGCGTGAGGATCGTGCCCGGCTCCACGGGCCGGTCGCTGCGGTTCCGGGTGACCGCGGCGGCGGTCGCCGTCGTCGCCCTGGCGTTCGTGCTGGTGGGCGTGGCCGTGGAGGTGCTGCTCGGGGTGACGCTGCGCCGCGACGAGCAGAGCGTGGTCGACGACCGCGTCGCCCGCGCGACGGTGCTCGTGGCCCAGGGCACGACACCCGCGGACCTGGTGCCCCTCGTCGACGGTCAGGGCGTCCGCGCCGTCGTCGTCGGCGCCGACGGCCGGCGGCTCGCCCCGGTGCGCGCCCGTCCCGCTCCCGGGAGCGACGCCGTCGGACCCGTCGAGGGATCCGCTGCTGCCGCGGACGGGCCTCGCGGTCGCCTCCGGGAGCCGCACGCGACGATCCCCCTGGCCGACGGGGCCCGGCTCGTCCTCGCCGCCGACCCCGCCGCGACGACGTTGTTCCTCGGGCGGTTGCGCACGGTGCTGCTCGTCGTGGGCGCCCTCGGACTGGTCCTCACCGCGACGGCGCTCTCCGCCGGGGTGCGGATCGCGCTGCGCCCCCTCGACGCGATGACCGGACTCGCCCGGGCGATCACCGGCGGCGACCGGGGGCGTCGTCTGCGCCCGGCCTGCACCGACACCGAGCTCGGCCGGACGGCGAGAGCGTTCGACGAGATGCTCGACGCCCTCGATGCCGCCCAGGCCCACGCCGAGGCGGCCGCCGAGGAGGCCCGGCGCTCGGAGGCGACCACCCGGCGATTCCTCTCCGACGCCGCCCACGAGCTGCGCACCCCGATCACCGGGGTGCAGAACCTCGCGGAGAGCCTCGTGCGGCACCCGGACGCGGAGCTGGAGCGCCGGGAGCGGATCGCGACGACCCTGGTGCGCGAGACGCGCCGCGCGGGCGCGCTGGTCGCCGACATGCTCGATCTCGCCCGCATCGAGGGCGGCGGCGACGGCGCGGACCTCGACCGCCGGCCCGTCGACCTCGCGGAGCTCGCCGTCACGGAGGCCGACCGCACGGCGCTGCTCGCCCCGGCACTGTCAGTCGAGGTCACCGGTGACCCGGTCGTCGTCGACGCCGACCCGGCGCGGATCACCCAGATCCTCGCGAACCTGCTCGACAACGCGCGCCGGCACTCGCCCGCGGGCGGGGTGATCGGGATGCGGACGGCGCGCCACCCCGACGGCGGGGCGGTCCTCGAGGTCACCGACGAGGGCGACGGGATCCCCGACGCCGACCGGGAGCGCGTCTTCGAGCGCCTCGTCCGCCTCGACGACGCCCGCGGGCGCGACCGGGGCGGGGCCGGCCTGGGCCTCGCCATCGCCCGGGCACTGGCCCGCGCGCACGGCGGTGACCTGCGGCTCGTCGACTCCGAGCGCGGCGCGCGGTTCCGCCTGACCCTCCCCGCCGCCCGCGCGGGCCAGGTCCGGGGAGAAGGGTGACGACCGTGTCCGCATCCGGTGGTCTCGCTCGCGCCGTCGAGTGGTGGTCCCCGGGCCCCGTCGAGGCGACCGACCGTGTCGGCGCCGGCGTCGTCGAGGCGTTCTCCACCCTGCTCGACCTCCCGTCCCCGGCGGCCCTCGACGGCGACCCGCTACCGCCGCTCTGGCACTGGTTCGCCTTCCTCGAGCGGACCCGGACCGTCGATCTCGGCGAGGACGGGCACCCCGCCGACGGGCACTTCCTCCCGCCCGTGCCGCAGCGGCGCCGCATGATCGCGGGTGGGCGCCTCACGCTCTCCGGGACCTGGCGGGTGGGCGACGAGGTGACCCGACGCTCGGAGCTCGCCGAGGCGTCGGTGAAGAGCGGGCGCAGTGGCGAGATGCTGTTCGTGACGACGCGGCACACCTTCTCGGCGGGCGCGACGACCCTGGCCGTGGAGGAGCAGGACGTCGTGTACCGGTCGCAGGAGCCGGGCGCCTCCCGCGCCGTCGGCGCCCTGACGCCCCGGGAGGGACCCGACCCCGCGCACCGCTGGTCGCTGACGACGCACCCGGGGCCGGTGGACCTCTTCCGCTTCAGCGCGCTCACTCGGAACTCCCACCGCATCCACTACGACGAGCCCTACGCCACCGGCGTCGAGGGCTATCCGGGTCTCGTGGTGCACGGCCCGCTGCTGGCGATGCTGCTGCTGGAGCTCCCGCGCCGCCACAGCGCGCCCCGTCACCTCGTTCGACTACCGGCTGAGGCGCCCGGTGTTCGCCGGGCAGCGGGTGGCGGCCGGGGCCTCACTCGACCCCGCCGACCCGGACGGCGTGTGGGCGGCGTCGGCGGCCGTTTCCGGTGCGCCGGACGCGATCACCGCGCGCTGCGGCTTCGCCGTATGAGCGGAGGTCTCCGTCGCTCGACGACGTCTGCTCACGGGGCGGAGCCACCGGTCAACCGGGCGGTCGAGCGCTGCTGGGCGGATGCCGCCTCCGCGATGAAGCGGATGACGACCCGCAGCTCCCCGTCGTCGTAGTCCTCGCACACGCCCCGGAGCGCGTCGGTGAACTCCTCGAAGAGCGCGGCCGTGCGCTCGAGGTGCCCCGCGGGGATCTCCACGAGGACCCGGCGCCCGTCGTGCGGGTGCGGGACGCGGACGGCCGCCCCCTTGCGCTCGAGGCGGTCGAGGAGGGCGGTCACCGACGCGGGTGCGAGCCCCGACTCCTCGGCGAGCCGGGCCGGTGTCATCGGTCCGTGCCGGTCGATCAGTTCCAGCGCCTTGTTCTCGGTCGCGGACAGGCCGACCTGTGCGGCGAGCGTCGCGTGGAACATCACCGCGGCGGTGCTGAGGACGCGGCCGGCGGCGAGTACTTCGTCGACGAGCTGCTCCCGATCGCTGGACACCGACCGAGGATAGCCATCACTAATGTTTCGTTCGATCGAACGAAGCATATGGAGGAGCCATGTTCGCTCTCGTGGCCGGCGGCGGGATCGCCGGGACCGTCACCGCCATCGCTCTCCGCCGGATCGGTGTCGACGTCGCCGTGTACGAGGCGGCCGACCGGGCGTCCGACGGCATCGGTGCGTTCCTCACCCTCGGCAGCAACGGCCTCGACGCCCTCGCGGCCCTCGACCTCACCGACGCCGTCGCCGACCTGGGGTTCGCGACACCCGAGATGGTCCTGCGCGACCACCAGGGACGCCGCCTCGTGGCCTTCCCCTCCGGCGCTCCGCGACCGGACGGGCTGCAGGTGCGGACGCTGCGTCGTGCCGACCTCTACCTCGCGCTGCGCGACGAGGCCGAGAAGGCGGGCCGAGATCGTCTACGGACGCCGGGTCGTCGACGCGGGGAGCCGGCCGGACGGCGTCGAGGTGCGCTGCGCCACCGGCGAGACGGCCACCGGGGACCTGCTGGTGGGTGCCGACGGCCTCGGCTCCCGGGTCCGCGCCGCCATCGACCCGAGAGCCCCGCGGGCCCGCTACACGGGTCTGCTCAACACCGGCGGGAGCGCGCGCCGGCCGGACCCCGACCTCTTCGACGCTCCGGTCGGCGTGGCCAACTTCTGCTTCGGACGGCGATGCTTCCTGGGCTGGTTCCTCGCTCCCGACGGGGACGTCTGGTGGTTCGCCAACCCCCCGAGCCGCGACGAGCTCGGCCGCGCAGCCCTGCAGGCGATCGGTGAGGACGGGTGGCGCGCACGGCTGCGCGAGCTGTTCGCCGACGACGAGCTGCCCCTCGACGCGCTCCTGAGCACGACCGGCGAGGTCTTCGCGGGGTGGAACACCTACGACTTCCCGCGGGTCCCGACGTGGCACCGGGACCGGATGGTGATCCTCGGCGACGCCGCCCACGCGGTCTCCCCTTCCGCCGGGCAGGGCGCCTCGATGGCGATCGAGGACGCCGTCGTCCTCGCCCAGTGCGTGCGCGACCAGCCGGACGTCGCGGCGGCGTTCGCCCGCTACGAGCAGGCCCGGCGAGGACGGGTGGAAGCCATCGTGGCCCGAGGCAAGCGCACCGGGGACCAGAAGGCGCCCGGCCCGGTGGGGGCGTCTCGTGCGCGACCACCTGGTGATGCCCTGGCTCGCGCGGAGCATCGCGCGCGGGGGCTCCGCGGCGGGTGCCTGGATCACGGACCACCACCTCGACTGGGAGACGGACATGTCGGACCCACCCGCGAGCGCGTGATCGGGGAATTGAGCGGCCCCAACTCATGTTTAGTGAGGTGTAGCCCGCAAGCTCGGGCCCTCACAAGGAGAAACCATGAACACACTGTCCGTCTGGAACGCCCGCTCCCCGTTCTCCGACGCCTCGCTGGTGCGGCGCTCCTTCGCTGGCGTCCCCCAAGCCGGCTTCGTCCCCGCCGCCGACGTCGTCCGCGACGGCGACGACGCTGTCGTCCGGCTGGAGCTGCCCGGGATCTCGACCGCCTCCGACGTCACCGTCGAGATCGTCGGCGACCGTCTCGTCGTGCGGGGCGAGCGCCGCGACGAGCAGGAAGCGACAGAGCGCCGTGGCCCTCGCGTCCGCGAGGTCCGCTACGGATCGTTCCGGCGCTCGTTCCCCCTGCCGACGCACGTCTCGGCGGACTCCGTGTCGGCGTCCTACGACGCCGGTGTGCTGAGCGTCCGCGTCGCCGGCGTGCACGTGCAGCCGGAGACCCGGCGCATCGACGTCTCCGGTGTGGCGCCGAGCGCGACCGAGGCGACGGACGCCCCCACGGAGGGCGAGCAGGCCGCCTGACCCGGTGATCGCCCGAGAGCCCCCCGCCGAACGGCGGGGGGCTCTCGCATGCGCGGGAATACCCGGGCCGACACGACGGGTAGTTGCCTCGTGCACGATCCGAATCGTCTACGAGGGGAAACGACATGGCACGCGTCCAGGTAGGCACCGAGAACGACGCTCCCGTCGAGCTGTACTACGAGGCCAAGGGCGCGGGCAGCCCCGTCGTCCTTATCCACGGGTGGCCGCTCTCCGGCCGGTCGTGGGAGAACCAGGTCCCGGCCCTGATCGACGCGGGCCACCGCGTCATCACCTACGACCGTCGCGGGTTCGGCGACTCCTCGCAGTCGTGGAACGGCTACGACTACGACACCTTCGCCGCCGACCTCGATGTGCTGCTGACCCGTCTCGACCTCACCGACGTGACGCTGGTCGGGTTCTCGATGGGCGGTGGAGAGGTCGCACGCTACATCTCCCGCTACGGTACCGCGCGTGTCGCGAAGGCTGTGTTCGCCGCCGCGGTTCCGCCATACCTCTACCTCTCCGACGACAACCCCGACGGCGGAGTCGACGACGCCACCATCGCGTAGTTCGAGGGCGGCGTGAGGGGCGACCGGATCGCGTTCCTCGACGGTTTCACCACGACCTTCTTCAGCGCGTCGGACGAGCTGCTGGTCAGCGAGCCGAACCGGCTCTACCACCGCACCATCGCCGAGTTCGCCTCACCGAAGGGCACCCTCGACTGCATCGCCGCCTTCGGACGCACCGATTTCCGCGGCGACCTCACGAAGATCGACGTGCCGACCCTGGTCATCCACGGCGACTCCGACAGCGTCGTGCCGTTCGAGGTGTCGGGCAAGCGCACCCACGAGGCGATCTCGGGCAGCACACTCGCACTCATCGAGGGTGGGCCGCACGGGCTCAACGGCACGCACCCCGAGGAGTTCAACCGCGCACTGATCTCCTTCCTCGGCTGAGAACCTAGAGAACGAACTCGACGGCCCCCTGCCGGACGATCTCCGGCTCGGGGCCCGAGAGGTCGACGACGGTGGTCGGCTCGGTGCCCTGGTCCCCCGAGTCGAGCACCGCGTCGACCTGGTGGTCGAGCAGCTCCTTGACCTCCCACCCCTGCGACAGCGGCTCCTCCCGACCCGGCAGCAGCAGCGACGATGACAGCAGGGGCTCGCCGAGCTCGTCGAGCAGGGCCCGGACGACCACGTGGTCGGGGATGCGGACGCCGACGGTGCGCTTGCGCGGGTGCATGAGCTGTCGCGGCACCTCCTTCGTGGCCGGGAGGATGAAGGTGATCGGGCCCGGCGTGGCCGTGCGCACCGCGCGGAACACCGGGTTCGACACCTGCACGTACTGCCCGAGCTGCGCGAAGTCGCGGCAGACGAGGGTGAAGTGATGGTTCTCGTCGAGTCGTCGCAAGGTGCGGATCCGGTCGACGCCCTCCCGGTTGCCGACCCGGCAACCGAGCGCGAACCCCGAGTCGCTCGGATAGACGATCAGGCCGCCGTCGCGGACGAGCGCCGCGACCTGCCGGATCGCGCGGGGCTGGGGATCCTGCGGGTGCACGTCGACATATCTCGCCACGCGGGAGGAGTACCCACCCGTGAACGTGTAGACGAGACGTTCTCGGGATACCGTCGTGATGAAACCGAGACCTTCGGCGGGCGTCGCGGCCGGTGCGATGCGGACCGGAGGACCAGGGGAGGCCCGGCATGGGGGCTCACAGTGTTCGTCCGCGGCGGTGCGCCGGCACCGCGCGCACGGTGCGGCGTGTCGCCGGTTCGGGTCTCCTCGGGGCCGCCGCCGTCTCCACCCTGGTCGGGGGCGCCGGGTTCGCGCAGGCCCAGGAGGTCGGGACGTGGTCTGCTACCTCCCAGTCCGGCACCTCCCAGTCCGGCACCTCGACCGTCGATGTCGGGGTGCCGACGGTGTCGGTGCCCACGCCCTGCGACGTCTTCCTGCAGTACGGCATGGCCTCCGCGTTCCCGTCGTCGTCCATGGCGCAGCAGTGCGCGACGCAGGACACGACCCAGGGCACCCAGGGCACCACCTCGGCCGCCGCGGGCTCCGCTGATGCGGCGTCGGCCGGATCGAGCGGCTCCGCCGCCCGGACCGCACCCGCCACGCAATCGAGCGCACCGGCGGGCACGACGAGCGCTGCGCCCCAGAGCGCGCCGACCCAGAGCGCGGCGCCTGCGGGTAGGTCGTCGGCGCAGGCAGTTGACGAGCCCGCGGCCCCGGGCGAGACGAAGTCGGTGCCCATCCGCTAGGCGAGCCCGCCTCCGGGAGGACCCCGTTCAGTCGGCCATGCCGCCGTCGACCCACCGGCGGAACACGGCGACGTCCGCGTCGGGCCACGCCCCGTAGCAGGGCATCCGGCCGGACTGGAGTTGTTCGAGGATCGCCGAGGAGTGCTCGCGCACGTCCACCACGTCCCACAGGTCGAACTGTAGGATCATCGCCTCCTGGTCGCGCTCGGAGAACAGATCCTGCACGTGCAGCTCGAAGCTCACGGGGTCGTCGGACACGGGTCCTCCTCGCGGTCGCGGACCGCACGATGGTGGCGTGTGTCACGACGAGGGGCAACGACGTCGCCGGCGCGTCGCCCTGTCCGCGGTGGGGTGCGTGGCCTGCGACGATCGGGGCGGGAGCGTCGTCGACAATGCGGTGTACCGGGACGGACGGCGATCCGCCGAGCCGGACTCCATCGACGGCACGATGGCGCTCCTGCGGCACGACGGCTTCGCCTGGATCGGCCTGCTGCGCCCCGACCATGCCGAGCTGACTCACCTCGCCCGCGACTTCTCCCTCCCGGCGCTCGCCGTCGAGACGCCGTCAACGCCCATCAGCGGCCGAAGATCGAGCAGTACGGCGACGTTGTTTTCGTGGTCCTCCGCCCGGTGCGTACGTCGACGAGGAGGAGGACGTGCAGGTCGGGGAGCTGCACGTGTTCCTCGGGGCGGATTCGTCGTGGGGGTCCGGCACGCGGAGGAGCCTGACCTGGCCGACGTCCGCGCCCGCCTCGAGGCGACCCGACCTGCTGCGCCTCGGGCCGCGCGCGGGCGTGTACGCGGTGCTCGACCGCGTGGTCGACGACTACCAGCCCGTGATCCGGGAGCTGCGCCACGACCTCGACGAGATCGAGACCCAGGTCTTCGGCGCCGAGCCGAGCGTCCCCCAGCGCATCTACTGGCTCATGGACCAGACCGAGAACGACGCCGAGCCGGTCCCGCTGCACCGCGGGCTGCGCGACGTCGCCGACCACGTCGCGGAGGTCACCGAGGTCACCGACCGCCGACGGCTTTCGCCAGCTCCTGGAACGCCTTCTCGCCGTCAACGCCTCGCTGGTCGGACAGCGGCAGAACGAGAATGCGCCGACTGTCGGCATCGTCCGACGCCGCGGGTGGTTGTAGAAGGGCTCGACGTCCACCGACCACCCGGCGCGGGCCGGGTCAGGTTCCGGCCGCGGACGGGTCCGCGAGCGCCGCGGCCATCAGCCCGGCGAGCGCGTCGACGTAGCGGTCGACCGGGACGCCGGAGGGGTGCGCACCGAAGACGTCGCGCAGGAGCCAGTAGTGCGCGGTCGCGCCCGCGAGCACGGCGGCGACCGCGGGGGCGTCGAGGTCGGACGCCCCGTCCTGGGCGGCGATCCACTCGGCGAGGGCCGCGTGGACGGGGTGGAGCTCGTCCTCGGCCGCGAGCGCGAGGAGATCCGGGAAGTGGCGCAAGTCGCGCACGATCAACCGGTTCAGGTCGCGCTCCCGCTCGAGGCGGTCGATCCCCGCATGCCCAAGCGCCCGGAGCCGGTCCACGAGCCGTCCGGCCGGGGCGAGCGAGGACCGGACCCTGGTCAGGAGCTCGCCGTTCGAGGCGATCTGACGGCGAACGCCGGCCTCGAGGAGTGCCCGCTTGGAGCGGAAATGCCGGTAGAGCCCGCCTCCGCCACCGACGAGGCCGGTGGCGGTCTCGATATCGGCGACGCTCGTGGCGCTGTAGCCGTGCTCGCCGAACAGGCGCATCGCCTCGTCGACGATCCGCTCGCGGGTAGGTCGTTCGTCGGCCATCTCGTCCCTCGATTCCTCGCGGGTCGACCCTTCCGGGGGGCCGGATGTCGGCCTAGCGTATGGTGCCAGTAACCACTTACTGACGGGAGCGGTCGATGGATGTCGCGCTGTGGGTGGTCCAAGGGGTGCTGGCCGCCGTCTTCCTCGCCTCGGGATCGGCGAAGCTGGTCATGAGCAAGGAGCGCATGATCGCTTCCGGCCAGACCGGCGTCGCGCCGTTTCCCCTCCCGGTCATCCGGCTCACCGCGGCGGCAGAGATCCTTGCCGCGTTCGGTCTGGTGCTCCCGGAGGCGACGGGGGTCGCCGAGGTGCTCACGCCGTTGGCGGCGCTGGCGCTCGCTGTCGTCATGGTCGGAGCGGCCGCGAGTCACCGGAGCTTGCGCGAGTACCCGCAGGTCGGGCTCAACGCCCTGCTGTTCCTCGCGGCCGTCCTGGTCGCACTCGGACGCTTCTGAGGACGCGAAGGGTCACAGCGACCCGTGTGTCGCGGCGGGCACCGGGCTCTCGGCCGGCAGTGCGTCCAGTCCCGCGCGGATCCCCTCGGCGAGCAGGCCGATCTCGGCCGGCTCGATCGTCAGGGGCGGCGAGACGGCGACGCCCTTGCCGAGACCGCGGACGAGGACCCCCGCCTCGCGGGTCCCCGCGAGCAGCTTGTTCGGGGCGTCGGGGACCCGGGCGAGGACCTCGGGCTCCAGCTCGATCCCGGCGATCAGGCCGAACCCCGCCCGGACCTCGTGGACGTAGGGGTGGCCGGCCAGGGGGGCGAGCGCCTCGAGCAGTGGCGTCTCCAGCTGCTCTCCGCGAGGGATGAGGTCCTCACGCTCGTAGATGTCGACGGTCGCGAGGCCGGCCGCGCAACAGGTCGGGTGACCCGAGTAGGTCGGACCGTGGCGCAGGGTCCGCTCCCCGGGCGTGGTCCACCACGGCGCCGCGACCTCGGCGGTGACCAGGACGCCGCCCAGCGGTAGATAGCCGCTGGTGACGCCCTTGGCGAAGGTGATCATGTCGGGACGGACGCCGTCGAAGCGCTCGATGCCGAACCACGTGCCGAGGCGGCCGAACCCGCAGATCACGGCGTCGACGACCAGCAGCACACCGTGGCGGCGACAGAGCTCGGCGATGCCCTCGACGTAGCCCTCGCGCGGGAGGTGCACCCCGCCCGCGCCTGTGACCGGCTCGACGACGAACGCGGCGATGTGCTCGGAACCGACATCGGCGAAGACCTTCTCGACGCCGTCGAGGTCGTGCAGCGGGGCCACCGTGTTCTCCCCCGCGAGCACCCCCCAGCCCTCGCGGTTGGGCGGGATGCCGGTGATCGACGTCCCGTAGCCGTGGGTGCCGTGGTAGCCGGTCTCCCGCGACACGACGTGCACGCGCCCAGTCTCGCCGCGGGACTGCCAGTAGCCGCGGGCGAGCTTGATCGCGGTGTCGATGGCGTCGCCGCCCCCGCTCCCGAAGAGGACCTTCGCGTCGTCCATCGGGGCGAGGGAGGACAGCCGGTCGGCGAGTTCCAGCGCCGGGCGGTTGGCGATGTCGGCGAAGCACGAGTACGCCTCGAGCTTCGACATCTGCGCGGTCGCGGCGTCGACGATCTCCTGCCGCCCGTGCCCGACGTTGCAATACCAGAGGCTGGCGCACCCGTCGAGATAGGGGCGTCCCGCCTCGTCGTGGACCCACACGCCGTCGGCGTGGTCGACCACGAACTCGTGCTCGCGCACGGCGGCCATGTCGGAGAAGGGGTGCCAGAGGGTTCCCATGACCCGATCCTGCCCCCGCGCGCGGGCCGTGCCCAGGAGGGGGAGGTATACGCGGGCACTCGTGCCTCCGCCGCGGTCGCGAGGCCGAGCGCGGGCGCGCACTGGTCCTACCCGCCCCGGCCGGGGAGCGCGAGGTCGACCTCACCAGCTCCGAGGTGGCCCCCGGTCTTGGGGTCAGGAGCGGACGAGGCGAGCGATGGCCGCCGAGGCCTCGCTGACTTTCTGGTCGGCCTCGGGTCCCCCGGCACGGGCGGCGTCGACGACGCAGCCGCTCATGTGGTCCTCGAGCAGGCCGAGCGCGACGTTCTGCAGAGCGCGGGTGGCCGCGGAGACCTGGGTGAGCACCTCGACGCAGTAGGTGTCGTCCTCGACCATCGTCGCGATCCCGCGGACCTGGCCCTCGATCCGCCGGAGCCGGGTGAGGTACTCGTCCTTGCTCCCGGCGTAGCTGTTGGTCGCCATCTCTGCGCAAGGGTTGCTGCATACCCCCAGGGGGTGTAGGCAGGCGCCCACGCCGCATACCCCCCATGGGTATCCGATCGGAGCGGAGGAGAACGGTGATGTCGACGATCACGCGTCGCGGATGGGCCCTCGGGCTCATCGCGCTGGCCCAGTTCATGGTCATCATGGACACCTCGATCATCGGGGTGGCGCTACCCCGCATCGGGGCTGAACTCGGGTTCGCCCCGCCCGACCTGCAGTGGGTGTTCAACGCCTACGTCGTCGCCCTCGCCGGACTGCTGCTGCTCGGCGGACGCCTGGCCGACCTATTCGGAGCGCGGCGGATGTTCGCCACCGGCTGGGCAGTCCTGCTCGGCGGCTCCGTGGTCGCCGCGGTCGCCGGCGACGCCGGGGTCGAACTCGCCGGCCGCGCTCTCCAAGGCGTCGGGTCCGCGCTGATCGCGCCGGCGGCGCTGACCCTGCTGATGATGCTGTTCGGCGCCGAGCCCAAGCAGCTCGCCCGCGCGCTCGCGGTCTACGGTGCCGCCGCTCCCGCCGGCGGCACCGCCGGAGTGTTCCTCGGCGGAGTGATCACCCAGTGGCTGTCCTGGCCGTGGGTGTTCTGGCTCTACGTGCCCATCGCCGCGCTCGCCCTCGCCGCGACCACCGCGCTGATGCCCGCTACCACCGCGAGCCGCGGGCGGGTAGACGTCACCGGCGCGGTCGCGGTCACCGCCGGCCTCGCCCTCGCCGTGTTCGCCGTCGTCCGCGCCCCCGAGCAGGGCTGGGGCTCGCTGGCGACCCTCGGCACGCTCACCGCTGCGGTCGCGCTGCTCGCGGTGTTCCTGCTCGTGCAGGCCCGCGCCCGCACCCCGCTGATGCGCCTGGGTATCCTCGCCACCCCGAACCTCGGGGGCGCGAACCTCGCGCAGCTGCTGCTCGGCGCGGCCTGGGTCCCGCTGTGGTACTTCCTCAACCTCTATCTGCAGCAGGTACTGGGCTACGGCGCCTTCGCCAGCGGAGCCGCGCTGCTGCCGATGACCGTGCTCATCATGGTGCTGATGGTCGGGGTCGCCCCGCGCATCCTGGCCCGCACCGGCCCCAGGCCGATGATCATCGGCGGGATGATTGCCCTCGCCGCCGGGCTGGTGTGGCTGGCCTTCGCCCGCCCCACCGGCAACTTCACCGTCGACGTGCTCCCGGCCTCACTGGTCGCCGCCCTCGGCCAGGCCCTTGCGTTCATCCCGTCGCTGGGCACAGCCATCTCCAGCGCCCGCCCCGAGGAAGGCGGGCTCGCCTCGGGCATCGTCAACACCAGCTACCAGGTCGGCTCCGCACTCGGCCTGGCCGCCATGACCGCCCTAGCCACCAGCTACGGCGCCGACCGCATCGGTGACCCGGTCGCTCTGACCGGCGGCTACTCCACGGCCTTCCTCGGCGCCGCCGGGATCGCCGCGGCCGGTGCAGTCCTCACCGCGCTGACCCTGCGCACCCAGCCGGCGCCGCCGACCGGCGACCAGACGCCACGACATGACGCGGTGGACGGAGGCGACCTGCGTGAGCGGCGGGACCTCACCGGATAACCATCCCGAGGCCCGGAGAGGCGATGAGCCCGCCCACCACGGGCGGGCTCATCGCCGTGCGCACCGCGACCTGCCGGAGCACGTCCCCGAGGGAGAACGTGACGTCGTAGAGGTGGTGGCGCGCGCGGCCCGCTCCGAGTGGTTCAGGAGGCCACGTCGAGGGCGGCGGAGACGATCGCGTCGGCGTCGATGCCGTGCAGGGCGTACGCCGCGGCAAGGTCGGAGGACTGGCCGAACGACGTCACCCCGAGGTGGGTGGCACGCACGCGGTGGACGCCGGCGAGGAACGCGAGCGTGTGCGGGTGCCCGTCGAGGACGGTGACGAGCGGGGCCGCCCGCGACGCGGGGAACGCGGCGTCGAGGATCCAGGTGGGGGCGTGGGACGCGGAGCCGGACCCCGTGTGCGCGGTGTCGCCGCCACGGGCCCGTAGGGCGCGGAACAGGAGGTCGGCACTGGTGACCACGACGACGTCGGCGGCGACGCCCTCCGTGTCCAGCCGGTCGGCGGCCGTGACGGCCGCCCCGACGGTCGCGCCCACGGCCGCCAGCGTCACCGTTGGAGACCCCTCGGCGCGCCGGAGGAGGTACCCGCCCGCGACCACGTGCCGGCGCCGACGCTCGCGGGCCGCCGGGTCGGCGGGGACGGCGGCGAGCCCCTGGTCCACCGGCGCGGTCGACAGCCGCAGGTAGGTGGAGCTGCCGTCCGGGCGCCCGAGCCGCCCCAGCCCGTCGAGCAGGCACCAGGCGACCTCGACACCGAACGCCGGCTCGATTGCCACACAGCCCGGCTGCTCCAGTCCGATCGACGGCGTCGTCACCGACTGGTGGGCACCGCCCTCCGGGGCCAGCGACACCCCCGACGGCGTGCCGACGAGGATCGACTGCCCCCCGGCGTACATCCCGAACGCCCAGGGCTCGAGAGCGCGGGAGACGAAGGGGTCGTAGAGCACCCCGATCGGCAGCAGGGGCTCCCCCCAGCGCGACCAGGTCGACCCGAGTTCTCCGAGGAGACCGACCAGGTTCGTCTCGGCGATCCCCAGCTCGATGTGCTGACCGGTGGGGCGCTCACGCCAGTGCAGGATCGTCTCGGCGTCGTCGGCGAACCAGTCGGTGCGCTCCCGGGCCGACCAGGTCCCCACCTTGTTGAGCCAGCCGCCGAGGTTGGTCGACGAGGCCACGTCGGGACTGACCGTGACGACCCGTCGGGCGGCGTCCGGCGCCTCGCGCGTGAGGTCGAGCAGGGCGCGCCCGAGGGCCTGCTGGGTATTCCCCACGCCGTGGGGCGTGCGCCCGACGTCGGTCGGGACCGTCGGCACCGGGTGCGTCGACGGGGTCGGCCGACGGAGCCGATGTGCGGTGTCGGCGCACAGGCGAGCGGCCGGCGAGTCGGGTGCGAGGGGCCGCCACGGGTCGTCGAGGTCGGCGCCGCGCTCCCGGGCGAGGCCCCGCATCTGGGCCTCGCTCAGCAGCGACGAGTGGTTCTGCGGGTGCCCCTGGATGGCGAGGCCGTACCCCTTCACCGTGTAGGCGAAGACGACGGTGGGCCGCGTGTCGTCGATCCGGGCGAAGGCGTCGAGCAGCGCGCCGAGGTCGTGGCCGCCGAGGTTGCGGATCGCCGCGTGGACCGCGGCGTCGTCGATGGTGTCCAGGAGTCCGCCGATCGCGGCCGGGTCGTCGGGGTGTTCGGGGCTCCCGTCGCCCGGCAGGCGTCGACGTAGCTCGGCGGCGGTGCAGCGCAGGAGCCGCTGGTACTCCGGGTTGGCCATGGCGTCGATGCGCCGCCGGAGCGCGTCGCCGCCCTCGCGGGCGTAGAGCTCGGAGAGCAGACGCCCGTACTTGACGGCGATCACCTGCCAGCCCGCGGCCTCGAAGAGCCCCAGCAGCCGGGTAGCGGAGACGTCGGGGACCACGCGGTCGAGCGACTGCCGGTTGAAGTCGACGACCCAGCAGACCTCGCCGAGCTCGCGGACCATCGGGTCGAGCACGGCCTCCCACACCGCGCCTTCGTCGAGCTCGGCGTCGCCGACCAGTGAGAACTGCCGGCCCGGTGAGCGCGCTCCCGGCGTCAGCCCCTCGGCGTAGCGGCGGGCGATGGCGCCCCAGATCGGGGCGGTCGCGCCGATGCCCACCGAGCCCGTCGAGTAGTCGACCGGGTCAGGGTCCTTCGACCTCGAGGGGTAGCTCTGCAGGCCGCCACGCTCGCGCAGCGTCTCCAGCCATCGGGCGTCGAGCTCGCCGAGCAGATGGTTGATCGCGTGCAGCACCGGCGACGCGTGCGGCTTCACCGCGACCCGGTCCTCGGGCCCGAGCTCGCCGAACCAGAGAGCAGTCATGATCGAGACGATCGACGCCGACGACGCCTGGTGCCCGCCGACCTTGAGCCCGCCCGGGTTGGGGCGGACGCGGTTCGCATGGTCGACGATCGCGGCCGACAACCACAGCACCCGGTCCTCGACGCCGCGCAGCGCCTCCAGGTCGGGACCCCCGGGGGACTCCGGGACCGCCGACGCGTCCGACGCTCCCGATCCCGAGGCCGGCAGCTGCTGGGTTGACGTCATGTGCGATCCCTCCTGGTCGGGCCCCCTCCTCCTCGGCGCGGCGCAGGACGTAACGACAGCCGGGATGGTGACGTATGTGACAGATTACCGACGCCGGTCGCTGCAGGGACCGGAACGTCCGACGAGGAGCGCGCCGTGACCGATCCGCAGTCCCCCTACGACAAGAAGGATCCGGGCCAACAGGACTACGGCCAGCAGCCGGGCTACGAACAACAACAGGACTATGGCCAGCAGCCGGGCTACGGGCAGCAGCCGGGCTACGGCCAGTCGGGCTACGGCCAGCAGCCGGGCTACGGTCAGTCCGAGGGGTACGCTCCACCCCCGGGCTACGACCCGTCGCAGGGGTACGGCCAGCCCGGGTACAGCCAGCCGCCGGGCTACGGCCAGCCGCCGGGCTACGGTCAGCCGCCGGGTTACGGCCAGCCCGGATACCCGCCGGTCGTGCAGAAGACGAACACCATGGCGATCCTGGCGTTGGTCTTCGCCTTCGTCTTCTTCCCCTTGGGCATCGTGTTCGGCTTCGTCGGGCGAGGTCAGATCGCCCGGACCGGAGAGGACGGGCGTGGGCTCGCGACCGCGGGCATCATCATCGGGTTCGTCCAGCTCGCGTTGCTGATCCTGGTCATCGTGTTCGCCGTGATCGCGGCCAGCTACGCGTCGAGCGCCGGATACTAGAGCGGCCGGGCCCGGGGGGATCGCCCCCCGGATCGCACGGACCGTCCACGCGGTTGCTCACGCAGCGTCGCCGGCTGGGCCCTGTCCCGGCTGTCTTCCGAAGCCGCAGTACATGGCGACGCTGAAGTCGGCGAGATGGCGCGATTCCCCCGCGGGTCCCCCGTGATGCGTGGCGCGTCGGGTGTGCCGGTACCGGTGGGCGGGGCACCGTGCTCGACGGCTCCCCGCATGGCGGGTCGCCGGAGCCGAGGAGGACAGTGGACGCTGTGAGCGCAACAGCCGGTGACGGTGCGGATGGCGCCGGCGATGATCGCCGGGCGCGTCGCGCCACCCTCGGCCGGGCCGCGCGGATAACGGTAGGGCTCGTCGCCGCCGCCGCGGCGATCACCGGGATCGTCGTCGTGGCACCCACCCTCCAAGCCGCCACCGCCGAGCTCGTCGGTGCCGACCCGTTCTGGGTCGTCGTGGCCGTGGCCTGCGAGGCGGGCGCGCTCGTCGCGTTCTCCGCGCTGCACCAACGGCTGCTGTCGGCCGCCGGGGTCCGGGTCCGACTCCGGGAGGTCACCCTGGTGACCCTCGCGGCCAACGCGCTGCACCTCACCGTGCCCGGCGGCGCCGCGCTCTCCACGGCCTACACCTTCCGACGCCGCCGCCTGTGGGGCGCCAGCGCCCCGGCGGTGACCTGGACAATGGTCGCCGGCGGGGTCGCGGCGAGCCTCTCGCTCGCCGCGATCGCGCTCGGGTCCGCGCTCGTGGTCGGGGGCTGGTCGACATCGCTGCCGTGGCTGGTGCTGCAGGTGGTCGGGGTCGCCGTGCTGGGCGCGGCCATCGTCGTCGTGAGCCGCCGCCCGGGACTCATCGTGCGCGCCGGGACCGCCGGCCTGCGTCTGGTCAACCGTGCCCGCCGGCGTCCGCGGGACACCGGCGTCGAGACGCTGGGCGCGCAGATCGCGGGTCTGCAGCTCATCGAGCTGAAGGGTCGGGGGCGCCTCGTCGTCGGGTCGACCGCCCTGCTCAACTGGATCCTCGACATCGGGTGCCTCGCGGCCTGCTGCGCGGCCGTCGGGGCGAACGGGATGACCCTCGCGCTGGTCCTCGTCGCCTACGCCGCCGCCACGGCCGCATCGAGCGCGGCGTTCCTGCCGGGCGGGCTCGGGCTCGTCGACGGTGCGCTGCTCGCCGCCCTCGTCGCCGGCGGGGTGCCGTCGCACCCCGCGCTCGCCGCCGTGCTGCTCTACCGCGTCGTCAGCTTCCTGGGCGTCGCCGCCGTGGGGTGGCTGGCCTGGCTGGTCGTGCACGCCCGCGAGGGATCCGTGGTCGACCCGACGGGAGCAGGGGATGCCGGGGACTCCCATCCCGACCGTCCGGACCCGCGCGACGGGGCGTCCCTCCGGCGCCGCTGAGGCGCCCGGGAATCTCCTGCCCGGGCGCTGCGAGCCGGACGGCCCCGGCGGCCAGGAGGGCGGGGTCCACCCGGTCGTCGGGGCGGCGCGGGTTCCACCGGACGACGACGACGCCGTCGCGCACGATCCCGTCGCCCCCGAGCTGGCGGGTGTCCTCGACCGGCGCCGTCCCCCGCTGGCCGCGGAGCCCGGCCCGCAGGTAGATCGCCAGGGTCCCCGGGGAGTAGATCCGCCACCACGGAGCCCGCCCGAGGCCGAGGTCGCCGTAGAGGCGCCGCCCGGTGTCGGACAGGAACCGGCCCTCCCACCCCAGGTGGTCGGCCACCTCGACGAGCGCCTCGGGCGGGCTGAAGCCGACGGCGACGGCGTCCACCGCCGTACCCCGGAGGGCGTCCTGCACCTGGACCAGGTGCTGCTGGCAGGGCAGTCAGAAGCGGTGCCGGATCGCGGTGAGCACGGCGACGCCCGGGAGGGAGCCGAGGTCCACCGGGTCGCCGGTGCGGGCGTCGGGCAGGACGATTCCGGTGAGGTCGACCGGACGGTCGTCACGAAGGGGCATCCTCCGATGGTGCCCGGGACGGAGTGGACGTGCCGCGACGGATCGATCTCCTGGTCGTCGGGGGCGGCACGGCGGGGCTGGTGGCGGCGCGCACCGCGTCCCGGGCGGGGGCCCGCGTGGTGCTGGTCGAGCGGGCCCGCACGGGGCGGTGACTGCCTCTGGACCGGCTGCGTGCCGTCGAAGGCGTTCCTCGCCGCCGCCGCACACGCCCAGGCGGCCCGCGACGGCGCCCGGTTCGGGGTGCACGTCGCCGAGCCGACGGTCGACTTCGCGGCGGTGATGGCGCACGTCCGCCGGGCGCGGGACCGGATCGCGCCGGTGGACTCGGTGGAGTCGCTGGTTGCCGACGGCGTCGAGGTCCGGACCGGGACGGCCCGGGTCACAGGTCCGGGACGCGCCGAAGTCGACCGAGTGCCGATCCGGTTTCGGTGCGCGGTCCTCGCGACCGGCGCCGACCCGGTCGTGCCCGACCTCCCGGGGCTCGCCGACGCCGAGCCGCTGACCACCGACACCGTCTGGGACCTCACCGAGCGGCCGCGCTCGCTCGTGGTACTCGGCGCCGGCCCGATCGGCTGCGAGCTGGGTCAGGGGTTCGCCCGGCTCGGCACGGCGGTGACGCTGGTCGAGGGCGCGGAGCAGGTCCTTCCGGGGGAGGAGCCGGAGGCCTCGGCCCTGCTCGGTGCCGCGCTCGTCCGGGAGGGGCTCGACGTGCGGACGGCGCGACGGGCGACGGCGGTGCGCCCGGGCCGCGACGGGTGGGAGGTCGAGCTGGACGGGGGAGCCACGGTGACCGGGGAGCGGATCCTCGTCGCGCTCGGGCGCCGGCCCGCGACCGCGGGACTGGGCCTCGACGTCCTGGGGGTCGAGGTCTCGGAGTCGGGCCACGTCGTCGTCGACGACCGGCTGCGCACGACGGTGCCGGGCGTGTTCGCCGCGGGCGACGCCGTGGGTGCCGTTCCGTCCGGAGCAGCCGCACCCTTCACCCACGTCGCGGGGGTCCACGGGAGCGTCGCAGCCACCAATGCGGTCCTCGCGCCGCTGCGCCGCGTCGACCACCGCGGGATGCCGCGGGTGACCTACACCCAGCCCGAGGTGGCCCACGTCGGCCTCACCGAGGCCGAGGCGCGGTCCGTCGTCGGGGACGGCGTGCGGGTCCGGGTGCTCGGCCACGCCCACGTCGACCGCGCCGTCACCGAGGACGACACCGAGGGGGTCACGCGCGTCGTCCTCGACGCCCGCGGCCGGGTCCTCGGGGCGACGATCGTCGCGCCCCGGGCCGCCGAGATGCTCCCGGAGCTGATCGCGTTCACGACCCGGCGCGGGCGCCTGCGCGAGCTCGTCGGGGTCACGCACCCCTACCCGGGCTGGGGCGACGGGGTGTGGAACGCCGCGCTCGCCGAGGTGGGCGACGCCCTGAACCGCCCCGCGGCACGGCGTCTGGCTCAGTTGATCGTCCGGAGCGGGCGCGCGAGCGGCTCATCCGCCGGGCCACGAGGGCGCCGCCGACGGTGAGGACGGCGAAGCCCGCGGCGGCGGCGAGGAAGGCGGGGGAGGTGGGGTCGCCCGCCGTCCCCCCGAGCACGACGAGGGCGACGACACCGGGAACGATCCCCAGCGCCGTCCCGGCGAGGTAGGGCCGCACACCGACTGCGGTCGCCGCGGCCCCGTAGTTGACCAGGACGAACCCGAACAGCGGGACGAGCCGCACGACGAGCACCGCGAGGAACGCTCGCCGCGTGAGGAAGCGGTCGAGGCGTTCGAGGCGCTCACCGGCCAGCGCCTCCACGGCGGGCCTCGACAGCGTCCGGCCCACGGCGAACGAGCCGCCCGCTCCGATCATGGCGCCGACCCAGACGACGCCGACCCCCGCCACCGGCCCGAAGAGGACCCCGGCCACCGCCGAGAGCAGCGACACCGGGAGCAGCGCCATGGACGCCAGCGCGTAGACGACGACGAACACGAGCGCGCCGGCCGGCCCGATACCCGCGATCCACGCGCGGGTGTCGGCGACCAGCGAGGTCCCGCGGGTGATCGCCAGGACCGCCGCGGCTGCGAGCAGGACCGCGAACAGCGCCAGCCGGGGCCAGGGGGACCGCAGCACGCGGACCGCTCGGGGGGCCGGGGGAACGCTCACCGACGGACCTCGACGAGCGGGAGCAGGCGGCGCAGCTCCCGGTTCTCGGCGGGATCGAGGACGGAGTGCTGGACGCACGCGGGGACGACGGTGCCGTCCTCGGGGTGCGGCATCGCGTAGTGGCAGGCGGCGAGCCGCTCCTGGGTCGCCCGGATCCGGGGGTCGTCGGACGTCTCCCCCCGCCGGGAGAGCTCCCACGCGGGCCCGACGTCGGCGGCGTCCATGAAACTGTGCATGACGAAGCTCAGCGGCCGGGGCCGATGGCGCAGCAGCGACCACACCCCGAGGCGGCGGACCGTCCGCAGGAGCCACCCGGCGAACACTGCCAGCGTCGAGGGGTGGCGGGCCACGACGAGCGCGAGCCGGATCGCGAGCAGCGCCGGCGCGGCCCCGGCGAAGTTCACGCCGCCGAAGCGCCGGAAGAAGGTGTCCCGGACGGCGAGGTCGCACGGGTCGGCGGCGTCGAGCAGCGGCACCCACCGCGTTCCGACGGCGACGCCGTAGGCGACGCGGTTGCAGCGCACGTCGCCGTGCTGGAACAGCGTCGCGTCGAGCCGGGCTCCCGCGCCGCGCTCGATCTCCGCCCACACCGCGTCGGCGTCGGCGTCGCGGTAGTCCTCGCGCCAGCGCCGGTCGTCCCCGACGAAGGCGGCGGGCTGGAACGAGAGCATCCCGAAGCCCGGGCCGCCACCGCCGAGGGCCAGGCAGTCCCGGACGACGTCGGCGACCTGCCCGACGTTGGCCGGGGTGACGGTCATGCTGTGCGCGACGAACGACCGGATCCCGAGCTCGCGCCGCAGGGCGCCGACGGCGTCGAGGAAGCGTCGGCGGTACGGGGTGAGGGAGCGCTCGTGGGGCGGTCGGGCAATGCCGCGGCGCCCGAACATCAGCGAGTCGATGTGCACGGCGAACGAGAGCCGCCGGAACCGCCGGCGCCCGTCCGGGCCGACGGCGAGCCGGAGCAGGTACGCCGGATCGACGTCGCCGTGGGTCATGCTCATCGGCTCCCGCCCGTGGCGGCGCATGATCTGCAGGGCCGCCGCGTGGTCGTCGGGATCGAGCAGGGTGACCTCGCCGCCGATGAGCTGCGCGTGCGCGACCGGGCCCCGGACCTGCTCGAACGTCGCCATCTGCTCCTCGACGCGGGCCACGGTGTGCGGGCCGTCGACGCGGACGCGGTTGGCGTCGCGGGAGTGATAGCAGGGAGTGCAGGCGAGGTTGCAGCGCGGGAAGACGCCGTGGGTGCCCTCGCAGCCGACGCCGTGGCGCCCGATCACCTGGCCCAGGGTCCGCACCCCCTGTGGGAGCTCGGCCCAGCGACGGGTGGGCGCCGCGGCGAAGGCCGGGTCGACGGGGCGCAGGCGCTCCCGGAGACGCCGGAGCCGGTTCCTCACGACCCGGTCACCCGGCCCCCGCCGATCCTTCGCCGAGCCGCGGTGTACCGGCGCCGGATGTCCTCCGGCCCGACGCCGGCGAAGTACAGGAGCTTGCACCACTGCATGAGCACGATCATGCGCACCGTCCCCTGCTCGGTGAACCGACGGGCGGACGCCGTGCTGGGCCCGGGCAGGACCGTGAGCCGCCCACGGTGGCGCAGTCGGCGGCACAGGTCGAGGTCCTCCATGAGCACGAGGTCGCCGAACCCGCCGGCGGCCTCGAAGTGCTCCCGTCGCACGAACATCGCCTGGTCGCCGAAGATCCAGTGCAGGTGCCGGGCACGGAGGTTGGAGGTCCACTCGAGCCAGCGCAGGGCGGGCCCGCCGGGGTCGAAGCGGATGCGGAACCCGCCACCGACCACGTCCGGGTCGCGCAGGGCGACATGCAGCTCCTCGAGCGCGCCGGGGGTGAGGCGGGTGTCGGCGTGGACGAACCAGAGGACGTCACCGGACGCGGCGGCGGCGCCGGCGTCGGCCTGTGGGCCGCGTCCCGGCGGGGCGTGCACCACGTGCGCGGCCGGGGCGGCCCGGGCCACCTGCTCGAGGGTGGGGTCGGTGCTGCCACCGTCGGCCACGACGATCTCGCAGCCCCGCGCCCGCTCCCCGAGGTGGTGCAGGAGCTCGGCGATGAGGTCCTGTTCGTCGAGGACCGGTACGACCACCGAGATCCTCACGCGGGCACGCGTGCGTACGCGCCGACCCGCAGCGGGAACGCCAGCCGCATCCGGACCCTCCGCGTTCCCGGTCCTGGACGGACCCGTTCGGGCGGTCTTGTGTGCCACCGCGATGATGCCAGCGGGACCCGGGTCCACGCTCGCGCGGCGCCGACTCCTCGCGGCCGAACGGGCGTCTGGCGGAGCTCGACCCGGGGCGCCCGATTGCCCGAACGAGCTATCGGCTTGCTCCGCAGGGTCAGAAGAGTGGGGTCTCTCAGGCGTGCGCGTCCGCGCATGCACAGGGTTGTCCCCACTTGTGCACACGTGCCCGTCGGCGGCGGGACCCGCTGTGGTACTGCTGCGGCGAATCTCCTGTTACCGCTGCTCGGTGCCGCGGCCCGGTGCTCGCGACGGGGTGCTCGGGGTGTGGTCGAGGTAGGCGCGGATCGCCTCGCGCAGCAGCTCCACGACTGGGCGACCGTCGTGGATGGCCCGGATGTGCAGCTCGTCGCGCAATGCTCGGGGCACCCGGCCCGAGAGGTACACCAGCTCCTCTCCCGGAGCGGGCACGGCGGTCCGGTGGTGCTGGCGTCGCCCGGCCGGTGCGCTCCTGGTGCTCGGGTCGGGGTCGGGGACGGGCATGAGCGGGGCGGGGGAGGGCGCCAGCCCGGACGTCGGACCCGGGCGCTGGCGACCTCCTCGCGCGTGCCCGGCGTGGGGGTACGCGGCGCGCGGGGGCCCCGTGTCCGCTGGCCTCGTGTCGGGGGTATCGGGTTCAGGCTGCGGCATGGTCCTGGGTCTCCAGCTGGTCGGCGAGGGCATTGAAGATCGCGATGAGGGGGCGGGCTGCGGCACCGCGGGCTCGCAGGGGCTGGGCGGCGTCGATGGCTTCGGCGAGCACCGCCCGCGACGGGACCGGCGGGGGCCACACCATGCCGCCGAAGGTGTCGACGACGGAGTCCGTGTGCCAGGCGTGCAGGCCGCGACGGCGGTCGTGCTCGTTGACGACGACCCCGGCGATGTCCAGGGCGGGTCGGCCGAGGTGACGGCGGTAGGTGTCGATGAAGTCGCGAACCCGGATCGCGCCCTGGAGGTGGTCGTACTCGGGCCGCAACACCAGCACGACCACGTCCGCGGCGGCGAGGCCGAGCTGGGTGAGGTGCCCGAGCGAGGGCGGGCAGTCGAGGAACACGGTGTCGTAGTCCTCGGCGACGCCGTCGAGGCTCCGGTCCAGGCGCTCGTGCGAGCCGAGCTGCCCGGCCTCGGAGACCCGGGCCTCGAGGTCGTAGCGCGAGGGGAGCACGTCGATGCGTTCGACCAGTCCGGGATGGGTCGGCAGCGACCAGCGGCAGCCGACGACGGCGTCGGTGGCGCAGCCCTTCTGGTTGGCGGCCACCACCTCGGCGGCGGTGACCATCCCGCTCAGCTCCGCCTCCCCGTAGCCGAGACGCCGCGACAGGTTGGCCTGGGGGTCCATGTCCACCGCCAGCACCCGACGCCCGCGAGCCGCCAACGCCTCGGCGAGGTAGGCGATGACCGTCGTCTTCCCGGCCCCGCCCTTGTTGTTCGCCACCGCGACCCGCACCGTTCACCACCCCTTGGCGTGCACAGTCACACCTGGGCACGGGTGCCGACAAGCACTTCGACACGCGTGCACGTGTGCACCGCCAGGCGGTTAGAGCACCCGGCGCAACGACTCGGCAGCCGGCCCAGAGAGCGCTCCGGCTACCGCGGGGGTCGCCGCTGTGGGGGCGGGGCCTGACCCCGCTCCGTCGCGAGCGCGTGATGCGGGCGCTCGGGCCCCGGACTCTCCGCCAGCGGCGCTCGTGGGGAGCTCGATCTCCACGATGGCCCCGCCCTCAGGACGGTTGGCGGCCTTGACCCGGCCGTGGTGGGCACGGGCGATGACGTCGACGATCGCCAGCCCGAGGCCGCTGCCGCCGTCGGCGCGGGCCCGGGCGGTGTCTGCCCGCCGGAAGCGTTCGAAGGCGTGGGGCAGGAACTCCTCGGGGAAGCCGGGGCCGTGGTCGGCGACCGCGAGGGCCGCTGTTCCGCATGCCGAGTCGGTGATCGACACGACGACGACGCCGTGGTCGGGGGAGTGGTGGACGGCGTTGCGGAGAAGGTTGTCGATCCCCTGGCGCAACCGGTCAGGGTCTCCGGGGACCTCGAGGCAGTCGGGGCCCTCGACGACGACGTCGATGTCGCGGGGGTCGGCCAGGGTGGCGGCGCCGCGGGCGGCGAGGGCGGTGACCTGGGTGAGGTCGAGGGTGGTCTCGCGCAGGAACGGCTGGTCCCCTTCGGCGCGAGCGAGCAGCAAGAGGTCCTCGGCGAGCCGGACGAGCCGGTCGGTCTCCCCGGAGGCGTAGGTGATCGCGTCGCGCAGGTCGTCGTGGCTGCGGCCCGGGCGTGAGGCGAGTTCCAGTTCGGCGCGCAGGGTGGCCAGCGGGGTCCGCAGCTCGTGGCCGGCGTCGGCGACAAACCCACGTTCGTGGGCGAGTGCGTTGCGTAGGCGGTCGAGCAGCCCGTTCATGGTGGTGGCGAGCGCGGCGATCTCGTCGTGGGTGGAGGGCACGGCGAGGTGGACACCGTCGTCGCGTTCGCTGATCTCCGCGGTCTGGCGGCGCATCCGTTCGACCGGCCGGAGAGCGGCTCCGGCGAGCCACCACGCCCCGAACCCGGCGATGAGCACGGCGGGGGCACCGAGGATCAGCAGGCCCTTCTCGACGTGCTCGTCGGCGGCGTCGGAGATGTCGGTGCCGGTGCCGACCACGAGGATCAGGCCCTCGGGGTCCGCCAGGACCGTGGCCACGTAGCGGGTGCGGTCCTCGTCTCCTCGCGGCGGCGGCTCCGAGGGCCCACCCCCACGGGTCGGGTCGACGTACCCGTCGCCTCCGGTGAACGCCAGTGGGGCCTCACCGCTGCGCGCACGGGCGAGGACGTCGTGGCGACCGACGGCGTCGAGGACCGGGAAACCGCCGAGCACCGGGGAGGAGGCCACGACCCGCCCGTTGACGGTGAGCAGCTGGACCGGTTCCTCGTCCTGGGTCAGGCGCAGCGAGTCCGCTCCTCCGGTGGCGTACTGGTCGCGCAACGCCACGGCACGGCTGGTGAGCCCCGCGTCGAGAGAGGCATCGAGGCTGATGCGCAGCTGCAGCAGGAACCCCAGTCCGACCACCCCGACGATGGCGGCGGTGGCCAGGGCGAACACGAGGCCGAGCCGTAACCGGAGCGGCACGGGGGCGCCTCCTGCTGAGGTGTCGGGCGGGCGGCGGTCAGCCCTCGGGGGTCGTCGGCTCGGCGGGGAGGCGGTACGCGGTCTCCCCGACGTCGATCGTCCGCAGCCGGTACCCCGCGCCGCGGACGGTCTCGATCTGGTCGACCCCGTAGGGCCGGTCGACCTTACGTCGCAGGTAGGACACGTACTGGTCGATGATGTTGGAGACGCCGTCGTAGGCGAAGTCCCACACGTGCTCGAGGATCGTGCTCCGGCTGAGGACCTCACCGGGGTGGCGCAGGAACAGCTCGAGCAGCGCGAACTCCTTGGTCGAGAGGACGAGCTCGTGCGGCCCGCGCCACGCCCGCCGCGACGCCGGGTCGAGGCGCAGGTCCCCGACCTGCAGCACGGTGGGGCGGTCGCCGCCACCGCGGCGGATCAACGCCCGGACCCGAGCGCAGAGCTCGCCGAAGCTGAACGGTTTGGTCAGGTAGTCGTCGGCGCCGGCGTCCAGGCCCCGGATGCGGTCGTCCACGGCGTCACGGGCGGTCAGCATCAGCACCGGGGCCCATCGTCCGTCCTCGCGCAGTCGACGGCACACCTCGAACCCGTCGGCGCCGGGGAGCATCACGTCGAGGATGACGGCGTCGTAGGTGAACTCGCCGGCCTGCCAGATCGCGTCGGAGCCGGTGGCGGCGACGTCGACGGCATAACCGTCCTCCTCGAGGCCGCGCTTGAGCAGGGCGGCCATCCGCACCTCGTCCTCCACGACCAGCATCCTCACGTGGTGCAGGCTAAGCCCGGATCATGTGTCCTCGATGAGAACTGCGGCACGAGGCGTCGCGCAGCGGACTGGATCAACGCCACCCCCAGGATCGCGGCGCATGCCGCTGCCACCGCCCCGAGCATGGCTGCCGGGTCGGTCGTGATGCGTTCACCGAACCACAGGACCCCGGTCACGAGGCCGATCACGGGATCGAGGATGAGGATGACCGTCACCGCCGGCGTGGCGAGACGTCCCTGCTGGAAGGTGTTCAGGCTGACCAGGATCGACACGAGTCCCAGCACGCACGCCGCGTAGAGCGCGGGATGGGCCAGTGGCTCGGTCCAGCTGTACTGGAGCTGGGCGCTGACCAGCTTGAGCAGCGCCGCGGTCAGGCCGTAACCGGTGCCGGTGACCACCGCCAGCCCCAGCGCCCGGGTGGGACGGGGGCCCCACCGCGACCAGCCCAGCCCGGCCGCTGCGACCGTGGCGCACCCGGCCACGACCCCTGTCGCGGCGCCCGCGCTCGGAGCGGCGGTCACGGCGCTCGAGGTGGGGGCGAGCAGTAGCAGCAGGCCGACCAGCCCGGCCGCGGCCAGGGTGATGCCACCGAGCGCCCGGCCGGTCGGGCGGCGCCGGGCCAGCACACACTCGCCCAGCGTGGTCCAACCCAGGCTGGTGGCCATCACGGTCTGCACGACGATGATGGACCCGAGGGCCAGCGCACTCACCTGCAGCCCCAGGGCCACGATCGAGGACAGCGTGCCCAGCAGCCACCACGGCCGGCGAGTGAGCGCGATGACCAGGCCCGGATGGAGGGTCGGGTAGGGCGCCACCTGGTGCGTGGCGCGGTCCTGGGCCGCGCACGCGATCCCGACGAACATGGCTGCCGCGGCGGCGAGGACAGCGGTGAGCATCACCCGGCAGCCGAGGTGACCGTCGCGGGCCCCTGGGGGGACCGCGGATCGCGGGTGGGGTACGGCCGGCCGAGAGGGACGACGGGCCGGCCGGCCAGGCCGGCAACCACCGCGGCCGCGTCCCGGGTCCCCGGGCCCGTGGCGGCGGTGCGGGGGCGGGCGAGGGCGCCGTCGATCGCGGTGACCAGCCCAGTGGGGGTGCGGGGCCAGGGGGCGAGCCCGGCAGCGGCGAGCACCGCGGCGTTCGCGAGGCCGTGCCCGGGGATCGGCATGTAGGTGATGGCCGGCAGGCCGGCGACGAGGGCCTCGGTGAACGACAAGCCGCCGGCGTTGTGGACCAGGACGTCGGCGGCGGCCATCAGCTCGGGGACGTCGTGGCGCCAGCCCAGCGCGACGACACGGGGGAAGCCGGCGAGTCGGCGGCGCAGGGCGGTGTTGCGCCCGCACAGCACCACGGTCCACGCGTCGGGGTGCTCGCCCACCGCGTGCACGGCGTCCGGGATCAGCCCCATGCCCAGCGACCCGGCGCTGATGAGCACCACCGGAAGCGCCGCGGGCAGCCCCAGCTCCCGACGGACCTGCGTCCGAGTCCCGGGGTGAATCGGGCGGGTGAATCGCGGGGCGCACAACGCGCCGACCGCCTGCATGTCGATCCCATAGCGGGCGCCGTCGTCGGCGGTGGCCTGGGTCACCGTGAGATGACGGTCGACGCCGCGATGGCACCACTGGCGATGCGCAGCCGGGTCGGTGAGATAGGTCACCGCCGGTACTCCCAGGGACCCCGCCTCACGCAGCGCGCCGAGGGTTTGGCTGGCGAGCGGATACGTCGAGACGACCACGTCGGCGCCGCGCGCCCACCGCAGGACGGTCGGCTCCGCGGACCGGCACAGCCACGCGCCGATGCGTTGCACCCACCGGCGGCTCTCCAGGCTCTCGAACAGCCAGTCGAAGAAGCGCGGCGTGTGCTGCACGGCGGGGCGGTAGCCGTCGCGCACGACCCACCGCCCGAGAGCGGGCAGCGCATGAAGGTAGTCATGGACCTCGGTGTCGACCCCACGGTCCTCGAGGCGACGGGCGAGCTCGCGGGCGGCCCCCTCGTGGCCCTGACCAACGGTGGCGCTGAGGATCACCACCCGCCTCCCAGTGTACGGCGATCGCCTCGGGAGGCGGGTCCCCGCCACCAGGACGGGTTCGCGCAGGCGGGCGGTGGCATCGGGCATGGGGAACGCTCCAACGGGTCCGGGAGATGGCTCCGTCGTATCCGGTCGAGGTCAACGGAGGGCATCCAGGTGCTGTGCAGGAGCTGAGAACCGGACGACCGGCGGCGATCGGGGCGGCGCGGGTCACCGTGTCGCGCCGGGGCCGAGGTAGGCGCGGCGCAGCGCGGGTAGGTCAGCCAGCCGCGCCGGGTCCAGGTCGGGGAGCGGTCCACCGAGGGCGCGGGTGAGCAGGTGGTCGGCCAGCGCGGGGTTGCGCGCGAGGACGGGACCGTGCAGATAGGTCGCCACGATGCCCGGCGACGGTCCCGGGCCCGCGAGGTCGACCGTCGGGGTGAGCGCGCCTTCGACGGTGGTGTCCGGGTGGTTGGACGGTCCGTGTTCGGTGCGGGCAAGTGGCCGTGCGCGCGAGCCGAGAAGGCTGACCCCGCGATGGTTGTGGAACCCGGTCAGGGCCCCGACACCTGGCAGTGCCGAGGTGCTCACCGACTCGCCGACCTGGCGGGACGCGCCGGGCCGAGTCGTGAGATCCAGCAGACCGAGTCCGGGCCGGCTCCGCCCCGCGAGGTCGGTCGTGGCATGGCCCAGCAGCTGCAGCCCGGCGCAGACCGCGAGGGTGACCGCGCGCTCGGCGAGGGTGGTGGCCAGGTCGGGGTGGCGGTGCAGCCACTCGGCGGCCGTGTGCTGCGCGGTGTCCTCGCCGCCGCCGAGCAGGTAGAGCTCGCAGCTCGTGGGGGGCGCGTCGGAAGCGGTCACCGCGATCACCCGGGCGTCGATGCCGCGCCAGGCCAGGCGCTGGGCCAGGACGGTGGCATTGCCGGCGTCGGAGTAGGTGCCCAGCACGTCGGGCAGCAGGATCGCGATCTCGACCCGGGAGTCAGCGCCCATGACCCACTCCGCCCGGCGGCCGGTCGGGAGCCCGCTCCGGTCGGGGCGGGCGCGGGTCGAGCTGGCGGCGCAGGTCAAGGAACGCGGTGTAGTTCGCGACCGCGTCGACCTCTCCGGGCGGCAGCCCCTCGAGCGCCGTGCGGGGGTCGGCATCGGTGTGGTGGGCAATGTCGGCGTAGGAGAGCCGGACCCCGATGTCGGCGGCGCGGTCCCCGGCGGCGGCGACCGCGCGCCCCGCGAGGGTGCCGACGGGCAGGTCCCACAGCCAGGACACGTCACGGCCGTCGGCCTCGCGGGAGTTGACCATGATCAGCACCGGGCGGTCGGGGGTGAGCATGTCCAGCGCCTCGCCCCAGCCGGCGGGGTTCTTGACCAGCAGCGTCCGCACGCGCCGGCCCTGGAGCCACAGATACCCGTAGCGGCCGGCGACCTCCCCGACCCGGGCGAGGCGCGGGGCCGCGGTCGCCGGGTCGGTGCCGATCTGGGCGGCGGCGGCCAGCGCCATGGTGGCGTTGCCGAGGTTGACCCGGCCGGGCAGCGACAGCGCCAGCTCGATCGGTGCGGCGGCTCCCCACCGCACGGTGGGGCCTCCGTCGTCGCCCCGCCACCGCCATGCGGCACGGGGGCGGCACAAGCCGCACCCGGCGCAGCACCACGGTCCGGGCTCGTCGCCGACGACGCGGCGGGCCAGTCCCTGCCCACAGGCGGGGCAGGCCAGGGTGTCTTCCGTCCAGCGGGTCCCCGCGGCGACCCACACCGCCCGTCGGGCGGCCCCTGCGGCCCAGACCACGAGGGGGTCGTCGGCGTTGGCCACGACGACGGTCTCGGGGTGGCGGGCCAGCAGTACGTGGATGGCGTGGGCGGTGGCGCGGACCTCCGAGACCCGGTCGAGCTGGTCGCGGCTGAGGTTGAGCAGCACCAGGACGTCGGGCTCCACCGCGTCGAGCACCGGGCCGAGGTGCAGCTCGTCGACCTCGAGCACGGCGAGCCGGGCCCGGGGTGCGTCGATCAGCGCGGCGACCGCGCCGTCGGTCATGTTGGACCCGGCGGCGTTGTGCGCGCCGGGGCCGCGCCCGCCCAGCGCCGCGGCGACGAGGTGGCTGGTCGTGGTCTTGCCGTTGGTCCCGGTGACCACCACCGACGTCCGCCCGCGGGCCAGCCGAGCGAGGACGTCCGGGCACAGCGCCAGCGCGACCCGCCCGGCGATCACCGAACCGGAGCCCACTCCCAGACGCCTCGACACCGCCGCCGCCGCACGGCCCGCCGCCGCCGCCGCACGCCATCCCCTGGCGGTCGGGAACGCGGGGAGGGACACCCGACGCGCGCGCCGGCGCTGCGGGCGTTCCCGCCGGTCGCCGGTGCCCGCGCTCCGCTCGCCGACCGGGTCTCCCGCGCCCGGGGGAGGAGCCCCGAGAATCGGGACGGGTGTTGCCGTCGCGGTCGGCTCTTGGCTTCGGGTCATGGGGCCGACCGTGCACCGAGGCGGATGAGAACTCGATGTGAGCGCTCTGAACCCCGCGGCTCCCATCGTGACACCGGCCATGCCGCCAGGGGAGCAGACGTGGACCTCACCGCCCTCGGTCAGCGTGGGACGTCGTCGATCGTCACCGTGCCGAGATCGGTGTTCGCGATGTAGACCTGGTTGCCGTCGGTGCTCACGGCGAGGGCGACGTGGCCGGTGAACGGCTCCATGAAGTACGTCCCTCCCCGGCGTCGGGTGGAGGCGTTCACGGCGGCCAGGGACGGAGGCGAGGTCGTCAGGGCGAGGTAGACCAGGGCTCCGTCGGGGGACGTCGCCAGAGCCGAGGCGCCGCCGGGCAGGATGACCGAGGCCGCCGGGGCGTAGGTCGTGGTGTCGATGTCGGTGAGCGCGTGGCTCGGGGCGTCGCCGGCCACGTGGAGGGTCCGGCCGTCGGGGCTGAGCTGCAGGGCCCGGACCGTGCCCCCCGTGAGGACCGTCGCGACGGTGTCGCCGCGTCCGGTGTCGATCACCTCGACGGCGGTACCGCGGCCGTCGGCGAGGTAGAGGCGCCGCCCGCCGGGACCGGCGGCCACCGACGCCGCGGTCCGCGGGATCGGGGCCGACAACGCGGACCGCTCGAGGTCGACGACCTGGATGGACCGTTCGCCCGGGACGAACAGCACGGTGCCGTCCCGGTCGACGGCCGGGTCCGCTCGAGGGGGTTCGGCGAGGGCGACGGTCGACGTCACCGAGGCCGAGCGCGGGTCGATCACGCTGATCGCGTTGCGGTACCGGCCGTCGGTGGTGGCGACGTAGACGCGCCCGCGGGCGTCCGCGACGGCCCCGGCCGCCCGCCCCTCGATCGGGACCCGCGCCGTGACCCTCCGGCTGCGGACGTCGAAGAGAGTGACGAACCGCGCGCCCGCGTTGACGATGACGATGCCGGGCCGCTCGGGGATCACCGACAGCGCGACGGGGCTGAGGCCGACGGCGGTCCCGTCGCCGACGTAGTCGCGGACCACGAGCACGGCGACCGTCAGCGTGAGGACCGCCAGGAGGGCGGCGAGGCCGATCCGGAGAGCGCGACGCCGTCCGCGCGGTCGTGGCCGTCCTCGCACCGTCGTGGAGCGCGGCCGGACCAGCGTCGGCACGCGCCGGTCGCGCAGGCCGCGGCCCGGGGACGGCGCGACCTCCGTGGTGTCGCTCCCGGTCAGCGCTGCGGTAGCGGCGGCCCCCAGCGCGCCCGCACTGCGGGGGCGCCGGTCGGGGTCCTTGCTCATCCCGCGGCGAACGACCTCGTCGAAGGCGGCGGGCGCCCCGTGGTCGCTCGGTCGGGGAGGGTCGCGGTGGAGGTGGGCGGCGACGAGGTCGGACGTGTCGTCCCCGGGGAACGGGCGACGTCCGGTGAGCGATTCGTACAGCAGGCACGCCAGCGCGTAGACGTCCGCGCGGTGGTCGACCGGATCTCCGCGCAGGCGTTCGGGCGGCATGTAGGCGAGGGTCCCGACCAACGACGCAGGGTCCGTCCCGGTCTCGGCGCCGTCGCCCCGACTGCGCGCGATCCCGAAGTCGACCACGTAGGCGAAGTCGCCGGCGGACACCAACACGTTCGACGGCTTCACGTCCCGGTGCACCAGACCCTGAGCGTGGGCCGCGTCGAGGGCCGCGGCGACCTGGACGAGCAAGCCGACCGCCCGCCGGGGCGGCATCGGACCGTCCTCCTCCAGCACGCGCGCGAGAGTCGGGCTCGGCACCCACCGCATGTCCAGGAACAGCTGCCCGTCGATCTCGCCGAAGTCGTGGACAGGGATGACGTGGGGCTCGCTGAGCCGTGCGGTGATCTGCGCTTCGCGCCGGAACCGTCGCCGGTACCCGGCGTCGCCGCTCGTCCGCCGGTCGATCAGCTTGAGCGCCACCCACCGGCTGCGACGGCCGTCCCACGCCCGGTGCACCTCACCCATACCGCCCCGGCCGATCAGCTCCTCGAGGCGGTACGGACCCAGCTCCACGCTCACTCCCGTGTCGTGAGCCCGGTACGGAGCGCGCTCCGACGCTCAGCCTAGAGCCGGCGTCGCGCTCGGGTCATCGCCGTTCGGAATCGGGCGGGTCAGGCGCGGCGCGGGTCGTCCAGGTCGACGCGAACCGTGAGCAGGTCGGTCCCGACCAGGCGCACGACGAGGCCGTTGACGCGCGGCAGGTACTCCAGGTGCCGTCGGGGGTCGTCGTGGTCGAGGACGATGGCCGTTCCGGTGTACCACCGACCGCGCATCTGCAGCCGGACACGGGGGTCGGCGTCGATGTTGCGCACGTAGTTCGCGCGCCGGCCGAACTCGCTGACCAGCCAGAAGCTCGAGCCGACCCGCCGCCCCCCGACCGGGGTCCGGCGGGCGAGGCCGGAGCGGCGACCCACGGTCTCGATCACGGCCTGTCCCGGCAGGACGGGGGCGAGCCGGCGGAGGACGGGGTTGAGGAGGTGCCGCTGGAACCCGATCACGACCGGTCGACGGTCACCCCGCGCCGAGCGCGACGCAGCGCGCCTCAGCAGGAGGACGGTCAGCCGCCGGTGGATCGGGAGGAGGACCGTCCAGACCGGGCGCGCGGGCCACCGGTGGTGGTGCACGCGGGACGTCAGGGTGACCGTCGAGGGGCCGACCGACAGGACCAGCTCGGCCGTCAGGAGCACCGATCGGGCCTCCAGACGGATCGTGTCGCCGGCGGTCGAGATGATGGACCACCCGAGGACGTGGTCCGGCGACGGGTACGGTCCGAGCCGCAGACCCAGGACGGTCCGCCACCCGAGGAGCAGCGACCGGCGCACCACCCCTGGTGCGTCCTCGTACACGGCGCGTGCCCAGGTCTCCGCGGACCGACGCCCGCCATCACCGGTCCCGACGCGGAACGTCTCCTCGTAGCCGAGGTCGGCCATGAGCCCTCCCCGGCTAGGAGCGTTGTTCAACAGACGTACAGTAAGAGTGTTGGTCGACACGCGTCAACTAGGATCGCGCGGTGCGCGAGGTAGGCCGACGGCTGACCCCCGACCGGCGCCGCAGCCAACTGCTCGACGTCGGCGCCGCGATGTTCGCCGCCGAGGCCTACGAGCAGGTGCTGATGGAGGACGTCGCCGCGCGCGCCGGGGTCTCTCGGGCGCTGGTCTACCGCTACTTCCCCAGCAAGCGGGACCTCTTCGCGGCGATCTTCGAACGCGCCACCCAACGCTTGCTCGAGGCGTCCGCCATCGACCCCGAGCTGCCGTTCGACGAGCAGGTGCTGGCCGGTCTCGACGCCCATCTCGACTACTTCGCCGCGAACCGGCGCACCATTCTCACGGTGAACCGGGGCGCGCTCGCCGGTGATCCGAGGGTGCAGGCGATCGTCTCCGAGGAGCTCGCGACGCTCCGCACGCGGGTGCTGGACGCGACCGACCCGCACGGTCGCGACCGCACCGTGGTGTCGCTGGCGCTGCACGGATGGTTGGCCTTCATCCGCGCGGTCTGCGTCGAGTGGTTGGAGCGCGACGAGGTGTCTCGCGACGACGTCCGCGACATGTGCGTGCGGGCCCTCGCCGGCGTCCTCGCCCACCCCGCGGGATCCTGATCCCGACGCCTCGTCGAGTGCGAGCCCGTGCACAGTGGGCCCGTGACGAACCGAGGCGACGCGAGCTGGCGGAGGGCGATCGAGCTCCCCGATCGGACCCGGATCCGGGGCCGTGGGGTCCGGGACCCCGTCCCGGCGGGGCTCGAGCCCGACTTCGGCCTCTACCTCGGTGTCGACTACCGCCCGTCCTGGCCGTACGAGTCCATCGACTGGCCCGACTTCGGCGTCCCGAAGGACGCGATGACCGCGGCACGATCGATCGAGCGGGCATACCAGCGCGCGCGGGACGGTGAGCGCGTCGAGATGGCCTGCCGCGCCGGACGCGGCCGCACCGGCACCGTCGTCGCCTGCATGGCGATCCTGGCCGGGCTCAACCCGGAGCACGCGGTGTCCTGGACCCGGCGCCACTACGAGTACCGGGCGGTCGAGACCCCGTGGCAGCGCCGATGGGTCCGCCGCTTCCCGGATCTGCTCGCCTCCCGGCCCACGCACTGACGGAGCAGCGCCAGCGACCGGTGGTCGAGATCGTCGCCGCCCCTGGCCCTGCCCGAGGTCGAGACGGCCGCCCGGCGAAGGCGGCGACGAGGAGGAGCCCGCCGGTGGCGAGGAGCGCGGCACCGAGCGGGGCGAGGAAGCCGAAGCGCAGCCCGAGGTCGGCTCGGACGTCGAGCCCGGGACGGCCGTCGGCATTCGCGACGATCAACGACCAGGGTCCGGCGGTCTTGTCCCATTCGAGGGTGGTGTCCGAGCCGCCGGTCGATTGGGCGACCCAGAACGGCTGCGCGCCTGGCGCGGTGACGGTCTCGGCGCCGGGGACGCGGTCGAAGCTCGCGTGGAAGGGGTTGCTCGTGGCCCCGGTGAACTCGTCGTGAGCCGTGCCGTCGAGGTAGTCGTCGACGTGGACCCGGATGCGTCCGAGCTCGCCGAGATCGGGCTCCGGGTCAGCCGGCAGGCCGGTGCCCACGTCGATCTCGTCGGTGAGCAAGACCGATGTCGTGGGGCGGAACGACCCAGCGGGAGTGGTGAAGTGCCCGCCCACACTGCTCTGTGCGATAGCGGCGGCGAGGCCGCTCGCGCCGATCACGAGAACCAGCACGGCGGCCGCACCGACAGCCCGGCGGCCTCGATTGATCGATGTCATACAGTCATGCTAATACGACTGTGCTAAAAAGAGCGAGTGCCGAAGCATGTCGATCACGATGCTCGTCGTCGGGAGCTGGCCGAGGCGGCGGGTGGGGTGGTCGCCCGGGACGGGGTGGACGGCGCGTCACTGCGCGCGGTGGCCACCGAGGCGGGGTGGTCGGTCGGTTCGATGCGGCACTACTTCGCGACCAAGGACGAACTGCTGGTCTTCGCGTTGCGCTACGTGGGCGAACGCATCGAGGACCGCATCGACCAGCGGCCCCGCGACGAGGGCACCGCACGGGGAGACCTGCGGGCCGCTGTCGTCGAGATGCTCCCGCTTGATGCGGTGCGTCGTCGGGAGGCGTTGGTGTGGCTGGCGTTCATCGCCCGGGCCGGGGTCCAGCCGGGACTCGGCGCGGCTGCGGAGCGGGTGTGGCGGGCGGTCAACGGCCCGTTGGCGCGGCGGTTGCGGGCTGCTGTCGACAGCGGTGAATTGCCCCCCGACTTCGCGGTTGAGGACCACGCGCTCGGCCTGCAGGCACTCGTCGATGGGCTCGTCGTGCACCTCGTGTCGACCCCGGAACTCGTCAGCGCTCAGCGCGCGCTGGCCGCGCTCGATCGACACCTCGCCACCCTGGGGTGGGTTCCCTCGGTCCACGTCTGACTCGCACGGGCCGCCCGCGGCGGTCACCGTGAGCGGGCGCCGCCCAGGCACACTCGGCGTCGTGCGCGCGTGGGCAATGGTGTCGGCAACCCTTGCCCCGATCGCCCTCATCGGTGGCTGGTCGCTGGCGGAGTCTCGCCAACCGCCCGGCTACGACCCGGTCCGGGACTCGATCAGCGCCTTGGCGGCGCACGGCGCGACCGACCGGTGGATCATGACGGCGGGTCTGACCGTCCTCGGCGTCTGCCACGTCGTGACGGCGAGCGGACTGACAGAGGCCCGCGCGGGCGGGCGGGCCCTGCTGACCCTCGGCGGCGTCGCCACCGTTCTGGTCTCCGCGCTCCCACAGCCTGCCGGCGGACACGTCGTCGCGGCCACGATCGCTTTCGTCGCGCTTGCGCTGTGGCCGGCCGCCGCGCTCGTGCCCGGACGCAGGATCGCCGGTGTCGTCGCCACCACCGCTCTGTTCGCGCTGCTCGCGTGGCTGGCTGTGCAACTCCGCGGCGGCGATCTGTTGGGCCTCAGCGAACGCATCCTGGCCGCCGCGGAGGCAGTCTGGCCGCTCGCCGTCGCGCTCACGCTCGTCAGGCCACGAGAGGGGACGGGCCCACGCACCTGAGGACCTGACGTTCGGGGCGGCCGCACGGATGAGGCCACGAAGCCCCACTCGCACGCCCGACCGGGGTAGCGTCGGTCGGACCGGCCCGGAGCGACGCTCCGGATGTCGCCTCCCGGGAAACAGCGAAAGGCCTCGCACACCCTGGGGCTCGATCCGCGCCGGTCGTGAGCCACCACGGACCGACGCTGGGAGTCCGGCTCCGATCCGTCAGGGAGCAGCCATGTCCGACAAGTCCCCACGCCAGACGTCGAGCAAGAAGTCCGACAAGTCCATCAAGGAGAAGCGGGCGGACAAGAAGTCGAAGAAGGTCTCGGACGCCGGCGGCGGCGCCTTCCCGACCCGCTGACGGACCTGTTCGGCAAGGCGCTGGTCGACGCCCACGACGGTGGGTTACGGAGCGGCCGGGAGAGGGGATGCCTCTCTTGTTCCCGAACAGATGAAGAGGTCCTCAATGACCGCACCCGGTGAGAAGAGCGCCCCACGACCCAAGGCCGATTCCGACGAGGAAGCGGCCCAGCACGAGGTGAACCCCGACCTTCACGGTCAGGCCAAGGATGTCGAGCAGAAGCGGGCCGGAGACGACCCGGAGACGACCGGCGCGTGACCGACTCGCGGGCCCGTGGTCGTAGGCCTCGGGTCCGCTCGGTCGGGGGGTCGAACGATCCCGTAGGTGGTGATGATCCGGGACCGCATAGATGACCACCGGGGCGGTGCTCGCCCACCGGGAGCGGGTCCCGCGGGTGGGAGGGTGTGGGCATGAGCAGCGACGAGCGCATCGCGCTCTTCCTGGACTACGAGAACCTCGCGATCGGCGCCCGCGAGGGCCTCGGGATCCCGGAGTTCGACTTCGCCCCGATCGCGGACGCGCTGGCCGAGCGGGGCCGGGTGGTGGCCCGCCGCGCCTACGCCGACTGGTCGTCCTTCGGCGAGGACCGCCGCCTCCTCACGAGGGCACAGGTCGAGCTGATCGAGATGCCGCAGCGCATGGGTGGGTCGCGCAAGAACGCCGCCGACATCAAGATGGCCGTCGACGCCGTAGAGATGGCTTACGAGCGCGCGTTCATCACCACGTTCGCGATCGGCACCGGGGACTCGGACTTCACTCCGCTGGTGCACAAACTGCGCGAGTTGGACAAGAAAGTCATCGGCATCGGGGTGGCCTCGTCGACCTCCGCGCTGCTGCCTCCGGCCTGTGACGAGTTCCTGTTCTACGACCGCCTGCCGGGGGTGGACGCTGCTCCCGTACCGCGGCGCGCGCGGGGACTGTCGTCGAGGTCGAACCGCGCGGCCCCGCGCCTCGTGACCCCCGCGCCCGCCGAGGACACGCGCGAGGAGCCGGTCAAGGAGCCGGACGCTGTCGAGGCGCCGGCCACCCCGGACACGGATGTGTCAGCGTTGATCACACAGACCCTGGCCGGGCTGGCGCGACACTCCGACGGGCCGGTACTCGCCTCGACGCTCAAGCGGGCGATCCTGCGCAAGGACCCCACCTTCGACGAAGCTGACGAGGGGTTCCGAGGCTTCGGTGAGCTCTTGCGGCACCTCGAGGGCCGCCGCGTCGTGGCCCTGCGCGAAGGGTCGGGCCGGGGCGACCCCGAGGTCGCCTTCCCCGAGGGAACGGCCGACCAGGACGCGTTCGGACTGCTCGTCGACGTCGTCCGCGACCTCCAGAGCAGGGGTGGCGCGCCCCCGCTGAGCGGCCTGAAGAACCAACTGCGTAAGCACACCCCGGGCTTCAGCGAGAAGCGCTACGGCTTCAACACGTTCCTGTCCTTCGTCAAGGCGGCCCGGGCCCGTGACCTCCTCACGATGAGATGGGACGACGAGTCCGGCGACTACCTCCTGTCGGTGGTGGGCTGACGGCGCCCGCGCGACGGACGCATGGGTTCGGGGGCGTCGGGCAGGGCCAGGGTCCGGCGGACGGTGGCGCGGTGGCCGAGGAACACCGGGCGGTTGGCGTGCCCGAAGAGCAGGGGCAGCAGTTCGCGGGCGGTGACAGCGCCGTACCACCCGGCGTGCGCGGGGGCCTCGCCGAAGGCGGTGACCGTGTCGGGGCGCACGGTCGGGCCCGCGACCACGAGCGGCGTGGGGTCCCCGGTGTGCAGGACGCCCCCGGTGGACGGGGTGGCGTGGTCCCCGGTGACGGCCACGACGGCCCGTTCGGCCAGGTCGTGCAGCGCGGCCAGCGCCGGGTCGGCGGCCTCGAGGACCTCGAGTTTCGCGCGGGGCTGTTTGGTGTGCCCGGCGTCGTCGGTGGCCTTGGTGTGGACGTGCACGAACCGCGCCCCGTCGGCGATCAGCTCGTCAGCGGCGGCGAGGCGCGTCCGGAGGTCGTGGGCGAGGTCGGCGACGGGGGAGTGGTGGCGCGAGGCCATGCCGAGCACCCGGGACAGGCCGCGGTAGAGGCGGGTGCCGGTCACCGCGGCCCCGGCCACGCCGGTCTGCTCGGCGAACGTCGGCAGCGGGCCGAGGGCGCCGGACCACTTCGTGGTCAGCACGTCGAGGGGCGGCAGGCGGCGGGCGACCCGGGCGGCGTTGACCGGGTGCTCGCCGAGCACCTCGCGGGCGTCGAGCAGGAGCGCGGTGAGCGCGCTCGCGGTATCGGACGCATTGGGCACGGTGGGCAGGACCCGCAGCCAGGGGTGCCTGTCGGAGAAGAACGGGTCGGAGTCGGTGACGGACCCGTCCGGGTGGTCGGGCAGGACCAGGAGGGCCTCGCCATGGGAGCCGAGCGGGTGGAGCCGGGCCCGGTGGCGGTGCGCGAGCGGGGCCAGGGCGTCGAGCAGGGCGCGCGCGTCGTCGGCGTCCGGGCCGCCGGAGCGCCCGGTGATCCACACGCGGTCCTCGACGACGGTCGAGGTGCGCAGGGCGGCGTGGGTCACGGCCACCCCCGACGGCACGTCGACTCCGGCGCCGACGGCCTCGAGTACCGCCCGCCCGGGGAACGGGACGTCGTCGAAGCCGAACATCGCCCAGTGCGCGAGCTCGGAGGCCGGCGCCCGGCCCCACCCGAAGGGCACGTGCCAGCCGGACGCGCCGCGTCGGGCGAGCGCGTCGAGCTGTGGGGTTGCGGCAGCCTCGGCCGGGGTGCGGCCCCGGGCATCACCGTCGCGGCCGAGCTCGGGCACGGGCCGGTCCCCGAGCCCGTCGAGGACGACGAGCACGACCGGCATGCGATCGTCGTCGAGGCGCGGCTGGGTCTCGCCGTGCCCGGGTGGCCTCACCGGCGTTCGCCCATCGGGCGGTCGGCGAGCAGCTCGCGCAGCAGGGGGACCGTCGCTGGCGGGACGCTCCCGACCCACGCCTCCTCCGGGGAGTCGGCCTCGGCGAGCAGGCCGCGGATGTCGGTGGCGTCGAGCTTGCCCGTCGGGTTGCCGTCGAGGACCACCACCTCGTACCCGCCCTCGGTGAGGCGGGCTGCCTTCTCCTTCTCCCACGCGCTGTAGGCGCGAACGAACTGGCGCGCCTCGTGGGGCACGTACTGCGGCCACAGCTCGGGGCGGGTCAGGTCGAAGGGGACGACGGTGGCGCGCTCGGCCAGCCCCGCGGCGCGCAGCGCCACGGTCAGCAGCCGGACCCGCTCGAAGTAGGTGAACGGGTTGGCGCCCGGGGTGTGCCGGTGGGCGGAGGTGGCCGCTTCGTGTCGGGCGCTCGTGTCCGGGTTGGTGACGGCGACGACCAGGTGGTCGCACTCGCCCAGCGCGAGCGCGAACAGCTCGAGGTGCTGGGCGTGCACCGGCTGGAAGCGGCCGGTCACGCAGGCCAGGCTCACGTCGCCCCTCACGAGGCGGCGCTCGGGCGGCGCAGGAGGCCGCGAGCGATCGCGTTGCGCTGGATTTCCACGGTGCCCGCCGGGATCTTCAGGTTGCGGGCGACGCGGAAGAGCTTCTCCTCCGGGGAGCCCTGCAGGAGTCCGGTTCCGCCGTGGATCTGGACGGCGCGATCGGCGACGCGGAAGAACGCCTCGTCGTTGACGAGCTTGACCAGGCTGATCAGGCGCGGGGCGTCGGGGTGCGGCGGGATGCCGTAGCGGCCGAGCTCGTCGAGCTCGGCCTGGGCCTGGAGCGAGGCGGCGCGCGCGGTGTAGATGTCGGCGTCCATGTCGGCGAGCATGTGCTGCACGGCCTGCAGCTCGGCGATCGGGCGCCCGCCCGAGGTGCGCTGCCGGGCCCGGTCGATGGCGCGGGCGAGGAGCCACTCGCCCCAGCCCGCGCACATGCCGCCGCGGCACAGCCGCCGCCAGTTGATCCAGGTCATGGCCAGGGCGAAGCCGTCTCCGATCTCGCCGACCACGTGCTCCGCCGGCACCCGAACCTCCTCGAAGTGCAGCTCGCCGGTCAGCCCGTCGCCGAGCATGGTGGGGATCTCGCGGCCGCGCCGGACGCCGGGGGCGTCGGCGTCGACGAGGAACATCGACAGGGACCGGGTGCCGGCGCCGGGCTCCGTCACGGCGGTGACCTGGATGACGTCGGCGAAGTGGGCGTTGGTGATCCACGCCTTCGTGCCGTGGAGGATCCAGTCCGAGCCGTCGCGGTGGGCGTGCGTGTGCATCGCCAGCACGTCGGTGCCCACCGAGATCTCGGTGTTGGCGAACGCGGCCGTGATCTCCCCGGCGAGTAGCCGGTCGAGGTAGCGGGCGCGGGCTTCGTCGCTGCAGTGCTCGATGGCGGGGTTCGCGCCCTCGGTCCAGCCGAGCGCGGCCAGCCCGAGCCCGAGGCCCGCGTGGCGGTAGACGAACTCCTCCACGTGCTGCATCTCCACGCGTCCGAACCCGCCGCCGCCGAGTGTGGCGCTCACGTGCGGGTTGAGCAGGCCGGCCTTCGCGGAGCGGCGCTGCACCTCGCGACGCGCCTCCCACACCGCGGGGTGCATGCGGCCGGCCTCGTCGAGCTTCGGTTGCCACGCGGTGCCGACGTCCCGGGCGGCGAGCTCGGTGTCGAGCGGGCCGACCTCGGTCTCGAGGAAGCTCGCGAAGCGGGCGGTGTAGCCGGTGACGCGGTCGGTGCGTCCCCAGATGGTCGTTGCCGTCATGAAGGAATCCTGTCCCACCGACCACCCAAGATCGAATACTACGGTCTTCAGCCGAAGAAGACGCCGGCCTCGGCGTAGAGCCCGGGGTCGACGACCTTGAGTACCTTTGTTGCCTCGGCCAGCGGCACGGTGACGATGTCGGTCCCGTGCAGTGCGGTCATCGAGCCCCACCGTGCCTCGTGGACTGCGTCGATCGCGTGCAGTCCGAACCGGGTGGCGAGCCACCGGTCCCGCGCGGTCGGTGTGCCCCCTCGTTGTACGTGACCGAGCACCGTGGTGCGCGCTTCGTTACCAGTCCGCGCCTCGATCTCGCCGGCCAGGAACTCGCCGATCCCGCCGAGCCGGACGTGACCGAAACTGTCCTTGCCCCCGGTCAGCAGCACCTCGCCGCCGTGGGTGGGGTTCGCGCCTTCAGCGGCCACGATGATCGGGGCATAGTCCAGCCGGAACCGGTCCTGCACCCAGGTGCAGACCTGTTCGATGTCGAACGGGACTTCCGGGATCAGGATGGCGTTGGCACCGCCGGCCATTCCGGCGTGTAGTGCGATCCAACCGGCGTGCCGGCCCATCACCTCGACGATCAACGCGCGGTGGTGCGACTCGGCGGTGGTGTGCAGCCGGTCGATGGCTTCGGTGGCGATGGCCACGGCGGTGTCGAAGCCGACGGTGTAGTCCGTGCCGGAGAGGTCGTTGTCGATCGTCTTGGGCACCCCGATCACCTTCACCCCCACCTCGTGGAGCTTGGTGGCCACGCCGAGGGTGTCCTCACCACCGATCGCGATCAGCGCGTCGATGCCCAGATCGGCCAAGCGCGCACGGATCCGATCAAGACCGCCGTCGACCTCGAGCGGGTTCGTCCGGGACGACCCGAGCACGGTGCCGCCGCGGGGCAGCAGACCGCGTACTGCCGAGATGTCGAGGGGTGTGATGAGACCGTCCAGCGGGCCGCGCCACCCGTCCCGGAAGCCGACGAACGAGTACCCGTAGACCGAGACGCCCTTGCGGACCACGGCCCGGATGACCGCGTTGAGGCCGGGGCAGTCGCCACCCCCGGTGAGCACGCCGACGCGCATGGTCATGTGGTTCCCTTCGCTCTCCGTGGATCGGCGAGCATGTCGCCGATGCGGCCAGACTAGGGTCGCGTCGTGCCCCTGCTCGTCGCCGACCGCTCCCGCCTGCTCGTCGTCGACCTGCAGAAGAAGCTCATGCCCGCGATCACGGACGCGGACGTGGTGCTCGCGAACGCCGCCCGCCTCGTGACGGCGGCGACGCGGCTGGATGTCCCCGTGCACGCCACCGAGCAGAACCCGGCAGGGCTCGCCGGGACCGTCGACGCGATCTCGGCGCTGCTTCCCGCACCCGCGAGCCCCAAGTCGAGCTTCGCGGCGGACGTCGAGCCCGGACCCGGCACGGTGGTCGTGGCCGGCTGCGAAGCCCACGTGTGCGTGCTCCAGAGCGTGCTCGCGCTGCGGGCGGCCGGGCGGGACGTCGCCGTGGTCGCGGACGCCGTGGGCAGCCGCTCCGGGGCCAGCCGCGAGCGCGCCCTCGACCGCATGCGCGCGCACGGCGTGGACGTGGTGACCACCGAGATGGTGCTCTTCGAGTGGCTGCAGACCAGCGAGAACCGCGCGTTCCGCGAGGTGCAGGAGCTCATCAAGTGACCCGAGGACCTACGACTCGGCCGTGGCCTCGGCGGGCGCCCGGACCTCACGACGCAGGATCTTGCCCGTCGGGCCCTTGGGCAGCTCGTCGAGCAACCACACCCGTCGGGGATACTTGTACGAGGCGACCCGCTCCTTGACGAAGGCCTGCAGCTCCTCGGTGGTCGCCGACTCACCGGACTTCAGCGCGACCGCGGCGCCGACCTCCTCCCCGAGGTCGCGGTGCTCGATACCGATCACCGCGACCTCCGCGACGGCCGGGTGCTCGTAGAACGCCTCCTCGATCTCCCGTGGGTAGACGTTGTATCCACCACGGATGATCATTTCTTTCTTCCGGTCGACGATGAAGAAGTAGCCGTCGGAGTCGCGGCGAGCGAGGTCGCCCGTGCGGAACCAGCCGTCGGGGATCGACTCGGCGGTGGCGTCCGGCCGCTGCCAATACCCCTTCATCAGACCCTCACCGCGGATCGCGACCTCACCGACGTCGTCCCCCGACACGTCGTTGCCGTCGTCGTCGACCAGACGCATCTGGACCCCCTCGATCGGTAGACCGATGGAGCCGGGTTTGCGCTCCGCGTGGGGATGGTTGAACGAGGCCACCGGCGAGGTCTCCGAGAGCCCGTAGCCCTCGAGCACGATGCACCCGAACGTGTCCTCGAACGCCCGCAGCACCTCCACCGGCATCGCCGACCCACCGGCGATGCACGCCCGCAGCGAGGACACGTCGTACTGGGCGGCGTCGGGCACCTGGAGCATTGCCGAGTACATGGTGGGGACGCCCTCGAACACGGTCACCCCGTCGCGCCCGATCATCGACAACGCCTTCGTCGCGTCGAACCGGGGCAGCAACGTGAGGCAGGCGCCGCTGGCGACCGCCGCGTTCAGCCCGCAGGTCAGGCCGAACACGTGGAACAACGGCAAACACCCCATCGCCACGTCGTCGGGGGTGAACTCCATCAGCGTCCGGGCCGAGGTGGAGGCGTTCGTGCGCAGGTTCGCGTGCGTGAGCTCGGCACCCTTCGGCGTCCCCGTGGTGCCCGAGGTGTAGAGCACCACCGCAGTGTCGTCGTCGGCCCGATCGACCGGTTCGTCCAGCGGGTCGATCCCCGAGAGCTGCTCGGTGCTCGGCCCGCCCGCACCGACCGCGACCGCCTCGATGCCGAAGTCCTGCGCGGCCTCCGTGGCCGCCTTGCCCATCTCCTCCCCGGCGAACACCACGGACATTCCCGAGTCCTCCAGATAGAACTGGATCTCCCGGGCCTTGAGCAGCGGATTCATCGGCACCACGGGACAGCCCGCGAGCATCGCGCCGTAGAACACGATGGGGAACGCGGGAACGTTCGGCAGGACCATGCCCACCCGGGCGCCGGGCTCGATGCCGCGGGCCCGCAGCAGGCCAGCGACACCGCGGGCGGCATCGAGGAACTTCTGGTAGGTCATCACCTGGTCGTCGAGGCGGAGCGCGGGCTGATCCCCGTGCTCGTCCGCGGCCCCGACCAGAACGGTCCCCAGATTCGTCATCGTCGACTCCCAGCGCTCGCCACGCTTCCTCAGTGCCCCACCGTGGCCCGGGGCACACCCGCCGGCCCGACTCGGTGCTGGAGTCGGAACGGTGCGCAGACCAATCGACGAACGCGCACCGAACCGATGGCCCTCGGTGGTGCAGGTGACTTCCGTGGCTGACGCTGGGCGCGCCGACGCCGCTAGACCGCGCCGCGCCCCGAACGGGTCAGGAGGGTGGTGGCGCGTGCGGGTGCGCGGACAGCAGCAGAGTCCGGTAGCGGTACTCGAGCTGTCCGTGGCCGGCTTCCATGATCGCGTCGTGGACGGCGTCGAGGAGTCGGTCTCGCTGCGCCGCGGGTAGCCGCACATGATCGGAATGGGTGCGCAGGAGCCCGCAGTAGCTCGGGGCGTCGTAGCGGGCGGACCAGTCGTAGGTGCGCGAGGTCCAGGGGGTGAAGCCGGGGCCGGGGCCGACGGCGTCCTCGGGCCGGGTGTGGGTGTGGGGGCGGTCGCGGCGGTCGAGCTCGGGCGCGTGCCGGGCGTAGGCGTCGTGGACGGCGTCCCAGCCCGGTCCGGCGAGCTCGCGAGGACGGTTCCACCACACCGCCAGCGCGCCGCCCTCGCGCAGTGCGCGGATGGCGACCGCCGCGCCCGCGTCACGGTCGATCCAGTGCCAGGCCTGGGCCGAGACGACGAGGTCGAAGGCTTCGGGCTCGACGCGGTGGTCCTCGAAGGTGCTCTGCTCGATCACGACCTCCAGGCCGCGAGCGCGCTGCCGCGCGAGGGCGGCCATGGCCGGGTCCGGCTCGACCGCCAGGACCGCCGCACCACGACGAGCGAATTCGACGGTGACCCGGCCCGTTCCGGCGCCCGCGTCCAGGATGCGACGCCCTGGCGCGAGGGCGAGAACGTCGGTGTAGAGCTGGTCGGGGTAGCCCGGCCGGTAGCGGTCGTAGAGCTCGGCGACCTGGCCGAAGCTCCGCGCACGCTCGGCCCACTCATCCACTCAGACCGCGCACTGGTAGATCAGCGGTAGCGACCCGTCGCGTTGCCGGAAGGTCAAGAAGCGCTCGACGACGCGACGCCTGGCCTCGGCCATCGTCATCTCCGGCCCGCCGAGGTGCATGTCGGGGCTGGTGGCGAGATCGGCTCCGGCGGGGTGCCAGTGCCAGCCGTCGGTGGTGGCGGTGAGCTCCGGCACGGTGTCATCCGGTCCGATGGCGATGCCGGCGTCGGAGTGTCCGCGGGCGACCAACGGGCGCACCGCGACCCGCTCCGGCGGGACGCCGTGGTCGGTGAGCAGGGTGCGCAGGGCGTCGCCCTGCCCCGCGTTGTGCATACCCACGCGCACCGGCAGGTCGAGCGACACCGCGACGTCGAGACCCTCCATCGCCCGGCGCCACGACCCTGCCCCGCGCAGGACGTCATGGGTCGCGGGTTCGGCGCCGTCCAGGGAGGTCTGCAGGGTGAGGCGCGGGCGGCCCGCGAGGCGCTCGAGCTGCTCGCGGCGTCGCCCGCGGTAGAGCATCGCGTTGGTCAGGCAGACCACGTCGAGGCGCTCGGTGGCATCGAGGAGCATGTCGACGAGGTCGGGCTCGAGGAACGGCTCGCCCCCGGTGACGTAGAGCTCGGTGAAGCCCTCGGCGACGGCGTCGTCGACCAGCGCGGTGAAGCGCTCCCGGCCCAGCGACCGCGGGCGTGCCTGCGGCGACGACGCCACCGAGCAGTACGCGCAGGCCAGGTTGCAGTGGAAGTTCGTGTACACCCACAGCCGCGGCGGGAAGAGGACCGAGCCGAAGAGCGGCATCACCGGGCGGTCATCGTCGGGGATCCCCGGGGCCTCGCCCCACGACGTACCGTCGCCGTCGAAGGCGGGGATCGCGGACTTGTACAGCTGGAACTTCCCCCACGAGCGCTCGACGGCCGGGACGATCTCCAGGCAGGTCTCCCACCAGCCCGTCTCCACCGTGGTCGCGAACGCCTCGGGCAGCTCGGCCGCGCGGCTCGACGCGGCGTGGGCGGCCCAGTCGTAGTCGAGCGGCACGAGCTCGGCCGTGGCCGCACCGTCGGACAGATCGAGCAGGGCGTACCAGACGTGGGTACCGCCGTCGTTGGCCGGCCGCCCCAGCACGCCGACGTTGACCACGAGCGTCTCGTCGCCGTCGGAGCGGGTGACGCGCCGCGTCCACGGCAGGCCCGAGTGGGTGCAGCAGACGACGTCGGCGCCCGAGGCGTCCACCCGCATCCGGTGGTCGCGCTCCTCGAGGGAGTCCCACCAGAAGTCGTTGAGCGCGAGCGGGGAGCCGTGGACCCAGTGCATGTCGACGCCCCCGGTGCGCTCGCGGTGCTCGGTGGGAAGCGTTCGCATCCACGCCGCGAACTCCGCCGAGGTGTGGGTGAAGGTGTAGTCGTAGGCGATCTGGGCGAACGCGTTGTCGGCGTCGTCGGCGTACCCGCAGCCGCAGTCGGGTCGGCCCCGCGGGCGCGGGCGTCGGCGAGGAACGCCCGCAACGCGTAGGGGTTGGAGTAGGTCCCGCCGCACAACGCCAGCCGGGTCATGGCCCCACGAAACCACGATCTTGCCGACACTGCCCGCCACCGACGTCGCTACGCAGAAGTCCGGCACGAGCTCGCTCGTCGCGGGGTCAGCCGGGCGCGGGCCCGGTGGGGTAGGGGCGCCGGTGGTGAACTCATGTCGAGGTCGGGTCGGTGGCTCCGACCAGAGGCTGTGAGCAGGGGCAGGAGGCCCCCGCAACGACCAAGGAGCTTCCGATGTCCATCGCTGTCGATCCAAGTACCACGTCTTTCTCGACCACCGCCCGCCGGCCGCGCCCCGGGTGGCTGGTGGCCACGGTGGCCACGGTGGCCTCGGTGGTCGCGGCCGCGGCGATCGAGCTGTTCGCCCTGGGGGCCCGGCTGGTGGGCGTGCCGATGGCCGCCGGCGATGTGGGTTCTGCGGTCGCGGAGCCGCTGCCGGCGGGCTGCTTCGCCATGGGCACCGTGACCTGCGCCGTCGTGGGCGTGCTGCTGGCGGTGGTGCTCGGCCGCTTCGCGGCCCGGCCGAGCCGGACCTACCTGGTGGTCACGGTAGCGCTGACGGTGCTGTCGCTGGCCGCGCCGCTGCTCGCACCGGCTGCGGTCTCGACCCGCATCGTGCTGATGGGCGCCCACCTGATCGCCGCCGCGATCATCATCCCGGTGACCGCCCGCCGCCTCGCCCGTACCCGCGCCTGACCCTTCCCTCTCCCACCGACCCAGCATCCGAGGAGTGACCGTGAAGTACATGCTCATGATCTACGCCAACCAGCAGACCTGGGACTCTTTCCCCGCCGAGGAGTGGCCCAGGGCCATCGCCGCGCAGGACGCCTTCAACCAGAGGTTCTTCGATTCCGGCGAGCTGCTCGGTGCCTATGGCCTCGCCGACGCCGTCAATGCCCGCACGGTGCGGGTCCGCGCGGGCTTGCCCGCGGTGACCGACGGGCCCTACCTGGAGACCAAGGAGTACCTGGCCAGCTACTACCTGCTCGACTGCCCGGACGAGGCCCGCGCCCTCGAGATCGCCGCTGAGCTGCCCTGGGCGTCGGTGGGCGCCGTTGAGCTCTGGCCGGTCCAGCACGAAGCCGCCCCGGGCCGGGCGTGACCGAGCACGAGGAGACCGTCGAGGACCTGCTGCGCCGGCTGGCGCCGCAGGTCCTCGGCGCCCTCGCGCGCCGGCACGGGCAGTTCGACGCGTGCGAGGACGCCGTGCAGGAGGCTCTGCTCGCGGCGGCGACGTCGTGGCCGGACCAGGGCCGGCCCGACAACCCTTTCACCTGGCTGCACACCGTCGCCGCGCGCCGGCTGATCGACCACCTGCGCGCCGACCGTGCCCGCCGCGAGCGCGAGGACCGCGTGAGCGCCGCGTCCCCGGCCTCCGAGATGCTGGCTCCGCCGCCGGACGAGGCCCGTGCCGACTCCGACGACTCGCTGACGCTGTTGTTCTTGTGCTGCCACCCAGCGTTGACCCCGCCGACGCAGATCGCGCTGACCCTGCGCGCGGTCGGTGGGCTGACCACCGCCGAGATCGCCGCGGCCTTCCTCGTTCCCGAGGCGACGATGGCCCAGCGCATCAGCCGCGCGAAGTCGCGGGTCAAGGCCGCCGGCGCCAGGTTCACCCCGCCCCCGCCGGACGAGCGCGCCGAGAACCTGAGATCGGTGCTGCAGGTGCTCTACCTGATCTTCAACGAGGGGTACACGAGCAGCGCGGGCGAGGGTCTGCAGCGTGTCGATCTCACCGGTGAGGCGATCCGCCTGGCCCGCCTGCTCGTGGCCCTGATCCCCGACGACGGCGAGGCGCTCGGCCTGCTCGCCCTCATGCTGCTCACCGACGCCCGCCGCGACACCCGCGTCGACGCCGGCGGTGACTCATCCCCCTCACCGACCAGGACCGCGCGCGATGGGACGCCGACCGCATCGCCGAAGGAGTCGCCCTGCTCTCCGACGCCCTGTCCCGCTGCCCGCTCGGCGTCTACCAACTCCAGGCGGCGATCGTCGCCGTCCACGACGAGGCACCCGCCGCCGCCGAGACCGACTGGCCCCAGGTCCTGGCGCTCTACGACACCCTCGAGCGCTTCGAACCCGGTCCGATCGTGACCCTCAATCGGGCCGTGGCCCTCGCCGAAGTCCACGGCCCACGGGCCGGACTCGCACTCCTCGCCACCCTCGACGACGACGAACGCCTCGCCTCGGGTCACCGCCTCCCCGCCGTCCGCGCCCATCTGCTCGAGACCGCCGGCGAGCCGGCCGCCGCATACGCCGCCTACCACCTCGCCGCCCGACGCGCCCTCAGCCGGCCCGAGCATCGCTACTTGACCCGACGCGCCCAACGACTCGCCGACGGCAACCCGCCGGCGTCATGACGACGGGACCGGTCGGCAGCGTTCTCCGCCACCCCACCGACTTCTCTCGACGTGCAGGTCCGCGTCGAGGTCCACCTCGTCCGGCCCGCAGGGTCAGCAACGGCGCCACGACCATGGACAATCACCTCGCCGTCCACGCCCGGTTCCACCGCGACTGACCGACCGGGGTCGCGGCCGGTCGGTGCGCGGGGGAGGGTTGGGGCGTGCGCATCGCGGTGTTCGCCACCTGTCTCGGGGACGCGATGTTCCCGCAGGCGCCGAAGGCGACGGTGGAGCTGCTCGAACGGCTCGGCCACGACGTGGTCTTCCCCGCCGACCAGACCTGCTGCGGACAGGCCCACGTCAACACCGGCTACCTCGACCAGGCGCTGCCGCTGGTGCGTCACCACGTCGACGTCTTCGACCGGGCCCTTGCCGAGGGGGCGGAGGCCGTCGTCGCGCCGTCCGGGTCGTGCGTGGGCTGTGTGCGCAACCAGCACGCGATGGTCGCCCGGCGCGGCGGCGACGAGGGGCTGGCGCGAGCGGGCGAGGACGTCGCGGGACGCACCTACGAGCTCTCGGAGCTGCTCGTCGACGTCCTCGGGGTCACCGACGTCGGCGCCTACTACCCGCACCGCGTGACCTACCACCCGACGTGCCACTCCTTGCGGATGCTGCGCGTCGGCGACAAGCCGCTGCGGCTGCTGCGCGCGGTCCGGGGCCTCACCCTCACCGAGCTGCCCGACGCCGAGGTGTGCTGCGGTTTCGGCGGGACGTTCGCGGTGAAGAACGCCGAGACGTCGACGGCGATGCTCGCCGACAAGATGGCGAACGTCCTGACCTCGCGCGCCGAGATCTGCACCGCGGGCGACTCGTCGTGCCTCATGCACATCGGCGGGGGTCTGTCCCGGCTGCGCAGCGGGGTGAAGACGGTGCACCTCGCCGAAATCCTCGCCTCCACCCAGCAGCACTCGCCGGCCCGGGACGTCGTGCTCGATCGACAGGAGCTGACCACGTGACCGCGGTCGAGATCGGGATGCCCACCGTCGCCCCCGCGGGGGTCGGCCACCTGCGCGGCACCGAGTCGTTCCCGGTCGCCGCCCACCGGGCGCTGGCCGACACCCAGCTGCGCCAGAACCTCGGCCACGCCACCCGCACGATCCGGGCCAAGCGGGCCGCCGTCGTCGGCGAGGTCGACGACTGGGAGGAGCTGCGCCGCGCCGGGTCGGCGATCAAAGCCGACGTCATGGCCCGGATGCCGGAGCTGCTCGAGCAGCTCGAGGCCGCGGTGACCGCGCGCGGCGGCGTCGTGCACTGGGCCCGGGACGCGACCGAGGCCAACGCGATCGTCGCGTCGCTGGTGACGGCCACCGGGTCCGACGAGGTCGTCAAGGTCAAGTCGATGGCCACCCAGGAGACCGGGCTCAACGAGGCGCTGGCCGCCGAGGGCATCGCGGCGCTGGAGACCGACCTCGCGGAGCTCATCGTCCAGCTCTCCGACGACCGGCCCTCGCACTTCCTGGTCCCCGCCATCCACCGCAACCGCTCGGAGATCCGCGACATCTTCCTGCGCGAGATGCCGGGCGTGGACCCCGAGCTCACCGACGAGCCGCGCCGCCTCGCCATGGCCGCACGGTCGCATCTGCGGCGGAAGTTCCTCTCGGCGCGGGTGGGGATCTCGGGGGCGAACTTCGCGATCGCCGACTCGGGGACGATCTCGGTGGTCGAGTCCGAGGGCAACGGGCGGATGTGCCTGACGCTGCCCCAGACGTTGATCACCGTGATGGGCGTGGAAAAGCTGCTCCCCACGTGGTCGGACCTCGAGGTCTTCCTGCAACTGCTGCCCCGCTCGTCCACCGGGGAGCGGATGAACCCGTACACGTCGATGTGGAGCGGGGTGACCCCCGGTGATGGGCCGCAGGAGTTCCATCTCGTGCTCATGGACAACGGGCGCTCCGCGGTCCTGGCCGACGCCGACGGCCGCCAGGCGCTGCACTGCATCCGCTGCTCGGCGTGCCTCAACGTGTGCCCGGTCTACGAGCGCGCCGGCGGGCACGCGTACGGCTCGGTCTACCCCGGCCCGATCGGGGCGGTCCTCTCCCCGCTCATGACCGGCATCTCCGGACCCGACGACGTCAACGCCTCGCTGCCCTTCGCCTCGTCGTTGTGCGGCGCGTGCTTCGACGCCTGCCCGGTGCGCATCGACATCCCGCACCTGCTCGTGCAGCAGCGCGCCGCCGCCGTCGCGTCGCACGGCCGGCCCACCGCGCAGGACCTCGCCATGAAGGCGATGGCCACCGCGATGTCCTCCCCCGGCCGGTTCCGCGTCGCGGAGCGCGCGCTCGGGCTCGGGCGAGCGCTCGCCGGGCGCTCGCGACGGATCACCGCGCTGCCCTGGCCGGGCTCGCTGTGGACCTCGGCCCGCGATGCCCCCGCGCCGCCCGCCGAGACGTTCCGGCAGTGGTGGGCGCGGACGCGGGGTGAGCGGCGGTGAGCGCCGCGCGCGAGGAAGTGCTGGCCCGGATGCGGACCGCGCGGGACGCGGGCGCGCCGGGCGGTGGGGTGCCGGCGGTTCCCCGGGAGTACCGCACGAGCGGAGCGCTCGCGGCGGGATCCGCCGGGGTCGTCGACCGGTTCGCCGAGACGGTCGCCGACTACAAGGCCACCGTGCACCGCGCGACCTCCGAGGCCGAGGTGGCGTCGGTGCTGGCCTCGGTGCTCGGCGGGGCGTCGGCCGTCCTCGTCCCGCCGGGGCTGCCGGCGTGGGGCGACGCCGTGCCGGGACGGCGCGCCGACGACCCGCCGCTCACGGTGGCCGAGCTCGACACCGTGGACGCCGTCGTCACCGGCACCGCCGTGGCGATCGCCGACACCGGGACGTTCGTGCTGGCCGCGGGCGCCCCGGGCCAGGGACGCCGGGCGATCACGCTCGTCCCCGACCATCACGTGTGCGTGGTGCGCGCCGCCGACGTCGTCTGCTCCGTTCCCGAAGCGATCGCCCGGCTCGACCCCACGGGCCCGCTGACGTTCGTCTCCGGGCCGTCGGCCACCAGCGACATCGAGCTCGCCCGCGTGGAGGGCGTGCACGGTCCCCGACGTCTCGACGTGGTGATCGTCGGGCCCTGACCCGGGTCAGGGGCCGGAGGCGGGCAGCGGTTGCCGGACCGGCGGCGGGTCACCCGCCGTTCCGTCGATCCGGCTCGTGGTGACGGTGGCGTCGTAGGCGTCGCGCTCGAGGTCTCCGTAGTCCGGCACGAGGACCTGGCCCCACCGCCGTTCCGGTTCGCCGGTCAGTCGGGTGTCGACCTCGGCGGTCGTCGCGGCCGCGTTCACGCCCGCGAAGGTGCCACCCGTGTCGGAGTCGGTGAACAGCCCCGAGGTCCCGCTCGTCCACCGCTCCGGGACGACGTCCCCGGGCACTCCGACGTCGGTCGTGCGCTCGTTGGGCAGCGGGTCGCCGGGACCGGACGGACCGGTGATGATGACGCCCGGCGCCTGAGCGACGCCGCTCGAGACCCGCGGCAGGTCGTCCTGGCACGGCCAGGCGAAGGCGATCGCCCAGTCGACGAGCACCGGTCCCCGCCCGGCGAGCCATCGGGTCAGCGGGGTGACGTCGACCAGTCGGGGGCCGGACACGGCGACCCACCCCGCGTCGTCGGCGCGGTCGTCGGTGGCCAGCAGCCGGACGCGGTCGGTCCCGGCCGGGATGTCCGTCGGCGCGACGGTCACGGTGCGCCAGCGGTTGATGTAGCGGTCCTGGTCCTGCAGCCGCTGGGTCTCGGCGTCGGCGGCGTAGCCGCGGTAGCCGCGCTCGGGCTCGGGCGCCTCGACCACGGGACGCTCGCCCAGCGTCGTGTCGCCCCGCGCGAACTCCCAGGTCACCGACGCGCCCTCGGAGGTGCGCCCGGACACGCTCGCCGCCAGCTCCTGTCCGGCGCCCGGTCGAGGCAGCCCGAACCAGGGGCTCGTCAGGTCACCGACGGCCGACGCCCCGTCGGCCTTGCTCCCCCAGGTGAAGCGCCCGTCACCTTTACCGCCGCCGGCTGCGGCGTCGGCCTTCCCGGTCTTGCCGACGCTCGCGCTGTCTCCCGTCGTCGCGCCGCGTCCCGCGTCGGAGGCGTTCCCGCTGCCCACGGTGCGCGTGGAGTCGTTCGTGGGTGGGGTGTCCTCATCGGCGTCGCCGGGTCGTGGCGGCGGCGGGTCGACCCAGCCGCCGTCGGCGACGAAGCCCTCGAGAGTGGCCGTCGAGCCCGCCACCGGGACCAACGGGCCCCCCAGTGCGGTGGTGAGGACCTGTATCCGGTCCTGCAGCCCGCACGCGGTCGGCGAAGACGGGTCGACGAGGGCCGCGCGGTTCTGCCCGGCCAGCGAGTACCGGTCCCCGCGATCGCCCGCCGTGGCGGCCGAGGACAGGAGCACCGCCACCGAGGTGCACGCTACGAGCACGGTCACGATCCCCGGGGTGAGGACGGCGAGCGCGGTGCAGACCACCCCGGAACCGCCGCGGAGACGGCGCAGCGCCAGCACCGCGAGGAGCACCACGACCACCCCCGCGCTCACCACGAGCCAGAGCAGCGGCGAGTCGAAGGGGCGCTGCGGGCCGGTCGCGCCGGGCTGACCGATGTTGGAGTACCCCCACCACGCCATGGGTGCGGAGAACGCGAAGGAAGCGACGAACGCGGCGGCGACGACGGTGACGAGTCCGGTCACGTGCAGCACGGGGTCGTCGCGGTCGGCGGTCACGAGACGCGCCAGAGCCACGACGACCACGACGAGGAACACCGCACCGAAGCCGGCGAGCGCTCCGAAGTGGTGCGACCACTTCGACGGCGTCACCGCGAGGAGGACCAGCCCGACGGGCAGGAGCGCCAGCAGCCCCGTGGACACCGTCGACACCCCGAGCCGGGCACCGCGGACGAGCAGGACGCCGCCGGCCGGGGTGAGCACGAGGCCGAGCAGGACCGGCACCCGCTTCGCCGCGTTCCCCCAGCTGTCGTCGCCGAACAGGTAGCCGTAGCGCAGCCACTCGGCGTACCAGGGCTGGCTCGGTCCGATCTGGCTGTGGACGGCCGTCGAGACGAGGAGCCCGTGCCACGACTGGTCCGCGAACACGACGACGACGGCGACGGCGGCGAGCCCGCCCAGGACGGCGAGATGGGCGACCGGACGCACGAACCGGCCCCAACGCTCGAGGACGGGCGTCGGCGCGGGCGCCGCGGCGTCGGGTGCGGGGTCCACCGAGGCGGACCGGCCCAGGACCACTCGCCCGACCCGCCGGGCGTAGAGCAGGAACGGCGCCGCCACGATCAGACCCGAGGGGGCGACGGTGGCGGTGAGGCCGGCGACGAGCACCGCGAGGCCGAGCAGGGCGACCGGCTGCGGCGAGCGGGTGCCTGCCGCGGGCGCGTCCCGGACCGCCCGCAGGACGAGTGCGAGCACCGTCGTGGCGCCGAGGGCGACCAGCGGCTCCGGGCGGGTCCCCAGGTTGTAGGCCAGCCACCAGACGGCCAGGGCGACGGCGGCGAGGCACCGGACCGCGACCGAGCCGCCGAGCGATCCCAGCACCGGACGCAGCACCCCTCGGGTGACGACCAGCCACAGCGCGAACCCGGCCAGAACGCTCGGCAGGCGCAGGGTGACGGGCCCGAGACCCTCGTCGAGGAACCACGACAGGATCCGCTGGCCCGAGGCGAACGGGGCCTCCGAGGCGTTGTACCAGCGGTAGTAGTTGCCGACGTCGCCGTCGAGCGAGCGGCGGGCGATGACCACGGCGAAGCCGTCGTCGTCCGTCGTCGGCCCGATGATCGACCACCACGCCGATCCGAGCGCGACGACCACGTCGACCGTGGCCAGGGCCAGGAACCGGGGCCGCCGCAGGCCCGCGAGCACCCACTCGCCCTCGCGGCGCGCCGCGTCCTCGAGGCGCGACCGTGCCGTGAGCAGCTGCGGCTTCGAGAACGCCGCCCGTAGCCGGTGCCGTGCGAACGACCCCCCGCCCCCGCCCCCGGACGCCGGCCCCGTCCCGGCGGACACCAGGAGAGCGAGGATGACGACCAGCCCGAGCGCGACCGCGGCGAGCTGGAGCTGGAGCTGGACCAGCCCGGACTTCTCCGGTGTAGGGGCGTTGTCGAACCAGGACGGAGTCCGTGCGCGCAGTGCGAGTCCGCCGGCCTGGGGCCCGGTGAGGTCGGTCGTGACGGCGAAGACCTCGGGAACGGGGTCACCGGCAAAGGCGGCGGCCACGGGTGCAGCGGGGGGACCGACCGTCAGGCGCAGCCCCGCGGCGTCGGCCGCGACGCGCAGCGTGCAGTCTCCGGTCGGGATGGAGACCGGGACGGCCCGCCCGCTCGCGAACACGCGCAGCGCCCTGTCCTCGGTGCGCACGGTGAGTCCGGTGGACCCCGCGCCGGTGGCCAGGATCGTGGTGCGGTCCAGGCGGGCGAGGGCCGTGCGGATCGCCGTGCACGGTACGGTCACGTCCACCGTCGCGGGCCGGTAGGGCGCGAGGAACAGCGTCGTCGACACGGGGGTGGTGCCCGCCTTCGGCCACGTCGCCGTCGAGGTGGATGCCTCGACGGGGGCGACGGCGACGAGGGCGGCCACGACCATCGCCCCGACCCCGACGACGAGGGCGGTGAGGGCCACGACGAGGCGGAGGATCCCGGCGTGGTCCCGACCGGGGCCGGAGGTCCCCGAACCGGCCCGTGCCGCACCGGTCGACCGCGCCCCGGACCCCCCGTGCCCGGCCGGTGTGGCCTCGGGGTCGACCGGTTCGCCGGCGGTCTCCTCCACCGGCGGCGAGGTCGTGGTCAGGGAGAGCTCCTCCGGTCGGCTGCCGTGTCGCGGGCAGGGACGCGTCCCTCCCGAGGGTCCGTCCGCGCGCTACCTACCCGTGTCCGCACGCCGTCGTGCTCTGGTTCGCCCGGACCGGTGACGGTCGACCGTCAGCCGAAGTAGCGGCGCGGGTTCTCCACCATCATCGTCGTGATCTGGTCGTCGGTGACGCCCTGCTCGCGAAGGGCGGGGAGCACGTCCCGGCTGATGTGCTCGTAGTGCCAGTTCGGGGCGGCCTGGGCGAGCATGGCCTGGGAGGCCTCGCCGGAGAAGAAGTCGATGTAGCAGGACGCGTCGTGGGCCAGGACGATCCGGTCGGCGTAGCCCTGGGCGCACAGCGCGGCGATGGTGGCCACGCGCTGCTCGGTGGGGTTGAACATGTCCAGCCCGAAGCGGTCGCACCCGATGGTCGCGCCGCGGTCCATGAGCTCGCGCAGGTAGTCGAGGTCGTTGGAGTCGCCGGAGTGGCCGACGACGACCTTGGTGAGGTCGACGCCGTGCTCGGCGTAGAGGTCGAGCGCGAGCCGCCCGGTCTGGTGCGCGGCGTTGGTGTGGACGGTGATGGGGACGCCGGTCTCGACGTGCGTCGTGGCGATGGCGCGCTGCACGCGCGTCTGGTCCGGGGTCAGCCCCCGCTCCTCCACGACGCCCTTGAGGAACGCCGCCTTGATCTGTGTCCCGCCGATGCCCTCGCGGATGTCGCGCATGAACATCTCGACCATCGGCTCCTCGCCGCCGAGCAGCGTCTCCGGCCCGCGGTAGTGCAGGAAATGGGGGATCTCGTCGAAGGTGTAGAGGCCGGTGGCGACGACGATCTGGATGTCGGCCTCGGCGTTCACCCGCGCGACGCGGGGGATGTAGCGCCCGAGCCCGACGACGGTGGGGTCGACGATGGTGTCGACGCCGAGGTCCTTCAGCCGTCGCAGCTTGTCGATCGCGTCCGCGACGCGGAGCTCCTCGTCCCAGTACTCGTCGCCGTAGTTGGCCAGGATGTCCGGTGTCAGCACGAACACGTGCTCGTGCATGAGGGTCGCGCCGAGGGCGTCCACCTCGACCGGGCCGCGGACCGTCTCCACCTGGGGCATGTCCCGAACTCCTCGCTCGCCGCGTTCACCTCGTCGTGACGGGGAGGACTCTAGGAGCGCGACGGTCCCGCGGCACGACGGTGGCGGGCCGCGAGTGCGCCGAGCCGTCGCAACCGGCCGGCGAGGGCGTCCTTGGAGATCGGGGCGTCGGCGAGGGCGGCGAGTTCCTCGAGCCCCACCTCGGGGTGACGGAGCCGCAGCCGCCCGGCGTCCCCGAGGGTCCCCGGGACCCGCACCCCCGCGGACTCGAGCACGGCGAAGGCGTCGGCAACGGTCGCGGTGGCGCGCGACGCCGCGACCGCGGCCCGCGTGCGGTTGGCCGATCCGGGCGCCTCGTCCGACACGGCCGGGGCGAGCCCCGCCGCGACCAGCGCGGCCGCGCCACCGCAGGAGGCCAGGAGCAGGCCCGCCTCGCCCGGGGCGTCGACCACCAGCTCCCGAGGAGCCCCTGGGGCGTGCGGGGCGTGTGGGGTCCGTCCCCGGACGCCCAGGCGCCCCCCGAGCTCACCCATCCCGCGGGCGACGGGCGCGCTCGGGCAGGGCAGGACGAGCGACGGGTCCTCGCGTCCCTCGGCCCCACCCTCCTCGCGGGGAGCCAGCCGGCCCGCGGCGAGGAGCGCGCCGCGCCACGTCGCCACCGCCTCGGGCAGCGACCCGGCGAGCACCCACGGGGCGAGGCCCGCGATGCCGCGCCCTCGGGGGCCGACGAGCCCGACCCGGACCGCGACCTCGGCCCCGTGCCCGTCGCCGAGCACGACCCTCCAGCGGCCCCGGGCGGGGTCGGCGTGGACCGTCCCGTCCTCGACGCCGAGACGGGTGAGCAGGGCGACGAGGCGGGCCGCGACCGCGGGCGAGTCGACGACCGCGGTCAGCCCCCGGCCGCGCCCGACGACGGGTTCCGCGGCCCACCGCAGGACGCCGCCGGCCTCGGCGGCGAGGACGCGGGAGCGGGACGGCAGGGCGACGCCCGCGAGGGCGTCGACCACGGACCCGACCCGCCTCCCGACCGACACCGGGCGCACCTTCTCGGGGGCCTTCCCCGCGCCGGCCTCTGCGAGACCGGCCGCGGGCGTCGTCATGCGGCACCCTCGGCGGTTTCGGACGGTCGGGATCGTGGTCGGTGCGGGGTGAGCGAGAGAAAAGCACACGGCGCAACGCCCCCGACGAGTCACCCGACGCCGTGCCACGACCGGGGGAACACGCCGACGCGGGTCGTGGTGAACCCGGTTCGGGCCGGGTCGAGTGGCGGCGTCGCGTGTGGAGCACCGGAGTGCCACCGGCCGGGATCGACGGATCCCGTCCGTGCCGATCGTCGTCACCCGTTCGCCTGGCGCGGCATCCGCGCTGCTCACGGACCGGATGACGCCGCGCCGACCGGTGCCCGACGGGTCCTTGGACGCGCGCCGTGCGCCCGCTAGATACCGGTGACGAGACCGGAGCGGGAGGGGAATCCAGATGCGCGCGGCACCGATCCTCGACGGGTTGTGGGCGGCACCGGATGCGGTGCCGGCGGGGCCGGAGCCCGCCCCGTCACCGATGCCCTTGGCGCTGGCGAGCCCGCTGACGGTGCCCCCGCCGTCTCCGCCCCCGGCGCCTGCGGGGGTCGCGGAGCCCGTGGACCCCGACGACGACGCCGCCGACGCCGACGATGCGGTGCCGTCGGTCGCGCGCGCCCTGCAGCCACCGGGCCCCCGACCGTCGCCGCGAACGCCGTCGGAGGCGACGGGGGACGTCCGGTTGTCGGTGTCGGTGGTGTGGGTGGCGACGCTGGCCGAGCAGGAGGCCCTCGAGCTGGGCCACCGCCGGCTGGGCACCGAGCACCTCCTGCTCGCACTCGTGCGGATGGGCGATCCGGTGGGCCGGTGCCTGGTCGAGCGCGGAGCGACGCTGACCGGGGTGCGGCGCGCCGTGCTCCGCGGCGCCCCGCCGGGGCCGATGGAGAACGCCAACGGTCGTCCCGGGTGGAGCACGGCGGCGAGCGCCGTGGTCCGCGCCGCGCGTCAGGGCGCGCGCCGCGCGAGCCGCTCCGAGGTCACCACCCTCCACCTCGCCACGGCCATGTTCCTGCCCGGAGGACGGAGCGCGACCATCCTGGGCGATCTCGGCGTCGACCCCGGGGAGGTGTTGGCGGTCCTGCAGCCCGCGGCGCGCCCGGTCCCCGCGGTTGCCGACGCCACGCAGCGAGAGCCCGTGTCGGGGTCGCGCGCCGACGAGGTCGCCTGACCCGGGCGAGGTCGGGCGACGCCAGCGGCCCGGCGAGAAGGATCAGGGGCGGTCGGCGCGGCTGCTCGGGTAGTAGGAGCCCGGGCCGCGGTCGTTCGGGGTCCGCGGATTCGGCGCGCGGTAGGTGCCGCCGGCCGCCTCGGGCACGTGGGGACGACCGGGCACCGACGTCTCCTTGCGGACCTGGCGCAGCGCACCGTCGACCTGGCGGCGGTACTTCCCGCCGGTCTTCGAGTTGACGAACTCCGCGGCCCGGTCGGCGTACCGGTTGACCTTGTCGGGGTTCTGGCGCGCGTAGCTGCGGGCGGCGGCGACCACCGCACCCAGCATGGCGACCCGGCGCATCAGGGGCATGGGTTCCTCCTCCGGACGGACCTCACCAGTGTGCCCGCTCCGCACGCGAGCCACGCGGCGTCCCCGGTGTGGCCGAGCGGGACGATCCGATCACCGGGTGCCGGTGTGGTGCGCCGCGTGGTGGGCGGCGAGCGCGTCGAGACCGAAGTCGCGGCCGGGGGAGCGCCACACCGAATGGGCGTGGTTGACCCCGCGCTGGGTGTTGTCCCACTCGGCGAGCAGCCCGGGGCCCTGGAGCCGGAAATAGTGCGGGTCCCCGCGCTCCAGGCCTCCGGCCCACGCGAGGTGCACCGCGTCGATCCGGTCGCCGGTGAACCCCTCGCGCTCGCGTTCGACGAGGCCGGGTGGCATCCGCCCGACATGGACGTCGAGGAGCTCGCGCAGGTGCTCCCGACGCGCCGCGTCCAGCTCGGCGCCGGCGATCCCCCGAGGGGTAGCGGTGATCTCGGTGGCGGACCGGTCGGACTCGGTGACGCCGAGCTGCGACTCGAGCCCGTCGTGCATCGACCACAACCGGTCCTCGAGGACCTGGTCATCGAAGTGCCCGCGCCACAGGTCGGGCAGCGGGATCAGCCGGTCGCCGGCGGAGACGTGCACGCGGTTGGCGCTGATGATGTCGGCCGGGGCGGTCGGGGTGAGGACGGCTCGCGCCCGGGTGTCGGGGTCGAGGGAGCGCACGAGGCCGCGGGCGAGGTCCTCCACCCCGCCGAGGGGGCGCAGCTCCCGCCCGCCCAGCAGCGGGGAGACCATCGGGTCGGCCCCGAGGAAGCAGGGACCGCCGCCGAGCGCCTCGGAGTCCACGACGACGTGGTGCACCGACACGTGGTGCCCCCCGAACCGCCACGCCCACGGCGCCTCGCCCCCTGGCTCGCCGAACACCCGCAGGTAGTACATCCCTGGGTCGCGACCGCGGTCGCGGGCGAAGCCGGTGGAGAACCCCTCGGTGCGATCGAGGACGTTCTCCAGCCCCATGATCGTCGACGCCGTGACGTACGCGGCCTCGGAGAGGCCGGAGGCGAGCAGGCGCATCGCGGCGCGCTGCTGATGGGGGAGCATCTCGTGCAGCGTCAACCCGCCGTGGTCGGTCGGGGTGTAGTACCAGCGCAGGCGCTCGGCTTCCGCCGCCTTCGACCCCGGCCAGTCCCAGACGCCGTCCGCGCGCTGGCCCGCGTCGAGGGTGTCGTGCCACGCGAGTGCCGCGTCGGCCATGGCCGACGCGGCGCTCGCGGAGGTCTCGCTCACTTGATCCGCGAGAGCCGGGTGATGGCGAGCCCGGCGGCGCCGCCGACGAGGAGGTCGTCGAGACGGTTCGCGAAGGCCACGAGGTGGTCGTTGGCCAGGTGGGCGTCGACGGACTCCCCGCTCTCCCAGTTCTCGTAGAAGAAGAAGGTGGCGGGGTCGTCGGCGGAGACGTGGAGGTCGCAGTTAACGTTCCCGTCCTCGGCGAGGGTCGTCGGGACCAGCTCCTCGAGGGCGCTGCGAGCTCGGACTCCTTGCCCGGCCTGGCGGTCATGCGGGCGATGACGTCAGCAGCTCGGGGTGTCGTCGGTGGGCGTGGTCATGGTGCGCTCCTCCGTGCGGACGGTGATGTCGTGCGGGTGTTCTACGCCCTTCTTCCCGCGCGGGCCCGCTCCCACCCGGATCCGGTCCGGACGGGCAGCTGCACCGCCCGCTCCTGCCGCCACGTCGCACGGCACAGCACCAGGACCCTCGACGGAGGTCAGCCGCGACGCTCGCTCCGGTCCTCGGGTGGGTCGTCGACGGTCTCGGCGTCGGTGATCTCGGCGTCGTCGGGTTCGCGCCGCCGCTCCGGCTCGTCGACGACCTCGGCCTCGCCCGTCCCGTCGCCGAGCCGCTCGTCCGTCTCCTCGGCGGACTCGTCGACGTCGGCGGGTGCGGGCCCGGTCTCCTGGCGGGGCGTCGGGTCGTGGCGGCCGGCGGTGGGATTGCGTCGACCCCGGTTACGAGCCGTGCGGGGGACGTCGGGCTCGGGGCGGGGGCGGGGACCCGATCGGGGTGGTGGGTGGGGAGTCTCCTCGGTCCCCCCGTCCTCGTCGCTGCCGCCGCCTCCTCCCGCCGGTGCCGCGGGCTGGTCTTCGGGCGCGGGGTCGGAGCGGGAGGCGCCTCCGCGGACGTCGGAGGCGCGCGGTGCGGGTGCCGGCATCGGCGGGTGCAGCACGCGTTGCGCACGCTCGGCCGAGCGGTCGCGCGCGCTCTGCAGCCCGTACAGCACCCCGGCGGCGACGAGCGCGAGCCCACCGAAGACGCCGACCTGGATCGAGGTGGTCACCAGAGCGACCACCAGCGCGAGGGCCCCGACCGCGGCCCAGACGCGCGAGATCAGGGTGATGAGCGGGGTCGGACCGTCCTCGGGTGTCGTCATGGCCGTTCCCCGCGGCCCGGACGGTGCGGGTACCGCGCGACTACTTCGCGGTCTCGGCCTTCGCCTTCTGCTCGCGTTCCACCGACGCCCTGATCTCCGTCTCGGCCGCGGCGCGGCCCACCCAGCAGTGCCCGACGACGCTCTTGTCGGGCTCGAGGGCCTTGTAGACCTCGAAGAAGTGCTGGATCTCCATACGGTGGTACTCGTCGAGGTGGTGGATGTCCCGCAGGTGCTCCAGCCGCGGGTCGTCGGAGGGCACGCAGAGCACCTTGTCGTCGTCGCCCGCCTCGTCGGTCATCCGGAACATCCCGATCGCCCGGCTGCGGACCAGGCACCCCGGGAACGTCGGCTGCGAGACCAGGACCAGGGCGTCGAGCGGGTCGCCGTCCTGGCCGAGGGTGTCCTCGATGAACCCGTAGTCCGCCGGGTACTGGGTCGCGGTGAACAGCGTCCGGTCCAGCCGCAGCCGACCCGACTCGTGGTCGACCTCGTACTTGTTGCGGCTGCCCCGCGGCACCTCGACGAAGACGTCGAACTCCACCGGCTGCTCCTTCGCGACGGCTACGGATGTTGCGGCTCTCGGGCGCCAGTGTGGCGGTCCCCCACACGGTCGATCCAGCCGCTCCCCCCCGATCGGGCCCACCGTGCTCCGTACAGTTCACGAGGAGGGCCCCGTTCCGGGTCGGCTCGGCGCCGGGGTCTGCGCCTTCGCCGAGCACCAGGGCCGTCCGCACGCGCGTCACCCTACGGAGGAGTGCCGCCCGGCGGGGAGACGTCGACGGCCGGTCCGGGATGTCGTTCGGGGACGGCTCGGTTCGGCTCGGAGTCATGCGTATCTCAGCGGGTGCTGGCGAGGCGTCGCTCGGCGAACGTGAGGAGGTCGAACACCTCGGTGGCGAGATAGCCGGTGGTCCGCCGGTCGACCGCCTTGCGGGCGACGATCCCGGCGTCGGTCAGTTCCTCCAGCGCCGCGCGTGCCGGGGGAAATGACACCTTGAATTCCATTCCGCGCGCAGCGCGGCGAGGTCGGCTGCGAACCCAGGGTACGGGCGCCACACCGACCCACCGTCGAAGGCCACCATCTGGCGGGTGGTCACCGGGGCCGACGCCGCCGCGGTGGACGCGGTCATCGGGGCCTGGTTGGCCGGACAGGCCGCCGCCCGGGAGTCCA
>JAABUP010000515.1_pt1 | contig 84377 bp, 93 predicted proteins | sample 5559201 | NCBI WGS metagenome assembly JAABUP01 (sample SAMN10711887, study PRJNA513373) | rock metagenome | isolation source: Antarctica rocks | place: Antarctica
TACATTAGTGATCTGACTGCTTTCTGATACTGTCAAATGACAGTGATGTCAGCCTGAGTGATAGACTCCTTCATGAGTACTGCATCAGAATTCATAGAAGTGTCAACAGAAACAGTCTGCAACTGCTGAAAGGTCTGAAGAACCTTGTTGATGTAAGCTGTCTGAGTAAGACAGATCATGCGTTCAGCACAGTTTTGTTTCACTTTCATGTCTAAATAGTAGAACACAGGATTGAGATCTGACATCTTGAATGTGTCATTAAGACATTGTTTAATGTTCTGAATAGCTGACTTATTCTTTTCAACAAGCAGAAAGTCATCAACATAGACAATGATGATGACACTGTTTTGTACAAACATGCTATGATCAGAATTGAGTCAACAGAAATCTAAAGACATGAGAAGATTGTGTAAAGTCTTATATCACAGCTGAGGTGCTTGCTTCAGGCCATAGAGGGCCTTATTCAGCAAAGCAACCTTGTCAGATAGCCCATAGCTGTAAGATAACTCAACATAAACAACCTGATCGATAGGGCCATAAAGGAACGCGATAGTGACGTTCATTTGATTCACTTTAAGGTCATAATGTGCCACAAGGGTGAAGAGGGTCTTATATGTCTGCAGCTTGATGACAGACACAAAGATTTGATTATAGTCTATGTTAAACTGCTGTTTGTAGCCTTTGACAACTCAGCGAGCCTTATAACGGCTAACCTGACCATGAGGGTCACACTTGACCTTGTAAACCCAGCATTCTTTAAGGACATGCTGATCCAACAGCACATTGACAATGTTTCATGTGTTATTATTCTTTAGTGACTGAATTTCATTCTTCATAGCCATCTTTCATTTGTCACACAGAGGTGACTTCACAGCCTGCTTATATGTGGTTGATTTGATGATGTCATCAATAGAAATTGCAGCATACACATATGAAACATGTGCATCAGACTTGTCAACAACTGAGCAACTGCAAAGGTTGTAGTGTAATGCAGCTGCTGAGGCTGAAGAGTTCAATGAACCTACTGCTGAGGCTGAAGGGTTCAATGAACCAAGCTCATCTGAATCAGATAACTCATTTAAAACTTGCGGGTCTGAACCTGTGAGTTCAGACTGACGATGTGAAGAGGTGGATGCTCCCTCTGAAACAAAAGAAGACAAAGAATGCATGCTGACAGAATTTGATTGCTGTAATAGCAAGAATCAAAGCAGCAGTGTAGCTGATGCAGACACTCCCTCTGAAATGAAAGAAGGTTGTGACAATGAGAATGAGGATGCAGAAGAAGAATCAACAGCATGATTGCTAGTGTTAATTGTCTTCTTCTTGCTGTGAACCTCTGTATTAGCTAAGTTTTCATAAGCAGTAATGTCCTCATCAACAAAGCAGTTATGGGACTCTAGAACCTGTTTTGATTCAGAGTCTCAAACACAGAAGATTGAGCTTTCTTTCATGCCTAAATAGTGGCATTTGAGGCTGCAGTCCTCAAACTTAACTTCTTGCTGGCATCATTTCTTAGAAATGTGTGCTCAAGCAATGATACTGAAGATGTAAAGACTTGAGAGGTCAGGAACATTGCCTGTTCATGCTTCATAGAGTGTCATGTTGAGTACTTGAGTAGGAGATTGGTTCTTGATATAAACTGCAGTCTTAATGACTTTTGATCAGAGGTGTGAGTTCAGGCCAGAGTCTTTGAGCATAGCTTGTGCAGGTTCGCAAATAATGCAATTTAGCCGCTCAGAAACGCTGTTTTCTTCAGGTGAATAGAACATAGTAGGTTTTCAGATGATGCCATTGACTGAAAACCAGTTCTTCAAGACAAGATACTCACACTCAAAATCAGTGTGAAGGCGTTTTAAAGAATAGTCAGAATGGTCAGTCTTCATCAATGCAACAAAGTTCTTGATATGCTTGGCTGTCTTGTCTTTGATTTTCATGAAAAACATTCAGGTAAACCTTGTGAAGTCATCAGTAAGGGTAACAAACCATCTTGAACTGTCATAGGTGAAGGGTGTTATGGGTTCAACAACATCTGAATGAATAAGATTTAATGGTCAAGTTGCTCACTCAATAAAAGCATTGTAAGGTTGATGAGTCTGCTTGACTTTCATGCACAGTTCACAGACATCATGTCATTAAAAAAGATCCTTAAGATCTATGTCGTCAATGATCTTAGACAGACGCTTGATGTTTGTATGGCCTAAATGGCTTAAGCGTCAATGCCATGTATCAAACAATACCTTAAACCCACAATTAGCTGCAAAGGCATGAGACTGAGGTGTATCATCAAGGTGTAGCTGAAAAATCCTGTTGACCTCAGAAGCGTATTTGATGACGTTGTTGTTTTTGTGACGTATGATGCAGTCACGCATGTTGAAAAAGATACCATCAGCGCGCATGTGACAGTCAAAAATGAGGTTTGCAGAGGAATCAGAGACATGCATAACATCTTTGAGGATAACCTCTTGTATGCCACTGTCAGAATGTACTAAACATAGTGAAACCATGCCCTTTTCAATGATCTGAGCAGGTTCATTAGCCGTTTTAAGAGACCTAGAAATAGGCTCATAGGTAAGAAAGAATTTGTGTGTAGAACACAAGTGATCAGAGGCTTCAGTATTGACAATTCACACACTCATGAGGTGTGATCCTATAACAAACATAAAGCTGAGTGTTGTGGCATTGTCATCAGTCTTATTGAAGATTGATTTGATGTTGTTGAAGAACTTGCCTGAGAACTTGTCTGACAACAACAATTTGCTCTTCTTCTTTGCAGCTCAAGCTGCATCAAGTTTCTTCTTCTTATGAGGGTATTTAACAAAGCACATAGGTTCCTCATGGTCAGTCTTCTTACAGTGTGAACACTGAAGCAACAACGACAATTTTGGTTTGTCACAAAAGGCCATTGTAACAGAGCTCTTATTATCCTTCATTCTAGTCTCATCAATCAACTCAGCAGCTAAGAAATCAAAAGTAGAAGTTGTAATGTGAATGGACTGGCATTTAGCCGTGACAAAGGCATTGAATGTGAATTCAAGGTTGTTAAGAAGAACAGTGAGTATAACTCAGTCTGAAAAGGTAGAATTCATCTCTTGCAAATGTTGTGATGAAGTCTTTAGCTGATCAACATAGTTCTCAATGAACTTAGATGAATCATAGTGATGACTTAAAAGTGTCATAAACGTAAGGTATCTGGTGTTAAAGCCCTGAACCTCATACAACTTCTTGAGCTTCAACCACATCTGACATGCAGAAAGGTTCTGAATGAACCTCTTAAGGCCATTCTGACATGACAGTGCTATAGTAGCACATGCTCTGTCGTTCTCTTTACTTCAGACAATGTATTCAGACAAGGACTTCAAGTTCAAAGTGTTGACATCATCAAGTTCAACAACTGATTTGAAAGATGTGTCTGAAACAACAGCTCATAGATCTTTGTTCATAAGAATGAACTTGACATTAGTGACTCATGAGGCATAGTTACTAGCGCCAGCAAGATGAGGGAAGTTGAAAATGCTGTTTGAGAAAGTCATGATTATGTGAGTTGTCAAGAACAAACATCAAAACACAAAGACTATCAAAAAAGCAAAAAGATGTTGACTGAGGATATTGTGATGATGAGTCATTCAAGAATATCAAAACAACAAAGGTGTTGTTTGAGAAAGCACTTAGGTAAGCTATCAAAAAACAACAAGTCATTCAAGAAAGCACTCAGGTGGGCTATTGAAATGATGAAAATGTCGAAACTGAGAATATTGAGTAACAACAAAAGAGGTTGTTTGAGAAAGCACTCAGGTAGGCTATCAAAACAATGAGTCATTCAAGAAAGCGCTCAGGTGGGCTATTGAAATGACAAAAATGTCGAAACTGAGAATATTAAGTAACAACAAAAGAGGGTTGTTTGAGAAAGCACTCAGATAGGCTATTGAAATGACAAAAGACGCTGTCAAAAGACAGTGACAGTGAGGTCAATGAATGACTGACTAATGTCTTAAGGTATGAAGACAGAATGCTGAGCTCATAACCTAATGAAGTATGACCTCTATTGAAACAACTGTTCAATTCATATAGTCTAACTAGAATGCAGAGTCTGCATCAACAGCATGACTTTTGTGTGAGCTGACTAAGCAGCGTCACGTGACACAGTAAGTTTCAGTGCTAGGTCAGAATAGGACTGAAATCCCCGCAAAGCCTTCTTATTTCAACAAAAATTTATTAAAACATTCTTAAAAAAGACAAAATTAATGAATTTTCTTTTAAAAGAAGATAAAACTGAGAAATTCTCAATCTCTTTTCTATAAATGAAAGAAGCAAAGAAGATGTTTATATAATTAAAGACTATCTTTATAATAGTGTTTATCTTAATGCACTACAACTTAAAACTACTGATACAGATAGAAACTGATGCATTAAAAGCAGCAGTGTTAAAAGCACTTTTACACTTAAAGAAGAATGCTTTAAATCAGATATACTGATACTCAGTTACATTTTAATTCTGTAAGATGACATCTGTAAAACACAATTATGATGCTGAGAATGCAGAAATAATAACTATAGTAATGACTTTTAAATAATAATGACATTATCTGAAAGAGATTAAGCATATTATAACTGTAATAATGAATTATACTAATCTTTAAATATTTATAACTATTAAAAAGTTAACACATTATCATGCTCAATGATATAAATGTCTTTTAAAGTTTGATTTTAAGATTATATTCAGATAAGAATAACTGAATCTCACTGATTTGATGTTAAGATGATCAGATTATATAAATAAAGATTTACTGATGTTTAAAATGCTGCAGTTAACACTGTATTCTGTTTTGAGTGATCAAACTGAGCTGAGCTTAAAGACATTTTTATGAAATAATATAGAAAGTCACTGACTTTTAACTGTTCTCACTGATACTGATGATTATGAACATCTCATATCACAGTAGACAGTAACAAAAAGCACTGATGTTAAAACAGTATATAATGAGCTCTTAACAGAGTTTTGTTGAAATAAGGAGGCTTTGCAGAGAATTTCAGTTCTATTCTGACCTAGCGTTGAAACTTGCTGTGTCACATGACGCTGCTTAGTCAGCTCACACAAAAGTCATGCTGTTGATGAAGACTCTGCATTCTAGTTAGAACATATGAATTGAACAGTTGTTTCAATAGAGGTCATACTTCATTAGGTTATGAGCCTGACATTCTGTCTTCATACCTCAAGACATTAGTCAGTCATTCATTGATCTCACTGTCACCGTCTTTTGACAGCGTCTTTCATTGTTTCAATAGCCTACCTAAGTGCTTCCTCAAACAACACCTTTGTTGTTTTGATATTCTTGAATGACTTGTTGTCATGATATTCTTGATTGACATCTCTTTGCTTTTTTGATAGCCTTTGTGTTTTGGTGTTTGTTCTTGACAACCCACATAATCATGACTTTCTTGAACAGCATTTTCAACTTCTCTTATCTTGCTGGCGCTAGTAACTATGCCTCATGAGCCACTAACATCAAGTTTGTCCTTATGAACAAAGATCTATGAGCTGTTGTTTCAGGCACATCTTTCAAACCAGTTGTTGAACTTAATGATGTCAACACTTTAAACTTAAAGTCCTTGTCTGAATACATTGTCTGAAGTAAAGAGAATGACAGAACATGTGCTACTATAGCACTATCATGTCAGAATGACCTTAAGAAGTTTATTCAGAACCTTTCTGCACATCAGATGTGGTTGAAGCTCAAGGAGTTGTATGAGGTTCAGGGCTTTAACACCAGATACCTTATGTTTATGACACTTCTAAGTCATCACTATGATTTGTTTAAGTTCATTGAGGACTATGTTGATCAGCTAAAGACTTTGTCACAATGTTTGCAAGAGATGAATTCTACCTTTTCAGACTGAGTTATACTCACTGTTCTTCTTAACAACCTTGAATTCACATTTAATGCCTTTGTCATGGCTAAACATCAGTTCATTCACATTACAACTTCTACTTTTGATTTCTTAACTGCTGAGTTGATTGATGAGGCTAGAATGAAGGATAATAAGAGCTCCGTTGCGATGGCCTTTTGTGACAAATCAAAATTGTTGTTGTTGCTTCAGTGTTTGCACTGTAAGAAGACTGATCATGAGGAACCTATGTGCTTTGTTAAATACCCTCATAAGAAGAAGAAACTTGATGCAGCTTGAGCTGCAAAGAAGAAGAGCAAATTGTTGTTATCAGACAAGTTCTCAGACAAGTTCTTCAACAATGTCAAATCAATCTTTGATAAGACTGATGGCAATGCCACAATGCTCAGCTTTATGTTTGTCATAGAATCACACCTCATGAGTGTGTAAATTGTTGATACTGAAGCCTCTGATCACTTATGTTCTACATGCAAATTCTTTCTTATCTACAAACCTATTTCTAGGTCTCTTAAAACGGTTAATGAACCTGCTCAGATCATTGAAAAGAGCATGGTTTCACTATGTTTAGTACATTCTGACAGTGGCATACAAGAGGTTATCCTCAAAGACATTATGCATGCCTTTGATTCCTCTGCGAACCTTGTTTTTAATTGTCACATGCGCGCTGATGGTATCTTTTTCAACATGTGTGACTGCATCATATGTCACAAAAACAACAATGTCATCAGATATGCTTCTGAGGTCAATGGGATTTTTCAGCTACACCTCAACAATACACCTCAGTCTCATGCCTTTGCAGCTAATTGTGAGTTCAAGGTATCATTTGATATGTGGCATTGACGCTTGAGCCATTTAAGTCATACAAACATTGAGCGTCTGTTTAAGATCATTGACAGCATAGATCTTAAGAATCTTTCTTGATGACATGATGTCTGCAAATCGTGCATGAAAGTCAAGCAGACTCATTGTTCTTACAATGCTTCTATTGAGTGAGTGACTTAATCATTAGATCTTATTCATTTGAATGTTGTTGAACCCATAATGCTCATTGTCTATGACAGTTCAAGATGGTTTGTTACCCTTACTGACAACTTCACAAGGTTTACCTGAATGTTTTTCATGAAAATCAAAGGTAAAACGGCCAAGCATATCAAGAACTTTGTCACATTGATGAAGACTGACTGTTCTGACTATTCTTTAAAATGCCTTCACATTGATTTTGAGTGTGAGTATCTTGTCTTGAAGAACTGGTTTTCAGTCAACAGCATCATCTGAAAACCTACTATGCTCTATTCACCTGAAGAAAATGACGTTTCTGAGTGGCTAAATCGCATTATTTGTGAACCTGCACAAGCTATGCTCAAAGACTTTGACCTGAACTCACACCTCTGACTGAAAGTCATTAAGACTGCAGTTTATATCAAGAACCGATCTTCTACTCAAGTACTCAACATAACACTTTATGAAGCATGAACAGGCAATGTTCCTGACCTCTCAAGTCTTTGTGTCTTCAGTATCATTGCTTGAGCACACATTTTTAAGGAATGACACCAGCAAGAAGTCAAGTTTGAGGACTGTAGCCTCAAATGCCACTATTTAAACATGAAAGAAAGCTCAATCTTCCGTGTTTAAGACTCTGAATCAGAACAGGTTCTAGAGTCTCATAACTGCTTTGTTGATGAGAACATTACTGCTTATGAAAACTTAGCTAATATAGAGGTTCACAGCAAGAAGAAGACAACTAGCACTAGCAATCATGCTGTCAACTCTTCTTCTACATCCTCACTCTTGTTGTTGTAACCTTCTTCTGTTTCAGAGAAAGTGTCTGCACCAGCTACACTGCTGCTTCAATTCTCACTATTACAGTGATCAAATTCTGTCAGCATGCATTCTTCATCTTCTTCTGTTTCAGAGAGAGCATCTACCTCTTCACATTGTCAGTTTGAACTCACAGGTTCAGACTCACAAGTTTTAGACAAGTTGTCTGATTCAGATGAGCTCAGTTCATTGAACCCTTCAGCCTCAGCAGTAGGTTCATTGAACTCTTCAGCCTCAGCAGCTGCATCACACTACAACCTTTGTGATTGCTCAGTTATTGACAAGTCTGACGCACATGTTTCATATGCGTATGCCGCAATTTCTATTGATGACATCATCAAACTGATCACATATAAGCAGGCTGTGAAGTCACCTCTGTGTGACAAATGAAAGACAGCTATGAAGAATGAAATCCAGTCACTGAAGAATAATAACACATGGAACATTGTCAATGTGCTGTCAGATCAGCATGTTCTTAAAGAACACTGAGTTTACAAGGTCAAGTGTGACGCTCATGATCAGGTTAGCCGTTATAAGGCTCACTGAGTTGTCAAAGGCTACAAACAGCAGTTTGACATAGATTATGATCAAACCTTTGTGTCTGTCATCAAGCTGCAGATGTATAAGACCCTCTTTGCCCTTACAGCACATTATGACCTTAAAGTGAATCAAATGAACGTCACTACTGCGTTTCTTTATGACTTTATTGATCAGGTTGTTTACATTGAGTTACCTCACAGCTATGGGCTATTTGACAAGGTTGCTTTGCTGAATAAGGCCCTCTATGACCTGAAGCAAGCACCTCATCTATGGTATAAGACTTTACATGATCTTCTCATGTCTCTTGGTTTTCATTGACTTGATTCTGATCATAGCATGTTTGTACAAAACGGTGTCATCATCACTGTCTATGTTGATGACTTTCTGCTTGTTAAAAAGAATAAGTCAGCTATTCAGAACGTTAAACAATGTCTTAATGACACATTCAAGATGTCAGATCTCAGTTCCATGTTCTACTATCTAGACATGAAAGTGAAATGAAACTGTGCTGAATGCACAATCTGTCTTACTCAAACAGCTTACATCAACAAGGTTCTTCAGACCTTTCAGCAGTTACAGACTGTTTCTGTTAACACTTCTATGAATTCTGATGCAGTACTCATGAAGGAGTCTATCACTTAGACTAACATCACTGTCATTCAACAGTATCAGAAAGCAGTCAGATTGCTAATGTACATTATGTTACAGACATGTTTTGACATCACCTTTGCCATCTCTACTGTTAGTCAGTTTGCTCAGAACCTTAACATGTCACACTATAATGCTGTTAAGCAGATCTTTAAGTATCTTGCTGGCACTATGAATCTCAGTGTCATCTATGACATCACTGACAACAGCCTCATTGACTATATCAATGCTGACTGAGGTGGCTGTCACAACATCAGAAAGTTCACTGAGGCTTATCTCTTTCTTTTATATGAAGGTCTCATTAGCTGATGTTCTAAATGTCAGCAATTCATCACCCTATTCTTAACAGAGGCTGAGTACATGGTCAAAACACAAGCTATGAAGAAAGCCATTTGACTACGCCATTTTCTTAGTGAAATTGACTATTTTCATGATGACAATGTTGTTGTCATTCAAGCTGACAACAATGAAGCTATGAACCTAGCTAGAAACCCTGAGTTTCATGCTTGTATCAAGCACATCAACATACAATATTACTTTGTTCATGAAGCTGTTGATTGTCACCTTGTTGACTTTGAATTTGTACCTACTGTTAAGCAAGCAGCAGATGGGCTTACTAAGGCTTTGTCTGCTGTCAAGTTTAGCCGTTTTCTTATTCAGTCAGGTCTTATATTTAATTAATGACCTGTCTTCAACACATGTTCAAACCTCATTGTTGTTGACCCTTTTCACCTTCTACATTCTCACTTTCTTACCTTGCTGTTGCGGCCTTCTTCACGTTCTCACCACCTTGCTGTTGAGCTCACATTCTAGTGGGATTGAAGAACTCTATACTGGCTAGTGAATGAATATTCAGATCATCTAAAACTGAGAAGAAGTGTTGAAATAAGAAGGCTTCACAGAGGATTTCAGTTCTATTCTGACCTAGTGTCAGAACTTGCTGTGTCACGTGACGCTGCTTAGTCAGCTCACAAAAGTCATGCTGTTGATGCAGACTCTGCATTCTAGTTAGAATATATGAATTGAACAGTTGTTTCATAAAGATCATACTTCAATAACATGATGTACTTAATCAGTCTATCAACTATAGTCAATATACTGTTGAATTTCACTTCTCATGCTGAATTCTTTGATGTTGATAACTTTGTTATGAAGTTCATGGTAACTGACTCTCATGACACATTCAGTGTGTTTAGTTGTGTTACTTTGTCATATCTTTTATCTCTCTGAATCTTGTTTCTGCAGCATGAATTGCATTTGACAATGTACTCAGTGATTTGATTCTTAAGGTCACTGATATTGTGTCTTCTTCATATGAGATCCTCAGTTCTTTTGACTTCAAGGTGTTCATTGACTCTGTTGTTGTGACATACTTGTATTAATTCTTCATTCATCAAGAAAGCTTGCTTCATCTTGTGTGTTGCTGCTAAGTCTTTTGTGAGGATTTTCTTGTTGTCTTCACTCAGAATTTTGATGTGAATCTTTTTCACTTCTTCATGATCAGGCTGTCTACTTAAAGTATCTGCTTCATCATTCTCATTACTCTTCTTGTAATGAATTTGAAACTTGTAATTGACTAACTGTTCAGCTCAGTGAACCTGTTGTTGATTCAACTGTTTCATTGTTGCAAAGTTTCTCAAATTCTTGTGATCTGTATAGATTTAAATAGGCTTTTCAGTATCTGCAAAATAAGGTCTTCAATCTTGCAGTGCTTTCACTATTACAAGAAGTTCTTTGTTATGAATCTCATATCTTTTCTTTGATTCTGACAGTTTTCTAAATTGATAGACTATGAATCTCTGTTGCTCATTCTTGATCTGATACAAGCATGCACCTACTGCAAAATTCAATGTGTTGGTTTTCAGTATCTTTTTGCATGTTGAATTGAGTATTCTCAGATGTGCTGTTCTGTTAAAACTTCTCTTTAATGCATGAAATGCATTCTTCTGCTTCTTATCTCAATGTCATCTCTCATTCTTACACATTAGTTGTGTGAGGGGTTCTGCAATCTTTGCATAATTAGATACAAACTTTTGATAGTAGTTCATCAATTCTAGAAAGGCTTGTACTTTCTTGACTTGTTTCAGTGAAGGTCAGTTTCTGACTGCATCTGTCTTTTTTGAGTTCTTCTTGATTTGCTCAAATTGAATAACATAATTAAGAAACTTGATTTTCTTTGTTTTGAACCTGCTCTTTGATTTCTTCACATACAAAGCCCTTTTGTTGAGCTTTTCAAGTACCTTGTGCACATGGCTGCAGTGCATCTTAAGATCATCTGAGTATATCAGAATGTCATTGAGGTATGTGATTGCAAAATCATCAAGATATTCTCTTAATGTGTCATTGATTAACCTTTGAAAGGTGGTGAGGGTGTTTTTGAGCTTAAACAGCATAACAGTGTATTTGTAGTGTCTGTATCTTGTTTGAAACGCCATTTTTCATTCTTTGCCTTTCTTCATTTGTACTCAGTAGTAGGCTTCTTTCAAGTCTAGACTTGTGAATCACTTGACTCTGCTTAATCAGTCTTGTAACTCTTCAATCAACAATAAGAAATAACTGTCTTGTTTAGTTATCTTGTTAAGTTGTTTGTAGTTGACACATAGTCACTTTGTGTCATTTTTCTCTGATACAAACAGAATTGAATATTCTGTCAATGACTTTGATGATCTGATGAATCCTCTTTTGAGATTCTCATCAAGGTAAGTTCTGACTTTCTTGAGTTGATCTTTGCTCATTGAGTACAGCGGCATTCATTTTGGCTGCTTCTCATTCAATAGCAGTATTTTGTGATCTCATGACTTATGCTCTGATAAGCTCATTTCTGGTTGTTCAGAAATCTTATACACATCTACCATGATGTATAATTCTTTGCTGATTCAATTGATTCTTAAGTTCTTTTTGTGTAATCAGAGCATCTTTAGTATGATGTCATACTTAATTGAATTGAGAACATCAAACATCATCTTCTGTGAATCTTCTAGTATTGTGACTTCAATGTGAACCTGATTCTTTATTCATTTGAATTCTCTGTTGACCATATACATCTGCATAGACTTCAGTGCCCGCTGCAGTGTTAGTTCTAGCATTTTTATTGCTTGTTGCAAAATATAGTTGTTGATTGTCCCTGAGTCTACCATTGCTTGAAGGATTCTATTCCGTTCAACCTGAATGTCAACTCATATCTTATGATCTTTGCTGTTCTTCTGAGACATTAGAAGCTTTTTGTTCTCTAGTCTCTTTGAGAAAGCTTGCAGTTTTTTGACTGTACTGCGTTGCTTGCTCTTCTTCAGAGGTTCTGAAATCATTCAGGCTCTATCTCTTGTACAATCAGTTGTATATATTTCTCACTGTCTTTCTCAATATACTGTTCTGAGTGTAGGCGCAGTTTGTACTGATTATATTCTCACTGAATCTGATTCTGAAGTGCTTTCACTCTCTTCAGAAACTCAGATGACATGTAGTCTTCTGAAAAGATTCAACAATCATCATCTGATGTTGAATATTCTGTGAGTAAACGTATCTTGATTTTGTGACTCTTAGTTTTTCACACAAATTGTTTTGATACTGAGTTGATTGCTGTTCATACACCTTTCATCAATTTGTTGGGTTTTAAGCATGCTCTTGCTTCTTCTGTTTCTTTTTGTTGCTTTTTAAGGTCATTGACTTTCTTTTTGAGCTCTTTCTGCTGTCTTTTTAGCAGTTATTGACGCATCTCTCAGTGCTGATTCTCAGGGTGCTCATATCTTGTTTTGAGTCTCATGTTGACTTTTCAGTTGTTGACATCCTTTGAGTTCACATTCAAATTCAGGGCTATTCAGATGCTATCACTGTAGTCTTCTTCTACCTGAGTTTCATGAGTATTGTTTTCTTCAATCTCAGCTTTTTTTAGAATAGCTAATTTCTTTGATCAATCTGTTGTGTCATAACTGTTTTGTTTCTTTTTGAGTTTCTGTGAATATCATTTGACTCTGTCTTTGCTGCTCATATGTGTTCAGCACATGTTGTTGTAGCAAACTGTTCAGCTCAGAGCGTTGTGCACTATGCATGTATCTGTTGCTGCAACTTCTTTTCTCTTTTATTGAGGTTTCTTGCAGGTTCTTGCAAGGTGTTTGAGCTTTTCACAGTTATAACATTCACAAGTTTCTACTCATTGAGGTTGAGGTTTATAGAGCTTGCTCATGCACTGTTCTTGCTTCACTTGTGGTTGCTGCTCATGATGCTTCTCAATTGTGTCAAGATTTATAGAGCCACCTCTTCTGAGAATATAATGTCTTTTTCACATCTTCAGTGTGTAGTGCTCTGTGTGCTTCATCTGTTGTTCTCATTGATGACTGTCAATGTTGATGAAGATATTGATCATATTCTGAAGCTCTTCAGATTGATTCATTCTGACTATCTCATCTTTGATAGTCTCATTGAGTCCTCAATAGTATTGCAATACTAAAGTGTCATCATCTCAATTCATTAAAGCTGCAATTCACTGAAACTCTGCTGCATACTTGACTGCTGACTTATTCATCTTTAGAATGTGAAGTCATCTTTTCACTGCTTGTTTCTTGTTGACTACTCTGAAGGCTCTTTGAAGCTCATTCTTGAACTTCTTATAGTTGTCAAATATGAATTTCTTATTGTTCATTTATTTCTTTGATGTTTTGTTGAGAAACTCATGCAGTTTGAGATCAACTCAATTGAATGCTGCATTCTTAAGATATGATACAGTAAACAGATCTTTGTTCATCTCAAATCTGAACTTTGTCTGATTGAATTCAATATATAACTTGAGCTTGATCAAGAAGGCTCACAGCTTTTCTCTCTCATCTGTGAACACATTGAGTGCTGATACCTTGAGTACATCAATTGTTTGCTGAAGGCCTTGAAGGTTGACTTAACTTGTCAAAGCTGACTTCTGCGCACTGATTGTCATTCTTATATTGTAAGAGTGTTCAAAGTGTTATGTTCTGATCTGAGATGCCTCAAATATTAAGGCTAGAGATTTGTGCTTGTTAATATAAGAGTCTCAGTGCACAGTGTAAAGTAAATCAGTAGTTGATAACTTGTATTGAGTTGAACACAATCATTTTCATAAGAGAAACAATCCTTTCTATATAGAACAAGAGTCAACTCTCAAAGAATCAACTCAACCTGCTAAGGGTCAACTTAACATTCTCATGATTGAGTTAACACTCAACCTGTCATCTCATGCTGAAGATCATGCAGTTCTTGTGTTTGACCCATTCTGTTAGTTTTAACTGGGTATGGTTGTAACAAATATGCTGTTTAAAAGATCTTTTCAGACCTTAAAATCAGTGAGCAGAAGATCTTTTATCTTCTTTATAAAGTGCACTCTGTCTGTGTTCTTCAGAAAGCTCTTTTTAATGAGATTAACTGTTATTGTAAAGAGCATCTTTTTGCTGCTCTTTACAATTAAGAGACAAAAGCTGAATGTGAGAAGAGCATTCAGTGAGCTCTGAACTTTATCTCATTTTTATAAAGAGTATATGTTAAAAAGAAATGATGAAAGACTTAAAAAGAGTAAGCTAATTATATTTAATGTCACTTCACTCTGCTTCTGCAGATGCTCTTAATTAATGTAATTAAGTCATAACATGTCTTGCTGAAGCATTAAGTTAAAAAGAAAAATGATTAAGTGATTACTTCTTGAGTTTGTTTAACATTTAGTTAACATTGAGATGCAATAAAACAGAAAAGTGAAAAAGATTCAGACAGAATTTCACTTTCTTCATCTTTTTGACATAGTTTTTTAATCTGAGATGTAAAGACTTTCTTATTCAGTGCAGCAGCTTGTTTTAACTGAATTGCATCACAGTAACAAGCTTTTTACAAAGAAAGTAAAATCTTAAGCTCTGAGTGATAAGCTTAAGTGTGACTGTCTTTTCTTTTAACAGTATTAACTGTTCTACAGTTACATATGACTGCAGAAATATCTGTTTAAGAGAATTTTAAAGAATGAGAAGGTCTGAAATCACTACTCATTCATGTTTAATAAGTGCAGATTCAAAATCTATGAGAGCATAAGAGTCTTTTACTTTAAAAAGAAGTTATATAAGAAGACTGATGCTTCAGCAAAGTGAAAACTAAAGATATGTGTCTCTTCTCTTTATAAACTATTACTGATTTTATTATTAAATTCAGAAAATCTGTAACTTTCTTCTTGCTCACTATTACTGATTGAAGAAAGCTGCAGAGTCACTCTCAGAGCAAGTAAGAAACTTACTTTTTACAAGATGAATTATCTATTTAAGTAAGATTACAGAGTCTATTTAAAAGACAAAGGTGAAGAAATTACTAAAGGCAATTTCAGACATTCTGTAACAGTGAGTGAAGATAACAGACTTGCAGCTTTGTGTGAATAAGACTACTGAGTCTCAATTGAAGAAGCAAAGAAAGAATATGAAAGATAAGACATAAAAGAAGCTGAAAAGATAAAAACAGTAAGAACAGTAAAAACAGCAGAATAAGAAAACAGTAAGAACAGCAAGATGAGAAACAACAAAAACAGTAAGATAAAAGACAACAAGGTAAGAGAACAGCAAGATGAAGAACAGTAAGGTGAAGAACAGTGAGGTGGAGAACAGTGAGGGTGAATAGCCTTGATTCCCTATCTACTATACTATATATAGCTGCTTAATAATAATTACATATATTTTACTAGCGTGTATGTAGAATAGAAACTCCCTGATCTTGAAGTGTGGCTGAATCAGTAAGCACCACGCCTCACACATGTCAACCCGCAACCATGGAGATATTACAATGACAGCTGTACAGTTGGAAACCCACCTTGACTGATGTTTCTAGGCTAGACTGCGATGTCGTCGACGTCTCCTGACTCCCAAGAGCCTTCTGGCGCATCGGGCATCAGCTTACCTTCACGCGCGAACGGAAAAGCTACACCAGCACCACCGAAGCTGAGCGCAAATGAGAATGTCGAACTCAAGGATGTTCGGGCCGTACAGTCGAAGCTCCCGGTTGAGGATGATATAATGCAGCTCGCAAGATTGGGAGAAGTCGGCGCTATACAAAAACTGTTCGAAAGTGGACAATTTGACGCCAAGTACAAGGATGAAGAAGGCATCACACCACTGCATGTACGTGACGGGTCTGTAGGACATGAGATGTGGCTTCTCAGTGCTGACGAGTTGTACTGGTATGCAGTGGGCGGCGATCAACAATCATTATGCGCTGTGCAAATATCTCGTCGAGTCCGGGGCCGATGTCAATGCCAAAGGAGGGGAGTCAGTGGCAACACCAGCCATGTGGGCAGCGCAAAGGTGTCATTACTACGTCGTGAACTTGCTCCTGCAGAAGGGAGCGGATACTCTCCTCACGGATGCCCAGGGCTATAATGTCCTCCACCTTGCTACATTCGACGGCAACATCTTCCTACTCATTCTGTTGCTGCACCAAAACATCCTTGTCGATGTACCGGACCTGCAGGGGCACACATGCCTCATGTGGGCTGCGTACAAGGGATATCCAGCTTGTGTTGACCTTTTCCTTCGATGGGGCGCAAGCGTAAATGCCACGGACGAGAACGGGTTCACCGCTCTACACTGGGCGCTCGTGAAAGGTTCTCAGGGCTGTATACAAAAGTTGATTGAGTATGGATCCGATAGATTTGCCGAAACCTCGACGCATAAAACTCCAGCCGTGGTAGCTGATGAGATGAGATCAACACGGATATGGCACCGAGCCCTTACAGAAAGCGGCTACGATGAGGACGCCGACCCCAAAGGAGCACCATTTCCGTATGGGTCTTTCGTCAAGCAGCGGGGCTTTATAGCCAAATTCTTCTTCTTATGGCCTTTTATAGTACTTTACGTTATCATGTCAATACTCAGTCATATGGTCGTGTTCGCGGCGGTGCCGATTGCTCTTTTTCTTGCATATTTCCTACAATGGGCTGCTCAGCAAGCGCTGCGATGGGCGCCTTCTGATATGAGACACATGCATCGAACGGTACGCACCCCCTCGTTCTCTTCGGATGGCAATCATGCTAATGCTTGCTCCAAGCCTTTTTTAGCGGGAGTTTTTGCGGCAACTTCTTTCTGGGTTGGTGGAAGATGGCTTACGACAATCTTACCGAGTAAGGTTTCTCTTACTTCCTTCTTGCGGTAACGGCTTGCTAATATATCACAGATTCCTATTCGAAACACCTCTTGCTTAATATCTTGTTTGGTGTCTCTTACAGTCTCTGCATGTACTTTTACGTCTACAGCATGCTCGAAGATCCAGGCTATGTGCCAAAACTGGGCAGTCGAAGCCAGCAAAAGGCGGTCATTGAAGAGCTTCTTAGCCTTTGGAAGTTCGATGATCAGAACTTTTGTGTGCAGTGCATAAACCGAATGCCTGTGAGGAGTAAGCATTGCAAACGATGCGGAAGATGCATTGCGAAGCATGACCAGTAGGTCTCCTATCCTCAGTGATTGAACGAGCAGTTGCTGATAGCATCAAGTCACTGTCCTTGGATCAATAATTGTGTCGGTATCAATAACCTCCGACACTTCTTTTTATATATACTTTTCATGGAAGTCGGTATCTTACTGTTCATACAGCTGGTCCTAGTTCGTAAGTATGCCCGAGCTGTCATTTCCAATCAGTATGTGGTCCTCATGCAGACAGATCTCGAAAACCTTCCTCCGCCTATAGAGACTCAGTGCAACATCTTGGCCGAATCCATCTGTTCAATCATTCTTAAGGACCCATTCACAATAGTCCTAACGATATGGGCCAGTCTTCAATTGACTTGGGTGACTATGCTCCTCGTTGTACAACTTGTACAAATATCAAGAGCCCAGACAACGTACGAAAACATGCGCGGGCACTCCATGCATCATGGCAGCCGAGCATCCGAAGCCATCACATCGGCACTGACGGCTGGAACGACTACGTTGAGCGGAGCTCAGCTCACCAGCAGCGGCCTAGGACCTGATCCTGCTATAGCACCGGGTCATCGACACGGTCACGCGCATAAAGAAGGTTGGTTCGCACAGTGGAAAAAGCTCCTAGGCCTCGACACATTCATGGCAACGGCACAAGATGGTCTTGATGCATCCGGTGGTCGTTCACGGCGGCAGAAGAACCCATTCTCAAGGGGCGTGGTCAGAAATTGTAAAGACTTTTGGTGCGATCCTGCGCCCTATTTTGGCAAACGTCAGACTGGCGCTGCTATGCTGGACGGAGAGGTTGTGAATTACACAAGGATGTATGAGACGCCCCCCAGGATGAAAATGACGAGGCCAAGGCAAGATGTCGGTGGTGCGATGTATCATAATGTGGCTGGCGATGATTCTGTGTAGTAATGTCGAAGCAACGAGCGTATCTCCTACTTAGCGGGCGTATGCGCTTTGATGATTTAGGCTCTGGACACGTTAACCACATCTTATTTCAGAGAAATTGTATCATGTAGACGTCACAATTGTACGAGTAACTGGCAACATTTGGATCAAATCAAGCACTGATCTTCTAACCTGTTTGAGCTGACCGCCCTACCCGGCCCTGTCTGACAATCCGGCAGTATAATGGGAAATATCCGCAGTACAAGAACATCTCTGAGATTGAAGCCTCTCTGAGAGTTAGTTCACACCGGACGGTCTGGTACGCTCCTAGACCTTAGATATCAATCATCATGCTCCAGCATAGGCATGGATGCAACAAGGAACCAGGCGTTTCAAAAGGTCCTTTGCGTTACACTACAGGTACTTAATACAATGCTGATATCTATTACAGCTCAAACCTCCCTGCGTCGAACTGAACCAGGTAGCACTGCGATTCAAAACTAAAAGTGCAACAAGCAAAGACGTGGTGCGCGCCTTGGAAACCTTGCACAGGGTACTATTGGACGTTTCCCATAGCGAGAATGCCTTAGATGAGAAGCTAGCCGACTATGTCTTCTTTCCACTCTCACATATCTTCCGGGAGAGTCGAGAGCTACCATTCCGCGTCCTCGAGCTCGCTTTACAATGCCTACGGATCTTGCTTGAGAGTGCTTGGCGGCACAAGCTGTCCGCCAATCTTGGGATACAGCTGCTGATTCTGTTGAGCTTCATAGCTGGCGGAAGTCCCACGCAGGTCCAAAGCAAGGAGACGTCCGAGGAACTTACTTTGGTGGTCTTTGAATGTCTGCATAGCCTCTTCAACGCCTTGGGTCGATCAGTTGAGGGCAAACGATCACTTACAGAGGCCACGAATGTTCCAGCTCTTGGGCATACCGTTACTGTGCTCCTTGAGGGAATCACCGACGGCGTTTCTGACAAGAATCAACTGGCGGCCGTTGCTGCTCTCGATGCGCTCATCTCATGTCTTGGCGACAGAGAAGCTATCGCGAGCTTCTTTCCCGGAATGGTGTCTTCTCTTACCAAGGGGTTACAAGCTAGTACTCGATCTAAACGATCTTACAAACTTCTGGAAGCGGGCATCGATGTCCTTACCAAGTTACTCCGAATGGTCGTCAGCGATGATGCGGTTGCAGAACTTTATGAACGGTCTACGGCGGTTGCGAAAGGGGCGTCGCGTGATCATGATGGTTTCGGTTCTTCTTGGGCAAAAGCTACTGCAGCTCAAGTCAAGCTTGCCCTGGCAAATACCGTCCGGCTGAGAAACCATGATCGGGATGAGGTTCGCCAGGCACTTCGACGGCTCTGCTTGACCGTGCTCGAAAATTGCCGGGCGTCTTTGTCAGAATCGACTGCGATGATGGTCGAGACTTTGATCACACTTTCAGCTACAGACCAGTCTCAAGAAGACCTGAATGGAGCCAGCGCTTTGAAACATCTTGCGTTTACAGACTCTAGCATCGTGGGTCTCATCAAAGCAAGCCTTCATAATTGGACCATGTCACTGCCAAGGATAATGCAAACGAATGATGATAGCGCTAAGACAAGGATTACTGGACAGATCTCGACGTCTATCAACCTCCTCTCCGACCTGCAATCACAGACTGACACGTTGGACTACGACGTCGCAACCAGTCTTCGAGACAGTGTTATTGCGATTACACACGTGCACACATCATCAAAAGAACGGCAGAGCCAACTTAAAAGCAGCCTACAGCTTCTCCCAGCCAATGGTCAAGAGGGTTCGAAAAATTTCAGGCCTATATTGATGAGCCAAAGAGGAGAGCAAGAAACACTGATTGCGTTGTCGTCGATGGTGAGGCAATTGAGTGATTCAGCAACTTCTATTACGATCACAAGAGTCATGCTTGACGAGGCGCGAGCATCTACGGGCAAAGCAATGCTCGCAAATTTCTGGTTAGCCTTGGTCTTCCTCCGTAGCATTTCAACAATGAACGACAACGTAGATCTTTTCCTCGGTTTAGGATCCTCCACGTCGGGCTCCCATACGAATCTCCTCGAACAGCTCTACTCACTTTCTCTAGTGATCCTCTCGGACAACAGTGAGGAAGAGGAGACAGACTGGAGACTACAGGGCTTGGCACTTGAAGCCATTGCTCTACAATCCAGCCAGTTGAAAGAGCATTTCCGACCAGAGCTGGTCGACGCTCTATACCCCATCGTGCAACTCATGGGCTCACCACAACCCGACCTTCGAGACCACGCACTCACCTGTCTAAACATGGTGTCTGAATCATGTGGGTATACAAGCACCAGCGACCTCATCATCGACAATGTGGACTACCTCGTCAACTCCGTAGCCCTAAAGCTCAACACGTTCGACATCTCTCCTCAAGCGCCTCAGGTCCTCTTGATGATGATTAGACTGTGCGGCTCTTCGCTACTCCCATACCTGGACGACCTAGTGGGCTCAGTGTTCGCAGCACTGGCCTGTTTCCACGGATATCCTCGGCTGGTCGAGCTGCTGTTCGCCGTATTAGGTGCTATAGTCGACGAAGGCTCGAAGTCTTCCTCGCTTGCGATCACCGCTGGAAAAGAAATCAACCATTGCAAAGCGCCCATGAGGCCACGTACGATTGCAGAAGTTGCGAGACAACTAAAGGAAGCTAGAGAAAAGACGAATGCCACACTCGACGACGACCTAACCAGAGATCCGCCACCAGAACCCGATCCACATCACCCAACCCACTCCCCAACACCACCACCCTCCACTCCTCCCACAGAAGAAACGCAAGACTCAAACTCCACTCCCCCCTCACCACCGCCCTCAAAAACCTACACCCTAATCTCATCCATCACCCTCCTAACCCGTCACTACCTCCCCCACACCTCCCCCACCCTCCGCCACCAGCTCCTCCACCTCCTCAACACAGCGTTTCCCTTCCTCTCCACTTCCGAGAACAATTTCCTCCCACTCATAAACTCCATCTGGCCCGTCCTCATAAAACGCCTCTACGACCCCGAACCATTCGTCTGCGTCGCTGCCGCCGAGGCTGTGGGGAGGGTTTGTGAGTGCGCGGGGGACTTCGTGGCGAGTAGGGTTGAGAGCGAGTGGGTTGATATCAGAAGACTTTTTTGGAGGGTGAAGGGGAGATTGAGGGCTGAGAATACGGGGAACGGGAGGGGGAGCGGGGTGTATAGTGTGAATTATCAGATGTGGGATGCGCTGGTAAAGATGTTAGTCGTGGTTTTGGGGTACGTGAGGATTGGAGATGAGATGTTTGATGATGTGCTGGAGATGATGGCGGATTGTTTGGGGAGTAGGAGAGAGGTTAGTGAGGCGCTGGATGCGCTGAATCCGGATGCGGTGTGGTTGGAGATGGAGAGGCAGGGTATACATAGTACAGTTTTGGGTGATCTGCCTAAAGTGGAAGGGTTTTTGTTCAAGGCGGTCGAGTTGTGAATATCATTGGCAAATCTCACACGCATGGCTTCGGCGTCGGAAGGGAAGATTGTTTGTATAGCCAGAAGAGTGGAGAAGTTGTATTACTACACAAAGCAGAGATTCAACCTTTAATGTGGAGTAAGTACACGGAGAAGCCAAATGCAAATGAACGAAGAGATGCCATCAGGCAAATCAGAAGCCTGGAGCACTGGGCAGAAACAGTCCAGTACCTCGTCCAAGAAACCATACAGTCCGAGAACATTGACGACGATGACTACTCATCATCGTCATCATCATCGCTCTCGGCGTTTTCAAGCCATTCCAGGAATTTCTCGGCAGATTTGCGAACCTTCTTGCTGGTGGACAAGTCGACATATTTCTTGCTAGCCTTAGATCCCCAGTTTTTGACGACCTCTTCAGAGATAAGGTCCTCTTGATAATAGGCCAACAAGATCGCGGGAACCTGGGGAATGAGGTTGGGATGTTCCTTGCCGACGAAGCGTTCAGTACCGCCAAGAAGAGCTTTCTCATGGCGATCGGAAGTAACCATCTGTGGGCTTTAGTAAAAGAGCGTGGTTACGACAGTTGCGTCTAGTTACCTTCTTTAGCATCAGACCACGCTTCGGAATCTGTTTGACGATGTTGTCATCAAAGATAGTCTGAGCTAAGACGGTCAGAGTCTTGTGTTTAGTCTCGATGCCGAGCTCCTTTGCCTTGACGTAGATATCAACGTCATCAAGTCCACCAACTCCTCCAATTTTATCCTGAGCAACACTGATGATCCAGCTTCCAAGCTGATCATAGGCGCTGTTGCCGTTGCCATCACCTTCTCCTTCCTCGTCACCGTCTTCGACAACGAGAGCGCGCTTGAGGTCGTCCGGTAGTTCTTTGGCTCGAGCCTTCACGGCTTCCTCAGAGACGTCCACGGCCCATTCATCGTCTTTCAGGTCTCTAGGCTGGTCGATGTCCTTGGCCTCGGCAGTGATGCGACGCGTAAGCTCATCATCGCTCCCAGCTTCAACATCAACATCCCCATTCTCGGCATCAGCATTGTCGGAATTGCTGTCTCCTGGACTACCGCCATGGCCATTGCCGTTTTCTTCAGCATCGCCGTTCTCTTTGTCTTTGGCCCGACGAGCTTTCTTGCTCGCTTTATCCTTCTTTCCTTTCTTGGGTTGATTCTTTAAAATAAAGCTGCTGAGCTTCAGGCGCAGATCCACGTCGGAGCGCTGACCACATGCCTTGCAGTCGAGTACGATGTGCCCATCCTTGATTACGACGTCGGTTTCGGGATTCTTGCACTTCTTGCAGAGAACGAACTTGCTAATAAAGCCATCCAAATAATCTTGTAATTTCGAAGCCTCATGCGCACCGTTGATAATCCAGCGATCGTCTGCGGGATTGGTGTTGGTTTGAGCGCCTAGCTCGAATCCAAAATACTTGATCACATCTGCGCAAAATTGCTGTCAGACCTCTGCTTCCCTAGTGTGAGCAACGCGCCTTCAGAACTTACAGGATGGAGGGCGGCTTAGAGAGTGAGAAACGCTGCTGAGATTGGCGATGACTGTCTTGATACCGTTTCCCTTTCCTTCAATCTTAGACTGGAGACGTTCCATCTTGTAACGATAGAAGGGATCGGAGACATCCTGTAGACAATATCAGCGGTCGTATGTGATTGACTTGGAGTCAGCAGAAGAACCGTACCCGGCGAATGTTAACGTTAGCCATAATGACGAGGGTAGGCAACAGCTACTTTCGAGCAAGGAACCGAATGAAGAAGGGCTCTGGAAGGACCTGAAGGCTGCTGAACGAGGTGGAAAAAGACATGCGGGGACCTTGAGCTGATGCCGCAAGACCAAAGTCAAAAGAGACCAGTAGGAAATGCCGGTATTTGCTTGGAATTAGCCGTTAGACCTTGAGTAATAACTACAAGGTTTCCGCGGTATGCGAAATGTTTGCAGCTTGAGCGGCGGATGATGTTCGAAGGCGTTGACGTGGGGCGAATACATAAACCGTAGCCTGTCGATGAAACTTGTTTGGCTTTGTGTAGTGTAGAAGAGTATCCTCGCGTGGAAGATGAGTGTATGAATCGATGATCGATCTAGATACTGCGCACTGTGCTCTGCTAGATGTATCTTGTGGTATCGTTGTTGATGAGACGATGTTGCAGATTTTGGGAAGAAGCAGGCAGAAGAATGGGAAATAAAGAAGTGGATGCGGAAAAGCTTCTTTTACGTTAAAACGGCGGCTAGATTTCTTGCTTACGTAATGACGAACCCTCAAGTAATTTTGCACATTAATATTACGAACAACTGTACGAAGGCTATGAGCAGAATTCTCCGCCACCCCACACTTTATGCTAGCTATTACAAGAGTAACAACAACGCCAAAAACTGAGATTCTTCGGCAGAGTTAGAAAGTTCAGAGGTTGTCTTAGACACTGATGCATCTGCTATATATGTTTTCATCATTTATAGCAATTTGAGCCCTTCTCAGCCCTTTTGCTCCAAGTAGCAAGGAAGTCGTGGGGTGGCGGACAATTTTGCTCATAGCCTTCGTACATTTAGAGAATTCCATCCGATTCTAAGGCTGCCAAGTCGTAAAGGATTTAAGCAGGTCAGAGCATGAGGGAAGTCTCTTTTGCACGAATTGATTTACGAAATTGGATAACCGGTCCGTTATGGTAAATATTGCAAAAGCATCCAGCCCTAAGTAACCACTACAACAATATCTGCAATATTTTGGGCCATCTCAAGATGGGACCCTACGGGCAGTCCTTTTCATCACTTGTATTCGATTCAAGAACAGCTCGTCAATGATTGTTGATATTGCATAGACTTTTCTTGTCTTGCGTTCCTTTCGCTCCTGACTCTGCACCACTGATCATGAAATCCGAAAATTAGCTTCAGGCTCGATATACGCGTAGAGACCAGCTAACGACAAAAAGTTCCAGGTGATTTCTAGACGCGTCTCAGGCGTAGATGACAATTAAGGGATTTCATTACCGAGCAGACATGGAAACCTTCGAGAAAAGCAACATGGCGGTAGACTATGCCCTATACTTAGTCACCGACTCCACGAAACCAATCCTCGGCGATAGAGACCTTGTGGAAATTGTACAAGCTGCCGTCAAAGGAGGTACTTTTTTCCTCTCATCTGGAGTGCACCCTTTCTTTCCTCGTATACTAATGAGAGCACAGGAGTTACTATTGTGCAGTATCGGGACAAAACGAGCGAAACAGCAGATCTCATAAGGACAGGCAAGGCCCTGCACGCAGTGACACAGAAGCACAACGTCCCTCTACTCATTAACGACCGTGTCGACATTGCTCTAGCTGTCGGTGCTGAGGGTGTACATATTGGCCAGGATGACATCGGTACGTTCATTGCTATCCCAATCAAAGGAGCATAGCATCGACTTAGAACGTATTCGATATCTACACTTTAAGATGATGATCCGTGGCGAGTCTCGTGGCTGACCCTGCCCTTTAGACATCGCCACTGCGCGGAAGCTGCTGGGCAAGAACGCCATCATCGGTGTGACTGTTTCTTCAATTCAAGAAGCTCGGACAGCAGCCAAAGGGGGTGCCAACTACCTTGGAATTGGTACAATGTTCGCGACACCAACGTGAGCCCCTCTCAGTCCTCTCTAGGATACTCCAGATGTTATAAACAGTTAGCTGACAGTCCTCCTAGCAAGGAAAACACGAAGTCGGTCATCGGCACAGCTGGCACCAAAGAGATCCTCAATGCTCTATCGGCCATGGACGAGAAAGTACCCACCGTAGTCATCGGAGGCATCAACACTACCAACATCCAGCGAGTACTATACCAGTCGAAAGCAACGTTTAAAGCCTTAGATGGAGTAGCCGTGGTCAGTGCCATCGTCGGCGCGCCAGACCCCAACAAGGCTGCTTCCGAGTTACAAAGACTCATCCGCACTCCACCCGCATTCGCTACTTTGAGCGGTACCGGGAAGAAATGCAGAGATGTAAAAGGTCTCGTCGACGCAGTTCCAGCGATCGTTAAGAAGCTAGGACAAGTAAACCCGCTATGTCACAACATGACCAATCTCGTCGTCCAAAACTTCGCCGCCAACGTCGCTCTCTGCATGTAAGCACCCTTTCCCTCCAACATCTTTATACGCCAGACTTTACCCTACACCTACTGAAACCTCTTAAGCGGCGCAAGCCCCATAATGGCCAACTACGGCGCCGAAGCCACCGACCTCTCCGCCCTAGACGGCGCCCTAGTCATCAACATGGGCACCGTAACCCCCGACGGCCTAACCAACTACCTCCTCGCCCTCCGGGCGTACAACACCCGCGGCGGTCCGGTACTCCTCGATCCCGTCGGGGCAGGAGCAACGCAGCTGCGCCGAGACGCCGTAAAGACGCTTATGGCAGGCGGCTATTTCGACGTGATCAAGGGCAACGAAGGCGAGATCAAGACGGTTGCGGGCGAGAGCGGGATGCAGCAGCGTGGGGTGGATAGTGGGTCGAGTATGTTGACGGGGACGGACAAGGCGCGGTTGGTGAGGAGACTCGCGGCGAGGGAGAGGAATGTTGTGTTGATGAGTGGGATGACGGATTACTTGAGTGATGGGGAGAGGACATATGCAATTAGCAATGGGCATGAGTAAGTTCACCAAGGGCCGTAAAGGGACCAGCGTTTACTGATACATGGTGAAAGATATCTGGGAAAGATCACCGGAAGCGGGTGTACACTCGGCACTACGATAGCGGCATTCCTCGCCGTTAATCGCGAAGACAAGCTCCTCGCCGCGCTGGCGGGTGTTCTCATGTATGAGATTGCAGCACAGCACGCGGCGTTGAGGGACGATGTCAAGGGTCCTGGGACCTTTGTGCCTGCTTTTCTTGACGAGTTGTATTTCATCTCTCAGCAAGCGGCTATAGGCAAGAATGGCTGGATATCGGCGGCGAAGGTGGAGGAGATGGATGTTTAGAGATGGCGAAAGAAGACCAAAAGTCCTCTCTATACTCAATAATAAATCGACACATAGCCCAGGGATCTCGACTTACTAGGCAGACTCGTCTTGCGCAGCTACACACAATCCTTCTTGGACAAGTGAAAGAAACATTCTGAATGACATTGACATTCCATCTACATGCTAGATCCTGAGCAGGGTCCTAACGAGCCTGAATAAAAACTGCACGTAGCGATGCCAGCTCATCCGCCGCGCCAAGAGCAACCAAAGGTAACAGCATGGTCACTTCTGTCCAGCAAAAAAAGATGAGTCCATGAGGCCGCGGAGCTATTGGCATTTTAGTGCAAGCCAGGCTGCTGGAAATGTATAGAGGAAAGGAATGATGTAAAAGCGATGATGATAACGAGAGAATTATGTGAGAATAGCCTGAGACCGGAGGCTAGGCAATTTTGCTTCTTCGGAATCGATAGGCTCGCGGGGTTCGTCCGCAGAAGTGAGCTCGCTCGACGCAGCGATTCCCTTTTTCAGCCCATCGTCTCCCTTGCGATGCGTGGTACTTTCAATCGAGTCCGTTTCGGCAGCCGCGATCCCTCCGGTATGACCAGGCTCAGTCCTGTGGTTAGGTTTGCTGATCGTGCCTGGTGCACCACTCTCTACCTTTCTTTCTTGTCCAAGACTTCTTGCCGTTGCGGTACTGCCACTCCGTGCCGATACTGGTCTTGCTCCAGCCACTGATGCCGAAATGATTGACTCGCTGTCATCCTCCATAGCTGTAGGCACTGCTAGTTTAGTGTCCTCACTCTGGGCCTGCTTCCGCAATTTCAGACGTTCCTCAGGTGACATGTTCTGCCATTCCGACCCAAAGATAATGACCGATGCCTTTTTGCCGTGGAGTTTGAAGCTTCCAGTACCTCGTGCCAGTCCCTCGCTTTCTGCGATGGACCCTCCATCTTCCGTCATACCAGCACTCGAAGCTGAGTCTTTACCTTTCCTGCTGCGATGATGTGTTGGCACATGTGCTTCCCGCAGTGTACGATGCAAGCTGCGGCGGACTTTGACCCGGCTGTCACCGACGTCCGGCTCCGGGGATTTAACTTTTCCGCGATCCCTTTCCGAGTCGCTGGCAGTGTTGGGACGCTTTGTGTCAGGCACGATGCCACCAGGACCTACTAGGCCTGCTACTTTGAGTATCTCATTTTCCTCGTCGTCTGCACTTGGTGTTGGTGTCGCTAACCTAGAGGCGGTCTCTTTTATGCTTGATTGATCAAGACTACTAGGAACACTGAGCATGGACGATTGGTGCGTCAAGCTCTGCTGAGTTTCAGTTCTCGTAGGCATACTGGACCCTGAGCCTCGGGAAACTGCGGCTGCTTCGAAAGATAACGGCGGTAACTCCCAAGAGCTCTGCGCTTTGTGGTAGCTTGATCGGCGGGAAATATCCGGCGGTGTCTGGAAAATGTCGTCCATGCTGAAGGCTTTCTCACCAGCTGGTTCAGTCGTAGGTCGGGATGACATCGCGGAAGGTGGGCTTTTCTGCGGACTAGGTGTGGCCGTCATCTTCGAATCAAGCCTATTAAGAACACCTTTGCTTGACTCAGGCGTTGCAAATGCCGGCGAGACTGCACCTGCAAGCTTTTGGTACCGGATTTCACACTCAGCAATTGATTTGGCCTCCTCATCCAGATCCAATGTTAAGATATCCTTATGACATCTCAAGCGCCAGATCTCCATTCTTACCCACTTCAGCTTGGCATTCATGCGGCCAGCTGCAAGAATAACATGCTCTCGTGTTTTGGCTTGGATCGGAGATAAGATTTGCAGATGTCTCGCGTTTCTAAGCTGACCATCAAGCTGTTTTCGTGCCGCAGAAAGTTTGTCATCAGCTTCCTCGATTTTGCGAGCCATGATCTGCCTCCTCACTGCCAGTATCTGTTGCGCAAGTTGACGATCGATCTGGCCGCTTTGGATGGAAACCTCGCCTGTCGGAGTCTGTACTGATCTTGCGGACGTGCTTGAGTCCATCCTTCTCATCCCTTTGCTTCTCTGCCCTTCGTAGTTGCCTCCAACGACCCCTCTCATGCGAACACCAGCGGTACGGAAAGCAGCAGCATAGTTCAACTTCGCAAGCCAGTCATTCATCTCGCTTTCGCTGTCAGCCAAGAACGTTTCCTCGAAGCCGCCATGTCGCACAAATATGAAGGCGTGCTTGTGCTTCTTGTAGCTCAAATCCAACAGCCCTACTGCGTCATCCGTTGACATCAAAGCGTCAGGCTTGAATTGTTCAAGTGGAGGCTTGAATGTTACAGGAGTGTCAGCATGGCCTTGCTTGTGATGATTGTCATATTGATGGATAGAATTCTTGATCCACGCAGTGTTCCGGAAAAAGTATAGTTGCGAACCCGTCAGAATGGCACCCCATTCCTGCCAAGGAGACCGTGTCTTTTTCTTTTTTGCGTCCTTACGCCAAAGTATTCCAACTTTGGTCACTTTGATGTCCACTAGCCCAGGGTGCGCCTCTGCAGGGTTCGTGATTGTAGCTTGGGACATAAAAGCTTCAGGCCTAGATCTGGAGGAGACGATCTGAAGTACTCCAGACTTGAAGAAAGTCTTGTGGAGATTCGCAAGATCCAGTGATTCGGCAGTTCCGAGATAGTTGTAGGGGTCTTCCAGAGTCATAACATCCTTCAAAGTGGGTCTCAGGACTTCCAGATTATTGTCCAAAATCAGATTGTACGGATCGACCTGCTCTTTAGACGCCTTCTTGAGAGGATCGACGCTGGCGCCTCTAAACAGAGTCTTCCGAGACTTGTGTGCAATTATACGCTCGCCATTGATATCAATATCATCTTCAACATGTATGAATGGCGTGTAAGAGATGTTATCGTAGAAACACTCCAGTATCTCGTCAGCAATACCTTCGTCTTTTGTGTTTCTGACGTAGTCCGACTTCTGCATTTTGTGCTTGTTGTTCTTATTGAAAACGTCGGTATGCAAAATCAGAATTGAAAATGCAATATAGTAGGCTTGCTCGGATGACAGATAAATTCCAGGGTTACATTCATGGTATCGATTAGCAAATCCTTGAAGCACTCGATCAATCTGCTGCGTTTCCTTTGGCAACTCAACCTCCATAAGCAGCTTCCTGATAGCCATATCCATTGGATCACCAAAGAAAGAGAATCCTCGCATGTAACTTCGGAGCACGGCAAGGGAGAAATCGTCGGCCGCCTTAGACAAGATGCTCGCGACTATACCGCGGCTCACAGCTTCTTCGAGGCGGACCAAGTACTTTGCTGGTGTATCGCCCTCTTCTCGCTCCGGCACAACGAAAGATTCTCGATCGTGACCAAGAGGATTATCCTTAGAGGCACTCGATCTAGGTGTCCCTGGTATCCCGGTTCCAGACGAGCTGTATCTTGGAAACGCAGGCTCAGAGTTTTGTCGCAGGCGATTAAGATTGAAAAGGCCGCCAAGGCTACTGCGACCCGTGGTCGATGTAGACGTTCGGCCAGACTGTTGGCCCGGAAGTTGCAGAGGAGGCGTTGGAAGTGGAGCATCGTCTAGAACCTGTGTTAACGAACCCATTGTTGATGATCTTCCTCGCCTACCTAGCCGCATGGGAGGGGCTAAGCCGGGTGATGATTTGGCAGATCGCGCCGATGTTGTGGAGTCCGTTCGAAGTAACGGCCTACCTGGGGCTGCGAGTTTCAAAGACGTGATCGCAAGCGCGGAATGCGATGGGGATGGCAGCGGTGATGGGAGTCCATACTCTGTCTGACCATCATGGAAGGGTCGGTGCCCTGGAAAGTTGAGCGGACTGCCAGCAACAGGGGATCGATTTGGAGAGTCGAATGTTATTGCGCTATTCGACGCACGAGGGGTCGTAGCAGATACAACTAAGGGATCTGGTGGGCGGATCTTCACTGGCAAAGGGAAGAGTGGTCCTTTATTCTTCTTTCTATGTGGCAAGCGGAAGAAGGTGGTCGTCGTAGAGATCGTATGGGTTGTGGTTGTAGATGCATAAGCTATATGATCTCCGGAGCTACCGTCAGATCTGGATGATTCTGAAAGTCTCGATGTAGGGAGTGCTAGGGAGGAGTTCGTGTCATCGCCATATGCGGGAGGAGCACCCTGAGACAGTCGCTCAGGTCCGTCGAAAGTCACACGAGAGGCTCCTAAGCCTTGGCTAGAAGCTATAGACCCAGAGAGACCACTCTCTGACATTGACTTTCGTTCTGACGTTGACTTTCTGGACGGTTGAGGTGCAGAACTCTTCATTCCAAGTGGAGTTTTCTGACGGCGAGGAAGGGCGAATATCTGTCTTCTCTTATGTGAGGGCTCCAGAATGTCCATTGTCGGCGCTGTGGTAATTATGGCGGGAGCTGTTCGGGACACAATCATGATTAGCTTCAATGTTTGTAGGCCATATAAAGGTACGTCTTGTCAAATCATCACGTACTGGAGGGGAAGCCAGGCATTGGAGGAGCAGACGTATCCTGCTTTCCCTTCGCTCTTGTCGACAGCTGTGAATCTGATGCATTCCGGAATCTTAACAAGCTGAATCGCTGATGTCTTGGGGTCTGTTCCTGAATCGGTGGGAAGGGAGAGTCCTCAGAGGTTGACGTTGTTCCAATCGCAATAGAGCGTCTAGATTCCGTTGTAAGCAGCCCAGGGTCTGCTGAGCTCGGTTGGAGAAGATCTGAGGAAGATACGCTGCTTGGGAACTGTTCGCTTTGCCGCACAAGTTCGGACTCATCGATGGTGCTGTGTCGGCGAAGGTCCACATGGCTCGAACGATTGGGGTGCAAAGCTCTCCAAGGCATTGCGAATAAAATGAGGGCAGTTCATTGGAAGGGTCAGGACGCTGTGTGAGATGAGTATCTGACGAAGTTTTCCGGATCGTCCGTAAGGCTGAGAGAGACCCCTTGAGGCGACTTGTGGGCGATTCAAACGAATGGCAGAGATAATGTTGACTTGAGACACACACGAAAAGAATGATGGTCAACTACTCATGATGGGATACACTAGCTGAGAATGAGTGAGTGAGTGAGTGAGTGTGGTTGTCGGTGGTTTGTGTACATAACAACTGTACGCATTTGTGCAAGCGAGGCACAAAGACAAGGCAGCAATTGGAGACCACCTCTTGCACCCTCTTGCATCTTGTCCCATTCTTTCTTCTTACTTTATACGAAGGAGATGGTTTAAGACCCGTTCCGCCTAAGAAACAGAAGATGGGCCACATCAATGCCTTCCTCTTCTTCTCTACAATTGTTCTGTGCCTCTTAGCTGCACCTTCGCTGATCTTCGCGGTTCCTTCAGTTACAAACAACAGGCTACCATCACCTCCATATCAAATCCCTCAATTCCCGCAGCAACTAAGCATTAACAGGCGGCCTTGGTCTAGAATTCGAGATCAAATTATCCGGATCATATGGAGGATACCGGAGCGCCAGCAGGATGCAGTGGGTTCGGGGAAGGTGGATATATTGACGAACGTACCGGCTCCGAAGTTGTTAGCAAGATATGGCGGTGATGTGGTCTTGCGCTTTGAAATCCATACCGCCGAAGAGGCAAAGGCTCTGGCCGAAGCTGCGACCGTTCTCTTCCTGGACGTCTGGGAGTTCACCAAAGAATGGGCAGATGTCCGGCTAGCTAAGGAGATAGTGAGTAGTACATCCATCGAGACCGTGCAAGCCCCAAGAGCTTATGGTATCGATATTAGGTCCCATCATTGCTTGGACTTCTACCACCTTCTTTACGGCATGCTCATACTCCTTTGATGCATGACCTGGCCCAGACGATCTACGAATCCTACCCATCACTAGCATTTGCAGACTCGTCATCCCAATTGCTCGAAGATCACCGCGCATTCAGCCCTTCGCTGCGGACTTCTTCTGACAGCGAATCTAATATCTTCTTCCGTGACTACCAGCCGCTGTCCGTCATCGTCCCATGGATGCGTCTCTTACAATCACTCTTCCCATCACACGTTCGTATGATCAACATTGGCATATCTTATGAGGGTCGCGATATTCCTGCCTTGCGGGTCGGTGTTCATCCCACAAACTCCGAAAAACCCTCCGTGCCACGCAAGAGCATTATCATTGCAGGCGGCTCACACGCGCGGGAGTGGATCAGTACTACCACTGTTAACTACGTCGCGTATTCCCTCATAACCTCATACGGCAAATCTCGAGATATGACAAAGCTTCTAGAGGATTTCGATTGGATCTTCATCCCAACTCTGAATCCCGATGGATATGTTTATACATGGGAGAATGATCGATTGTGGCGAAAGAATCGACAGCAGACCAGCCTGCGGTTCTGTAAGGGCGTCGACCTGGACAGAGCGTATGGCTTCGAGTGGGATGGAGAAGCGACAGCGGGTAACCCTTGCTCCGAGAGTTTCTCAGGGGACGGACCTTTTCAAGGCGTTGAGTCTCGTCGATTTGCGGACTGGGCCAAGAACGAGACAGAGAACAACAATATCGAATTCGTTGGCTTCCTCGATCTTCACTCATATTCGCAAAATGTTTTATATCCCTATTCGTACTCGTGCGACTCGTCACCACCTTCTCTGGAGAATCTACAGGAACTTGGTATGGGGCTTGCAAAGGCTATCCGCTTGTCCCAGGGCGAGACTTACGGTGTGATGTCGGCTTGTGAGGGCGCTGTCACCGAGAATCATAAGAAGGACCGAAAGATTGTCTGGCCACGGATGGAAAGCGGTGGCGGCAGCGCACTGGACTGGTTCTATCATGAACTGCACGTGCAATACGCCTTCCAGATCAAATTACGCGATACTGGCAGTTACGGCTTCTTGCTACCCAGCGAAAACATCATCCCGACCGGGAAGGAGGCCCTCAGTGCCGTCATCTACTTTGGGAGATTTCTGCTTGGTGACAAAGGCGTTGAGCTTGATGAGGAACCAGTCAACAAGGCACTGAAGACCGAGCCTGATCCGCCGGACAGCTTCTCCGTGTCAGTAGCGGACAGTCATGATTCCGTGGATGACGGAGAGTCCAGTGACAGTAGTAAAGCAGAGCGGCTTTTAGAAGAGGGCGTAGGAACACATAGCATGGGTTGGGAATTGAAGAGACGGCGCCGAAGATAGATAGTTGGTCTGAGCAAAGGAGCGCTGGAGCACCTCTGACTGATTATCTCTGGCGTTGTGACATCTCATTTCGCTTAGGTCTGATGGGTGGACGTTTCGAACTTATAATGGGTTGGGATCGGGGTTTGGCGCTCTGGAAAGCTCGGTGGATCCGTGTCTACAGCAATTTGCATAACGAACGCGGTACAGTACTAAGTGCGATACAGGGAGAGTCAGGATAGCACATGGCTAATACATCTCGTTCGTCATTGAAGTCCTCGCAGCATGACTTGCACTGTACTCTCCGAAGTTACCATGTCGGGCTTTCATAGGTACGGGGAGTCTTGGGACCCTCAGTCTATGCGGGGATAGAGGGAGAAATTAGCCGCCATGGCTCTTCCTTGGATAAGAAGATCTGCATGATATACACGGTGAAAGTACTGTAGTAGTGGAAATTTGTAGATCGCGGGGTTTGCATGTGGGGGTCAAGAATAGAAACGGCAGCTAATGCAGGCACACGGGTTCTCTCTAATTTTGGCCCAAATACGCGCCAGAGGTTGGAAGCCACTAACCCAGATTAGTAGAGTACAATTCTATTCATGTACTCAGTTCCAAGCACTCGGGACGAAATGGCTGTCAGGAAGAAGCGTGTTTGGTCCCTATCAGACCGTCCTTGCGGGCTCCATGCAATGCGCTCTCATCACGAACTGTATGCTGGCTCCAATCATACCATTGTTGTTCTCCTTCAATGTGCCGTCAACGTGTATCGAGCCATACCCTGCAATCTCGGGAAGGGTCCTTTGCTGCTTACATCTACTCCTCAATGCCAGACTTTTAACTTCTTCATCGACTACGCAAGTTGTTACATTACCCATCGTTGTAAATCTTCTGTCATACGCTTACTCTGTCATTCCCAACCGTCGGTGTATTACCCTACATTCAAGATGGTCACTTCAAGACTCCCCCAACTCACAGCTCTCTCCACCTCGTCGACCGCCGGGTCTGAATTCCGTCGGGTCACGAAAAACATGATCTCCTCTCCAGTCTCGCCTTCGTTCAATGCTGGATTAGAGGCCATCCCCTCCTGGCACATCCCAGCTCTGGAGTACATATCTCGCAAGCTCCAAGACAAATATCTCCACATCACTCTGATCATCACCCGAAGCGCTTCCGACCTCAGCCTCATCCCAGCATCCCCTCTGGACGCGAAAACTCGCACGATCCTCAGCAAAGTGATCCACAAAGCCTCGCAGAAATTCGCCGTCGGCAAGCAATGGCTCGACGCCCTCTCGCAAGAACCACTAGACGCCTGCCAGTCATCCTACCTCCGCCGCCGCTCCATTCTCCAGAACGACATCCTCTTCAGCAGCGAGGGCCTGGCCCTCCTCAACGTCGACCACGTCTACACCTTCAAACAACACCTCTCCACCCTCTCCTCCAGCACCCTCCCCCTCTCGCGCGAAGACAGCATCAACACCTGCGTCCACCACCTCCACCGCATCACCGCGACCTACGGCGGCCGCCCCTTAACGAAAGCCTACATCCTCCGCGCCTACGACCACATCCACCTCAGCGACGACATCCTCCACCAAGTCCGCGCAGCATACGAAACCAAGTACGCGAGCGTCGGCGTAGTCCTAGCGAGCCAGAACTCCGAGAGTCCCAAACCGGAGCCGGCGAAGACGTTCCCCCGGTTCTCGGGCGCGATGGTCGGCCCGACGACGCCGAATTCCGCGAGCGATATCACGCCCATCACCAAGAACGAGTGGGAGATGTTGATCACGCTGCAATGCTGAGTCCTGAACGACTGTGTATGTGCCCTTTACTGCCGTCGTAAACGCTTGCATTTGCTGACTCTCTCAAGACACGAAGACATGCATTTTACCGCCATACGCACGCCTGACCTAGTTCAGTGGCCTGCCGGATCGGAAGGATAGCTCCACGGACGCTCCCCCGTCTTCCCGACACCGCGAGCAAAATCCCACCACGCTCCGCGAGACAGCCGCAGCATACTTGCGATGCAAGTTCAACCCTCTACTGACGAAGCCCCAAAGGTTCGTGCTCAAAAACTTTCGTAACGATCCCGTAAACTAGACATCAAATGTACTGACTCCGTTCACAGCATTCTCCGCTCCGCTCTCTAGCGAGCCGTCATGCGGAAAGCGAGTGTTCGGCAGCGATGAGAACAATACGCGGTTGTGAGCGAAGCGTTGAGAGGTCGTTAGCCATCTGGGGCAGTGGTGCACAAGCGCCGAAAGTCGACGAGCGAGCGTGTGAGGTCGATGGTGATGTGCGGAGAGGGTATATGTCATCAAAGGCCGGTGACGATGCCGACGGGACCATCGGTGGAGATGAACGGTCTCAATGGGGCCGTGCCCCAGCTTCTTGCGTCTCCGTCGATGGAAAGAGTCACATGGGAGCAGTACCTTCCAAGAATGATGATTTGTACGATCAAGATACATCCAGACGTATCTACAAAAAGCTCATTTCCAAGCTGCTACTCTCCCAAAGTCTCCACACCACCACGCACAAACATAAGACTCCGACGCAGAACTCTCACTCTTCATACTTCCCCCCCACAATCGCCAGATTACTCTTCTCCAACTTCTCCTTCAAAAACTCATACACCGTAAACGTCACCGCCTGCCCCGGCGCGACCCTCATGATCCGCGGCGTGATCCCCTTATAGAACGCATGAAACCCCTCTTGCTTAAACATATCCCTCGCAATCGCCACGATCCTACTAACCGCCGTCTCCCCCGCCTGGCCGGGCGTCTTCTGCAAGCGCGTCTTTATCGTATCGATCGGCGCATTACTCAACGGGCCCATGGCCCCCGAGACCAATCCAATAAACATGGTTTGGTAAGCGGGTAACTCGGCCTCTGCGTAGGCCGGTTGCAAGCGTTGGAGCAGGGCTTTGAACTCGGTGTAGGCGGAGAAATTGACGGCTTGGTTGGAGCCCTGGCGGAGGGCGGTGAGAGACACGCCGCGGTAGACCGCGCCGACGCCTTCTTCTTTGACAACCGTGTAGAACGCGTGGGCGGCGTTGCGGTATTTCGGGATGTCGAGTGGGTCCGCCATGCTGTGGTGTTGGGCTTGGAGCCGGATTTTGACGACTTCCATGGGGGTCACGACGGCGACGGCTTCGGTTACGCCGGCGGCGAGACCGGCTGGTGGGGGATGGGGAGTTAGTAGGTATGGTCGTGTTGGGGGTTTGGGGTGGGAGAAGGGAGTGAGTACCGAAGAATGTTGCTTGGCCGCTCACGCTGCCCGTGTCCTTGTTTGCTAGTAGTTGTTTGTACCATTCGTATGATGTGAATCGTATGGCCATTTTTGGTACTATCCCAGTGACAACAGCTCCTAGACCTTTGTACAACCCGAGCGGTGTTTCTCGTTTTACAATCTCCTTTCCCGTTGTGAGGAAGCCTCTTCGTTTTACCTGTTGACCTAGATTAGCACGGTTGTTTGAGGGGATTTGATATAGCGCGTGATATTCTGCTTACACCAGGTGCTCGAGCTCGCCGCGATAATTGCATTCGCACTTTTATCGTATCTTCAATAGCTTTTAGCTTTGACTCATCAATCAGGTTGCCATTGACGGCGTACCTAAAGGATGACACGCAAGAGCTTCCATCATCCCAGCTCCACCACCAGCTATTGACGCAGAGTCAGGCGGACTTTCCTAGAACACGTTGTAGTCTCCAATCGACTCTACCTATGAGATTCGTTGCCGCCGAAGCGGGTTTCTTGCCTCCAGGCCCCTTGACGTTCTTCGCCGACATCCTGACTGCAATTCGAGGAGGAAAGGACTACGACTTCCGGTGCGCCGAGGCGAGATGTCCCCGCCAGATGGTTTTCCAATCCAGTCCACGGGTTCACTTATAATTCCCAGGTCAGCGCCAAAGGCGAGCACGGTAATGCACGACGGGCAAGTAGGTACATGTACTCTAAACGATATTGACAGGAAGCGTGGATGACGCACAAGCATGGTGTTGAAGTTGTGTGAAATGGCCTGGGCCGAGAAGGGTCCGCGGTACCTTAAAGCTGTCCGATTACGGTAGGGCTCCGGGAGCTATCCAGCTTGAGCGGTGTGGGGCAAAGCTTCCTCTGGACGAGCGGAGCAGAAGCTTGGAAGGTAATCTCCCTGCCATGAAGGATCTTCAGAAAGAGAGAGAGAAGCTGCCAATGACATGTCCGCTCACTCTTGTCACTTGACATGATGAGATTCTTCCCAGCCCTCAGACACGACATTACTGATGGGCTTTGCCGTGATCTCACTCAGCGTCGTGATCAGCATGTGAGAATTTGCGGGGAGTTAGCGTCATCGGAGTATATCGGCTGCGCCAGAGCCGAGGCTTCCCAGTCCACGATATCACCCGATAAACATCTGAAAGAGTGAAACGTCTATTGTAAGGAGGAGTGTCTAGACCTCGCCATCACGACAACCACGCTTCAACAGTTACGCCATGCTAACAATGCAATGATATCTAACACTCAAGCAATACGACCGCTCGTCTCTTCACCGTTTACCAGGCCGCTTCGGCCTCGAAAACGCGTGCTTCTGTTCTTGCTTCGGATGGAATTCTTCATGTATCGATGATGCGGTGATCTCCGATGGGCTTGAAGCCTCCATCTAATGTACCACAACTATTAGTATCACATACAAGTTTGCGGAAAAGAGGATCTTACCTTCTTGGCTATCGTGAGTCCCCCATCACTGCTCGCAGCAGCAATCATGCCCGACCTCGAAGAAGCGTACAACATGCGCTCCTTAATCTTCGAACCGCTCGGACATGTGTATATAAACACAACCGGTTGCTGGTCCTGACCTTCGAAGTCATGCGAATACCTGAAAAAGGAATATCGTGGTTCGCTGTCGGATATGGTGATCGCCAGGGCATCCGCCTCCGTCAAGCTCGTGCCAGCGAGCTCAATCGTTTCTTTGGCGGCATCGATTTTCTGTTCTGATGTTAGCAATCATCGTTCGTCCGTCAGATATATCAAGTGACCATACCAATTGCACCAGATTCTCACTCCCACCTCCCAGCCCCTTGAGAGCCCGCAACGCCTCTTCCGATATAGGAAAGTTCACCCCACTACTGACATGACTACTCCTCGCCCCCGTCCCTCTGCTCGCATCTGCCTCTGCCTCCTTCACTCCCTGCAGCGCCTGTTCCTCCTGCGTCAGCGGCGCCTTCACTTCCCCATGCTTGTCATGCTTTCTCCACCCCTCAGCCGTCAACTCAGCCTTCGTGGTCGCGAAGATTGTCTCCCTAAACCTCTCCGAGCCCAGCTCCCGTACCAAGGTAAGTCGTGTTGACGCGAATAACATCTTCGACCGCACGTTCGCTGTGTTAGGGATGTAGGTGACGGCGACGAAGCCGTCAGATGCATCGGCATAGCGGCGGAGGATTATGTAGGTGGCTTCGACGTCTGTGATTAGGGAAGTGAGGGACGAGAGGTCAGAGAAGAAATCTTCGGATTCGGAGGGTATGGATTCGAGGGGCACGAGTTGCTCTTTTGTGATGCCTGCTAGGAGACCGCGTTGATGAGGGGAGGAGACGAGGTCGTTGAAGGCTTGTAGGAGCTCCTGCGAGGCTAATGTCTTACGTTAGCTTGCGGTATTGACATTATACGATACTCTATTCCAGCAAAGCATACCTGAAATGCCAGACTGCATGGTGGGGTGTTGAGCTCTGGAGTGCTTCTATTCTTGTTTACGGAACGAGGGTGGTCCATGATTTGGCGAAGGAGGGATTCAAGAACACTTCACTTCAACAATACTGTAATGAACATATCAGACTTCTATTAAGGAATTATGGGCTATTACCGCGGCCACTGTTACTATCTGGACAGATTAGTACAGACACACAAGCAACTCTCATATTTCACTCCGTTAGAAAGAGGCTACAAGTTCTGCCTAGCTACTCACGAAGCCCTCGGGTCCTGCTATCCTTTACGAACACGTAGACTCTCATTAGCGGAATCAAAGACTCTAGTAGAGCCCTCAGATATCCGTTGAACTTATAACCGAATATCGTGGGATGTAGCCGCATCCAAACGCTGGATTATCCGGAATCTTGCTCTCCTTGCACTTGCGGCCGGTGTGTAAAAATCAACTCTGGCACTGCAAGTATGTGCAGCCTCGATTTAGTATTTCTGTCCAGACTGCTGGTAGTAGGAGCTCAGTCTGAGAAGATGTTAAGTTCAGATTGATGAAGTACCATAACCAGAACGTAGTCAAGTACCTTGACGGCTGAGGTTGCTGTTGATAAAGCTGCTGAGGCGCACGACCCACCCGTGCTCGTCAAAGTGAATGATGAATGACTCTGTACTTCGAGATGCCACTGATATGGTGTTCATCCAAAGTTTGATAGGTAATGGCTGAAGGGCCCTTATCTTCATCAGAAACGCCGCTGGTGCTGAACCAAATTGCAGAGCAGCGCGCTCGAGCACGGTCTACCATCTTTTGCGAAGAAACGTCCCAGATTGACATGTGGGTTGCTCCGCCATGAAGTACGTGGTCAAGAAGGCAGGGTAGAGACGTCGTGTCTGCCTGCGTTGCCCCTTGGATGGCCATGGAGTACCTTTCGTGCCAGCATTGTCTGCATGCTTCCCGGACGTGCATCTCTCAACCCCTCTCAAACATCTGAAACTCATACTCAACCCTATTCTCCACCTGCACCCCCTCCGCCACCACCTCCCCAACGAACTCATCCAACTCCTTCTTCCCCCTCTTCACCCAGCCCTCATCCCTGTCCAAATCCACAGGAAAGAAAGTATCGCACGCAAACTCCGTTTTTATCCTCGTCAACAACACCCTCCTCGTCTCCTCCATCTGCAACGCAGCTTTATAGATCTCCGCGCCCCCGATAACAAACACCCTCCCCAGACACTGCCCAGATGGTCCTTGTCCGTTATACTCTTTCTGCAGCACTTGTAGTCCCTCCTGTATGCTCCCCACGCCAAATACCCCGGTCCCATGCCCTTCTCCCTGCTGGATTTTCTCGGGTGTCCTGCTCACAACGACATTCACCCTCTCCCTCAGCGGCCGGAATTTCGTCGGTATACTCTCCCACGTCTTCCGGCCCATGACCACCGCGTTGATGTAATTCGTTTTCTTATCATCCGCGACTAAACCGGACGATGGCGTAGGCTGAGTCGGGGGACGTTTGGTGACGCGAGCGAAGTATGCCATTTCTTTCTTGAGGCCTGTCCAGGGAAGCGTCCCGCGTAGGCCGATACCCATGTTTTGCGCGGTGGCGGCTACGATGAGGGTAAGGGTGGGATGAGGCATATCGGAGAGGGAGTTGGTCATTGTTGTGGGGTTGCGAACTGCTGGTGATGAGGACCAAGAATGGAGCGAAAGTTATGTACGAATATACGAGTTGGAACGGAAGACGTAAGACAGGCCTGCTGCCAACGACGTCACATTGTATACGTCTACAGACGATGGGCAGGTCGTGGCTGACATCCGCATTTGACTCAATTGATTGCCGGCAAGATGGCATCTAGCGCCTCCCTATGCCCTATAAAACGCCTTCATCACATCCACTCAAATTTCCTTTCAAAGTTTCTCCTGCCCATTCAGCAAACTCCGCAATCCTTCCGCCACAGCCTTCGCGTCTTCATCCGTCTTCAAAGCCACCTTGCTCTCCCCAAGAGTGTTTAATTGCCCGAATAGCCAAGCTTCCTTCAACGAACGCGTAAGGGAGAGGATATCTTCTGCAGCTCTGATCTGCGAGAGTAGAGAATACATGTCAGCTACACAGCAGAGTATGGCTGGAAGGGTATGCAGGAGAATTTTCTGGAGTTGATGCCTTACCAAAGCGGCAGTCTCGACTTCGATCTGATACACTTCGACGGCCGTGGTGTTGCGGTCTCGCCCTCCTGCCTGAACAAGTCTCGGTGTGACGTTATTGCGAATGTGCAGTTAACTGGTCGCTCACCGGTGCAAGAGCCACAATGTTCTCGAATCTCTTTAGTAATTGTGCCACGTCTGTCCCTGCACGATCTGGGAAACGTAAGCTCTAGGCTGAGAGAGCGTAGAGGGTGGACACAGCGTACCGAGCAAAGCACCAGAAGTCCGCTGTGAGGGATCCATGGTCAACGAATGGGCCGATGGGCCACATGAACTCCTAGATACCCGTTCCTTGTATGCTTCTGCGGTACTGTGAATTGTTACATCACGGAATTGTGGCTCCGTCAAGTTCACTCGCTTGGCTGCAGCGAGGTATGAGAGAGGACTGCTGCGAGGTGACGTCGAAGCCATCACCCTTACCAAAACCTATGGAATACACTCTTAAAGCAGACGTTATTTCGGTCAACTAACACGTCATAAAGCAGTCCTGTTCAGGGTGAAAATTCATTCATCATAGCTTATAAAGGACTAATCAGAGGCACTACATAAAGCAGCTTCAGCCGTGCAGGTATCGTGATATGATCATAGCATCAATGTTCAAGCCAGAAAGGAAGCCATCCATGAGCCACATAGAGGACGGTGGCCGACCTCCAACGCTGCTGTAGGGAAGAGCTTTCTAGTAGTTGCTGCTGTCGCCGCCGCCGTAGCCAGCCTGTTCCCGCTTCTCCGTGCCCTGCTGTTGCATCTTGTCACTCTTGAACATGCCACCAGCCTTCTCCATGAACTTCCCGCTCATGGAGTCTATATCGATGAAAGTATCAGCATTACCCATACCTTGGGTTGCGACAGCCTTCGGACAACATACCTCCACCAGAGCTAGAGTCTTTGGTCTTGTTATCGTAATCCGTGCCTCCCGAGTATGAGTCTGAGCCAGTCCCAGTACGTCCAGAGCCATAAGAATCTCCACCTCCACCAGACAAGCCTCCGCCTGTAGTGCCCGAAGAGTATTCGGAACCTCCGAGACCACCGCCGGTAGTTGTTCCGGAACCGTACTGGTCTCCGCCACTTCCATATGAGTCTCCACCGCGGCCAGACAAGCCTCCGCCCGTAGTGCCCGAAGAGTACTCGGAACCTCCGAGACCACTGCCGGTAGTTGTTCCGGAACCGTATTGGTCTGCGCCACTTCCGTATGAGTCTCCACCGCGGCCAGACATGCCTCCGCCTGTTGTGCCCGAAGAGTATTCGGAACCTCCAAGACCACCGCCACTCATTGTTCCAGAACCTGTTCCAGAACCGTACTGGTCGTTGCCGCTCTATACAGTACGTCAGATCTCGTTCAACTTTCCGGAATCGTTAGTACTAACCGAGCCGTAGCCGCTACCCTGCTGGCGAGAAGACTACAGAGCAATTAGCAAAGATTGCTTTATCATAATGAGTAAGGAGCACGCACGCCATAGGAGTCATCACCAAGATTCCCGCGACCAGAAGACTAAGGTTCGGTTAATAACCACTTTAAGATGCTTGAAATGAGAATGGCGTACTCCGTAAGAGTCCCCGCCGAGACCGCTTGACTGATTGCCAGAGCCCTAACATAGAGTAAATCAGCGAAAGAAGACGTCAAAGTCGAATTGAAAGACGTACTCCAAGGTTGGAGTCTCCTCCCAAACCACGGCTCTGCTGGCCAGAAGACTGGATCAATCAGCTTACGCAGTTGTGTTGGATAGTAACCAAGGCGTACCCCGAAAGAATCATCGCCTCCGAGGCCGCTTCTGTTGCCAGACTAATACAAAATCAGCTATGCAAAGGAAGGCAGAAGGACGAAATTCGGTTGACATACGCCGTACTGTCCGCCAGAGCTGTTGTCACCGTACCCACCAGAGCCACGGCCCTAGGTTTTAGTCAGCTAAGTCTGGGTTTAGGTAAGGCGCAGGTAGGTGATGTACACTTCCGGTCATGTCGCCATCGTAGTTGGACATGATGATAAGAGTACTGAAGGTATTTCGCTGTGAAGATTGGTTGTGATTGAAGTCAATCGATGATGAAGTTGATGCAAGGTGACGGGATAATGGATCTTAAAAGGGCGCTGGGAAAGCTTGGATATATGGGAGACGGGAAATCAGGGTGGGCTAATTAGCGTCATATAGGAGTGAATTCTGAAACTTGGAATCGACGTAATTTCTATTATCGTATGATTCGTGTCGGATCTTTCTTTCTGGGGCTGGCTGTGATGATTGACGGCTTGTTGCAGGGTTGAACACCGTGCACCTTTACCCCTCCAATCTTACCCCTCACCCTCGAGAACGATAAGATTGTACTTGTACATGTACTCTACTTGATTTGGTTAGGCTGCCGAGGACGCAGGGTCTTGTCCCTGATCGAACCAAGTGATGCAGCTTGTGCGATTTAACCCGTAGCAGACGCACCAAGACGTCAGCTGTTTGATGCCATGCTTTCAAGCCCATGCCGATCCGTTTCGATCCTGCACACCAATCGAAAAGAAACGGGGCCCACTTCCACACGACTGCCGTCGCGGAACGAGAATCAAGCTTTTCTCGTGTGCTTGGCCTTGTATCAGAATATGTGGGGTTCAACGATACACTATCCCGTCATCGCATGTGAAGATCTGACCTCTCGATTGGTGCAATATTAATAATCAAGGCTCGGTGCGTGTCGAGAATCGGTGACGAGATCAATACATGTATCCTAACGAACATACTTGTTCTGCGCCATATGTTAGCCGAGGTGTGTCATGTTAAGTAAAAGTATGTAGGACCCGAGGACTAACCATGAACCGTTTGTGGAAGTCCGAACGTAAGAGATCCTTTGGTCAACACGTTAGCATCGTGATCACCGGCCTGGAACATTGTTGCATGTCTACATTGACGAATTCTTTCTTCCTCTTGTCTTCCGTGCCGCGAGCCTGATTCTTAAAGATCACATCGTCGTCCCATCTACTCATGTGCGTCAGCAGGGATGGTAGAGAAGACGCTGCCAACAACCGTACCTGCGTCTGACGTTGAAATCTTTTGTTGGATTGAGTAATGGATTGCCCAAGGCGATGTCGTGCTCTCGTTGCTCTTCTTCCCGAGCAGCCTTCTCGCGCTCCTGTAGCATAACATATCAGCCATTACCTCGCCCTTCCTGAATTGAATCTGAAGACCTACTTCCCGCTCCCGTTGCTCTGCTCTCTCCTGCTTGATTTTCTCAAGTTCTCGCATGAGTTCGGCCGTTTCGTCTTCATCGTCATCGCTAGCATGGATCAGCATCAGGCGACCAAAGTGCACAACGTCCTTTGCCATACCTATCTTCATCACTGCTCTCACTCCCAGCACCATCTGAATCCGCATCTATGTCTCTAGTCTCCTCCAGTATCCGCCGCCTTTTGGCCTCCGGGTCCTCATTTTCGTCACCATCCTCTCCAGCACCATCCTGGAGCTGTCTCTTGGCCGACGTCGTACTCTGTGGTGGTTCCTCCGGTCCTGTCGGTATTCCTTTGGTCTTTGCGAAGTGCACAGCCTCCGCCTTCAGCAATTCCGCCCTGAGGTCTCGAACTTCATGGTCTGCATCTCCACCTTGTCCAGGCTGCCTGCCGTATTGTTAGCTTAGTATTTCCGGCGGACGGTCTCTTTCTAGTACCGGACTTTGAGTTGAGTATGTGCCGGAAGGAGTCGTTGATGATAAGCTACCCCTCGCTGAGCTTCTTTCCCTTTCGCCTAGATTGCTTTCAGCAATATGTTGTGAACAAGTGGACGTGCCTCTCAACTCACCGGATCAAATGTCGGTCTGTGAGCTGCTTCAAGTCAGACAGGACTCGTTTGAATGCGGTCCTCCAGTACTTACCGGTAGTCATTGTTGCAAAGTCTTGTTCCTGCTGGAGACTTTGTGAGATGTATACTCCATACCTTACCTCTTGAAGCTAATCAGCCCAAGGCTTCGCTAAGCAAAATAGTTTATCCGCTCCTAGCTTCACTACCGACTTAGACGTGCAAGGGTGCATCGACAGCTCCATAAAGATTCCAAACATCTAAGAAAGGCGCGAAGCACCACTTTCGGCGCATTCGGTATGCCTCGAGAAGCAGAGCCAAGTCTCAACGAGCGCACATTCGTACTCCAAGCGCTACGAGAGAAGGTCCGGGTCGATGGCCGCGCTCTCGACGCCTTCCGCGACATGGAACTTTCCTTTGGCGACGAGTACGGAATCGCAGATGTACGATTAGGCAAGACGAGGTACTGTCCCGGGAGCAATCACCAAACGTCCACTACGATTAAGACTGATCATCTATCAACACTACAGAGTCATAGCCCGCATCTCCGCCTCCGTGACCGCACCCTTCCCAGACCGCAAATTCGACGGCATCTTCACCATAACCACCGACCTCTCCCCCATGGCCTCTCCCTCTTTCGAAGTCGGCCGGTAAGCCCACTCTTCCTGCCCTACCTAGGCCCCCGTCTCCCAAGCTCTGACAAAAACTAAACGCCCCCAGCCAGACCACCCCCGAAACCCTCCTCTCGCGACTCCTCGAAAAAGCCATCCGCCGCTCCTCCGCGCTCGACACCGAATCCCTCTGCCTAATCGCCGGCCTCAAATGCTGGTCCGTCCGCGCAGACGTGCACATCCTCTCCCACGACGGCGGACTCCTCGACGCATCCTGCATCGCCATCATCGCCGCACTGCAACATTTCCGCCGGCCGGACGTCAGCATTGCGGGGGAGGAAGTGACGGTTTACTCGTCTAGGGAGAGGGCGCCGGTGCCGTTGAGTGTACTGCATCAGCCGCTGTGCGTGACGTTTTCGTTTTTTGACGTTGGCGTTGGCGTTGGGGAGATGGTGGTTGTTGTCGATGCGACGTCGCAGGAGGAGATGATCAGGGAGGGGGAGGTGGTTGTGACGGTCAATCGGCATGGGGAGGTGTGTCAGATTGCGAAGTTGGGGGGCGTGACTGTGGATGCGTTGACGTTGCTGAACTGTACGGATGTGGCGCTGGTGAAGGTGCAGGAGATTACCAAGTTCATATCGAGGAGATTGGAAGAGGATGCGAAGGCGAAGAATCCGGGTGGGCTTATGGCGGAGCTTAGCGCAGAGAACGAAAGATAGTTGAACTCATCGCTCGTTGAATGGCGCCGGGAGGGTTCCTCGTGGGTGCGGTCGTCTCTGGACGCTTTGTAGATCACCCCCACGCACCGCCAGAGCAACGGTGAGAGTTCTCAAGCATATAGTACCTCACGTATCATGCTTCAGTGTCGACTCTTGAGCGTTCAAGCTCTGCCCAGCGCCGCGACTGCCTTGCCGCTTCTGGAACTCTGGACAAAGCTCCACGACTGCCGAGGTCATCAACATTTGATGAGTACATGAGAGATTTACGATGCAGATTTCAATGATGTTGGGATTGTTCAGATACTTCGAGACACAGAGTTCAGACTCTTGAGACAATCCACATTCACCGGAAATGCTGCACCAAAGCCCAATGCTATGCAGGACGACAACACCTCGCTACAAGATGCATACAATGCAGAGAGTAACAAAGAAGCGCCATAGAAGGTGACTCCGGAACAGAACGATAATGGTATACTCTAAATCGACGCTGGAGTGTTTCCCCTCTCTTCTAGCTCCTTGACATATTTCACAAAAGTCTTCTTGTGTACCAGGCCGGCATAATGTCCGTCTCGCAAAACACAGATATATCGTAATCCAAGCTTAACAAAACACTGGTACACGAGGTCCATGGGAGAATGGATGTCTAGTGCGACCGGAGCCTGACAATAGTTCGTCAGTAGAGTTAAGTAGATCAGTGCGCAATACTTACTGGATCAATAAAAGGAGTGAAATCGGTCGGATCAATCTCTTCCTCATCTTCATCATCAAATCCATTCCAGGTGATATGTGTAGCCATTAGACATAGACAGCTCTCCTCGTTCTCAAGTTTGTCGAGGGCGAACTCGAGATCCGGGGCTGGTATCAATCCTACAAGAACATCGTTTCGAACGACGGGTAGCCCTCCATCGAGCTCACCAGCCATATGCAGATACTCGAGCTTCCGTCGTAGATCTCTGGCTGGCACAAGTGGGGAGTTCGAAATGTCGATGAGTCGCTCCGCGCGGAGACGAGGAGTAATATCACCAAGCTCGGTTGTAAAGACAGGTTTCATTTTGTTATCGAGGAAGGGATACGAGTTCATATCCGTGAGAAGATCCTAGTGCCGTCAGTACATGACGAGTACAATAAGCGCATGTTGACGCACGTAGATGCTGAGCGGCTCAAGCGCGTCTGCAGTCCATTTTGAGACAAGGACAGAGAGAGAGAAAGGAAGGACGTGATCTAAGCTACCAGTGAGTTCAAATAAGATGACCGCAAGAGTGACAGACAATCTTGTGACTCCGCACATGGTTGCGCCGGCAGCTACTAGAGCGTAAACGCCTGGCGTGACACATGATTCAAGACGTCCATCGTTAGGACAACTTTTGAAAATTGCAGCATCCGGGTACTTCAGAATGAGATACTGCATGGTGTGGCCAACAATTCGGCCAAGTAGACCGCCGACGACCATGGACGGGACATAGATTCCTGCAGGAACTTTGATACCGAACGTGATGACGGTCAAAATGCTCTTAACAACAAAGGCGACAAGCAGGTACCGGATGACCTCTGGAATTTGATCCTCATGGGGGCAGAGACCTGTGCCAGAAGTATCGTTTTGGTTGCAAGGGCTTGCCAATTCGAACAGCAGCTCAGTGACCGCTAGCTTCGTGTATCTGTTCCAGAAGCTGACAAGTCCGGTGATGAGTGCTACCAACACAACCTCCAGCACAGGCCACGTTTTGATAATGGGAATACGACGGAAAGTCCGGGCCCAGAAGCGGGAAGCTTTGATGAAGAGAGCGCCAGCTGCACCTCCAAGGACACCAAGAAAAATGAATGCGATCATCTCAAAGAATCTCCAGTCACTGACATAACGAACCTCGAACATGACGACCTTGCCAGTGCCGTAAGGATTGAGGAACTTGAGGGAGAGCGCAGCTGCCTGCCGCAAATTAGTCGTCATCTTCCGCAACAGTTGGACTGAATTACGCTTACTATGCAACAGAAGAATGTTCTGAAGAGTGTCTTTGGTGGAAAGTAGTAGCTTACTCACCAGATCAGTGGGTACACAACGTAGCTAAAGGTGCACAACATACCTGACCTCTTCCAAACTGAAAAGTACCCCTCCCAGAGGTGCTCCAAAGGCGACAGCAATACCACTAGCAGCACTCGCACTAAGCACTTCACGCCTCTTGCCGTCATTATGACTGTACTTGGAGAACATGCGGCAAGCGACATTGCCTACACAAGTCGCGATGTGAACGTAAGGTCCTTCCTTGCCAAGACTCAGGCCAGAAGCAACGCTCAATATGAGAGCCAAGGTCTTCACGACGAGTGTTTTCACACCAAGATAGCCATGTAACACAAAGCCACTGAGCATGACCTTCACTTCAGCAACACCGCTACCGGCTGCTGAATAGTAGATCGTGGTTGGAGAGTATTCTGGTTCAGCTGTTGCCTGTGTTGGGCTCAGGCTTCGTTTCTGTCCCAGCCCATCCAAATGCCTGCGACGGTTTCGATTGTCGGCACCAAGATTTTCATCCAGTGTCGAAAGAGAGACACCAGAAGGTACCACAGTCTTGGTAGTCAAAGTCAAGATACAAGACGCTGTGGCTAGCACGACAACAAAGAACACATACGCAGCGAAATCAATCCACTGCCGATGTCTGCCAGTAGAGCTAATGATGTCCGCCCATGACCTCCATGTCGTGCACTCGCTCTCTTCGAAACAGCATTTCCTCTTGCTGAAGTACCAGCCAGTCGTACAGTAACCCTGTTTGATATCAAATATGGACGTCTCTGTAACATCAACAAAATACGCAAGGCAAGCGGTGATGCAGCCTATAACGGCTACGAGTATCCATCCCTGGGCACCATCAAACCACGCATATATCCGTCCACGCAGGTCTTTCCGCTTTCTGAGATCTCTAACACGAAAGGCGTCGGCAATACTGTCGTGGACCCAGTCTGTGGATGTAAACTGGTCATACCAAACTCTCTCGTCAACGAAGATGGAGGCTTTGGAGTCTTCCAGGCTTCCTTCATTGGTTGTCCGTCTCCGGTCTGGACCTAATGCTGTCGCAAGCCTGACACCCCAAGAGCCCGCCCGGTTATGGTTGTTTGAAAAACGTAGGCTACTAGCTACACTTTGATGTCTTGAGAACCGCTGTCGGGGAGTCGGTGGCCCGCTGCCGTAACTGTGAACGCCATCTGTATTGGCTAGAAGGCTGGAATGCTCCTCGGTCAGAACTCGACTCGGGAGACGGCTATGAAGGTCCAGCTCAGATGTTCTTGTAGACCGGAGTCGTCTAGAGGTTGATGGAGAGATAGGTGTTACGCTTGCATGTGAAGATGCTGTGGCATCTTCCTCGTCGTCATGCAGCAACGAAGGGTGATGGGAAGACGTGGATCGAGGCATGGAGCAAGTTGAGTATTCCACACTTGCGTCGACTCCATATGTTGTACAACCTTAAGGTGAGAAAAAGCAGAAGAGTTTCGGTTGGTATAGCGAAAGGAAAGTTGCATATCTCAGCAGCAGGCATCACTGAAAGTAAGCGCACACGGCACATGCCTCGGACGGAAGGTGGCACAACAATGTTGGAGGCTCCTTCTCGAACGACTCTGGAATAAACATCTTGATCACCTTCAAGGCAGCCACAGAGTGTAGGAACCACTAGATGGTGCCACCACTTGAGAAGAGTATTCACATTTGTGGGCCATCTGACATGATATGAAGTGCCAAGAGGAGGCATGACCGAGATGATTGTCATTGGACCCTGAAGAGGAACGTCGCTAATCGCGGATACTCTATGCAACTAAACTCACCGCCGGCGATCTTAGGTTTGACCTTACCGGGGACGGTGTGGCAGCCGATACACTTCTCGTTTATTATTGGTGTATTTGCTCCAAATGGTATGTCATCCGCATGAATAGATTCCTAGAAGTATGTCTGCTCACTATGCTTTCAAAGGCGCCATACCATCAATTCCTTCTGTTCGGAGACTCTCTCACTCAGCAGGCTTGTAGCCAAGAAAGAGGTTTCGCATTTCAACCTGCTCTGCAAGATGGTGAGGACTGAACTTTGTCTCGACGATGTTTACTTATGCTTATCTCCTTACATCTGGAAAGATGCATTTCTCTTCATCCTATCCGGTGACCTTTGCCCACATGGAGAATATGCGGCATTCGCCTTTGATGACTGTCCATGCTTAATATTTCGTACGAAAGGGAAAGGCCTCATATCTAGCTAACAGATTTGGCTTTTCCTTTAATAGCATACATCAGGCGTCTCGATGTCATGAATAGGGGCTTCAGGTAGGTCCTGTCATTCTCGGAGAAGAGGATCGCCTCGCTGACCTCTTGTGGTGGGTACAATACCTCGCAAGCTCTTCAGGTTCTCCCGAATTTCATGCCTAGCCCTTCCCAGGCTACGCTGCGCTTCATGGTAAAAATTGGCAATACAGCAATAATTATAGAATATTCGAGCTGACCACTTCAGACCATATTCTTCGGTGCCAATGATGCTTGTCTGCCGGGGACGCAGACCGGACAGCATGTTCCTGTGACACAGTACTGTCAAAATCTGACTGCCATTCTCGAGCACCCTACATTGGAAGCTCAAAGGCCCAGAGTCATTCTAATCACTCCACCACCAGTTGACGAGTATCTATTGGAAGAAAGTGACAGGGGCAAGGGTATTCAAGAGATCAGAAGAACGGCAGAGCATACCAAGCTATACGCGGACGCTTGTCGAGAAACGGGGGAGGAACACAACGTAGTAGTACTGGATTTGTGGTCGATAGTTATGGGGGAGGCAGGATGGAAGAAGGGTATGCCCCTGGTCGGTTCAAAGAAAGTCCAGCGAAGTGAAGTCCTGGGAGAGCTCTTACACGACGGTAAGTGCTAGGTGCGGAGACGTTCAGAACAGGTAGTTGAGCCTCAGTACCGCTGACTCTGTCAACCGTAGGCTTGCATTTCAATCCTAAAGCTTATCAGATACTGTTCCATGCGATGATCGAGACAATCGCACAGCATTGGCCTGATCAAATGGTGGAGACAGTGCCCTTTGTGCAGCCCGCATGGGAAAATGCTCCAAAGTGAGGAATTGGCAACGTTAACTGCGAAGTGCCGGTTGCTCAATCGAGCGTGCTTGGTACAGTTCCTGCGGAATGACTCGCGACAGGACATCGGGACAGAGACCTTCTGGAAAATCCAACAAGGAGAAGGACATGATGCAGAGCTAGTGAAGGAGACGTGTGGCTAGCATGAAAGAGCCGTGACTAAGTAGTCGCTAGGAAGGGGATACTCAGGCCAGATAATATATGTTCAACTTGTCAGCTCACCATCGCAGTACGACAGTGACCATACAGTGGTGAAAAATCAAGAGAAATGTTATAAAAGTAGCATGGAGACCCTAGGGCAGTGATTAAAGCTGAATACTATATAAGAGACCTGAAGATGATAAGAAAAGAGAAGACCAGAAAGGAGGACACCTCACAACGCATTTCCGACTATGCGTCTAATTTTGTGTTAACAACTCATAGTTCAGAGAAGGTATCTTAGAGTTGAGATAGAGATCAAAATAGTATGACGGTCCTCAGCTAGTCCTGCACATCATCTTGCTCCTATCTGAATTCAATTAGGAGGTCCCGCCCCAATGTCCTATCCCGAGTCAAGCCGCAGTTCCTGCTGCTTCGCCAGCTGTTACTGTCCAGATACTACCCTTGCTTCTGGAGAAAGTGACTCTGGCGACATCTTCTGCTGCGGTGGCACATACGCCTGCCTGTCGAATGAGATGTGTGTGAACACGACCGACATTTCATGCCCTCATTGGCAGATAGAACGGGGACAGCCTTTAGAGAGCAATGCCAGTCATGAGTTACCGACATACGAGAAGAGTGTCGGATTGAGGAGATAAACGGGACTCTGTACTGTCCCTCTAGGTCGTTCCACGGCGTTGGACGAGGCATGTCATCTGAAAGTGTTCTCATCTACACAATATGCATGTCGAGACAGCGGCTGCAAGGACTCGCTAGCTTTCAGGGGACAATTCAGAACAAGCAGATCCGATATCGAGTTGTATGCTAGATAAGAGGAACATTGAGTGATGTAGATCAGCTTCAACTGCAGTATTGATCAAGGAATGATGTGCCCCATAGAGCTCTCAGCAACAGAGTTTTGCGCTCTCTCTTGACTGAAAACGTGGCATCCGCGCACCATCTATCGCTCGAACCGCGGTCCCACCGTAACTCAGAAACGATAACACGGCGTCCGAATTTTCGCGTCGCCAGTATACTCGAATATAGCATCTGAGATGAGCTCATACATATCTCCTTTCATGCGGTCTCGCGGCGGATACGGCACATTGAACATGAACCGAGTATCGGGGGTACCCTTCGAGGCGAGCTTTTTCCACCAGAAATCGGCGAAATTGTCCTTGCCACATTTTTCCTGGAGACGTTTGTCGAACTCCTGTGCATTACCGTCCTTGTCAGGGTCCCAGTTCCAAAAGTCGACGACCACTTTCCAGCGCTTAGTCATCGGAAAGACGTTACACGTCGCCGACTTGACGCCTCTGATGCCTTGTCGAGGTTTGATTTGCGCTCCGGATTGTTGATCAATGTGTTCTGCGGATCCCTGATCGACCTGGGGTCCGGCGGGAGACCCAGCTTGATGTTCCAAGGCTTGGGCACCTGGTATGACGTCGTCGGTTAATGGCATTCCACTTAGACCAGCTGCTATCTGAGGAAGCAATAATCCTAGGAGCATAAGTAGAGAGGTCAAGGAGAATGAAAGTCGGACCATTGTGACTACCTTGAATTCAGCAGGCAGTTGAGGCAGAGAGTTGATTTGAGGTCTGAGTTGTTGAGGAAGGAGAGTGAGAGCCTTTGCGCAAGTCAGCCTTCTTATTTATATATCCTAAGTAAATGGATTCGAATCCCAACTTGCGATCCAAGAGTATTGTGAAATAGAAAGGCGTTGTAGTGCGAGGCTGAGTGGCGTAACATCCAACAGTGTTGATGACATATGAGAATTCAACCACATGGAAAGCGTTGGTGCTGTGCCTCTTAGTTATAACCTGTGGATCCTGCATTCCCCATGTTCTGCGGCGCCCTGTTTTTGATAATAACTTTGATAGCGAAATGTGATCTCTTATCCAACATTAACAGCGTTTCACATAGATTCCTGTGTATCAGCGGCACAATTGTGGTCAGACTCTCGAGATATCAACTTTGCCGTAATCCTACTACTGGGTTGGACTCTACTTGCCCTCTGTCCACACATATGTGAGATACACTGTCTCTGGCACAGGTTTTGAACGAGTACAAGCCATCAAATTTCATCAACTGAGGGGAGGCACGACACCTAGAACCTTGAGAGTGAAGAGTTCATTGGCACGCACAGTTGTCATTCTGTCAAAGCAAAAGGCAGATGATCATTAGTCGCTTCTATGTCACTTTGATATGATAGAGCTGCACCTCTTTGATTCTACTGTCAGTTGGATGAGATGAGCCTTAGCAGCTTCAAATCTGCAATCTCTACTTCCATGCTGCTGTTATGACTGCAGCTGCTTAAGGATTATGTCTTCAAGTCTTGAAATGTTGTCTGGTTTACAGGCTCTTGATCAATTTGGGGGCTGTTTATCACGCCTTTGTCCATTGTTGATAATATTATGTTTTTTGCTTGTGCCGAACATCTTGCAGGTTGATATCATACAGGGTAACACAGTTAACATATAGAGCCCAGTGACAGTTCCTGTGACCGGCTGGATATCCTACGCCGCTGAAGGAACTGGATTATTTTCATGATGACCATCCTCACCAGATGTTGGCTTTACGGGGCTGGCGCATACAGTTGGAGTTTCGACCAGACCCTGCTCACAACACATGTTGATCACTTACGGCTATACACTCAAGTCTTGCGTCACATCAATTCAGACATTGTATATGTTTTTCACTTTCTGACGGAACAATATGGAAGATCAGGAGTTTGTTGGGTACTTACTCCTTCCAAACGGCGTATGACTTCAAAGTCAGCTAACTGAGACGTCCAATGTTATAGAAGCCTCGAGTCCAATTCTCACATCCACATCTAATTCAGTCTATGGCTGTATGAGCCTCCTAACGCAAAGCTAATGAGTGACACATAAAGGACCAACAAGTCTTACTCTCTTATGTTGACCCTGCTCCCATCGCTGTGCTGGGTGAGTATATTACATCCCTACTTCGCACCTAGATTGAGCTCATGAGAAGGTCATCAACAAGTATCTTGCCAATTGTGCGCTTGAAAGATCAGTCTTACTTGCCATCTAGTTCTTGCGATCTCGTTAGCCAATTTCCCAGGCTGCCCAGGCCTAGACCCTACTCTTCAAAGACGACACCATGCAGTCCCGCAGCGTTTCTTCCCAGAAGTTCGCATTACGCCGCCTATTCCTCGTGCTCACCGTTAGCCTTTTGACGGCCTTCATGCCAGAACCCGCCACTGCAGTGCCTGTTGACACATTTCGCAATATGCATGGGTCACCATCTCCTTTTTATCCGCAAATGTTCGACCTGCCACCCACTTCACTCAAGTACTTTCAAGACATGCTTCACAAGATTGACCCGGATACCTGCGTCTTCTATAATCATCTCGCCGAACAAGCGAAAGCTTGGGCCAAGAAACGGGAGCCGTCATTGAACACAGTCTGGTGGGCATTCAAAACGAAAGCGTATGAGGACTCCAAGTCGCCACCCAAAGACTACCTTGAAGCTGGGAGAGATGACATTTATTGGGTGTTGATGTGCGAAGCATATACCAAAGCGTGCGGGCGACAATCTTAAGTGTTGATCAAGCCGGGAGATCCTGATGAACCAGCAGAAAGCATCTGGACGCGTGTTGAATATGTGACGATCAAGAAACATGAGTCAGGCATTGTAGAGGTCGTTAGAGTGGACGAAAATGGGGAAAATGGGAGAACCATCTGGAAAAAGCCCGAGACTGGTACTGCATTACAGGCTGGAAAGAACGGACTACCGCCTTCGCAGGTTGTGGGCCAACTGTCGATGTATCAAAACGGTCCTCCAGGATCTTAAGACAGATTGCTCGCTCACGGAGATGTATGAGGTTAAGCAAGTTTGAATGACTGTTCAATCCATGTTGCAAATGAAATGTTTTTCGCGCACCACTGCTTCCTTGACCAGACATAGTTCAGTATGATACTCATGAGACAAGAATTGTCATATATCTTGATACATCAATGCCTCCTTGTCTTTTGTGAGATATACAGATAAGGGTGATGCTTAACATTCAGAAAAAGCTACTGTTTAAAACAGCACCAAGACTATCCAAATCTGGCAGCAGATTATCCTGAAACCCTTGTTGAGTTGTATCTTTAGCGAGCTCCAACGCCCTCGGCCGTTGGTCATGACATGCTTGTGACATCCTTGTCGGTAAAAGCAGATCATCTTCTATAGGGAGTACAAGAGCGTGACCTTCCCTAAGGGCAACAAAAATCTGCTTGCTGCGCCGACATCTATCGACGTACTGGACTACGAACCTTCAATTGGAGCTTGCAGCTGACTCGGGCAGTTTTTTCTCTACCTCATCGCGTTTCGCAAGACTGCAAGACGACAGCACTATCCTCCACACCAATCGCTCAAGATCGAGTCGTGACGCCAATTGACAGATCCTTCCTTAATGTAACGTCTTTACGATCGAGCAGCGAGGTTGAGACCATTGACTATACGGTTGCGCTTCGTAGCACTTGCAGCGCACTCCTTATCCCACCGGTTCTCTTAACCGCAAACGCATCCCTCAGGCCAGCCGCGACACAACCCACGCACCCAAGCCGTAGAACCGCAACGAAGCTGTCAAGAAACGATTTAGACCTTGATCCAAGAAGTACGACCAATATTCGTGCTACACATTCATCTGCGTAGGAAGGCAACGCTCACCCCTCTTGTCGCAGGAGGGTGGTAGACGGCTTCTGCCGTCTGCGTGGACCTGGTGGGAGGAGGCCGGATCCAGGGCCACAGGGACTGCAAGAGATCTTCGTTGGCTTAGTGTGGAACAATATACGATCTGGCCGCCCGCTTGGGTCACAGACTAGTGTGTTCCACACTAATGACAGTAACTTTGCAGCTCAAACCTTTTAGGGCCATCAACACGCTTCGACTCGGGGGAAGTGGTGATGGATCCGCAGTCTGCTATTGCTTCAAGGGACGACATCTGGCGCCTGCAGACAGACATGAAGACTGTTCACACCACACAAGCTGAGCATGCGGACCGTCTGTTGCGCTTGGAAAGACGTCAGGACGACGACGCTCGGATGAAGTCTGTGTGGGGACACTCATCCCCATTCCCTAGCATACTGAGTGGGACTCCGCAGCAAGGTACGTCTGCGCCTCACATGATTTGTTTCTTCACGGCGTTCTGATGGTTGTGCGGTTGCCTAGATCAAGGTTATAACCCTGCTGCCGAAGCGTTCAAGAACTTTGACCAAGACCAACAAAATAACCTGATTGGAAGCCTGCACCTAGACAACGACGAAGAGCCAAGGCGCGGGGCTTCCCGAGCAAACAGCGTTCGGTTTGATGAGAGCGCCTTGCACGGTCACTTTGCTCAAGGCTCCCGGTCATCCAGTGACTTCTTCCCCGTAAGGACAGGCAGTGGTTTGGGCAGTCTTCCAATGATTGAACGCTCATCATCCCATAAATCGGATGGGCGGCAAAGCTCTGCTGGGCAATCTAATCACTCAGCTCGCACGAACAGTCTTGGTCTTGAGACGAGCAACCTTATGGGCCGAGCAGGAAATACCGCGGACATGCCTTTAGGCCCTCCGCCAGGACTCTTCATTTTGGGACCTGTGCCTTCTATAATTCGGTGTTGGTTAGACACGAACTTCTCGAACGAGACTCTCCTCTACGCTGCGGTTTGTACCGGGTCATATAAGTCTTTTTTGAATCCCTATTCGGTATCTCGCCTGGGTCTAGAGCATCAAATGACCAGAGATGAGAACGGTGCAGACCACATCAAGATGGCCGTCTACCTTCCAGAGGCTACAGTGCAGCGTCCAACGTCTTCGAGGTCCAATAGCCCTACGCCACAGCTCCCAGCCCTGACGATTGACCTTACCGTCCAAGACGTACAACCTGAGGGCAAAGCCATCCAAATATTCCTAGGAAGCGATGTTCTACGCGCTCATAACGCCGACATCCTTTTCTCTCAGGACCGATTGACGCTCTTCGATGACGCTCGTAACAAGCTCTCCATACCGTTGGTCCGCCCAGAAGATGCTTCACTCTACAACAACCTCGTCACATGTGTGCAAACCCCTGATGTTGGTGGAGTTATCGGAAATGATGAAAGAAACCAGCGATCACGGTTAGAGATAGGTCACACTGCGGGACCACCCTCTAACGAGTCAGCCCTGGTCAACGGTGCCATGAGTAGCGCATCTGGCCACGACCGCATGACACATTCAATCTCCTCACCAGCCATCACAGCGTCATCTGAGACATCAGTCATAGGCGATCGGCGGAAGTCTGCAGGATCTCGCGAACCCGGGGACGACCGGTTGGCTATAAGCAGAGACGACAAGAGTGAACCTTTGAACGGGCCGGAGAACGCTTCTGTGGCTGGCACACCCACACGCACGGAATCAGGAAATATCTGGGGGTCTTGGAGGCGCGACTCGACGCAGAACTTCCGATCAGAAATGGCGACCTCTTCGAACAGCACAACAGGATCGGGCTACCAGCGAGCTGGCCGAGGTCGTGGGATGAAGGTTCTAAAACCTGCTAAATCTGGGAATACGTCTTCATCTCGTTCCTTCCCCGCTACGCAATCTGCGACTGGTTTCGATGCTGCCCCACCACGCTTCGCCGATGCAGGCCGTCGAGGCAGTCAAACCGCCAAATCCGATGATAAAGACGACCAGCCAGTTGCGCCTAGAAGATCTTTCTCCGGAGAGGCGAAGGCTTTGGCCGGCCCGAGAGAGCTCCAGACCATAACCAATAAGCCGAGGTCAGCGAATCCGATTGGTGGCGCGTCCGCCTTTGGATGGCTCAATTCCAATCAGCAAAAGCGATCGACGGCAGCAGTAGATTGAGGTCCGAAATTCACCGGTTTCTCCAGGTCAGCGGTTCTTCATTCGAGGACGTGACCGCAGGCACATTCTGACTGCAGTGTCTATCGCCTTACATTGATGTAGTATTAATATACCTGGAAGACATCGCACAATGTGCTACGTTTGTCGAGCAATCGACGACAGATCAATCAATTATATAAACTTAACATCGCGTACATTTAGATCTTGCACAACGTCTCCAAGCTAGCCTTCGTACTCTCCTTGGTCTCCCTAACCAAGCCAGCAATAGCCTTGAATCTAAAGACCCCCAAATCATTAGCATAGTTCCCTTTGCTATACGCAAACACCTCCCTCATGTTAGACAAGTAGCCGGAAGTTTAACTTACTCACTAATCCCCGCATCCCCCATACACTCATACAACCAACTCTCACTCGTCGTAACCACCGCGCCCTCCCTCGCCAACCTCCTCAACGCAATCCCCACCTCCTCCTTATTACAACTCGACACGCCGTCGGCCAACACATACACCTTATGCCCCTGCCTCAGCAAATCCAGCGTCGTCTGCGTCACGCAAATATGCGCTTCGATCCCCACGACCACTACCTCATGCGGACTCGCGATAGCGCTGGAAGGGGGGAAGTGCCGGGATATGGACGGGATCCACATCGAGAAGGCGGTTTTGTCGACGTGTTCGATGGTGGGGAGGGAGTCGAGGGAGAGTTCGGAGCAGGTTTCGCCCAGGCGGGATTTGTTTTGCGTGGTGGCGTAGATGGGGATGTTGAGGATTTTACCTGTGCTGGGGAATCAGAGAAGGTCGACGATTGCGGGATGTGCAGGAGGATGGAATGGGGCTGGCGGGTATCCCTATGTGTGTGTGTGTGTGTGTGTGTTCTGTCCAAGGAGCTGGCGGCTTACTGGCTTTGAGCATCTTCTGCGTCGTTGCGATTCTGCATGTGGTGTGAGTGTGAGCCCTAGAATGTAACCCCGCAGAGATCATGGCGAGACCTACACTTTTGGATACTCCCATATTGCGGGTCTGAATTTCTCTTGTAGATCGCAGATACTATCGGTACCGTGTCAGCCTATGGAAGATCTGGGTAAGAGCGGACAATGGCGAGGATCGTACAAGAGGGCTGGCTTTGCTGTGGGGCTCGTTAGCATGGCTTGTGTGTGGAATGTAGACGGGCTCTGGTACCCAGTCGTCTTCGCGCCATTTTGGTATTCGAGACCAATTGATAGATTTTGAAGTTGTAAATGGTCACCGGCTGAGTATGGACGAAGTACTGGTAAATCGTAGATGTCGGCGTAACGGCATCAAAAATCTGGAGGTTTCTGCATCCGGTTTAGCGACCCCCGCCATTTGGTGCCCCCGCCCGGGGGCAGTTTTCGACCTCATGGCGTCAATATCATGAACAACTAACGCCGTTTTGCAACGGCGACCTTGGCTGTCACCGGCCAACCTCCACCGCAACTCTGCCTCTGCGTCTCTGTCCTGTCTCAGCTCCAACCCCTTCAGCTCATCCCTGCGCTCCCAAAAAATCGTGGAGCTGTATGGCGATTTGGTGTTGGGCCTCCACACGAACGCACCCAATTTCAATTGAAACCGCGCATGACCCCGACGAGCTGAGGAGGTGATCCTGCTGAGGTCTTTCAGGCAACGACAATCCCGTTGGTTGCACTGCGTGTGTTGAGGAGGACCCGGTCCCTGCAACAAGAAAACCTGCGGCGAAACATTTGTAGGGCCAGCAGTCCACGAAGACCGCTTTGAGTAGCACGAGTTCAACTGCTGAAGGCGCTCTTACTGCAAAAACAGGTGGACTACGCAGGCTGTTAGTGCCTTACTTTGAGCCGAAGCCTACTAAGGCACCCGATTGACTGCAGTTTCAACATTAAGAAGGAAACTCAATGTTGAATGATGCAATTATCTAACGATAATGTAGGCGGACCAATACTCGCTCATCAGTGATGCACGAGAATTTGAGCAGATGCAATGAAAATCAAGATGTTCTTCGTGCTCAAGCCATTGGTATATAATGTGCAAATTATGTAGATTACGGCCGACGCTGTGATATCAGTTAAGATAATCAGGTGCATTAGCTCAGCATCACGAAAAAGGAAGATGCTTAACGTCGACCTCAAGGGGTCTGTGTTTCCAGGAGAAGGTACCTGAGTGGAGTACCTCTGCACGTAACCATCATTACATGCGAAGGAAGGGTTGCGAATTCGCAACATTCTCTCTGTTGCACCAAGAGGAGAAAACTAGAGAGATATAAACCGTCTCTCATACCCCGTCAGTCTAAAACTTTCGTCTCTTTTTTCATAGCACGTTTGAATCCATCACAACATTAAGATCTCTCCTCTCCGTCATTCACATTTCACCTATGGTTTGAAAGATCGCCATCACATCTGGCAAGAGCAGCAGCCGCATCATGACTTCGCTTTGCCCAGCCTCTTTGCCCAAATGCGCACTTGCTCTTCTGTTCCTGCTTATGAGCCCTTTTGTCTCCGCCCAGACTGCTCTTTACACTCCAACACAAACCTCTGACATTGAGGCGATCCGCTTCGTCCTCGCCCAGTGGTGTTACGATGTCGACACCAAGAACTACAACGCCCTCGTTGATGTCTTCACTTCAGACGTCGTTGCCGATGTCGCACCATCCCCTATCGTGAACCTCACTGCCCTGCAGCAGCTCTACAACACTGCACTTGGCAATTCAACAACACAGCATTCAAGCTCAACGGAGTATGTGAAATTTCCCAACGCGACCACGGCCAACGTGACTAGCTACAACCAAGCAGTCTACCTCGGACCTGGCAGTGGGCGAGCCAACTTGCAGAAGTCAAGTGCAACCTTCTATGAACGGTATGATGATACATTTGTCAAGGGTTATGATGGATCATGGAAAATCAGTTTCAGATTACTGACCATCTTTGTGGGTCCTCACTTTTGAATCATGCTAAAACTGGTTTACTTAACTAAATCTGAGCTCAGGGTATCACTGGAGATATATCTGTTGTCCCTCAACAGGGCCCATCAACAAGGAGAAGATTGAGTGTGGCATGGTGGAATTGTGTGACGCTTTACACATCAGGTCGACCATTGTCTTCATTCATGGTGCACTGTACTATATCATATGAACTTGCCAATCACATCTCGGCACGATGTCATGCCTTCGGCTGCAAAATCATTCAGAGCTAATCCCTGAACTGCAGCCGGGTTACAGTCTCAGCTCATTGCGTCACGAGCTGTCCAGAGGAAGACCCAGCTAGGTTTGTATGCCGTTGCGATTCCTGGTCGTTGGCGATGTCAATATCTCTCTGTGTTTAACTTCCACAGTACTCGATGTTGACTGGTGAAACTTAGTAGCATGGTTGGATAAGTGATACACGATATATCTGTGAAATTTGCGTAGATGTAAACGTTGTTGTGAGTGTCAAGCTACAACGCATGTGCGTTCGCCAACGATTCGCCTATGTTGCGCCTATGGCTGCAGTAAGCTGCCAGGACGCAGGTTTCATCGAGGTTCTGAGCCATCAACATGTGATCAAGGCAACGGTACGAATAAATGTACTTCGCACTCTCCTCTCCATATACAGTAGAACAAGTCTGATCATTCAAACGTCTCTAATAAGCTTCCTACGGAGGACCCCAACCCGAACATGTCCGAGCCCTAAAAGTGAAATCTGTGTTATGGAGTCACAACCACCTTTCCACGGTACCGTTGCAACTATTGTAGAGGTGTTGGGCAAGGAATGCGAGACATGCAAATACCAAATCTTCAGTGAGGTATTGACTACATAGCCCGAAGGTGAGGGACGATCTCATACATCCACAGACTATACGTAAGGTATATCCCGAATCCTGACAGACATACAGACACACGCTTCCTGACCAGAATCTTCAATGCCCACTCTTCTCCTTTGATCAATCCCAACGATCGTCCTTGCACCACGAATATGACAAATATGACCGATGCAAGCGATCCACCGAACATGATCGACGAAGCCGCCCAACTAAAAAAACTGACCCTGCTGCTGCTACGAGAAATCTCAAAGCGACCGATTCCAAAGCTGCACTGCAGCATCTAACCAACACTGCTCCTCAATTCCGGCCGAAATGAAGCGTTCATGCGACATCGTTTGGCTGGACGGACGGAACAGCGCTTGGGTTCTGGAGCCCGACGAGCAATCTTCGGGGAAACTGCCGGAGCTTAGGGGAGGATCCTTGAGCCGCGATGAAATGTTGGAGAAGGCTGGAGCAAGATACTACGACCATTGTGCGTGTTTCGGTGGTGTTTCTGTAGAGGCCGAATTCCGGTTCCGGTTCCGGTTCGAGCATCTTCTTGTCAAGAATGTGATTGCTATGCTGGTGACCGACTACATAATCTCCGGGAAACCAACACCCTGCTACGCTTGATGCAATGAACCATCGGGCGAACACGGAGGGCAAGGAGAGGTATTTAATGTCGGATGCAAATGGAGTTAGAACGACCGCCGCCGTCAAGGAAGAGAGCAATGTCGGAGAACACGCTGGGATTTGACTTTTGTCCATAGTTCTCAGGAGGGGGGAAAGCTCCATATGTTATGAGCAGCTCTAGACGTTCTTTGAGCGCTCTCACTCTCTTGGATAGCTCAGGATTGCTCTTGTTGAGAGAAGCAGATGCTAGGTTGGGTCGGGACCATTATCTCTTGCATCCCGAAATCTTCCTTGGCAATCCACAATCCAGCTTGAGGGGTGAACACGACTTTCTCCTCCTCCTTCTCCTACTCCTCCTCTTTCTTCTTCTTCTCTCATGTGCTACCCATCTTTTTAGCAATCTCCCACGCCTTCGTTGCCTAATTTGCAGGACATTCCAGGGCCACTGAAACAATCTCAATCTCAAAGGCATGTTATACCATCAACGTGTGACGAGGTACTGGTACTTTCTCATGGTATAAGAGGCAAATATCAGCCCTGGCATTCCGGTCGGCGCCGTCCCTTGCGGCCTAACAGTGAGAATTTGACAACACCTAGCAGATACATAGCCCAACGCCGACCCCACCACGCTCACAAAAGTACATTTGACAACGCAATACATACGCTCATCACAAACAAACAAAGACGATATTCACCGCCTCCCAAATCCTCCACCACCACTTCCCTCGCCAGCCCTCGAACTGGCCATCTCCCCATACCGTCCCCGTTCTCGCGTAGTATCGTAAGCCTGCAATACTCTCGTCTGGCTCTCGTCGGCCTGACTGAAAGCGTAGCCTCTCTGCTTTCGCATCCTTTGTACCTGGCGTACTTTCCGGATCGCTTTTTGGAATTGTTCCATGCGGGGCCGGTAGTCTTGGATGTTGTATTTCTGGATTTCTTGGATGTGGTGGTAAGTCTGGGGGTAGTACATTCGTTTCGCGCTGTGTGGCACATTCTTCGTTAGTCTGCTGGAAAGAAGGGGGTGGTGTTGTTTCGCAAAGGGAAGTTAAAAGGAAGATGGGCTTACTATTTCCACGCGAAATCTCGCAGCAGGCAGAGGACAGGAAGGACCACGCTCATGATCCAGAAGACGGGAGAGGTGAAGAGGCGGGGGATGACGCCGTGGTATTCTGTCGAGAAGCCAAGCTTCGGTGCTACAGTGCCATAGACTGGAATGAATGCCAACCAGATGACCATGGAACCTGGAATTGCAAGGACTGTGTATTTCGTCCAAATGTTCGTTACCAGTGCCGCTTTTCCCAGCACGGTTGCGAGAACGGCGGTATACAGTGCTGTGCCCCAGACCCAGTGACCAGCGACCTTGCCATCACCTTGAACAAGATCGTAATACCAGATGAGCTCCGAGACAAAGTATGCCACTAATGAGTGATAGAAGCCATTGAGAATCCAAGAGAAAAATGAATGCATCTTGAAGAAGACGCCCTTTTGGCCGAGTTGATATAGTTGAGGGTAGCGGTCGAGGAGTCGGGCGGAGATGAATTGGTCGAAGATGCCCATGACAAGAGGGGGAAGGACGGTGAAAAAGACATTGTAGAAGGAAAGTGTCCATGATTCGTAGATGACTTGCCCGGAGAAGCTGTTTTGGAAGGAGTACTAGGCTTTGTTAGAAAGGTGTGAAGGTAGTGGGGTTAGGATGACTTGCCCAGAATTGAGTCATATACAGAGCAATGTTTTTGTAAAAAGAGTACAGAATGACCTTGCTAATACGCTGATAACTCCATGCACCATGTACGAGGAGAAGTTTTCGTAGGTATCGGAATTGCCCTATGGCGACATCGGCGCTCCTTGCAGCCTGAAGACCTTCAACCCCACTAATACCCACACCGACATGTGCTGCTTGAATCATCGAAACGTCGTTCGCACCGTCGCCAATAGCTAGGAGAATGGCCTTGAGATGACGTTTGACCAGCTTTACCACTAAAGCCTTCTGCAGAGGTGATACGCGACAGCATATTACCGCTTTGCAGACCACTGCCAAATCCAAGAACATCTTCTCCATATCTTTCTCTAACGCGTAAGTCAAAGATTTGCCATCGATGACCAGCGCCAGAGTCTCAAGCTCTGCTACACCCGCTGATTGGCTCCTGATTGCGGCGAGTTTCTTCGTAATATTATCTCGTGTTGCTTGTGAATTGTCTTCGTTGATCATTAAAAGTGTCATGTCTTCACTGATGAGTTTACAACTCATGCCAATGTTGATGGCAGTCTCTTGTCTGTCACCTGTCAGAACCCAAACTTTGATACCTGCTGTCTGCAACGTATGGATCGTATCTGGCACTCCATCTTGCAGTCGATCCTCGATGGCTGTGGCACCTAGGAGGTAGAAGTCGTGCTCTATGATTTCAGCGGCCTTGTCGAGCTCTTCAGCACGATTACCGCTTACGGTCGTGGAGGCTTTATTGAATACTTGCCACCATTCTTGAAACTCCTGTTCTGGGACCTCTCGCATCGCAAGGCAGAGGGTTCGTAAACCTTCTGAGGCGTACTCTTCCAGATGTTGAAGAGTAGCTTCTACTATTGGGTTGTCCTTGCTCATGCGCTCAATAATGACTGTGTCGGCTCCCTTACAATAGCACCTAATCTTGCCATCCGGACATCTGAAAATAGTGGACATGCGCTTCCTTGTCGAGTTAAATTCGCACACTGCAAGTAGCTCATACTCGTAGTCCTCGCCTTCGACAGTGATGGTCACAGATTTAGGTTTCCGGGCTGTAAACGTATAACCCAGCATGACCGCACCCTCAACAAGCGCTCCTTCATCGGGTGAAGCGGCTTGATATTTGATCTCGCCAGGTTTTTCGTCCCTTCTTTCGGGTATGACTGTGTGGCAAGTCGCCAGTAACGCTAGGAAGTGGTGAATCGCAGTACGGCTCCCATGCGTCTTGAGATTTTCTCGAAGCCTTTTGAAATCGTGGACACCCACTTCAACGCCGTCCTGCTCCGTTGCTCTTCGGTCCTCTGACACTTCATCGGCATATTGAATTCCACCGATCGAACATTGCTTGAATTCCATCATGTTGCATGTGAGAGTACCGGTCTTATCCGAGAAGATGTACTCAATTTGTCCCAGCTCTTCTACCAGAGATGAAGTGCGGCAGACTGCTGGCGTGTCTGTCCTATCGTAATAGATGTCGAGGTCTGAATTGATGAGGAAGGCGTGATAGTATTTGACGATTTCTATGGTCACGAAAAGGGAGATGGGCACAAGATTTGAGTACAAGACCCAGTAAGTGAAGATGTCAGAGAAGAACTGCTTTGCTGCGCCCGTGTTGCCATAATCTAGATAGGATAGTTTACTGCTTGCTGTCGATCTGACGATGAGATCGCCAATGGAGCTGATCAGACTCAACACGATCAGGATACTGACTAGCATCAGGATCTGAACGTTGACCATTCGCTCGACGGCTGTTCGCTTGATAGGTGTTGCCGTGGCATTCCTCATGAGCTTCGTCTCATGTCCTGTAAAGACAACAATGCCGTGAATCCATGGTGTATTTCGTAGCGTAGCTCCTCGAAGCAAAAGCTGATCGGGAGCTAGGGGCAGTTCCTTCTCTCCACCGCCGGCCTGCATTGTTAATGTTGCTTCATAAGTGTATAAGCTACTGTTAGGCTGCTCTGACCGCACCCTTCCGGTCAGTCTGCTAAGCTCGCTGGGACTGACAAGATTGGCTGTTTCTGGGATAGCCTGCTTGATTTTGAGATTGGTCTCTCCATCGAGGTTAGCCGTCTCAATGTAGCAAAGTCCTTCTGGCTCCGAACTGGCAAGCAAAACCAAATCTGCCGGGAAGGGTTCCTCGGACTCGACTCGTACTACGTCACCTACTGACACCTTGACCCATCTTGTGTTCTCAAAGGTGGAACCTTTAAGTACTCTTGCTTTCGAATCGTTCAGTGTCTTGTCCGAGTTCCTGCGCTTGAAGTCTTCCACCAGCTCTTTTCCTACTGAAACCAACAGGACAACTATCAAAGGCCCAATGGTCGTATAGCGATTTGTAGGTGAGATGTTGGGTATCTGCTGCAATATCGCCGTGAACAAGAAGAACAAGTTGGCGTACTTTGAGAATTGCTCGAACAGGAACTTCGGCAGAAAAGTTGCAACATTGTATTTTGCTGTCGATACATGATTGTCGACATATCGGTTGCTGGCATTAGCCGGAGGGTTATTCAAATATATTATCCTTGGCCCTAATGTTGAAGGATCCGGTTTACTCCTTCCGAACCCGAACTTGAAATTTCCGGCACTGAATTTCCTGTGGTCCGTCTTCTTCGCCTGATCCACACCGTCACCGCTTCCGACTCTTGAACCTCTTGCACCAGCTTCTGTCAATGGTAGGTCCATCTCCGAGTACTCCGGCCCCATACCAAGCATGCTCTTCGCCCTCCCCATTATCCCACCACCTAGGCTTAGAATGCTATTCCGATCTCTTGCTCTCCCACCACCATGTGCTCCCCCTGATGCCAAATTGCCCTCAGCCGCGTGACCATCGCTGTAGTATCCCTGCATCGACCGCTCGTCATCCGGAAAATCATCGACGTCCGAATACCGCTGGTAGTTGTTCAACCCTGATGTCTGCGAATACGACCTGTTTGCGCCTGCGCCTAAGTATGGAGGATGCAGCTGTCCCGTAGGCTTTGCACCAGGTCCACCTGGCAGCTCTGCGGTTGACGTTCCTCCACCGACGAATTCATCGTAGGAAGTAGATGCGCGAGGCGGGGGCTCGTCGGAATTGCTGATGTTATACTGCCGTAAAAGGTCCTCATCGTTCACAGGTGGCGGTTTTCCATCATTGTATATTGGATTCGAGTCTTCAAGGTCGAGGAGCAGGTTATCATCATTCGAGGCAGAGCCTTTACCTCCAGGAGGCCTGCCTGCCATTTCGGCCAGGGGCGATGGCGCCAAGGCTCTCTCACAGCCTGATCGCTCGTGCTGTGAAGCTCATAGGTAGCAAGGAGGAAGGTTCTTAGAGAAGGTCAATCAAGCGATTTCTTTTTGGAACTCGTGGTGAACGTGGGATCAGACAACGTGGATTTGGCCCTCAAGCTGCAACATAGCCTCCGAACAAGCTTACTTTTAGGCATTGAGCCGCGCCGTTCCATAGCGCGGCCCCGGGCGATCACTCGGCTCTTCTTGCCTTTGAATTTGTATACAAGCTCTGATCCAACCTCTTATATTTCATACAAATCTCAGCATTCCAACTTTGACATCGCGGACAGTGGCTACCGAAATATATCGACAATGGTCTGTTCAAAATGCCAGACGCTCCAGAAGAAGACCGAACTCGCCACACCAGGTGTCAAGCGCAAGAACGACCTTTACTACGGATCTCCTGCCACTTCATCATCAAGTGCAGGTGACAAGAGCAAGCTGTCGGCTACGCTAGGCACCAATGGCATTGGTAAGGTGGGTACTTGAAGGATATCGAACTTTAACTTGAAGACACTGCGCTCACGTGCAGTGGAACTGTAGAGCAAGCTCCTGAGCAAAGGCGCAAAGAATCCATACGCAGCATATTCGAGCTCGTGTGCTACATGCAAGACAAAGACGGAGGCGGGGAAGAAATACTGCCAGAGGTGTGCTTACAAGGCGAATGGTGAGAGAGTACCTGGATCGTATGGCATAAGCCTGCGACAAGAGCTGTGTTGACAATTGTACTCAGCATGTGCGATGTGTGGCAAGAGCTTGACCAAGGAGAAGTCAACGAACCCCGAATCGGTGGTACAAGGTCAGAAGTTTTCAGCAAAGTGATCGTTTATTGTGAAGCATGATGAGCTTTAGCGATGCATGAGGAGGCGTTTTGATGTCGATTCTGTATGTATATGACTTGCCGATGGATGCTATGCTACCACAAATACCATTGTACATTACTTGACGTACTCTTCAAGCCATTGATTTTGATCATCGTTCAGCCAACATATTCCGTACAGCACTCCAATAGCTCGGTGTGACCGCCTCCTCTATTTCGTTCTTTGCCAACCACTTGAAGTCTGCTAATCCAAGCTTATTATCTGTAATATTCGCTTGACCGGCCATGATCCTTGCTTTCATGAAGAAAGTCTTCTTCCCGACCTGTTCCACTTCCTGATCTGATTCAGGTACTGCTCTCGGGACACGGTGGTTTCGATGTCCAATCGGCACATTACCAACTATCCACGTATTCATGTTGACTCCCCCCGCCTGTACGAGTATCCGCTCGGTAGCCTATAGAACTGATGTCAGCTTGTCGCATACTCAGAGTTCGACGACATTTGTGCTCTATCGCACAACGTACCTGATGTAGGTTCTCCTTTCCCACAAGCCCAGCAGTTGGAAATCCCCATTTTCCCGCTTCAACCCTCACAAGCAGATAGAGCGTCCTCTGGAGCAGTCTGTTCAAACTCTTCACATCGCTTGCATTATCCGCGTCCGTGATCCTGGGCATCGGCCTCTCCACACTCTCCTTCCTGGCCTCCCCCATCTCATCACTCCCCACCCCATGGACCTCCGCATCTCTCAAAAGTGCCTGCACTTGCTCCTCTGGCTCACTCTCTCTCGCCCCAGCAAGTAACTCATCGTTCCACCCTTCTTTCGAATAAGCGTTATACATCCCTATATCCCTCGCAGCCGTCTGCCGCTGCTTCATCTTACGCTTCCATTCGAGGTCCGCAGGCGTGCCTTTCTTGAAATAGAAGTAGCGTGTAAAGGGTAGAGCGAGTCGTTCATTGAGACGTCGTTGGTAGAAGAAGTAGGCTTTCTCGAAGCTAGTAAGATCACGGGTTATTTGGGGAGGGCGCGAAAGGACGACGCTGGCATTGATTGGGTAGGCTTGTTTCAGAGAAGTTGCTTGCGACATAGGAGGATCCTGCGAGGCTGGGGTAGGGATTTCCGCTACTGCTGCAGCGGCGGAGACATTTCGTCGTTGATTGATGGCATCTCGACAGGATCTGCAGATGCTTGGGTTTTTCGTGGACGGTCCTACCCTTAAATCAGCACATGGCTAATCATGAAATAGAGGTAGATTCGACCAACTCAAGAGCGAGGCTATCCGCCTTCCCCCGTAACGCCCAGCGCTCATGTCCTGCGTCAATTACCAAGTTACTAGACTGTCGGTGGTGTCTCTCAGGAATTGTCGTAGCTAAAGCTTAGAATATCGATTCGCGCTAACCCCCTCTAGCGCCAAAGAACCTCACATAACCGCGCCCAGATTATTTTCTTCTTCACCACGGCACCCAATCCTTATCATCAATGTTCTTATTTCTCATCAGTATATTGATCATTTAGCGGTGCCTAGATCGAATCATTGCAGTCTTTTTTCGCTAGCGGTACCCTCTTTTCCAAGGCGTACGGTTAGATAGCTACTGCTGATATTCCTATCCAGACCCTTCGGCTGTACCGTACTTGTCCTTGTCTGAAAACGTCCTACAATTACTCGTACAGTACTGTGGTTCACTTGATGCAGTCTGGAGTCTCCGGTGCTGTCGTCCTTAGTTTCAGAGAGCAATGCTATTGTCGAATCCCTCTCATGATCCGATGAAATAGTTCGACACAATAGCTACTTCTTTTATACCAAACAACAGCTGACCACAGCAACTAAGAGAGCTGTACCGACTTCTTGTCGGAGTCAGATGCTTGCCCAAAGCAATCTCTACGCTGCCAGGTCTCTTCAGGTCTTTCTATCCATATTGAGGTGTTTACTGACGACCAAACGTATGTAATACCAGCGCCTTGACTGCATAAGGTATCCGTTACCAGTGACATATACCCTATCATGTAAGTTCAATTAGTATAGGAGGGCAACACATTGAGTCAATAGTCAATGAAACAACAAATTTATATATTCATAGCATTTGTAATTGTCTATCTAATAGTACTAGTAATGCTTGTATTCTTTACTCAGTAGGTCTTCTCAAGGACGCGCAGGAACAAATACCTGCCCAACTTGCAGACGTTTTCACCGTCTTTACGAGCGCGAGTATCTTGACCAACAGAGCGGTACTCTTGCTGCTTTCGGTACATGTCAAAGTCAGGGTTGTTGGCCATGCTCTCCTCAGCGTCGAGAATATAATAGCCACCTATGTCCTGCATCGCGAGTGGCTGTGGGTACATTCAAGAGTGGTGGGCAGGTGAATGGAAAGCTTGCCGTACGATTGGGTGCCTCCAGGTTTCATGTTAATCAGGACGTCGTCGTCATATACGGAGGTACCAATTGCTATGGCGATAGGCGTGTCGGGATGCTGTTTCATGTGGTGACCTCACTATCAGCTCGCTGTGCGCAACATCTGTAAGTCCGTAATCCCAATATAGCAATGATGTCATCGTCGTATCGGATGATTCCCTTTGGCGCGGCGCGGTTGAAAGGGGCCGGCGCACATCCAATATACATGTAATGTAGCGAAATGGGAGCCGACTCACATCAAGTTACTTGGCTAAATCATGCGAGCCGGAAGCGACGAGCAAAACTATCACAAGAAACACGACTGAGAGAGTACAGATGCATTAACAAAGCATCTTTCAGATTGTATAGAAGAGCGCTGCCTAGAACTTAGTTAGGTCGCACACATTCTCAACTGTCCCGAATACCCTGAGCTTGTTGCCATACACTCTCCAGAAATCGCTGTCAAACTGCGGCATCATTGTAGCTGCCTTCAGCTCAAGCTGCTGCGGAGAGTTGTCTTCCATTGCCATGTTTAGGCTGTGGTGCGGACTCCTCAGCGCGGATTCGAGCGTTTCATCCCTCTGTTCCTCTTCGGACGACATGTCGCCAAGCAAATCAAATCTCGTGGCATGCGAGAAGGCCGAGGGCTTCATAGCCTTCTTTGCTGGTCTTTTCGGCTTCCTTGCTCGAGGTCGTATATTCTGTGTAGACGATATGTAGTCTCCATTTGTGCCACCGAGCGAAACTCCTTGTGGGCTTAGATCCGCCGCGTTGGATTTATGGCCTTTTGGAACGCGGACTTTCTTTCCGACGCTGTTCTTTTCTGGTGTTCTCAGTAGGTTCAGAGAAACGCCGCCCTCTTCTGGAGCAGTATGGTAAAGCTCCTCATCTGATAAGGGTGAGGGCTCCGGGTCGTTCACGTATATGCCGGCAGCTTCGAGCTGCGCCGAAAGACGAATCAATACTTTCGCCGTAAGGAAACTGTCGTACCCAGCCTCATGCGGGGCATAAGTAGTACTATATTTGGGATGCTCGAAATGTGTCTCTGCGTTTTACGTGAGCACAGAATCAACAAGAAGAGCGCCAATGACTAACCTATGAGAGGCACAAATAGCTCACGCAGATCTTCCTCTATCTCTTCGAGTGATGATCGCGGGTTGATGGAACCGCAGTTGTGGGTTGCTAGGTACTTCGTATCAATGATCATGGGGAAAAGCTTATGCATTGTCTTCTGGAAATCTTCGACCCTGTCCGGCAGTTTCCCAAGAAAGCACTTATAGAAATTGACCAAGTCTGTGAACATATTGTGTCCGACCAAGACTGTTTGGTGGCCTTTCAGTTGATCCTTTAGTTGTTCGAAGTGGCGACTCACAGCTTCGGGATCAACAAAGACTGGCTCGCCGGTAACACTCCTGGCAAAGCTTCTGGGATCGATACCTGCCAGATCTCCACAAACCATGGCTTCCACAAGCCACCTCAAACCAATCTGCCTAGAAAGCTGTTCCTCAAACCTCTTCAATTTGGTCTTACGAATCGCGTCTTCTCGCTCTTCGTCGTACCTAATGATCTGTATGAACGTTGGACGGCTAACAGTGACAAAATTTGGATACTCCGCGCGGACAAGCTGGTGGACCAGCCGTTTCTGGAAGTTGTTGAGTCCACGAGTATTTGTGAACTGCGTTGCGTGGCCGATCGGGGAAATGTTGAGAAAATCCGGCTCTTCCTACAACATTTTAGGTATCAGCAGGAGAAGATCAGCTGGATACTTTAAGACTGACTGTGTTGCTGTTCCTCCAGACATTTATCTCTTGGCGAACCCTCCGTAAAAACTCAATTGATTCTAAATCATCGATCTTGAGTTGTATGTCTGCGACACCGTACCTATCCTGTCTTGCTATTGAAATTCTCCTGGCGAGTGCCTCTTCATCTCGAGACAAATATGGGACTCCTTCAAGGAAGGGCGCATCCATCCTGAAGCCGTGACTAAGGAGGAACTCCACGGCTGGTCCTGATTAGTCTTCGCGATGTATAAAAACGGCTCATGCAGCTGACCTCCGCTCTGATAAGAAAAGACACGTTCTACGTCCAACCTCTCTTCCATAACAGGGTTGAGATAAAAGTTGTACGGCCGCATGACGTAGAGTTCTACAGCATATCAGTAACGCAATCTCGGCTGGCGAAATAGCGGTCCAGTCGCACCTCTTTCGCTATCCTCTTCCACACATGTGAGTCCCACCTGCAATACTTGATATTTCCCTGCAGCATCCTTCATCTCCTCGTAGCGTTGCTGTAAAGTTTGCTTGCTCTCATGGGTTCCATCTGCAGCCTTGGCGGTATTGAACTGTCTGCTTTGTATGCCAGACAGCTCGAGATCAAAGGCAACAAAGTGAGCATTGGCAATTGCTTCCAGCAAAGCTGGAAGCCTTGGTTGAAAGGAGATGCGGTCGACGTCCATGCTTCTTATTCTTCGGGATGAATCCCAGGATTCAAAAGAATGAGATGTCCTTCATAAACGACATAAATCACTGCAAGAAAATGTTCATTAACATTGGCAACGTGTGAAGAGACAAGAGGCCAGGACTGGCAGGGTGTGTTTGTGGCTCTTGTCCAGGCGTGCATGCGTTTCCTGACGCAGATTTGGGATGTTGACAGCTGTCAGCAACTGCGTAGCGACAAAGAGTAGTGTAGCTCTTGGCCTCAACCGTGAGTCACTCACGGAGTTGAAGGCCATGGCGGAAGTTTGACGTTCCTGAGTCTGTTATGCCGCCGTTGGTGACGCTTTCCGTCCATGATGAACCCTTGCTGTCAGCTTAATAAACGGTTACTGTAGCGCTCCCGCTTCGACCGAGGCAAGAAGCCTGCCTGCATGTTTACTGGACTGGATATCATAATCTCTAGAAGACATTGCTTCTCTGCTTCCGTTAATCTTGTACTTGCTCTCTTATCATGAATGGCTCAACTACCACTACGACTTCGGCAACTCTGACAGAGGATTCGTTGCCGTCGTCCCGCTTGCTGTCATCATCGATCACATCCCTCTCCTCGTCACGCAATGGAACACCTCAGGTCTCCAAGATTTATCGCCAAGCTTCCACTCTCTTTCTTACACGTCGTCTCTCTGAGGCACTCGCTACTATCGAACCGATGATCACCACTGACCCCCCTTCCGAGCCAGTCAATGGTGACCTTGAGACGCCTGAGCTTGCGCCGGTGGCCAGCGCATCACGGAGCACTAGAATCAAGATCTGGAATCTTTACTTAACAATCCTGAACGCAATTATCGAGCTTGGGCCAGAAGATGGCAAGAACGCAATTGGCACCAAGGAGTGGCGATCACTAGTATCAAAAGTCCGAGATGGAGCGGTATGGGAAGAGGTAGTACGAGAGGGATACGGAGGGGTGGAGGGGGATGTGGATGCAGATGTTGTGATTAATTTGTATGGTCAACCTTTCACTGGCTTTTCAAACATCACTTTGATGCTGATCTGTCCAAGAGCAACGCTTCTACTCGCCCAATCCCCATCACAGACTCTGAACCAACAGCGCCTTGAATCATACTTGTCTGCCTCCAGCCACCCAAACCTCGACATATCCTCTCGACTGCTGTCCTCTGATTCCTCTGAGGCCAACCCGCGCCGGCCCAGCACCAACGGTCATGGGACTGATACCCCTCGAGACCTTCACTCCCGCATCAAAATTCTTGAACTCTACACACTTCATGTATTGCCGTGTAACGGAGAATGGGATTACGCCATGGAGTTCATTGGAATGAGCGAGGTATTGGACGAGGAGCGACGTGAAGTCTTCTTGCAAACACTACAGGGACTTCGAGAGGAAAAGAACAGAGATGGCGAAAGAGATGCCCAAATCCAGCGAGAGCGAGATGAAGAGCTTGCAAGAGACAGAATGGAAGCAGAGAGGAGGAGGGCAGAAGAAGCGAAGAGAGAAGAGGAGCGATCACAAAGGCAGAAGGAAGGAAAGGGGCATAAGAGGGCAGGCAGCGAGGTTGACTACGGGATCGAAAGTTCACATCCCAATGACTTATCGAAGCCACGACCTACTAAAGGTGGTAATAAATCCGCAAAGGCCACACATTCCAATGGAGCGCAATTGCCACCAACCCCGCACTCGCCCCGTGCGGCCAAGATAGCAGCAGGAGCCTCGAGCGTCTATAATCGCGCTAGTCATATTATTGCGGCATTGCAGCGTCTTGTGCGAGGTATGGCGCAGTCCATGTCTGCTAACCCGATGGTACTTCTAAGAACTGTGTTATTTCTCATGGGTTTGATATTGGCATTCAGCAGACGTGATGTTAGGGACAGGATTCGCAGGATTACAGGTGCTGGCTGGGACAAGATGAGAGGTACTGTTGGCATGGGCGTTAAAGTCAGCTATATCTAACGATTATACTCTTTCGGCGTTTCTGGATTGTCAGTCTTGACATTGGGTCTGATTGTACAACAGTGCGTGGCAGGAGCAATCCACGCCGAGTTTTTCAAGATCAAGCATATCTTTAGGCAGAAGTATTATGATCGGCAGTCACTTTCATCATACATATTACTGCATCCCATATCACTGAGCCATGCCCTTTACTAGTACTACGAAGACGTCATGCAATCTGGGTCTTTCCAAGTGTAATTATTGCTAATCTCGAGGGGGCCGGTCAGGTGTGGCACCTCATCTGATAAGCGCAATCCCATCTTTCCAAATCCGTGATAGTGTAGCCAAGGGACGCAACGGTGACCCCCATACAGGATGGCATCTTCTGTGCGTCCGATATCCAGTTCAGTAACACCAGCGGTCTCTTCATAAATTCAAGGGGAAGTCACGATAGCTTTGGGCCTCGATTTTTGCCGTCTCGGTGCTTGAGGGGTTCATAGGCTTTGATCGCTTTCGGCTCGTTGGGTGTTGGCGTCGCCGACGAATTCCCATCTTCTGGCAAACGCAATGCAATTTTGGCACTGCTCGCGTGCGACTGTGGCATGGAGGCTGCCACTGTGAGGTGTACGAGGCCTGGCCTGCGCTCAACGTCGCTGCTTCCTTGAACGGTGGGGTCGCTTCGTTTCTTTAGCGACTAGCCGTTCCAATGCTGTCATCGGGAAGCAGGTATTGTACTCTCATCAGGAGAACGTTGCTTCTCGAGGCGCCGAGGTCGTAATCCACGAATCCCTCTTTTGATGCTGACAACCATCAACGCCAGGCCGTGCTATGCTATGATACATCATCACGGTTTCCAAACGGTGAAGACCTTCAAACCCTGCATTCCAGCGATTCTCCAAGGATTAGTGATTCCTGAAGTTCTTCTTCTGGTAGAACAAGTCCGTCCTCGAACTTCCGAGATTTATGATCTTCGGACACCCGTCTCGATCCTTCTCCAAGCGGGTGCATTCGAAGCAGTAAAAGGCGTCTGAGATACCCTAAATCAACCCATTCAGTCAGCAGTGTCTATAGATCAGTCATCGCAGGGTATGTACTCACCTCGCCACCACACACGACGCACTTATTCTGGTAATTCCCGAACGAGCACTCATCACAGATTCTAACCAGAGTTGTGGGACGCACATAGCTATCGCAGACCGGGCATTTGCCATCGCACTTGTCGCATAGACGGCCAATGGCGATGCCGGACTGCTTACGGCACATGACAAGATCACTGGGTTATATTGTCAGCGTGTGGTCTCATATAGATAGAAAAGTAGTGTGGTACTTACGGGTGATGGCGAGACATGATGAGTGACTTTAAGAAGAATCAAGCGCTTGTGTTAGCTGTGAAGAACATGCGTGAGTGTGAATGAACAGCGTTGGTGGTGAAGTGGTGTTGCGATAAGGCCTGAAGTTAGAAGTCTCATGAAGATGAGTCGAGAATTCCGCTTTGTAACGTCCGTGCGCAATCACTTTTGTGGGTTAGCGCCAACGTAAATTGTTCCGGAAGGAAGAGCAACTTCTGTACGAGTACCGACCATAACGTTACATGTAGATTTGCGGTCATTTGAGTGCAGACCTGCAGCGACCGCTGACCTTGAGGGTCCAGGACACCGTTTACAATGGCAGAAGCTCAAGGGCAAGTAACAGAACCTCGCATGGGTCATTTGCTGCTGACTTTTGTCCGCCATCACAGCACGATAGCTTCTGCAGTAGTCATCCCAGAACCAGCGGAGCAAACTCCACCTCCCATTCCCAAACGGCGCCAATCATCTACTTCGGAGAGCGGCAATAAACGCCCCAGGCTGAGCACAGAAGCCAGCCATGACGGCAAGAATGGAGATACCCCAGCGGCAGTCACAATAGACCGACGCCATGATCGGAGGAAGAGTGGACAAGCGGAGGAGCGCAAGCGCGGTCAAAGGCTCTTCGGTGCCTTGATTGGTACACTATCACAGAGCTCATCGTCAACAGCACAGAAGCGTCGAGTGGACATCGAGAAGAAACAACAGGCCAAGCTCAAACTCCAGGCTGAGGAATACGATGAGAAAAAGAGGAAACGATTCGAAGAGCTCATGGTCATCAGGCGCCGAGAGCAGAAGAAGTTCGACAAGCAGTCGGTATATTCTAGCACATGATCTAGCTTCAGGCAAGTCTTCGTCTAATCCTGTGGCAGATGCAGATCCGGCATTCGAATCTCCTAGCCATGGCGCACTTCTTGCATACAGATGCAGAGCCAAGGCTGGTAATTCCTCCTCATGAGACCTGAGTCCTGATAGCGGCAGCTAAAAGTCCTTTAGTACTACAAGCCATGGGAGCTTTTGCCTGGAGCGGATGCCAAGATCAAGTCACAGATTGAGGAAGCTGAAGCGATCGTTGACAAAGAAGCCGCTGAGTTTGCAGAGCGACAACGACGGGAGCAAAATCCCGGAGACACCAATGGCGCAGTAGAAATAGACCAGGCAATGGAATCGAAGGCTTCGGAGACGGTGGGTTCTGAAGCTAACCCAGCAGAACGCTCTGATGTCCCTTTTGACAATACTAACCATGATCCTGCCTTCACCTCTGAAACTTCACTTGCACCGGATCCTGCTTCCGAGGTTGGGAAAGATATCGCGGATGACAATGGGGAGGTTGTCCTCGAAGCGGAGGAAGATACAGTTATCTACTAAGGTGCTTGATCTTACCTTCCTCTCCTGGAACACCCTGATACCTCTCTTTCCTTCGTTGCTTTCTCTCTAGTATTGATTTGAACATTAGCGGCATGTAAATTGATGGCATTCGTACGGAATTCGTCGCGACATAAGGTCTAAGAGTCTTACACAGGCCGTTATCCCATCAATGCTCGAACCTTCCTAGTTTCCTCCATTGACGGAGAGTGATACTACGCTACTTTGTACCACTTTGTCAATACATTCGCAGCTCTCTTCATCTCATGATAAAGTTATTCGCTTAGGAATTGAACCTCGGCGCGATGATGAGCTCACTCTACGTTCACAGTAGTGGGGTCGATCATCTTAGACCGTCCTTCGTTCAACAGCTCAAGACTGCTTCGTTGTGTTTTCAAGAGCCTACATAAGTCGGAGCCCTCGAGTATGGCGTTGGACGTCATTGACCCTGTTCACGACCCAAGGATCCGTCATTGTAGGGCACAAGTAAATGGCAAAACCTACCGTGAGCTGTTATCACTCCAGAAATCACCCTTCCTCGAGATTGAAATTGCAAACTAACCTGAATACATCAGACTATCTTCTGGGCCTGCCGAAGTGTGATTACAAAGCCACCATCTTCTTGGTATATTATGTTACCGAAAAGCAGAAGGATAGCTTCAGCTAACGGTGTCACAGATTCACGGATGGCCGGACTTGTCGATAGGATGGAGATATCAGATCCCGGTTCTACTCAACATGGGCTTGCGAGTGGTTTGTCCGGATATTATGGGATTTGGAGGAACGGTACGAAGGCAGTTTCACAATCCGACGCCGGTGCATCACTGATAATGCCCAGGATGCTCCAGAGGTACCCCCAGAACAGATCTCCTACTACGGATACAAGAGAGCTGCAGGGGATATCAGGGAATTGGCGAAACAGCTTGGCACATCGAGTATCATCCTTGGAGGCCATGACTGGTACGATGTATTTCCTGTCATCTATCGGGATCCAGCACGCTGATCTAGCTCAGGGGCGGAGCAATAGTTTACCGCGTGGCACTATGGTATCCACACTTCGTTACTCATCTTTTCTCTGTCTGTACTCCGTACTGGGCGCCCTCCAAGGACTATAAGCCGCTTGAACAGCTCGTCAAGACTCGACTGCCCAATTTCAAGTACCAGCTCCAGCTTTCTAGTGGTGAGATCGAAAAGGCGATATCATCGAAGGAGCAAATAAAGCAATTTTTGAACGGGCTCTACGGTGGAAGAGGACCGAACGGAGAAGTGGGATTTATTCCGGAACTGGGAGTGTTATTGCAGAACTTGTCAAAGCTGAAACCTACGCGACTTCTGAGCGAGAAGGTGGGTCATGCTCAGTCAGGAGGACTTATACAGTGCTAAGAGTGTTGACATAGGAGCTGGAATACTACGCAGATCAATACGCCCGGAATGGACTGCATGGAACTCGTAAATGAAGGCATTCCCACGAAGAGAGTCGTTCATTGACAGATCGTAGTCAATTGGTATCGCAATCGAGAGGTGAACTACAAAGATGAACTCAGGTAAGGCCGCCCGCCGTATAACACAATATGGCCTAGCTGACGAGGACGGAAGCCTCGAGAAGACAACAATTGATATTCCTGTACTTTTCATACAGGCCACCAAAGACAGTGCTCTTCCGCCAGCGATGTCTGTGAACATGGACAAAAGCCTGCCAAACTTGACCAGGAAAGAGGTTGAGACTAACCATTGGGCATTATGGGAGGCGCCAGAGAAGGTCAACGGGATAATCAAGGAATGGCTCGAGGGGGTTGTTTTTGCTGGAAGAAGTTCATTATAGAAGTCTGGAACGTCTTGCGGTAGGCACATGGGCCTGCAAGCGCACTTGAACGGCCTACGATGGCAGTTAATGGCCACAACATAGCTCTATTGTACGCTAACTAGTTGCAATGCGCGTGGTTTAGACGCAGGACTCAGCCTTCCGGAATCTGCATGTGATTGCTGTACGATAGAGCGACACCTTTACACTTAGACATAGTAACGGATTTACATATACGATCAACCTTATGAACATTGTGCCATCATGGAGAAAAGACACGTAGTAGTGATCGGGTGATGCCATCCATTCGGGACATCAAACACCACACACGCTGACCTCTCCAGGGCAGGAGTAATCGGCCTGCAAACCGCTCTCTTCCTTCTTGAGGCGGGCTACGAAGTTACAATCGTCGCGAAGCACCTACCTGGTGATCTTGACCTCGACTATGCCTCTCCTTGGTAAGTCCGCGGTCACGAACACCTCTAGTCCCACGATGATAATCGATACAGGGCTGGGGCGGATTGGCGGACGCACGCTGCACCACACGAGAAAGAGCTATGTCAATGGGACACAGAGACGTACGAATACTGGAGGCAACTTGTGGCAAAGGAGAAGAGGGGCGACAAACATGCGGACGAACTGGCAGGGCTTAAGGTAGGGCAGAGTCTTACTCCGGGGAGCATACGTTTGACGCTAATTGTGACGTTCAGTTGTTTACGTCCCATTATTATTGGTATTGTGACCTGTTACACGTCACCGTTTCCGATCCTGCAGTCTACTGACAAGTTACATGTAACAAGGGATGAACCGACAGACGAAATAGCACAAGGTGCAACCTCACTCTGGTGGCGCAATGTCGTCCTCGACTTCGCTGTCATCCCCCAACCTGAACTCCCCAAGGGTGTTTACTATGGCGTTGTCTTCACGTCGTTTTGCATTAATGTGCCCAAATACCTGAAATACTTGCTCAATACTTTCACTGCTGCCGGCGGAAAAGTCATCCGGCAGGACTTACCTGCTGATAATGGTTTCGGCGCTGCGTTGGCAGCTGCTGAAGGAGTTGCGGGGGAAAGGGTCCATGCGTTTGTCAATGCGACGGGCTTGGGCGCGAGGAGTTTACTGAGTGATGGGAAAATGTTTCCGACGAGGGGGCAGACGGTGTTGGTGAAGGGCGAAGCAAGTGGTGCTAGGACGAGGGTTGGGAAGGGGTATACTGCCTACTGTATTCCGAGACCGGGGAGTGGGACTACGATTGTTGGGGCGACGAAGCAGGCGGGGGATTGGTAAAATGCGCCTCTTTGCACTATGAATGAAGGAAAGCTGATTGTTCTGTGATGATAGGAATGGAAAGGTGGACAAGGAAACGTCGAGGGCCATCCTATCAAGGGGTAAAGTGCTTGGTCCGGAGTTGGTAGAGGCGGAAGGGGAGTTGGAGGTTGTGAGCGAGCAAGTTGGCTTTCGGCCTTCGAGAGAGGGTGGACCTCGAGTGGAGCTTGAGGAAGTAGATGGGAAAATCGTCGTGCATTCTTACGGTCACTCGGGCGCAGGGTAAGTGCTTCGAGCGTAGAGCATGGGGTTTGAGTGATTGCTTGATCTGACGAACTTTTAGATACCAGAGTTCAGTTGGAAGTGCAAGGAAGGTATTGCGCCTATTGGAGGAGCATCAGAGCCGTCTGCACCGTCCAGCGAAGCTTTGAGGTCATTTTGAGATTTGCTTCATCCTCTGGTTCGTGCAACTTTTACCCTAGGTCAACGATCACGTCGGTACGTCAGTTGCATTCTGTTGGAATGAGATTTTTGATTACAGTGATTCCACAATAAAGTATAAGTTATTGCTGGTCATTATATCAGTGAGCCAACAAATGTGTCTCAAGTACCAATCCGGCCTTCTGCAGACGGTCAATGAACGGTTGGCCCAGCATGGCTGGCGTTAAAATACCACCGCCCAGCTTCTTCTCAAGTATATCGTCTCGGAGTATGGTGATGGCTGCTTGTGCTAGAAACACACCTGTGAGGTAATACATGCCTCCATCGTATTTCATCCTCGCAAAGACACGCTTCGGGGTTGAAGTGTCTTGATCTGCTATCGCAATGGCTCGGTACTCGATGCGCTCTTTGCTGGTTGCCTCTCTTGTCGGTCCTTGACCTGGCGCGTAGACCAGCTTCCTCAGCAGCCATCGTAGTGGAGGTAGAGCGAGTGCTATCATGCCAACAGCTATCATGAAATGGACTGCTACGCCAATGAAGACGTTCCGCACTTTCATGTATTCGTCGAAATGAAATTTGGGACCGTAGAAGCTGCTGCTACCGCCCATCAGGCCCCAGCTTCGGTGAACAATGGCGCGGTTTGCACTTCCGCTGATCGAGGTCGTCAATGTGCCCAGATCTGGTACATTGCGTATGCCAAGGAATCTGGTGACTAGCGACGGCCGTTCAGTCAACTTTGGTCCTGGAGTGGGTGACAGGGCCCACGCTTTGGTTGAGTCCGTGACATCTTTGAGGCTATAAAAGTCCAGTATCCCAAGCACAGTAGCCATTGTCCCGCCGCTTGGTGCGCCGCTAATAATAAATTAGGGCGCGGAGTCACACTCTGTAGTTCAAAACGTACTTCATATCATGTATGGACATGGTAATCTCCTTGGTGCCCACGGACAGCTGATTCCTGATCAATGATGCTAAAGACCAGCTGACTAGGTCTGCTGGAGCGCTTTCGATGCCAATCTCAGGGATCATCTAGAAGCATGCAGCAGCTCCATATTCAATATCCTCTCCAGAGGCAAATAGTGATTCACAATTGCTCCATTCGCTTTTGCCGTTTCGTGATATTTACGTATCATTTCCAGCACCCAAGGTGACTCACCGGTGCTTAGACACGTGAGTAGGGGGCTTTCAAAGCACAATGACAATACAGACTTACACGTCTAGGTAGTGTGTGCCATTGTTCGCACATGCTTCAACGACAGGGGTACCATACATATGATACGGACCAACGGTGTTGATAATCAGGCGTGTTTTCCTCGCCAGGTTGGTAAGGTCCACTTTACTGAGCTCGGCTGTCTCAACGTCTGTCCGAGATGAGCCTCCCATCACAGGAGAAAGTGGCTCGTACTTACGAGGCTGCAGTCGATCAGGGTTGAGTGACTTGAGCTCCTGTACGAGTGCTGAAAGCTTATTGGTAGACCGCCCAGCGACTGCCCATCTCAAATCCGTGGGAAGATGAGTTGTGATGTGCTCGGCACATAATGTGCCAGTATAGCCTGTAGCTCCAAAGAGTACAAGTTCATATTCCTTGTTCTTTGACGACATGATATTATCCGCTGATAGACTTGTGATGGAGTGATGATTGTCCTTAATATATTGTCTAAATTGTGTCTTATTCGGTCAGTAGGAAATGAATACAAGAAGATAAGCTTCGTCTTGATGTTGGGATGCAAGAACTGCGAAGCAACGTTGCAGGTGATAGGCCAAGGCTTGTTGGACTGCGCTCTTCGCCAAGACTTCGCTAAGCGAGCCCACCAAGAAACCTCAACTTCGATGTCAAATTCTTGCGATCCATCGACACACGAGTAAATTCAGCCAAGATGACGAAGCGCACAAAGAGTAGGCTCCAAACGAAGCTCAACTATGACGATGATGTCGCTAATCAGAGGTGTAGAGGTCGGTGTGACCGGCAAGTACGGTACTAGGTATGCAACTACAACGAAATCTCGATGAGTTCCTCCCTCTCCCAGGACAACTCCGAGTGCATCGAGTCACTGCGACAGAGTTCAGCTTGTTTACTTAACTCGAATCTAGATACGGTGCTTCTCTCCGAAAGCAAGTCAAGAAGATGGAGATCACACAACACGCTCGGTACACTTGCACCTTTTGCGGCAAGGTTACTGTCAAGCGTCATTCCGTTGGTATTTGGAACTGCAAATCGTGCAAGAAAACCGTTGCCGGTGGTGCTTGGACTGTTTCGTGAGTCCTCAGGATCCCGACGATATATGGAAGGTCAAGCGAAGAAAAGGAGGAGCTGACAGAACGGGCATTCGCAGGACACCCGCGGCTGCTGCGACAAGATCTACCATTCGGCGGTTGAGAGAGATTGCGGAGGTCTAGGTGAAGATTTGCTTCAGTAGAATAGATATCGCGACGAGCTTGAGAATGACAGGG
>JAABUP010000516.1_pt1 | contig 84343 bp, 107 predicted proteins | sample 5559201 | NCBI WGS metagenome assembly JAABUP01 (sample SAMN10711887, study PRJNA513373) | rock metagenome | isolation source: Antarctica rocks | place: Antarctica
GAAGACATACCAAAAGCAATCAACAATTATGGTTCAGACCAAGCAGAATTAGCGCTGCTTACCCAGAACAACCACAGGAAGATTGTGCCGATCATGGCTGTCATGTCAGAAGTGTATGAAGCTCCATTCTTGTGGTGATCGGCTCCGGAACCAGAGATGGATAACACCATGCTGGCTGCCAGGCCATAATAAGCACCAAAAGCATGAATGGTGATGCTGCCTCCAACATCTAAGGCATTCAGCTTGTCCACAACCAGATGCTGATTGATAGCATACAGTGGAACCTGCAATTCAAAAGCATGAATTGTGATGCTGCCTCCAACATCTAGGGCATTTAGTTTGTCCACAACCAGATGCTGGTTGATAGCATGCAATGGAACCTGCACTTGCCAGAAACAGCCAGACTTAGTTTTGGTGATGCTGCTCAGAAGCAGAATGCTTTGGCACAAATGTTGAGAGTGGAACATCCATCAATATTGAATGCGTTCAGCATGTGGACTGCCAAGCGGTGATTGCATTCAGCATGTGTACTACCAAATGGTGATTGATTGCTTGTAAATGCATTGATCATCGATGCTCTTAGCATGTAACCAAGTTTGAGCTGTCTACCAAGGTCTGACAAACCACTTAAGAGCAGAGACAGCAAGAATGAACAATGGTCCTTCTGTTGCACTGCACAGGATCAACAAAGCATGAGTCTACAGTGACTTGAAAGCTTTCATGAAGGAAATGCTATAGGAACTGAAAAGCAAAAGACAGAGGCTGTACCAGCTTTCAAGCACTACTTGTGGTCTGTGGGCTGTTATTTGATTGCACTCACTCACTCACTCACTCACTCACTCACTCACTCACTCACTCACTCACTCACTCACTCACTCACTCACTCACTCACTCACTCACTCACTCACCCACCCACCCACCCACCCACCCACTCACCCACGCACCCACCCACCCACGCACCCACCCACCCACTCACTCAACACATGTCTGCCCAAGGGTCAGGCATGAGCAATCCTAAGTAATTTCATGTGTAGCAGCCCTTCTGTTTGTTCACATACCTCCAAAACAAGAAGATAGGTGAGCTGTGTGGGTGACACTTTGCCGAGGATGGCACCAAAAGTGATCATGGCAGCACCAGCGCAGAAAGCAGAGTCAATCATCAGCGGCAGGTCCAGCCAGATCTTCTTATGTCCCTTAATCCACATCTGCAGCACAGCGTCAACTTGTAGGCACAACGTCATCTGAAGAGTCTGGAAGGAGAAAACATAAGTGAGTCGCTTTCCAGAGCAGCAGGTCTACTCAAATGTTCTTGTGCCTTTTCACCCAGTTAGAGGACGTCCGGAACATAACAATGGTAATGAGGTGCATGATTGCCTATGCTGGTCAAAGTGCACGGTGCACAATGGAGACAGTACTCAGAGTCAACAGGAGTCGTAAGACCAGATCCTGAAATCAGAATGCCAACGTCCTAGACCCTAAACAGGTCTCACACAAGAGCCAAATGCTCTCGTGTGAGCCATTTCTGACATCTATGACTACAAAACAGCATTACAGTTTGCAAGAGGAAAAACTGACCGTGAGTTCAACACACATTGTCTGCGTCAATGACCGTGGCTAACACATGAAGCGGGATATGCTTTGCAAATTCTGTGTATCTGCTTTATGACGAATCAGGACCACAAGCAGCAAAGAAATTTCATTATGAACTTGCGCAGGACTGATGGCCTTTGTAAACTGACTCTGTTAGGCCCAAGGTCTCAATGTGGACCGTTTTCTGTGCCACAGAAAGAAAGAAAAAAGACCAAAAGAAGAATGTGGTCTTGCAATTGTGCACTTCACCTGTTGCACAGCTCCAATGACTAAGAGGGCTTCTAATATGACAATGCAAGAACAGAAGAAGTTGAGCCCAAGTGCACTGTAGCTGTAGTGCTTCAGGAAGGTCATAAGGAACCCAAAGCCCACAAAAATCATGATGGCCACCTGCAGGGACATTGTTTTTGGAGTTGAAAATGCATGTAGACTGTGCTGCAGCACCATGCCTACATTCAGATGCCTGTTCTACAAGGCATGGTTCACGTAGCATGCCTCTGTATCAACTGCTGCAGTACTGATAGCAAACCTGTAACATGTGCAGTGCAGGCAGGAAATTCTGGATTCTGCAAACTTTCGACTATTGAAGCAAATTGCTCTAAGAAGTGGCAAGCCTCAGCATGAACACATGAGGAGAGAATCTTACGTGCAAGTACCACGTGTAGAATCTCTGCACATCGTCGTCAGTTTGGTGCTTTTCTGTGTATTTTGTAAACACTGCCAGTAAGATGAGAAGCACAGCCAGGATGGCCGAAGTAGATGTCGCAAAAAGGTTACGCGACTTGGGCCTGTTACCACCCAACAAGGATGATGCTAGCCCATTCTCGGTCGCCATGACAAAGACACCGATCGGCTGCTCCCGTGGCGTATCCTGCTGTAGCTCGGTGTGCAAGGATCTCCGAAAGACGTTTTAAACGGCGCACACGTTGGGGATTTAAAGACAGACAGCGACACAACAGACGCAGATGCAGCGAAGGTGGTGTCAGGTGCTATCGAGGAGCACTGTAGCCCTGACGAGCGCGATGTGGGACACTAGATTTGCGTAGGGACCACTTTTCTCCATTTGACCGGCAACTAACATGAGGCAGCTGAGTGAGCAGCTGATTACAGCTTGAGTCATAAGTTGTGATCCGTGGCTTGAGGTATTCAGACTTGCGACAGTGCTGTGAGCGAAGCGCTGAACAGGTGCCCCGGTGCCCCAGGCTCAGCTAGCCAACCAGCACTCCTTGCTGTGTGCGGGCTTACCGCCGCGGAAATTATCTGTAGCGCTGGTGGCTGTTTGGTGAACACGACTGCACTCAGCTGTTCAGTGTGCAACTGTTGGTTATTGAGAAGGGTATCGGCACACCGTCTAGAATTTCACTTTGATGCTGGCCATGTCCTGTCTCGCAGTTCACGATCTGTCGCTATGCGGCAAACATCAACTTTGCAGGTAGAACAGCGGTTTTCGGCAGCTTCTGTTTCCGCAGAGTGCACACACCCACTTATATTGTTATTTGCTTACTTCGAGTGTTCTGAGTGTTGCTCTGCTGATGGATCTGTAGGCAACCTCACAGCTGGCTGCGGCCTTGTGGAAGACAGACTGCCGCGGGCAGTTTCAGAACCGGTCAAAAGCGGTCCAGTCAGCCACAGACAGGTGGGGCTTGTTGCGCAACTTGGCAAGGTTGAACTCAATGCATAGTTGGCCTCAAATGCAACAATGCCATTGTATAGCATGATGCTGCTGCAGCCCCTGGGGTGCATTGCACTGCCACAGCAGCACATTCACCTAAGCAGCAAGGCAAAAGACTGAAGCCAGGTTTGCCAGACATCAGTGAGCTCAGCCCCCAGCTGCAACAAGAGTGGCACCCTGACAACAACGCTCTACTGGGCGGCATCAAGGTGAAGCCAGGCAGCAACCTGAAGGTCATGTGGTCGTGCCCCAACTGTCCAGCAGGATGCCCTCATATCTGGCAGGCAAATGTGGCCAGCCGCGCCAGAGGCAACACCTGCCCATATTGTGCAGGGAGGACTGTGTGTCAGCACAGCTCTCTTGCTACCAAGGCACCAAGCCAACTGAAGTTCTGGAACCAGGACAAGAATGCCAAGACACCTGGGCAGACGCTTGCTGGCAGTGTCCTCAGGGCTGAGTGGAAGTGCCCTATCTGCAGCCATGAGTGGCAAGCTAAAATTGCCACACGTGCGCGAGATGACCATGGTTGTCCTCGATGCAGCAGAATATCTTGTGTTGGAAATGCAAACAAACAGCCAACTTTTGAAGCAGTGCAACACCCCTTGCTGCTTGATTGGGACTATGAGCGCAATGCTGCAGATGGCATTCATCCCCATGACACCACCCTTGGCAGCAGAAAGCTGGTGCACTGGGTCTGCCACAACTGTCCTCAGGGACAGTTGCATCTATACCAAAAAACGCCCAACAAACGCACCCAAAAACATAGTTCAGGGTGCCCATATTGTGCTGGCACAAGAGCGTGTGATTGCAATTCTTTGCAAACGCATTACCCCAAGGTTTCATCAGAATGGGACTTTGCCAGAAATGACCTAACACCAGCTCAAGTTACGTCAAGGTCTGACAAGCTTGTTTGGTGGGAAAATGCTGTGCGAGGCAGCTGGGTGCAAAAGATAAATGCGCGCACAGACCCACGACGCAATCCCAAGTGAAGGTGCGATCCCAGGTCAAAGTTGCCTGTTTGCAACTTTGTCTACCAAGCTGCTGTTGCACAGCATTTTGAGAACCCAACTTGTGGTGGAATGCCATGACATTGCAAGGCAGGTTTTAGGTGACTGCTTGATGCTGTTGGGCTTGCATGCACTCATACTTGGCAGGTGAAGTTGCTAGAGCAAGATTGCAGCCTTTGTTGATGCCATGTTGCTTGCAATGACGTTCATTGGGCCACATCATGCAGCTGTCTTTTGCTGGTATGGAATGTCGGATTTTGGCTTGAGGCTTTTCCCCTCTGAACATGCATCACATCTGTACAACTGTGAATCATTGCTGCTAAGATCAATCCTGCTACACTGCTCTGTGCACATTGCATGCCTATACTACATTGACCGAACTGCTCATGCGGCCTTCTTAGCATTCAAACTTTCATTGCTTTTGCTGACGGTGCCTTCACCCTGCAACAGGTGGCATTGCAAGACATCCCTCATGTGAGTGGCAGGGGCACTAAAAGGAAAATCAGGGGCCTTGAATGAGTTTGCGCTATGAATGAATCAATGTGCGCTTCTCATGACAGACCTTATCCAGCAGTATACAGGCACCGCCCTGTTCTTAGTGCCTTCAGGTGAGATTGGTACCTGCTGATATTGTTACATCAGTCAGTGCCGTTGGCACAGGGACGGCAAACATTGCAGATTTAGCAACACAGCACAGCCTCAGTCATCAAAGATGCCTCTTGCTTGAAAAATGCATCAGTGGCTACTGCTTTGAAAGTGCATCACTGGCTACTGCATGACTGTACTGCTTTTGCAGTGTCTCTGCTGCGTGTTGAGTGCTGCTGTGGTACTGGCTTCTGCAACACTTGCTCATTGCACCCTTCCAAGCATTTTTGCCTGTTCTGCAGACCCCTTGAAAAAGCCTGAACCCTGGAAGCTTTTGGGGAATGGTGTGTCAGATTCTAGCTTGTGGCTCACTGAGCAGATGGGGAATGAAGAAGAGCTGGAGTGATGGCCTGTGGTGACAAGTTCTATAATTACCTTGAGGTTACAAGTGGTTGCTGCAGCTGCTTTTGTGATCAACAAATGAAGCCGATGCTGTGGGATTTGATGCTGATCACTGCTGTTGCGGTGTCTGTGGCCAGTGCGATGTCTGTGGCCATTACTGTGTATATGATCAATGCTGTATTAGAATAATTCATGTACAAATTACATGTGGGTGTTGCAGACTGTCATGCTCTTGGCTCGTTTGGATCCCCGAGCAAGTAAGTCATTGTCAGAGATCTGAGACTGCATAGAGGCTTCTGTCATGCTTATTCAGCGTTGCATCCTGTACAGAGGGGCGCATCTGTGACCGTGGCGCATATGTGTTAATACAGGTTTGTATAATGAAGTTTTGATGACATTTCTCATGGCTGCTGTTCTGCCTGACAAGGTAGCTTGGCGTCATTGATGACGTATTACAATCGCTTGCGTGTGAGATAGCATGTGCTGCCATGCACTGTCTGATAGGTGTATGTGTGTGACATGTCTCATTCACTGGATAGTGCAGACGATTCGTCTCCTTATTCGCCTGTGAAGCGAAGCAGTGAATGTCAATCTTTGTGCTAGAGCTTGGGAACGTCTGCGTGTGCAGTGCAGATCCCTGGTGCCGTTGCTCCTATATTCACCGATCTTGAGTTTGGAAATGTCCTGCCTCGTAGCTCGTCGCCAGTCGCTATGTGTAAAAGAACAACCTTACAGGTGAAAGAGCGGTCTTCGTCAGCTTCAGATTACAAGCGGTATGCCTTTATGAGTGTGCCTTTGTTGGGGCTGCAGGCAACGGCACGTCGGGCTACGGGTTTGTCGAAGAAGCACTGCTACAGGACATTCCAGCACCAAGAGTTTGAAGTTCAGTCAGCTGCAGAAAGGTAAGGCTTGTTGTGCAACTTGACTGGTAACTCTAAGCAGTATTGGTTTCAGGTTGTACAGTAATGCTGCAGTCCCTGGAGTGCACTGTGATGCCACAGCAGCACAACCACAGAAGCCGCAAGGCAAACGCTTGAATCCGGACTTGCCAGACGTCAGTGAGCTCAGCCCCCAGCTGCAACAAGAGTGGCACCCTGACAACAACGCTCTGCTTGGCGGCATTAAGGTGAAGCCACACAGCAGCAGAAGAGTTACGTGGTCATGCCCCAACTGTCCAGCAGGATGGTTTCATATCTGGCAGGCAAATGTAGACAGCCGCACCAGAGGCAACAGCTGCCCATATTGTGCAGGGAGGACTGTATGTCAGCACAGCTCTCTTGCTACCAAAGCACCGAGCCAACTGAAGTACTGGAATCATGACAAGAACGCCAAGACACCTGAGCAGACGCTTGCTGGTAGTGGCCTCAGGGCTGAGTGGAAATGCCCACCATGCAACCATATGTGGCAAGGTCAGGTTGCACAACGTGTGCAGAAAGACAGCGGATGTCCTCGGTGCAGCAGCAAATTTGGAAGGAGATCAATGCAGCCAACGTTTGAGGCAGCGCAACATCAGCTGCTGCTTGATTGGGACCATGAGCGCAATGCTGCAGATGGCATTCATCCTCGTAACATCACCCTTGGCAGCAAAAAAAAGGTGCATTGGGTCTGTCACAAGTGCCCTGAAAGACAGCTGCACCTTTACCAAATGACCCCCAATCATCGTACCAACAGGCAAAGAGCAGGTTGCCCGTATTGTGCTGGCAAGCAAGTGTGCAGATGCAATTCTTTGCAAACTCATTACCCCATGGTTTCATCAGAATGGGACTTTGCCAAAAATGACCTAACGCCAGCTCAAGTCACGTCTCGGTCTAATCAGCTGGCCTGGTGGGAGAACGCTGTGCGAGGCAGCTGGGTCCAAAAGATTTCTGGCCGCACAGACTCACGACTCAATCCTAAATGAAGATGGGAAATCAGGTCATAATCGCCTACGTCAAACTTCATCTGCCAAGTTGTCGTTGCACAGTGATTTGACAACCAACTTGTTGTATAGTGGCATGACGTTGCAAAGCAGGGTGTCAGTGTTTGCTTGATGCAGCTGTGCTCGCATGCACTTGTCTGGCACGTGATGTCGCCAGAGCTTAATTGCAGCTTGTGTTCACGTCGTGGTGTCTACTGTGGTTTGTTTTGCAGCCCATACAGTGCAGCTGTCTTCTGTTGGCAAGGGGTGCTGGAGTTGAGGTTCAGATTTTGTGCCTTACATGTGCATCAAATCTGTCCTGGCGTGACATTGTGACAACATCGATATGCAACCCGTGGACTTTGACAACAATTGGTATGCAGGCCACTGACACAAGAGAAAGGAGATGACTGTCATTCTGCGCAACCATTTCCTGTCTCAGATGCAGTGATAGACAGGCGGGACCCATTGGTTGTCGTGAAGGCACTGTTCTTAGACCATTTCCTGACAACCTCGCGTCATGCTGTGAGTGACCCTAGGACAGTCCCTTTCAAAGATGGCTGAAGTCCAGCCCTTCTTACCAAGACCCTGTCAAGTGCTTTGCATGCATTATTTTGGTCGTCTTGCACTCAATTTCCATTGCAATTCATTCTGCCTTGTTCAAACATCAGCTGCTGATACCTGGAGGTGGCGCCAAAGGCCAAGTTAGTTGCAGAGTAACACTGTCATGACTGTCAGTAATGTTTGTGGCAGGAGCTATGCATTGGTGAAAACGTTAATTTGGACTCTGGCATTATTGTTGCTGCGGATGTTGTCATTCTTCTTGCTGTTTGCTGAATCTCATGCTGATTCTCAGTCTTGGAAGACCTCAACCCTTCCAGAGAGTAGGGTCTTCATTTTCAAGCATTTTGGAGGACATTTTGTTGTTAGGCTCCCTTTCCCATGCTCAGGGCACTATATAGTGGCAGCTTGATCAGCCCTCACAACATGTTCAGTCCTTACATGGTGTTTTACAGGTGTCAGGCGGTGTGTTTACCACTCTATGGCGTGAAAGGATGTCACGAGAGGGCTCCAACACCTAGCCTGGGTGAATGATGATGCATATGTTCCTTGCTACCTTGCATCTCTTAGGTATTTGGCATCATGAAAAGGCTGAATGGAAGCAGTTTCAACAAACATCAAGTCACATGACTCTGTACGGCTCCCGTCACTTCTCTTTCATCATGACCTTATGAGTCATGTACAATGGTACCCAGTCTTTGTCCTCACGTGATCATTATCATGACTGATAGCAGTATAACCCTACAACAACATGTGTTGGGGACAAGCTAAAGCAAGCATACCATGAGCTCACCACTAGGGCTGGACGAACTGCCCCATGACTGAAAGCAATACCCCCACCAGTCTGCCCTGCCAAAGTGAGATTATAGCATCACTGCATGCAGCATGTCACAGCACTGCAAGCTCACGAACTGTATGGTGAGCCAAGAGGCACACCGTACAGCCTCTTGGCACAAACTGGCACAAAGTGTCAATGGCAGGGCTGTCAGCATCAGCCCTCCCAGGCTGCCCTGCTCTGCTGTCATCACATGCCAAAATGACACCGTAGTATCACTGCATGTATATGCAGCATGTCACAGCATTGCAAGCACTTCAAGAAGTGTGTGATATACCTCTTGACATAACTTGGTATACACGTATCATGCACTGCCAAGGCAGGGCAAACAGCAACAGCCCTGCCAGGCTGCCCTACGCTGCTGTCCAAGTTGACAGCACGGCATCACTGCATCTGCATGCAGCAAGTCACAACACTGCACGCCGCTGAGGTGTATGGCGTCCCTATTGATGAACACACGCTGAAACCAGCAAAATGTACTGATTCTGCTGATGCTGCTCTAATGCTGGCATTGCTTTGCGTGCAGGTGGCATGTATGTACTGGATTGACTGTCATACTCGCATTGCACATGGCCTTGTGAGCACTACAATATTTTGTTGTTACTGATGGTGTGCTCGTACTATTTGACAGGTGGCACTTTAGGACGGTATGGGCAAGGTCAGTGATCTGCAAGGGCCTTGCACCAGTGTGCTTTCAGTCAACATGGCCACCTCAGCAAAGCCCCCACCAAGCGCTTCACAGGTGTTGTTTCGTTCCTTCTGCTCTCAGCTGTCATTGCAGGCCGACCTGCTGCTGTTGCTGCGTTGTACCTGCCACTGTGGTTGCCTTAGTCAGCGTAAATGACAGGATGGCAAGAAGGCCGACCTGCTGCTGTTGTTGCATTGTACCTGCCACTTTGATTGCCTTAGTAGGCATCATTGACAGGATGGCAATAAGAAGCACTGTTTGCGGGAGGGGAAAATCTCACAACTATCAATGATGTTTCTTGCTTGATCAATGCATCCGCTGCAATGCTGGCTGCTTGACCGTAACCCTGTTGGCAGTGTGTTTGTTGAGTATCAAGTGCTGCTATGTTTGTGGCAGGTGCTGTATACATGCTGCTTTTTGCTACTGCTGTGCCCATCGTTTCACTGTTGCTGTTGCTGTTGGTGCAGAAGTCCTGGCAGAGACAATTTAAAACCCTTGCTGTTAGCCACTAACTTTGTTGCTTGTTCTGCAGAAAACCCTGGCAGAGTCATTCGAATTCCCATTGGAATTCCCTGGGAACCCTGGGATTGGCTTGCAGCTGACTTGGACCAGGGATCAAGATGAGCTTGACTAAAGGGCCTTTGAAGACAAGCACTGAAGCTGCTATGACCTTACTGCTGCTGCTACAGATCCAGCAGATGCTGTCATTGTCCAAGTGCACACCGCTATGTCATACTCACTGTTATTGTCACTGTTGTTACGAACTGAAGAACAATCACCGCTGCTGCTGAGCCTGCTCCTGCTGATGTTGCATTCATCACAATGCATGGGTCACAGTTGTCCGTGATGCTTCTTGCATGGAACCTGCGTCAATGGCAATACTGAATGCTGCAACTGACCGTCAACATGCCCTGCATGATTGCATTGATCCAATTGTTGCAGGAGTACTGGACGAAGAAGACGTTTCATCTCCCTGGCAGGTGGCCAAGCCTGCAGCTTAGAGTACTGGCATTCCGCTGTTCACAGTGCAGCGCTTGATTCCTGACATGGGTATCGGCATACCGGTTGAAAGTTCTGTTTGATCCTGGCAATGTCCTGTCTCGCGGCTCACGACCTGTCGCTATGTGGCAAACATCAAGCTTGCAGGTAGAACAGCAGTGTTCGGCAGCTTCTGTTCCCACAGAGGGTTGCTGAGCGTTCTGAGTCCTGCACTGGTGATGCGTCTGCAGGCAACGCCTTATTTGGCTGCGGCCTTGTCGAAAACAGACTGCCGCAGGTGCATTCAGCTTCAGTCGAAAGCGGTTCAGTCAGCTACAAACAGGTGGGGCTTGTTGCGCAACTTGTCAAGAAAGCACAACAGTGTTGGCTTCGACTGCAACAATGCTGCTGCACTTCTTGAAGGGTGTTGCAATGCCAAAACAGCACGACCACACAAGCAGCAAGAAAAAAGCGTGCAGCCGGGCTTGCCAGATATCAGTGAGCTCAGCCCCCAGCTGCAGCAAGAGTGGCACCCTGACAACAACGCTCTGCTTGGTGGCATTAAGGTCAATCCAGGCAGCGGCCTGAAAGTCATGTGGTCATGCCCCAACTGTCCAGCAGGATGCCCTCATATCTGGAAGGCAACTGTGAGTAGCCGTACAAGAGGCACCAAGTGCCCATATTGTCAAGGGAGATCAGTGTGTCAGCATAGCTCTCTTGCTACCAAGGCACCGAGACAAACAAGATACTGGAACCATGACAAGAATGCCAAGACACCTGAGCAGATGCTTGCTGGCAGTAACCTTAGGGCCGAATGGAAGTGCCCAGTCTGCAGCCATGAGTGGCAAGCCCAAGTTGCACAACGTGTTCAGAATGACAGCGGTTGTCCTCTTTGCAGTAACAAAGAAGGAAGGAACACAAAGCGACCAACATTTGAAGCAGTGCAGCACCCACTGCTGCTTGAATGGGACTACGAGCGCAATGCTGCAGATGGCATTCATCCCAACAACACAACTCTTGGCAGCAACAAGCTTGTTCATTGGGATTGCCAGAAGTGTCCACAGGGACAAGTGCACAAGTACCAAATGCGCTCTTCAAACCGGGCAGGAAAGCAGGCTTCTGGGTGCCCATATTGCGCAGGCAAGCAAGTGTGCAAATGCAACTCCTTGGAAACCCATTACCCCATTGTTTCATTTGAGTGGGACTTTGCCAAAAATGACCTAACGCCAGCTCAAGTCACGGCCTGGTCTAACCAGCTGGTTTGGTGGAAAAACTCTGTGCGAGGCAGCTGGGCTCAAGAAATTCATGAGCGCACAGCCAAGGGTCTCAACCCCAACTGATGGTGAGGCTTCCTTCTGGCTGTGTCTACATTGGTTGCGCAGGCGTCACACTGGATCCTGTCGTTGTTTCCTGTGTCAGGAAAGAGGTCTGTCACTTTTCATCCAGATGTTCTGTTTTTTGTGTCCAAAGTGAGTGCACTTTGTGAGACACATGTACTTTCTGTCCAGGTGTGACATCATCAACAGTGCTCCCCAGCTTCAAGATGGCAAGCAAAGGGCATGGAGAATTTCCCAGATGCATTGGGTGAAAGGAATACACCACTGCGCTTGCTGTTGGCAATGGGTTTTTCTGCCTTTTTTCACCATTCATTCACCTTTACAGCAAGGTACCTGAGCACCACTCTTTCTCTGCAGTACCAGAATCAGAAAAGAAACGCCAAAACACCTGAGCAGATGCGTACTATGCACATGTCAGCTGCACATTCAAGCCTCATTCCTCTTGTGTCTTGATGCACCCTCACATATATGCATGTGCATGCATGCAATGTTGCAATTGACATGTCTGTCCTTGGTGTCCAGTGCATATATGCACATCTTGTAAGACACATGTCCACCAGGTTCTCAGTCCAAGTGTGAAGTGATGCTATGCAGGCTGGATTGCACAAGGATGCCTTTCCGACATACACTGGTTGACAGGCACGCATTTTTCGACACCCAAGGAGTAGCTGCTGAAAGCCACATTTTTTCGATCGCTTTTGTCGAAAGCTCATAGCTGTTTGTGATTGGTAGTCTGGTGCTCAGTTGTCACCTCTCTTCTGTGTGGTTGTTCCAACGAGAGTTTCACAACTGGCTGACTCAGCAAAACAATTTAACTAGTGAGTCTTGTTAATTTGCACCTTGCTTTCTTGCATGCTTTCGATTGTGCTACACTGCCTTGTCTCACAGTTTGGGCTTGCCAAAGCAGGCAAAGCACAGTCGGTCCTCGCTTTCTATGCAGGGGGCAGTGCACAGGGTCATAGGGACGGGCAGGAAGGCTTCTGTGCTGGGCATCACGGGCATAAAAGTTCATGCTGCAAGTGACACACATGATATTTGCGTGGCGCGTCCGGCCAGCGTCTATGTGATCGAGAGTGCTGCTTGAGGACCACATGGCAGGGCCGGCGGCAGTCCACCCCGGCAATGCTTTGCAGCTTGTACAGCTCACTCAGCTGATAGACAACATAGCTGAATCCGCTTACAAAGGTCTACAGGGGCTGAGTCAGACTTTGCCGGCGTTGTCAGATGAGGAAAGGTACTGCTGTATAGTGATCTGTGGATCCTAGTTCACGCAGCGAAATTCCGGGTTGCATCAGAGCCACGCACTTATGTGCACACAGGAAACATGCCTTGTTGCTCCATCTTCACAGCACGCGTCAGAGGCTACTGCGCCTTCACGTGCTGGTAGAGTGGTCCAACAAGGTAAGCAACGTCATGGCATATGCCTTCAAGGCAAAGTCACAGTACAAACCTATCGCATAACATGCTTGTATTTCAGCGGAAATCCTTTGCCGCATCACTGACCTCTGCTCATCGAGGTTACAGCCTAGCCAGTTGACACACATTCTGGACTGTCAGGCTGCAGCAACCAAGGAAGTTGGCAAAATCCTTGCAAGGACGCAAAGCCATGCTGATGCACTCAGAGAGTCTGCTGATCAACTCTACTACCTCAACCAGGAGCTCCAGTCTTGCTGTGTGCCTGCACTTGACGTTCACACTGCACGCCAGGTGCTGGAGACAGGTACAGGCTGCTCTGGTCACCACCTGCGCGACATATCCCCCTCAGCAATTAGCATATCCTGCAGCATCTGATGCTCAGAAAGCTGCATGCACAACTCTCGTCCCCAATGCAGAGGCACACACAGCACGCACTGTTGCTTAACCAGCTGCCTGTCTGCCACTGATTGCTCAAGATACTAACGCCGCTTCACCACAGCATTTCACATCAAGCATTGTCACCGCAGTGCATCATAATGAAATCACCACCACCACATCATCACATTACAATGTCAATTTGCTTCACAAAGTGTGAAGCCGTACTTGCACTTCACAAGGTGTGAAGCCATACTTGTCTTTCACAGGAAGCTTTCAGGCGCTGCCCTCTGCAATCAGTGATGTCTGTGGGCCTCCCAAGCGCACAGCACAGCAGCGCCAGACTGCCTTGCGCCACATGGACTTCCTCCTCCGCATGCAGCTGCTCCAGGTCAGCTCCTGCTATGTTTAGGGTTTAGGTTCTAGGATTTAGGATTTAACATTTGGAGTTGGATAGTCATGGACTTCCTCCTCCGCAAGCAGCTGCTCCAGGTCAGCTCCTGCTATATTTAGGTTGTATGATTTAGGATTTAGAGTAATGATAGTTATGGACTTTTCTCCGCTGCATGCAGCTGCTTCAGGTTAGCCGCTGCTATACTTAGGTTTTTGGATTTAGGGTTTAGGGTGAATACAGTCATGGACTTCCTCCTCCGCAAGCAGCTGCTCCAGGTCAGCACCTGCTATATTTAGGGTTTAGGATTTAGGATGTAGGGTAAATACAGTCATGGACTTCCTCCTCCGCACGCAGCTTTCCAGGTCAGCTCCTGCTATATGTAGGATTTAGGGTTTGGGATAAATATAGTCACGGACTTCCTCCTATGCTCATAGTCAGCTGCTGTTGTGTTCAGGGATTAGGGTAAACATAGTCATGCGCAATGTCAGCTCCTGCTATATTACAATTTTAGGTCAAACATAGTCAAGGACTTCCCCCTGCGCTCAGCTGCTGAAGGTCAGCTTCTGCTTTGTCAAGGGTTGGCTGTTTAGGGCTTAGGGTAAAACTTTTACCAATAGTCATGCTGAAGAGCAGCTCCTGCCCTCAGAGCATCATGCCGGTTCTTTAACACAAAGTGCATCTCAAGGCGTGAGCAGCATCTTGTCTGCAACAATCAGATCCTGTTGGACGACGTGCAGCATAGAGTATGGGAGATGTCTTGTCTGCAGCAGCTAGATCAATGGCAACAGAGTGCAGTGCTCACGAACAACAGCGCAGATGCCTTTGAGCTGCAGGCATGTGTACCGCAGCAGGAATGCCATTCTCCAAGGCCACGTCTTGTGTGTCTCTGGCAACAAGGCTGCTCATCCCTGTTCTTCCACACTTTTTCAGTGATTCAGTTGTATTCAGTCCAATACAGACTCATTCAATCTGTATGAGTCTGTATTGGATCATGTACAGTATGCCTGCTCACAGGACTAGGGTTTAGGCACACCTAGTAGGTACCTGGCAAAAACAATTACCTGTAAATTATTGTTATTATTGTTAGTAATATTATTATTATGCCTGCTCAGGAAGTACTCCCTTCTGGCATGCATGTCCACAGCATAGGAAGCGGGCACGCAAAGCTGACCTTCAAGGGATACTACACAGCTGTGCTGACCCTTGCTGAAGCCCCAGAGGCACAGGCTGACCCCCCCTGTCAGCCAGGGGCTCCCCAGCAAGGAGTGCCCAGCCAAGGGCAGCCCCCGCAGCAGCCAGGGCATCCCCAGCTGCAACAGCCAGGGCATCCCCAGCAGCAGCAGCCAGGGTCTGATCAGCCCATGGATGTCGATCAACAGGCTGATGAGGTAACAAGCAGTGGCATGAGGGCATTGAGTCAGGATGCGAAAGTGGGACCTCATAAGGAGAAGTATCGATGGAGGCTCCTGTCCTTTGACATCTTACCAGGTATCACTTCAGGCCTTGCTGACATGCTTGTCGAGTCATATCAGCTGCATGCTGACTTCCCGAAGCCACCAGCTTCTGTTTTACAGATTCAAATGGCCACAGCACAATGAATGCCAATAACAGTGAATAACAATGACAATAATAATTCACCAACCCTTAGGGGAGCCCATCACACCTCTCTCAACCTTTAATATCAAAGACAAAAAGTGCGCTCTTTCCTTTACTTGCTATTGATCACCTACAATGGCGGTGGCCTTTGCATCAGTCATCCCAAAACAGCAGCAATAAATGCTACCACAAGCTTGTTCAAGATGCTTGTAGTCGCTTCATTCAGATCCTACTTGCGTGACAATCTTTAAATGGACTGCCTAACGCTTCAACTGCTGTCTGGAGTATGTGTCTACGGCTGTTTTCATTGACAAACAAATGCTGTTGTGCCTTGCGTCAGCAAGGTGGCAAAATTTCGGGTATAGCTGTGTAACGTATTTCTGTGTAGAACATATTGTGGTATCATGCTGCTAATGCTGGTAATGAGATGTTCTGTCTGGTAATGCAGATTTTGAGAGGTCAGCCCTCACACCTGAGCAGCAGAAAGGTTTGCAAGCTGAGCTTGAGTCTCAGATGTGGCAAGCAGCTGACATCCGAGCACAGCATAGCCTGGCAGCAGCACAGCGTGCCCAGCAGGCACAGCATGGGACAGACACAGCTCAATCAGGGCCAGCCCAAACAGCCCCAGAGCCTGTCACCAACTCCAGTCAGCAGCCAGTCAGCGCCAGGGCTGAATCTAGCAACCCTTCTTCTTCACAGGGAGGAGAATCTGGCCGAGCCCCTTTGGAAAATGACAATTCTGATGGGAGCCCAGGGGATCCCCTGGGCGCACCCCACCCCCTGCAACTACTGCACAATGTACTGGCGGGCATTGCTGGCAGGCTGGTGTTGCATGAAGTACACACAAGGCTGCGTAAGCTGTTGGATGAGAAAGGGCGCTGGGCAAAGCTGCTGAAATTGAATGCAGCTGCTGTGCTCTCCAACGGCATCAGGCAAGTCTCCTTGAAGCAATGACAACTCCTGCAAGGCATATGATGCTTTCAGGTTTTCAGGGTCGTTTTTGCGTTTTTGGGGACTTGTACATGGCTGTGCGTGGGCGCTAATTGCATGAGGCATCCTGTCAGCATTTGCTTGATAGTTTGTTGTACATGGGCAGCCTGTGCCTGGTGGTAGGCGCTGCATCAGCATACCAGCTCCTGTCCAATGGGCTACAGGAGAGCACAGCTCATTTCAATCCCAAAATGTCTATTTCAAGTCAGAAACGTCATCCCTACATTGGAAACCTGAACTCAGAACAGTAAAAACGTATTTTTACATTGTGGAGATGTTTTAGGACAGCAAAGGTGACTTTGAAGCATGGAGGAATCCCACAAGGCAGCTGTGCATCTTGTCTTTGCACAGACGGTTCTGTCCAGTCATGTATGCGCTGTATCAGCATGCCAGCTGTCATCTGCAAAGGCTGAAAAAACTATCTCATTGCAGGAGTGCCAAATAACACCATGTCTCTTTACTAGTACAGGTGCTCATTTTGGCTCAACATCCAGACTGCATCTCCACCTGCTGCTGTTGCTGAAGCACGAGAAGAAGACACAGGGAGACCACCCCGCCCTGGGGCCACCCCAAAGCCCCTCTCTCCCCCCCCAGCCCTGGAGTTTGGCTTGGACCCACAAGGAGCAGTCACAGTCATCTCTGTTCCTGAGCTTCTAGAAGGCTCAAGAGCTCATGTTGAGTCTGAGCCTGTAAAATTTGAGCTGGATCTGAAGGCGCTCAATGTGCAGCAGCTTCTTCTTCAGGCAGCAGGGCAGCATGCTACAGTGCAGCTTGGTACGTCAGACTTGACCCAATTTGCAGTAAGCAAGCCCCCATTTGCAATGCCAGCACAATGTCAGGACTGATATCCCTGTCATGTTGAACAAAATCATTATTAGTTTTCTATAAGTACACTATAAGTAGTCTTTTGTTTTGTCACAGCTGAAATAGCATTGCAATGTTATCTTGCTGTTGTCTACTTCATTGAAACAGGTGCATCATGACCTTTTGACACCGAAGAAAGACACTCATGACTGCACGCCCCACACAGCTCAGCAAGTACCTTGCAGCTTGTGCACTGCACATTGGGTTGCTAAGCCAGCCCTTCCACCATAGCATGGCTTGCATAAGCTGAGCAAGTGCCTATGGAACCTATGGCCCACCTCAACCTTCTTGTCACAGTTTTATTGTGACGGCACCATTTTTGTCTTCCAAAACAAACAGACAAATACAGATGACAATGACCAAAACCAGTTTTGCACAGCAACTGTTCCTGTTCCTGCTGCTGTTTCTGTCCAGGTGTTATTCCTGAATGCTGTCCTAAACCATAAAGTCTAAACCCTGAATATAGTGCTCTGCTGCGCTGCAGAGGCGCTGCACCACGCCCTACAGCAGCAAACCTCTCTCACCACCTCTGGCTGCACCACTCACCTGCTAACCCCCCCAAACCCAGCAGCCGACTTGGCTGCTTTGGTTCCATTGCCTTCAGGGCCGGCCCAGGCCGGCCCTGTGCCTGCAAGGGCCCTGCCCCCCAGCTTAGTCATGAGCAGCAGGGGGATGGCTTTGCTGGTGGTGTCAGTGCAGCTGAAGACTGGTTTCTTGCGCCTTGCTGCTGCTTCTGGAGCTGAACAAAACCAAGACCTGCTGCAGCGACTGAAGCAGGTATGTAATTCTTCACGTAGTGACATAATGGCGAACAAAGTTTGTGCCAGCATGTAGAAACTGGCTCAAGGCCATCCTTGCCTTCTGACATGTCCATCTGTCAAATGCCCAGACAAAGACAGATTCAGGTGGAGCTTTCTTACAGAATGCCAGACATAGCATTTACAGCCATTGTTCTTGTCTGTTGCAACTCTGTTCTCTGCTGAGCATTATGGTTTCCTAACCTGACAAACAAAGTCTGACTACTCAAAAAAAGCTTGACAAACAAGCTTCGCTGTTTTTGTTTGCATTTTCTGTGTCAAAAAGCTGTTTTTTGTGTTTCCCTCAGCATTACTGTCAGTGCATCTCTGGTCTGCAGCAAGAAAACAAGCTGGCCAGCCTCCAGAAGGACATGCGCTTTGCGCCCCTTGAAGACCCCTCTCTCACCCGGGGGGTGGCCCTCAGCAGAGCCCTGGCTCAGGAGCTGTCGTCCCTCTTCTTGATTGTTGCTCAGCAGGCCTGCTTTGCCCAGCTTGCTGCAGCAGCTGCACAGCATGGTCTGACACGATCAGGGCTGCCACGGAGCTTGCTGTTGGTGAGCACCTGAGCAGTGATACCGGCCATGCCCAAAGCAATTGTTTGCAATGCACAACATCAGGATTGTCATTCAGCTTGCTAATGATCAATACATTGGCAGTGCCCATACTCTTGGTACAACTATGAAGCATGTGTCCTGTACAATGTTGCTGTTTGTAATCATGGTCCCTCACAAGCAATGTAGGCCATGATCTGGGCAAATTTGTGAGATTTAGGGCAAATTCATGAGGTGCAACACTTTTTTCTGCTGCAGCTGCTGGTTGTGTACAACACCTCTCCTGCAAATCTTGACCTGGTCGACAGCTTGCCTCACATGCATTGTCTGTCCTGCATATACCTAGCTCATCACGATCTGGAAAGCATGATTTATTATTGTTATCATTATTATTGTTGTTGTTGTTGTTGTTTTTATTATTCTTTTATTATCACTATCATTGTTGTGATTATTATCATCACTGCTGTTGTTATCATTGTCTCAGGTCAGCAGAGTTGATCTGGGACTGCATAGTTGGCTATGCTATGGGATGCTCTATTCATGGAGTATCACATTCAGCAGACTTGCGCTGCAAGCATGTGTTTGAACGTTGATGCAAACTGGCTGTTGTGGGATGGCAACTGTCTTATCTTGCGGTCCTGGGTCTTCTTGGAACTCAAAACATCAAAACCCTTGTTTAGATTGAGACATTCTGCTGGCAAGACTAGATGAACCACTGACGACTCTTCTTTCACAATACATGACTAGGTTTAGACACACCTAGTAGCTACCATGCAAACAGTGGCTGGCACATGTATAGTAACAATGATAACAAGATTCATTTTGTTACTGGTGCTATGTTATGATGCAGGGCTACCTAGAAAGAGATCCTGATGCTCCCAGGCTCAATCCTGCCAGCTGCTTAGCCCTGGCCTTCCCCCCCACCCCCATGCTGCAAGCCCCAACCCATGCAGATGCATGCACACCTGGGGTCAACCTGGGCCTGCAAGTCAGTCCAGCACCCACCCAACCAATGGCAGCTTCTCAAAGGCAGATTTTCCCCTTGGGACCCACCCCAGGTGCCAGTCAAGCTGCCAGTCAGCTTGCCTTTCCAGGGCAGACAAAGCCTATCGACTCAGGTTCAGCTGCCAGTCATCAACAAGCAGCCCCCTCAGGCGCAGGGCAGACTGCCCAGCCAGCTGTTCCCCCTTTACAGACTCTCTTCTCCTCTAGGCTGAAAGGCAGCAAAGGCAAACCTGAAGGGCAGCTCAATAGGGGCCCTGCAGCCCTTCGCTTCTACCTGTTGGCTGAGCTGAAGCAGGCATCTGGCGGTGCTGAGTGGCACTGCTACCTGCTCACATGCGGCTGCACCTTTACGGGTGTTGTTCAGCAGGTGACTCATACTGCTGTTAAGACTGCTCTGTTGTCAAGCATCACAGTCAATGAAGGCTGATCTGTAACCATGCATCAGAAGATCTGTAGATGAGGCTGTTGCTCAGCACATATTTTGGACTGCTGTCCAAACTGATCTTTCATCAACCATGCATTGCAATCAGTGAAGGCTGACATGTCATCAAGCATGTGTCCACATCAGTGGATGCCTGATGCTCAGCAATCGACCTAGTCTGCTGTCCAGCCTAACTTTTCATCAAGCATACACCAGCATTCTTGAATGCCTGCTATTCAGACTCTTGTTATGAAGCATACATCACCACTCATGAAAGCCTTCTGCGTGTTCGCACACAGATTTCAGTTTTGGCCCTAGTGTATTTTGCTTCGGAATATATGCAAACAAGTAGATCCTGATCAGCTGACTAAGTTATGTGCTTTGCCTCTAGGTGATGTCATGCACTACAGTCCCCAGTAGTCTGATTCCCAGGGACAGCACTTCACAGAGAGCTGCCACTATCAATGGCAAGCGAAAGCAGCCTGCCAGTGACACAAACAACGCCTTTGCTATGAGTCACACAGTGAACAGCTCACCACAAGGCATGCGGCCACGGCAGACAGACCAGCCTCAGCTACAGCATGATGGGCATGACCAGCAACAGCAGCTGCACCAGCAGCCTTCAACCCAGGACCCGCAGCAGCTTCCTCTGCAACAGCAGTGCCAAGAACATGGTCACGGCAGTGGTGTACAGTCTCAGGAAGCAAGCGCGGTGTGGATTGCTGACCTTGGTAGGGTGGTAGCCTGGTGTTTCAGTGCGCTGGTTGAGAAGCATTTGCTGGCAGAACTACAGGTAGGCTGCTGCTGTACTATTCTATGCTGGCAATCCATTTGATCATTGCTTCTGTCATCATAATCAACATCACTGCTGTACTATTCCTCAGGTTTAAAATAACAATGCTATCACTGCACATTGCCACCATCATTGAGGTCATGCTAACAACTACAATTCCGCTTGCAAAATTGACATTATAATTGCTTGGTCCTGCAGGTGTTGGGCATCCCATACACTGACGAGCTAGCGCTGCAGTCATCAGTCACACCTGGACATGCTGCGCAACAACTGCCACCCAGAAACAAGCGGCAGAAGCGGTCCCAGCATGATCCCGTCCAGAATGCTCTTGCGCCAAGCAACGCTGCTGAGCAGCAGCAGTCAGGCGATGGGCAGCAGCAGTCAGGCGATGGGCAGCAGCAGTCAGGCGATGGGCAGCAGCAGTCAGGCGATGGGCAGCACCAGTTGGGTGATGGGCAGCACCAGTCAGGTGATGGGCACCACCAGTTGGGCAATGGGCAGCAGCAGTCAGGTGATGGGCAGCAGCAGTCAGGCAATGGGCAGCAGCAGTCAGGCGATGGGCACCACCAGTCAGATGATGGGCAGCAGCAGTCAGATGATGGGCAGCACCAGTCAGGTGATGGGCAGCGCCAGTCAGGCAATGGGCAACACCAATTGGGGGATGGGCAGCAGCAGTCTGATGCTGCTCAGAGGCTAAGGGTGATCAAAGTCATCAGGCTGCATGGCATCAATGCGCTGTATGCTTTGGATAGGAAAGACGAAGACAGCTCTGAGCCAGGTCAGTGGCAGATAGACAAACCATCCTGTGCTCTTCATATAGATTCCTAATTTGCGACATCTGTATATCCTCTGTCCTGCTCATGTCATCTGTGTGTTTGTTGTCAGCGTACACTTGGCAAATTGAGGCTGCCCAGCAAATGCTCTGCCTCCAGTGCCATCAATGCCTTTGTTGCCCCCAGTACATGGTGGCCTTGCTGATGCTTTGGCCACATCTGCAGGCCCAGTCTCCATTGTTTGGCCATACTTGCAGAAGCAGTCTTCAATTTTCTGCCACAACTGCAGGCCCGTACTCCATTGTTTGTTACATTTGCAGATACAGTCCCCAATCTTTTGCCTTGCTTGCGGGCCCAGTCCCCAACATTTGGCTGCATTTGCAGGCACAATCTCCATCGACTTGCCAGATCCAAGCAGCGCCTGTGGGTCCTGGACAGCGCATGTGCACAGCCAGCACTTTGCACGGCTGTCACAAAGTCATTTCACCCACCCACCATCACCGGACTCCTCCCCCCTGCCCTTGTCTCAAGATGGTGTGCCAAGCAGCAGAGGGCAGCTCGTGCAGAAGCACCCTTCAGGAATGCTTGTCATCAGCAACCTGCTGCAAGGCGGAACTGCAACAGCGTTACTAGAGCTCATCACGGCGTCTGGCCGTACACACACAGCCCTCACACGAATGGCCCAGCTCATGCGTGGCCAGCAGCAACATCTGCTGCACATGGGGGCACAGCAGAGGGCTGTTGGAGCGCAACACAGGGCTGTTGAAGCGCAGCACAGGGCTGTTGAAGCGCAGCACAGGGCTGTTGGGGCGCAGCAGCAAGGCCATGAGCAAGGCATGGCTGCACCAGCAATCAAGTCTGAGCCAGGCGCAGCAATGTTGCGGCCGCTGGGCAATACTCCCGCTGCCTACAATGCTGACAGAGTAAAGCTGGAACAGCAGCAGCCTGAGCAGAGCGTCGCTCCTGATCTGCCCATCAAAGCTGAAACTGGTAGACATGTTGTGCAAGACAGCGGTAGGGAGTTACCTGATTATGCAGGGCGGCGGCGGTCACAGGCTTTGGCTTGGCATGTCATCGCAAGCGGCGTTGTTCACGTTGCCAAAATTGGCTTGATGCATGCTGCGATGCAAGTCCGGCCGCCGCCACCCTGGTCGGCTTCAGACGCTTCCATCAGCAGTGGTGCAGTCAAGCAGGAGCTTGACCAAGCAACTGCAGATGTGGAAATGCAGGACGCTGATGTCAGTGCGCCACCTCAGCATGTTCAGAGTCTAGTGCTGACTAACCAGCAGGAAGGGGCTCAGCAGCTGCCTGTCACCCACAGGAGCCCAGTCAGCCCCCCTCCTTATCTCACTCTGCACATGCGCTGGCAGCTGACTCATCATCTGGCTCCTGTAGCCAGCAGCGAGGTCACCCATGAAAGTCAGAATCGTGCTTCACCTTCAGCGCGAGCACCAATAGGTGCAGCGCCTCTGCAACTGCCAAATCTGCCTGGGTCAGGAGCCACTTTGCATCCTGATGTAAGAGAAGGAGCAGCCAGGTTGCCTCCTGCTGCAAGAGAAGCAGCAGCCACTTTGCCTCCTGATGCAAAAGAAGGAGCAGCCACTGTGCCTCCTGACCCAAGAGAAGGGGCAGCCAATGTTCCTCCTGACGCAAGAGAAGCAGCAGATCCAACTGGAACAATGTGCCCTGCAGTACCCACACTGCGCTGTTGCATCACCTCTGAACCTGAGCTACCTCATGCAGTCTTGCAAAGCTTTCAGGACATGGCAGGTGCGTACCATACGGCAGATGGCAATGCATTGCTCTGACTCATGAGTCTGAGCTCAAGTCAAACGCGTTGTTGTTGTTATATTGGCATCGACAATGTTGTTATGAACAGGACTTTTTTTGTTATCGTGTTTGTTGTTGTTGTTATCAATATGACTATTCGTGACAGCCAAGCGGCATGCGCTTCTGAGGCCGTCAAAGCCTGTCAAGCGCAATCTGCTTTGACCAGAGCACCACTTTCATAAAGGCTAGCTGTTGCTGTTGCCTGTAGGGGGGTTGCTAGGGGATGTGCTGTTGCCTTGACTGTCACTTGCTGATAACCTTGCAACCATGCCTTCCTGAGATAAACAGCCACATCATCTTTTTGTCCACCAATGAATAGCCACATCACCTTTTGTCCACCTGTGGCCATCAAATGCCTTACCTCACAGTATGATGCGGAGTTTGTGTGTGCAATGTGTCACAGTTGTTTTGCAAGAACATTCAGCATTTCAACAGGCAAGTTCTTGTGATGCACTGCAGAGATGGAGGAGGAAGGGCTGCTGCTCGATGCCCTGGCCATCACCGCACAGCCCTTGGCAATTGTGGCTAAGGCCATCAGCCCTGAGCAATGCAGGGCTGTTGGGCTGCGACCCAGCCAGCTGTCTGTTGTGTGTAAGAGGCCACCTTATCAGCTTCAGCTCAGAGTGCAGCAGGTAATGGCACTGAATGGCCATTGTCCCACAGCATGTAAACTAGGCTATTGAGCTCAGGTTGTACATTCAGTACGTTTTCGGAGCATGTACATCGGGCTAGACCGAGGGATCTTTTGCACAAAGTCTTTGCATTTGGTACATATGCAGAGGTCTCGCTGATACATTGCAGCTTTTTGCTTGATTGCATGCTGAGCATTGTGAGAGGCAACTGGTGCATTGCGTTGCAGGCTGACATGCTGACAGAAGGTGCTTCAGGCTGTGTGTCTGAACCGCCACCGTGATTTCATGCTCCAGTGCTACGGCAATTCCTGTTCGCTAGAAATGCCACTGCATGTGGGAAACATCGTTTGCATATATCACACGGTGCAGACAGCATGGTGTCATCACCATTTGCAAGCTTCAAAGCCTCGAGTCACCTATCAACATGCGCAAGTTTGCCTACTGGTCTCTTGTATGATTGCAGGTGCAACGACCCACACTGGTGCTTAGCTTAAGCTTCCTGAAAGGGGGTGTCACCTTTGTCAGCTTGTCAGCTGCTGCTGCTCCTTTGTCACAGCCAATGCAAAACACAGCCGCAGCTGTGGCTTTGCTGTCTGAACAGGCTGGTCTGCCTGACAAGCTTCGGCAAGCACTGTCAGTGAAAGATGTGTTTCTGCCGCAAGACGTCTCTAAAGACCTTGCTGGCAGCTCACGCTTCTTTGCCTTAGCCTTTCAGCATCACGTGCTAGCTGGAGTTTGGGTGCACAACTCTTCCTTGAGCAAAGTCTTGAGCCATTTAATCAAGCAGTCAGACACCTGAATCGTCAGCATTTGCCGTTTTCGTTTCATGTTAGATCATTTTCTGCGTGTGCTTTAAAGGTTGTATGCATATTTGGACATCTCCAGGAGTCCGCTTGTGTATACCATAACTATCTGTTTGGCTTGACATCAGCTCTGACACCAGAAATGCTTACTTTTTGACAGAATGTTATCAATGTGACTGGCCTGAAATTGTCATAGCAGAATGTTACAGTGCAACCTGATGCAATAGGACGGACAGACGGCTTGTTCGACGTGCACCTTTCATGTTCCATTTGCGAGAGTGAGGCCTGCAATTTCCAAAGCCCTGTGTGGAAATTTTCTGGCTGAAAATTTTAGCCTGAAATGTCAATCAATCCATCAAATAAACCAGCTCAGCCGTCCATCACGTGCGGTGCTGATTTGGTAGCCACATGGCGCCATTATGCAATCCCGCGCAAAGCAGCGATTGGAAGTGTGGTGGACACAGTCACACCAGCTGCTGGTGCCTCGCTGAGTGTGCACCCACGCGTCCGTCACCTGCGCAACCCTTGCGGGTATTTCTGCTGGTGTTTCAGCAGCATAAAACTTCTCTCGACCGTTAACACGTTAGTTCAGGTCCTGTCGGAGTGCGAGTTGCGGTTTTGTGTCTGTTGGCATGAGTCAGAGCTTTGTCGTGGGCACACCACCCACAAGCCGCAGAGTGTCCCCAGCCCCTCGAAGAAGGGCTAGTGCCGACCAGCGCAACTCTGTAGTGCCGTTTACACGGCCTGGTTCTTCTGGCAGACTCGCTGACAGCCAAAACAACAGTTTTGAGAGGAACTTCAGGCCTTCTGTGCCCACACAGTCACAGTCTCAGCCTGTTCTCTCAAGACCTTCCTTCTCCAAGCTCTCTTTTGACAGTCAAACACTACAGCAAGGGCGTTCAAGCAGCAGCTTTCCCGCTCCCAGCAAACCAGCTGATTCCCCCTTCAGTAGGCAGGAGGGATTTGCAGCAAGTGCACCACACCCTTTGGCAGACAGAGGTAGTCAAGCAGTGTTGGCTTCCCCTCCAGAGTCTCCTGGCAGAGCCAAGTCTACCAGTTTGCTCAGCCAGCAGCTGAACAGAGAAAGCTCTCTGAGCTTGGCTCCTGCTGATGTCAAGGTATGGCACTGCTGCGCTACTGTCTGTCTGCCAGGCTCAGAGTGAGTCACAGCTCTGTAGACTTGTTTGGCTTTGTTGCTGCAGAGGTCACTGGAAACTTGTCATGATCTGCCTTCCGCTTTACCCGCAAGCGTCAAAACCTCTACCAGTTTGGAGGATCTACAGGTAAACGAGTCACTTGTCACCTCGCGGCTTGTTGTGCATCAGGTCATCCCGCTTCAATTGCACCACTCTTGCTGTTTTTCCAGGCTCAGTACGAAGTTTTTCAAGACTTGACGGTGCAGCGCGCCTTCACCGTTGCAAGCAAGGCCCATGCGGGGCAGCAGCGACGTAACGGCGAGCCAGTCTTTGTGCACTGCGTGGAAACAGCCAGGACACTCGCGGAGCTAGGTTTGACGGCCGACGTCGTGGCTGCTGGGCTATTGCACGACATCCTTGACGACACCCTTATGACAGAGCCGCAGCTTAGAAGCCACTTTTCCCATCCTCTGGTGGACATGGTCTGCAAAGTCTCCAGGATGAGCACCATCTGCCAGCTGAACAGAGATCAGCAGGCTGACAGGCCACTGGACAGGGCCAAGCTGACAGACACTCTGATGTGCATGGCAGATCCTCGCTGCGTTCTGATCAAGCTGGCAGACCGCCTGCACAACATGCGCACCATAGCAGCGCTGCCAGAGCAGAAGCGGCAGCGAATGGCTCAGGAAAGCATGGACATCTTCTCTCCCCTCGCCAATAGGCTTGGTGTCTGGAGTCTCAAAGCTGAGCTTGAAGATCTGTGCTTTCAGCAGTTGCACCCAGTGCAACACAGCCAGCTTCAGAAGCGACTGAAAGAAAGCCAACACAGAGGCAGCATAGAGCTTGCCCTGAACAAGCTCAGCCAGCACCTTGATTGCATAGGTAAGCCCTCAGCCTGCACTCATGCCACGTCACAGACAGTGTGTGTACCTGATTTCCAGTCGCGACATGTAAATGTCAGTAGATACTTGCTTTTCCTGCAATCCTATAGCTTCACACGGTTCTGCTGTTACTTTTTTGTGTGATTGTCCTAACGTACATGGCATACCCCGATGGTTGCTGACAAGAACTTACATTTTTGCCAACGCCAAGGCCCTATCCCATGAAGCGGCATTCACTCTTGCTGTTATGCACGTGCTGAGACACAGTTGCTTTTGCAGATCTCAGCTACAAGGAGCTGTCCGGCCGCCCCAAGAACTTGTGGGGTGTGCACAACAAGATGAAGCAGAAGCAGCAGGAGCTGGATGGCATCTATGATTTGCGTGCTATCAGGGTCATTGTTCGTGACAAGACTGACTGCTATGCAGTGCTGCGGCAGGTATTTCATCATGCTGACTGATTCTTGGTTTTTGTATTTGTTGGGCAATCGCCTTAGGTTTCTTCATGCTTTGGAACAAAGCTCAAGCACAAGCCGCTTTTGCTCATGCTCCTCAATGCATATGCTGAATTTTGCATACTTGTGCATGCATGTTGAGTGACATTAAGCATTGTTGAAACATCTTCTACAGCCCTGTTTCTGCTTGGTGGGTGAAATGCTGTCACGCAGTTTAGAGTACAGAAGCCAGCTAGCTGATGCAGATCAGCAGTCTCATGCCTTCGGTGCTCAGTTCATTTTCGGTTGATGGAGGCTTCAGGAACAAATTCCAGGCATTCTCAAAGGCATTCCAGAAGTTTGTCAGTTCAAGCATCCTCATTGTGCATTGGTATTGTTATCACCGCAACTATGTGTCTTTGTTCATTGCATATTCATTCAAGGCACATATATTTAGGCAACACTTCATATACACTATTGCAACCTTGCTATCATTTGCTAATGTCCCTCCCATATTGCAGGTACCTAGCTCATCATGAGTTGAAAATTTATCATTATTACTACTATTATTATTACAATGATTACTATGACTATTACTATTACTATTATTATGCAGGTGCACAACTTGTGGCAGCCAGTGATAGGCCGCTTCAAGGACTACATCCAGAACCCCAAAGCCAATGGCTATCGTTCCCTCCACACTGTGGTGGTTGGGGATGACGGCATCCCGGTGGAGGTCCAAATCAGGACAGCCAAGATGCACTTCATTGCTGAGCATGGCCTTGCGGCGCACTGGCGTTACAAGGAGAAGTTCAACGGGGATGGGGATGAGGGCAACTACTTGGCAGAATGCCATGCAGGTACACCCTCAGCTTTGGAGACACAAGACTTGTCCCACACGTACCTAGCTCATCATGAGCTAGAAAGCGTGATTATTATTATTATTGTTGTACACCCTCTCTTGATGCTGCAGCTTCTTCACACCGCTCATTACCAAGACTCAATCGTGCTGCGTATTTGAAAGTCTAAATGTCGATGCTGGCTGGATGTCTTGATAGCAGTGAGTTAGGAATGGTGTGCAGCTGCATGCCTGTATTATCTGTCTGTGACGTAGCTGTGAAGCCAAGCCAACTTTACCAGATTTGCAGAATGTGCTCATTTCATTGAGTGCAAAACAGGCAATGCATGGACTGGCTGAGTCATTCTGAAAAATTATTTGCTGAGTGTATGCTTCATTTCGTGCAATATCAGAGGTAGAGTGCGTCAAGTTACAGGCAATCTATTCTTGGTTGATGATAATCTGCTATGCATTTTGGTTTTGATTGCATTCACAGTGTTACTCTTCTTTTGCAGCTCTGCATGCCTGATCCTTGGCCAAGGCACATGTCTGATGGATCATCTTTACAGTGTTGCTCTTCTTTTGCAGACTATGCAAGTATGTGCTGACGTGGTAGATACACTTAGGAACTGAATGAGTGAATGAATGAAGTTACCATGTCACTTTTGTGCTGCAGGTTGGGCAAGGTATGTGCTCACATGGCAGATGCACCTGACAGACTCCAAGGTGCGGCCGTCAGGCAGCCCCGGCAGGGATACTAGCCTGGTGGATCTCATGACTTGCCCCTTCCCAGAGCACAGCAGCAACTGCAAGTTTGTGGGTGAGATCTGCTGCAACAACACACCTTGTTATTATCGTGGTCCTGCTGAGCCAAGGCTTGTGAGTGTCATGGTCTCAGAGTTGGTCTGTCAGTCATTCTGTAAAGGTTGCACCTCAAAATCTCATCAGCATTGTTCTGGAGTGCAAAAGAGGTGTTTGTGTGATCGGTTTGCAGCATTTGGGCAGTCTGCTCTTTGCACTGCAAGGCGCTGCAGATGTTGCTTGTACGCTAATAACTCTGCTTGGCGCTGCAGCATTGGGTTTTCTGCATCTCACACTGCTTTCTGCTGCAGCGTACATGAACCAAATCAAGCCCACTCCAGTCAGCAAGGAGGTTGCAGCGCGCTACCCCATCAACATCTTCCTGACATACACCAAGGCAGGAGTACGCCAACACACTCTGGAATCTTTCCCGCCAGGCTGCACTCCTGCCATACTTGGGACCATGATGCAGACTGGCATGCACAAGTTTGGTGACGTGTCTCCCTTTGGTGTGCGCTTGCTGGTGAGCTCTCTTTTATTGCAGTCTGCATTGAGCAGGCCTGTTCTTTGCAACCATCTCAGACAAAAGCTGATCCTGCCAAATGCAAGAGCAGAGATGCATTTTGTACTTGTGGGTGAGCTTTTGCCACGTGTCATGATCTGTGGGCTAGAGAGGGCCATGAAGTACTTGCATCTCCAGTGCATTATACCTTGCTGAAGCCTGAACAAATGTGATGCGTGGCAAAAGCTCATCAATCCTCTGTGCATGCTTTTCAGCACACAGGCCTTACATGTGTCAAGCCTGTGTGTGTGTGTGCGCGCGCGTGCAAGCAGCCTGTTCCGTTAGTCCACCTTCAGGCGTCTGTCAGTTAGGGTCATGCCCAAATCCTGGATTATGTCTGTGCTGACTTGTCAACTGCTGTGAACTTCTTAGGCAGGCTTGCTGCATTCTGCTGTCCATGTATCTTGCATCCTGCTCAAGCGTGGCGTCTGTGCAGGTGAATGAGTCTGAGATCGATGACCCAAACAAGCCCCTCAGCTTTGGCGACTTTGTTGAGGTGGTCCCTTGCGAGTCCCCACAGCTGTTTGCCAACCACCCTGTCCATCCCAACTCAGGCAACTACCTGTTTCCCAGACCTCAGCATGGGAAGCACAGGCCTCCGATTGAACAGCAGCGTCAGCAGCTGAACAGCATCTACAGCTTGCCCAGTGATGATCAGCACAGTCCCACCAACATGTGGAGGGTCAGCAGCACAGAGCTGACCACACCCCCACGGCGGCATGGGGGTGAGGCCAGGCGGCCAGTGCCTTCAGCCTAGGGTTTGACATTTGGAGGTCCTAGGGTCTGTGTCTAACTTGCCCAGAGTAAGGGACAGTTCTGTTCCGTGCCATTGTATATAGGCCTACTCGTAATACATGTACAGGCTTTCCTTTGCTGATCACCAGTGTGTTAGGTGTAGGGTGTAGATTACAGTGTATAGTAGCAACAAGCCGTTGGCCACTGCATATGGTTTCCAGTGTGTGCCACTCACCAATGCGGCCACTGCCAGGTGTAGCGCAAAATGTACACTCTAGCCAGGTGGCTACAATGTATCTTGCAAAGTACTGGTCAAGCTCTGAGAAGATCACTGTTCAAGAGCTTGTAGCATAATTTGTTTGCATTTGCTAATAAGATGTAACAGTATGCTTTGAACACACCCTCATGAAGAGCGTCTTAGGAGTGGTCATGTTACAGCACTTAAGCCAGCACTTGTACATGTCATCTGCCACCAATGTGCGCACATGCATGCAACGCTCGCCGCAGACCAAACAAAGCATCAATTCCCCCTCGTGCAGTCATTGTCAGACTTTTAGCTTGTGGTTGGCGTCCTCAACGCACCTGTCAGGGCATGAATTGCACAAATAGTCCTACTACAATCTGCATGACACAGTGTTAGGCTGCTGTCCTTTTAGCAAGGAGCAATTTTGATGAATCATTGCATGCTTGTTGAGCAGGAAAGAAATCATAGAAGATTTCGTGTGTGGATACGCACAAACAATAGATCCTGTGCAGAGCAGAGTCAGACGATTCATCTCCTGATCCCCAGCCTGATCCCGATACAGCCCATTGATCCCGATATCCTGACCCTTGACGCAGCGCGGATTGCGCTTGTACGTTTCGTCAAGTCACGTTTGGCCTACAATCAAACCTCCGGACCTAAGCGCTGTCATTCCACTGCTAATCGCTGAGCTTTTGCGAGCATTTTCGAAGTAACAGCGTGCTGTTGCTCCCAGTCGACCCTAACGATGATCTGCCTTCCGACGCGTGACCGGTGGCTTTGTGGCAAACACCAAACTTGCAGGTAGACCGAACAACTTCATCACTTTCGGATTGCACGCAATCTGCATATCCTGACTGAGTTCGGTTTTGCAGGCAGTCGATCGTCTGGCTGCAGCCCTGTCGAAGACACACCGCTGGAGGCAGTCTGAGCAGGAGAGTCTGTGAACAAAACTTTGCTCCGCCACACACAGGTAAGGCCTGCTGTGCACTATGGTTTCATAAGTGGTTTTGCTCTTGAGTAAATCATTTCTGTTGTAGTTCTTGCAGTGCATTGTCAAGCCACAGCATCACAGCCACAAAAGCAGCAAGACAAGCATCTGACTGAGGGCTTGCCAGACATTAGTCAACTCAGCCCCCAGCTGCAGCAAGAGTGGCACCCTGACAACGACGCTCTGCTTGGCGGCATCAAGGTGACGCCAGGCAGCGGAAGACGAGTCATGTGGTCATGTCCCAACTGTCCAGCAGGATGCCCTCATATCTGGAAGGCAACTGTAAGTAGCCGCACCAGACGCGCCAGATGCCCATTCTGTCAAGGGAAATCAGTGTGTCAGCACAACTCTCTTGCTACCAAGGCACCAAGACAAACAAGGTATTGGAATCAGGATAAGAATGCCAGGACACCTGAGCAGATGCTTGCTGGTAGTGGCTTCAGGGCTGAGTGGAAGTGCCCAGCATGCAGCCACGAGTGGCAAGGTCAGGTTGCGCAACGTGTGCAAAGGGACCGTGGTTGCCCTGAATGCAATAGAATTGGTTCTATTGGAAACAAGTACACACAGCCAACATTTGAAGCAGCGCAACACCCACTGCTGCTTGAATGGGATTATGAGCGCAATTCCAAAGACGGCATTCATCCACAGAACACCACTCTTGGCAGCAAAAAGCTGGTGCATTGGGTCTGCCACAAGTGCCCCAAGGGAGAGGTGCACCGGTATCAGATGACGCCTCGCGATCGTACTAGAAGACATGGTTCATGCTGTTCATACTGTGCTGGCAAACAAGCATGCAAGTGCAACTCTCTGGAAGCTCATCAGCCAATAGTCTCGGTGGAGTGGGACTTTGAAATGAATGACATGACACCAGCTGATGTCACCTCAAGGTCTAGTCAAGTGGTCTGGTGGAAGAATAATGTGCGGGGCAGCTGGAAGCAACGCATCAATGACCGCACAGACCCTCGTCGTCAAAAGTAATGGTAAGTTGGGTTCTATTCTTGACCTTCCATGACAGCTGTGCTCCTAACACAAGGATGATGCTAATTCAAAGAAGTATGTGTCAGCCTTCAATACCATCACATGACTTGATCACTTTGTGCACATGTTGCAACAAACACATGTGCATGGGTGAACAAGCAATAGCTTGAATATGTCTTCTTGCACATATGTTGGTGCAGTTAGTACATGTGCACATGTGCATGCATGATGGGGAGTCATGCATGCCTCTGTCTGGCCGTTGTTGTGTGTGATGTGCAAGGAATGTATGCAACTTGAGACACCGGGGTTTGTACCTAGAGCAATTCAATGCCTAGAGGCAAATACTGCTCACTAGCAATGATGCTTGCTGCTTTGACAAAAAAGACACATTGCCATTGACAGAGTGACTTCTGAGGCTGTACTCTTGGGAACATGGCAGTGGCACAAGTGCTGATGTTGTGTGGGTTGCTTGATGCGCCAGTGGCATTGTTGAGCGCTGGAATGTACTTCAGAAAGCAGTGTCTACCATTGCATGTGCTTCCGTGATGGCAGTTTCGGCCGTGTACATGATGTTTTTGCTGCCTTTGCTGCTTTGCTGCAAGGATGACATTGTTGTTAATGTAGTTATGATGCTAAAGGTTGTGCTAAAGCTGATGCTGCATCAATCACAATGTTGATGTAGCTTTGTCTGTGGTTGTTGCTGTTTTATGCCTTGCCTACTTGTCTCAGATTGACCATGCTACTCATGTCCACATAAGCACTGCAGTCAAGCTGATTCTGCTGTTGCTGAGCTTGCTTTCCAATGTGCCACAGGTGACATTGCAAGAACATTCCAAACAGGGCAGCAGAGGGGTGACCCCAAAGAGGAGGAGCTACATTGAGAGGCCTCTGATGATGTGGATTCTCCATTGGACAGTTCCATGCACAGCTGCTGCAGAAGGAGGTGAGATTCCATGGGAGTGAAGAATCAAGCTGTCATGTTGAGCATGCTAGCCTCAGGTGTGCTTTACTCTAGCCGCGGGTACCTGCAAGGAAGATGGCTCTTTCTGAATGGTGTGAGCATGCGGCTGTCATGGCAGATACAGTCTTGGTTTTGTCCTCACCTACAATGATAGTGTCGATAACATGTACTTGACCCAAGCAGAAGGCATGTTTTGACCAATACGCAAACAAAGTTGCCATGTTGTTTGTATTCTGCAGGTTGGGCAAGGTATATGTTGACATGGCAGATGCACCTGACGGACTCCAAGGTGCGGCCCTCAGGCAGCCCTGGCAGGGATACTAGCCTGGTGGATCTCATGACTTGCCCCTTCCCAGAGCACAGCAGCAACTGCAAGTTTGTGGGTGAGATCTGCTGCAGCAACACAGCTTGTTATTATTGTAGCCCCGCTGAGGCAAGGCTTGTGAGTGTTACAGTCACAGAGTTGGTCTGTCAGTCATTCTGTAAAGGTTGCGCCATCAGCAATGGTCTGGAGTGCAAAAAAAGGTGTCAGTGATCGATTTGCAGCATTTGGGCAGTCTGCTTTCTGCGCTGCAAGGCGCTGCAGATGTGGCTTGTATGCTAATAACTCTGCTTGGCGCTGCAGCATTGGGTTTGCTGCTTCTCACACTGCTTGGTGCTGCAGCTTACATGAACCAAATCAAGCCCACTCCAGTCAGCAAGGAGGTTGCAGCGCGCTACCCCATCAACATCTTCCTGACATACACCAAGGCAGGAGTACGCCAACACACTCTGGAGTCTTTCCCGCCAGGCTGCACTCCCGCCATACTGGGCACCATGATGCAGACTGGCATGCACAAGTTTGGTGACGTGTCTCCCTTTGGTGTGCGCTTGCTGGTGACAGTTTGTATTGAGCAGGCATGTTCTTTTAGACAAAAACTATTCATGGTGAGCTGTCTCTTATTGCAGTCTGCATTGAGCAGGCATGTTATTCACAACAGTCTCAGATAAAAGCTATTCCTGCCAAATGCAAGGGCAGAGATGCATTCTATACTCGTGGGTGAGCTTTTGTCATGTGTCATGATCTGTGGGCTAGAGAAGGCCATGAAGTACTTGCATCTCCAGTGCATTGTGCCTTGCTGAACCTTGAACAAACATGATGGGTGGCTAAAGCTCATCAACCCTCTGTGCATGCTTTTCAGCACGCAGGCCTTACATGTGTCAAGCCTATGTGTGTGTGTGTGTGTTTGTGTGTGTGTGTGTGTGCGCGCGCGCGCGTGCGCAAGCAGCCTATTCCGTTAGTCCACCTTCAGGCGTCTGTCAGTTAGGGTCATGCCCGAACCCTGGACTATGTCTGTGCTGACTTGTCAACTGCAGTGAACCTTTTAGGCAGGCTTGCTGCAGTCTCCTGTTCATGTATCTTGCATCCTCCTCAAGTCTGTGTCGGCGCCTGTGCAGGTGAATGAGTCTGAGATAGATGACCCAAACAAGCCCCTCAGCTTTGGCGACTTTGTTGAGGTGGTTCCTTGCGAGTCCCCACAGCTGTTTGCCAAGCACCCTGCCCATCTCAACTCAGGTAACTACTTGTTTCCCAGACCTCAGCATGGGAAGCACAGGCCTCCCATTGAACAGCAGAGGCAGCAGCTCAACAGCATCTACAGCTTGCCCAGTGATGATCAGCACAGTCCCACCAACATGTGGAGGGTCAGCAGCACAGAGCTGACCACACCCCCACAGCGGCATGGGGGTGAGGCCAGGCGGCCAGTGCCTTCAGCCTAGGGATTAGCAAGGACATTTTGGAGGTCCTAGGGCCTAACTTGCCCAGAGTAAGGGACAGTTCTGTTCCGTGCCATTGTATATAGGCCTACTCGTAATACATGTACAGGCTTTTCTTTGCTGAGCACAGTGTGTTAGGTCTAGGGTGTAGATTACAGTGTATAGTAGCAACAAGGCCTTGGCAACTGCATGTGGTTTCCAGTGCATGCAATTGACCAATGCGGCCACTGCGAGGTGTAGCGCAAAATGTACACTCTAGCCAGGTGGCTACAATGTATCTTGCAAAGTACTGGTCAAGTTCTGAAAAGATCACTGTTATGGAGCTTGTACCATAATTTGTTTGCATTCGTCAAGAAGATGTAACAGTATGCTTTGAACACACCCCGTGAAGGGCATCTAAGGAGTGGTCATGTTGCAGAACTTAAGCCAGCACAAGTACATGTCATCTGCCACCAATGTGCGCACATGCAAGCAACTCTGGTGATTGAGCATGTAACGCTCGACACCAAACAAAGCATCAATTCCCTCGTGCAGTACTGTCTAGTCATTGTCGGACTTTTGAGCTTGTCTCAACACAGGGCATAGATTGCACAAATAGCCCTACTACAATCTGCATGACACAGTGTTAGGCTGCTGTCCTTCTAGCAAGGAGCATTTTTGGTAGCTCATTGCATGCTTGATGAGCAGGAAAGAAATCACAGAGTGTGGACACGCAGAGTCAGACGATTCATCTCCTGATCGCGATAGAGAGCCAGCAAGTCTGATCACATATAGAAGAAGACGAAGGTCAAATGTGGAAAACATCAAGACAGTCTAGAACGAACTTGAAAACCTGCATATGATCTTGCTGCGCAAAAAAGGATCTCATGGTGTTTGTGTCCGTGGAAAACAAAGGAGCATACCGCTGCCTAACTGCCTGGAGAGCTGGACACTCAAAAATCATGTGCATTTCATCTGCCACAGCCACACTACCACAATGTGTGCAGACCCTATTGGCTCTGGCAACATGCTGACCCCCAGCAAAACGCCCGAGATATCCTGACCCTTGACGCAGCGCGGATTGCGCTTGTACGTTTCGTCAAGTCACGTTTGGCCTACAATCAAACCTCCGGACCTAAGCGCTGTCATTCCACTGCTTATCGCTGAGCTTTTGCGAGTGTTTTCCAAGTGACAGCGTGCTGTTACTCCCAGTCGACCCTAACAATGATCTGCCTTCCGACTCGTGACCGGTGGCTGTGTGGCAAAAACCCACCTTGCAGGTAGACTGAAGGACTTCGTCACTTTCCGATTGTACGCAATGTGCATATCCTGACTGTGTTCGGTTTGCAGGCAGTCGACTGTCAGGCTGCAGCCCTGTCGAACACACACCGCTGCAGGCAGTCTGAGCAGGACATTGAGAGTCTCTGAACAAAACTTTGCTCCCCCACACACAGGTTAGGCCTGCTGTGCACTATGGTTCATCAGTGGTTTTGCTCTTGAGTAAATCATTTCTGTTGTAGTTCTTGCAGTGCACTGTCAAGCCACAGCATCACAGCCACAAAAGCAGCAAGACAAGCATCTGACTGTGGACTTGCCAGACATCAGTCAACTCAGCCCCCAGCTGCAGCAGGAGTGGCACCCTGACAACAACGCTCTGCTTGGCGGCATCAAGGTGACGCCAGGCAGCGGGAGAAGAGTCATGTGGTCATGCCCCAACTGTCCAGCAGGTTGCCCTCATATCTGGAAGGCAGCTGTGCATGACCGCACAAGAGGCACTAAATGTCCTTTTTGTCAAGGAAAAACAGTATGCCAGCACAACTCTCTTGCCACCATAGCACCAAGACAAATACAATACTGGAACAATGACAAGAATGCCAAGACACCTGAGCAGACGCTTGCTGCTAGTGGCCTCAGGGCTGAGTGGAAGTGCCCAACATGCAGCCATGAGTGGCAAGGCCATGTTTCAAGGCGTGTGCAGAATGACAGCGGATGTCCTCGATGCAATAGAATTTGTTCTATCGGAAACAAGTACAAACAGCCAACGTTTGAAGCAGCGCAACATCCACTGCTGCTTGAATGGGATTTTGAGCGCAACCCCAAGGATAGCATTCATCCACAAAACACCACTCTTGGCAGCAGAAAGTTGGTGCACTGGGTATGCTGCAACTGCCCCAAGGGACAGCTGCACTTGTACCAAATGAGGCCTAATGATCGTACCAAGAAACAAAGTTCTGGTTGTCCATACTGTGCTGGCAAGCAAGCATGCAAATGCAACTCTCTGAAAGCTCATCACCCAGTGCTCGCATCAGAGTGGGACTTTGGGATGAATGACATGACACCAGCTGATGTCACCTCAAAATCCAACAAGGTGGTGTGGTGGAAGAATGATGTGCGGGGCAGCTGGCAGCAACGTGTTTTTGAGCGTAGCAACTCCCAGAAGAAGCCAACATGAACGTAACTTAGCTTCCTGACTCTGATGTAAGGCATGCTCAAAACAGAGATTTCTGACATGTCAACGAAGTGCATGTCTCTTTCTGCCATACCAGAGGGATGTTGCTATGCTCATTGATGTTTGATCACAGCACAAATATCTATCAGTAGCAACTACTAGCTTGTTGCCTGCATGCATATTATTAGGTGCACGTTTACATGCGTACATATGCATGCATATTGGAGACTCATGCAAGCCTTTGTGTGGCTTGCATTGGCTGTGATGTTCAAGGTGTGTATGCAGCTTGAGATACACATCGTATTTTGCATTTAGGGGTGGCTTCTGGCCGCTGGCAGGCAAGCGTGCACATGCAATTCTCTGGCAGCTCATCATCCAGCAATCTCATCGGAATGGGACTTTTACATGAATGCCATGACACCAGCTGATGTCACATCTGGATCCAACAAGGTGGTCTGGTGGAAGAACGATGTGCGAGGCAGCTGGCAGCAGCGCATTTCCGGGCGCACATACTCCCGAAGAAAAATTAATGGTGAGCTGGCATCTGTTGCTGCTCTGCCTGTTGCAACACTGCTGTGGTTGTTGTCATTGTAGGCTGTTGGTGTTGTTGTTGCATGTGATTATTGTCATGGACTTTGTGCTTATGTTCACATCATCCCCTTGAGCATTTCAGCTGTTTCTGCTGGCGACAGGAGTGCGCTGACACACTCTGGAGTCTTTTTCTTCGGCTGCACTACTGCCATGCTAAGCTCCATGATGCAGAGTGGCATGCACCACCTGGGTCATGCGGCTCCCTTTGGTGTGCATTTGCTGGTGAGCACTCCAACCATTTCACATTGCACTGAACAAGCATGTCCCGTAGAACAAGCCCAAATGCAAGCTTTGACGCCAAATGCAAGAGCAGAGATGCTTTCTAGCATGTGGCATGTTTGAGCAAGAGCTGTGATATGCTGCAGCTTTATTTGCATTTTCAACGCATCAGATCTTGTTCAAGCCTGAGAACATGTGGCCCATGCCAACAGCTCATCTACAACTGCAAAGCATGCATACAAGCCTTACATGCCAGAGGCATGTCTGTCTCTGCCAGTCCATGTGTTATGGGCTTGTTGGCTTAGTCTCCTTCTGCGAGTGTCACATGCGGACTTGTGCTCGCTGCAGCAATCTGCTTTTCTTGAGTGATTACCACATCCTTCCTCATGACTCTCCTTAAGCAAACCTTTGGGTTTGGGCAGGTGTGTCTGATCAGGTGAATGAGTCAGCAGCATGGAGCTAATTACATTACCACAGTGGCATGGGGCTGAAGCAGGTGGGCTGAATGGCGGTTGGTTCCTTCAACACAGGAGTGGGCAAGGAGTTCTATGAGGAAGTCCATGGACACAGACTGTCTAGGACCAGAGACCTTTCTGATCTGTGCCATGGTACTTAGATCTATTCATGGTACCTGTGTAGGCAGCCGTTCACGTGTACCAGTGGGCATGCTTTGCTGATCATCAGTCTACATCCTATAGACTGAGGATATAGACTTTCTTTTCTATATAGTGAATCAGGTGTAGCCTGGGCAGCGCGGCATAATACTTGGCTTCTCATCAAATTGACGCCAAAAGGCGTAGTCTTTTGTTTTCTTTTCTTTCTATCAGGTGTAGGGTGTAGATCGCAGTGTATGGCAATAAGCTTTTGGCGTTTGCATTTGATTTGAAGTCCAGGCAACTGGCTATTGGATGCAGTCAATGGTGCTGTGTAGCACAAAATATACATTGTAGTTATGTAGGCTGGCCAGGAATGTACCTTCCATGGAATGTACTTTCCAAAGTACTGGTCAACTTGAGAAGATGGCTTCTATGAAGTTTGTATCGTAATTTGGTTGCCGCCAAAATAATTATAAGCTCACACATTGTGTTAAGATGTTTGCACGTTTGTCAAGATGTTTGCACGCTCATGTAGGATGTCGTAAGAGTAGTTAAGTCACCGCGTAGGACTTAGTCAAGCTTTTGATGTGTGGCTTTACCTTCACAGCAAAAGATTTACCATGCAATGTCAGAGATCCTGGAAGACTGATTACACTGCGTCAACGGTTTAAGCATGAATGTCTTGTCACGTAAACATCTGCACTTGACACATGTACCTACTTTTGACAGGGCAAGGGATGCTGCATGACAAGCAGACGCTTCATCTCTCGCTTCGACATCACACAACAAATATTAAGATCACGACAATAGTGCTAAGGCACCTGAGCAGATAAGACAGCTCGAGCGATGGATTCAGGTCCATATGCGTATACGTATGCACAGCTCTGTCAAGTATCTCAGCATTCGAACCTTGACTGACTCAGCATGGCCGTGCATGATGTGTGACCAAGTTGGCAAGCCAGAGCTTTAGACTTTGTTGCAGTGAACATTGTGTCAGCATCTGGTGTAGCAAAAGGGTTTGGCTGAAGTGACTGTTTCTGTCACAGATCTAGATACCTTTCATGATGGGGAGTACTATGCATAGCTACTGCAGGAGGTTTCAGGTTGTTGCAATGATATGAATACTTCACCGGCAGCGCTTGTTGTTGACCATTGGTTGAGGCTGCGTCGTCCCAAAGCACAAACTAATGCTGCAGCAGAGCTGAGGTAAAAGGTGGGGTGCTAGCGTGTCCATATCCAGCTCAACCCCTAGTACAGGCTAGTTTCCTGCACTGTTAAAAACGCACACTACCCAAAAGTCCACTGCCCTGACTGCTGTCAGCGGTCAGGAGTTGTGCGTTGTCTTCTTAGAGGACAGTGCAGCTGCTGCTGCTGACAAGCAAGCAAGCTGAATCAGATGTTAAGAACATGCATGGCAGTAGCACAAGGCTCAGTCTGTGACGGAAGCAAATACACAAATTGTTGTCCCACACTGGGAAAGAAAGTCAGTTTGGACACCAATTGCATGCACAGTTGCTTACTAATATCCACTGTTCAGTTTGCTTGCACCAAGCCATGAGTAGCACTGCCATGTTTACGCATGCACAATAGCTGCTAGCCTCAAAACACTGTTTGCTGGTATCTTGTAGCAATCATGAGCATTCATTTCATTCACATGCACACACATTCAGCTTTTTGCAAGGTACAATTGTGCATTTTCACTTGATACGCTTGAGTTGACATAAGTGCAGCTCTCCTAGCTGAGCACTCAGAGCCATTCAGCACTATCTTGCATGTGCATGTCATATGATGCAAGTCTCTATGTGGAGCCACCCAAGTCCCTCACCACAGGCTTGCGGTGGTCATAGCAACTGTTCAAACATGAGCTCTACCAGCATATATCAGGCTGCATGCCAAACATTGTCGCATGTCCTACAGCTGTACGTGATAAGGCTGTAGCTCGCCCCAACTTGGTCCCACCCTGAGCTTAACAGGAAACGGCACTGACAAGGAAACTGCATTTTCCATACAGCTCTTGATGAGTGAGCAGGCCTGCTGGAGTACACTGGATTTGACCTCAAACAGCAACTCATCGTGCACCTGTAGAGCAACAATGATGCCAATATCAGTCTGAGCACACTACCAGCCAAGATACAAGGCAGGATCACACCAGCCTCCTGTATGGCTGAGACAGCTGGCATAATCAATAGTCAGGTTCAAGTGCTGCAGTCATCAGTCAGCTTCAAGTGCCGCAATCATGCACGCCTCAAACACCTGTCTATGTCATTATCATGTGCATTGAGTCACTGAATCATCAAAATGCTTCATTTATGCCCATAATCAGGCATGCAGATGGCCGTATGCCTGCCTAGGTTTGCCACACGTAGCAGCAGTCTGCATGTGCTAGCAGAAAGTATTGAAAAAAAATATCAGCTGGAGCTACAGTCTGCAAGTCAAAAAGGGGGTGAAAAGGTCACCTGAAGCAGCAGTCTGCATGTGCCGCCAGGGAAGTGCTGGTGCAGCTGTGTGTGCAGCTGAATCATGGCCAGCTTGACCAGATCTGCAGCGCTCCCCTGGCAGATAGTGTTGACGGCCTGACGCTCTGCTTGCGCGCTGCTGGCTGCATGGAAACAACACAGAGTAATTGGCTCTCACAACCTTTAAAATCTCATAATGGTTGGGTAACTTAGTGAGTAAATGAATGAATGAATGAAAGCATGCATGGATGAATGGATGCATGAATGAATGAATCCATGCGTGAGTGACTGAACATATGAACAAGCTGATGTACACGGCAGTGTCAAGACTTTGGCACAAACACTGCTTTCTATCTTGGGCTGATTGTGAGCTTGACATGCATGCTATCTTTTGGTGCACATGTCAGTCAAGGCTGGTTTGTGCATCATTGATCAGCAATGTGCATGCTGCCACGCAGATTTGCACTGCTGAAGGCACTTGTCACGTGCTCATAATTGATTATTCAATCAATATACTTGCTGTCCTGGGGGGCAGATGGGAACCAACAGACAAGAATTTCAGTGAAAGCATGCAGACCAAATTTGCTTCCTACATGCAAAGCATTCCCTAAGGATCATGTCCTTAGCTACAAGAAGGCATGCTACCATGTGGATCCAAAGCCACTGATGACTCACATGTGTTGTGGCTCTTGATGTTTTGCAAGTAGCGACGCCGCTTCCCCAGCGTTTCTACACACATGCTTGCGTGATTCTTACACTCATTGATCACATGTTTCCTCCAAGCATCCTGCAGTGGACATCACAACTTCCTGAGCACATGCTGCCCAGCTGCATACGAGCTTATGCTTTATAATAATAACAATAATAGAAATAACTAAAACGTATACTTAGCCAGCAGGCACCAGGTACGTGCGACGCAAGTCAGTTCCCTCCAGACAGGCTTATGCTCTATGAAATAACTTTCTATCTGTTGAGTTCCAGTTGTCCCCCTGGACATGAAACATATCAAATCAAACTCAGATAAAATCCTATGCATGCGCACGCAACCAGGGTGCAAAGCATGCATGCATTGGTGCAGCCAAGTTGTGGCAGGCAGACAGGTTAGGGTATACTGCAGACCGGTCAGGGTATGCTGCAGACTGATAAGGGTATGCTGCAGACTAGTCAGGGTATGCTGCAGACTGATTAGGGTATGCTGCAGACTGATGAGGGTATGCTGCAGACTAATGAGGGTATGTTGCAGACTAGTCAGGGTATGCTGCAGACTATTAGGGTATGCTGCAGACTGGTCAGGGTAAGCTGCAGACTGGTCAGGGTATGCCGCAACAGCATTCTACAAGTCTCGTTCAAAAAGAGAGCCAAGTTGGCTGTTTGTAGGCAGTCTGAAAAAAAGACACTGCCTGTGAGCTGAACTGCTGAGCTGGTGTCAAACACCAAACAGCTGCAGCACCATGCATTCAATGCCAGTGATATTGTATTTTGGAAACAGGGACTGAAGTGATGCACCATACTCAGAGGCCCAAGGGTGTGAAACTTGTCAGTACAGCTACCATAGCAACTACAGGTACCAAAGCTTACTACAGTTACCTCAGAGAACTCACCACAGTACCCAAACTTACCACACCTACCTGAGTGAACTCACCACAGTAACCCAAATGACCACACCTGCCTCAGTGAGCTCACCACACTAACCCTAAATACCACAGGTCACCACAGTAACCTCACCACAGTAACCCAAATGACCACAGATTACCACAGAAACCTCACCACAGTCAACCAAGTCAGCATAGGGTACCACAGCTGCCCCTGTGTGACTTACCACATCAGGAATGGACTGCATGAAGGACTCATGGTGGCGGGCTGCCTGCTTCACATCACAGGACAGGTCCACAGCAAGCGCATGCGCTCCTTTGAAGTACAGCAGGCCATAAGCCAGCTGCTTGGCATAGTCCCTCTGCTGTGGTTGCACCTGCGCTCAAAGTATGGGTCTCAGGGCTCAGGGTTTACCTGTGTTACTACCTGCATTACCTGTGGTGTTACCTGTACACACACCTACTGTTACTTGTTTGTACCTAAGCCCCTCTGCTGTGGTTGCACCTATGCTCAAAATATGGGTCTCAGGGCTTAGGGTTTACATGCATTACCACCTGCAATTACCTGCGGTATGACCTGTACGTACACCTATGATGACCTATGCATACCTAAACCCTGAGTAGCCGAGAATGGCTGCTTGGTCATGAGCCTCTCTAGTTTGCTGCACTATGATAAAGTTTGGATGAGATGCAACGGGAACACAAAGTGGAAGCATGACCACGTCCTATTTGAGCTGTAGGATGTGCACATGACATCAGACAGCCACCAAACAAAAGGTCATGAATGCGTCGCAAACTATAGGCAATAGGAGGAACAATGTGGCGGGCTAAATAACCTTAATATCTCTTAATCCCTGGGCAGTCCGGTGTAATACTTGGCTTCTCAGTAAATTGACGCCGAAAGGCGCAGTGTTTTCTTTTCTTTTCCATGGTTGCTTGAATGCATGCATGAATGAACAAATGCATGAACAAAAGAACAAATGAATGCATGAATGGATGAGTCACAGCAGCACAATCTCCAAGAGCTGCACGGCAGCACCAACCTCGTGTTCAGGAGCTCGTAGCCACTGGGCAGCAAGTCGCCTGAATGCATGAAGGAATGGATGGACACATGTGTGAATGCATAGGTCAACAGCAGCACAATTTCCAAGAGCACCAACCTCGTGTTCAGGAGCTCGTAGCCACTGAGCAGCGAGAAGCCTGAATGGGTCTTGCGTGACATCCCTCAAGGTGGCGCACAGGCCGGCATCCTTTGCAAAGTGAGCCACGAGGCGCAGCTCAATCTGGCTGTAGTCTGCTGAGACTAGGACATACCCAGGCTCTGCCACAAAGGCTGCCCTGCAAAAACATCGTGCATACAATGTATATCATCATGGTAGTGATCATCATCATCATCATTATCATTATCATTATCATCATCATCACCATTATAATCATGCATACCATCATGGTGGTCATCATCATCATTGTCATTACCATTAGCGTTATCGTTATCATCAAAGCCATCATCAATATCATCATCACCATCATGATCATCATTGTCTATATTGGTTTCGAGATCATTAGCATCAGCATCATTGAGTCATCAGCATCATTGTCATTAGAATTGTCTTTTATGTGTATATTTTCTTAGATAATTGTCATCATCATCGAGTCAGAGCATGTTGACAATCTGAACTCTACACATGGCTATCATGCAGCTTCAGCTGGAACAGCCCAGACTTGTTGTCACTGGGCAGCCAGCATCGTTGACATTCCTAATTAGGACTTGAGGGGCTGTACAGGTTTCTAGAGACAAAGGGCCACAGTCAGGGGGTCCAAGGGCTGTTTCAAGATGCCCCCTCTCAGGGTAGGGCCTTAGCCTTGTCGGGAATGTAGATATCTGCTGGCAACCATTGGGGTATGCCATGTTCAACAGGACAATCACAAATAAACAAAGGGGTTTACCTGATATTGCAGGTGTGAATGCGGTGGGCGTGTTTAGAGGAGGAGCCCGGTATCTGGGTCATGGGAACAAGAAAGTCTTTGGCCTTGGGGGCGCACTGAAGGTTGGGCTCATCCATTGCTAGCCTGCATGCCATGCTATTACATTTGATTAAACTAGTTGAGATTGGGCTCGTCCACTTCCGCCTTGCATGCCATGCTGTTCTGCGCCAAGTTTGCACTTGATGGTGCCGAGGTTGTTATTCGTGATGCCAAGGTTGCAATTTATGCTGCCAAGGTTGCAGTTTGTAGTGCCAGGGTTGTATAACGTGGTGCTGAGATAGCAACATGTTGTGCCAAGGTTGCAGTTTCTGGTGCCAAGCTTGCTGTTGTGTTCTGTGTCCAAGGCCATGCTGTTCTGGGGAGGTGTCAAGCATAAGATGTCACAGCATGAAATATAGACATTGCTTCCTATGCATGCTTTCTGGCGTGCTCACCTTCCGGTGGCTGAAGCTGTCTGGAGGAAGCTGCCACTGATCCTAGTCAGCTGATTGGCTACTGGACCTGTATGTTGAAAAAGGGCACTATGTGTATGTTCAAGGCACTATGTACATGCAAAACAAACAACTTGTACAGGTCTTGCATCACTGCTGACACACAACTCACAGCAAGGGCAGGTTGTGACATGGCAGGCAGCACAACCCATACCTCATTCAGCCCTGCTACTCACACGCTGTATCAAGCAGTAGCAAGCATGTTGCACAGTACCTTACACCTTAGCAGATCTGAATATTGTGGCAGTGCAGTCTCATGTTCTCTGACCCAGACTGGTAAATCGTCATGCCTGAGCCAGGCGGAGCAGAGTGTCACACATGTGAAGAGTGTCACACATGTGAAGAAGAGCTTTTGTCTAAGGTTGCATGAGACAGTGCGGTGCATGAGAGTCATGCATGCTGCGCGTTAGACCCATGATGGGGAAGAGGGGGTGCTGGGGAGGGCGAGGGGGGGGGGGGGGGGGAACAAAGGGAGCATGGTCCTGGGCAGGTGTGCGTCTTCAAGCTCAAATGATCTTTGGTTCATAGCTTGAGTTATACTGTTGAAAATGCTGATCTCATCTGCATCAGTTCTGATTGACCAGAAATATGCTTCAGAGTGCTGACCCTGGGGTCAAATTACTGACCCTGGGGTCCAATGGAGGGTCGGCGGACTCGGCTGCATATGTCAGTCAGGAAACCGTCCAGCAGCTTGCAGCAGCTGCGGTGCTCCAGGACCAGCTTCGGCAAGGGGTGGTCATTCTCCAGCTGCTCCAGAACCTGCATCCACCCATTTTTCATTTTTTGTTTTTTTGTGTTTTGGGACACAACATTCTTGTTTGATACAGAGAAGAAAGGATCAGCCAGGAATATGATCACTCAGGAGGTGGAGATTTTGGAAGGAATACACAGGGCAACAGTTGGTACACAGACACATAAGACCCTTCATTGCCAAGTGTCAAACAGTCACCCATGCACATGCACGCATGACACACACCAACAACAGACAGACTCAGAAAACCACACACCTCAGCTCCAGTGCTGTACAGCTTGCTGCCCTTCATGGGTCGATTGTCAAAACAGTCACCCATTGACATGCATGCATGGCACACACCGACAACATATGGACTCAGAAGAAAACACACCTCTGCTCCAGTGCTGTAAAGCTTGCCACCTTCATCGCCGAGTATCAAATAATCAACCATTCACATGCACGCATGACAAACATCAACAGCAGTCAAACCAACAATAGACGGACTCAGAAACAAAACACACCTCAGCTCCAGTGCTATAAAGCTTGCCACCCCGCAGTGGCTTTGCATTAGGCGGAACAGCCAGCTTCAACACGTTGAACAGTATGTTGGAGACTTCAGCGCTGCTGCCTAGGTTGAACTGGCAGCCGGCCAGGCGCTGCGCTTCTTCCTCAATCTCTTCCATACTTCTTTGCAAGGGAGCCCTGCAAGCGCACAGGTGACTCACCTATGACTCACCTGTGACTCACCTATGACTCACCTATGATTCACCTATGACTTGCTGCACGACGCTCAAGGCCAGAGAGACTTGCTTGCCTGTACTCCATGCTCCTCAAAGCTTCTGTCACTATGCAAGATGTGCTCTGAAGAGGCAACAGTACATGCAATGGCGCTTTCATAGAAAACAGACAAGTGCAAGGGTAGACGAGCATTGCCTAGAAGGACAGAAGGTGGCAGAACAGAGATGCCAGTCCCACTTGCTCAGCATTGCCCACTGCTTCCATCATAGTGAACAGGCAATGCGTTATTGCACATGACTGTTGCTATACAGCTTAGCATAGCATAGCATAGCATAGCATAGCATAGCATAGCATAGCATAGCATAGCATAGCATAGCATAGCATAGCATAGCATAGCACAGCATGGCATAGCATACAATAGCATGGCACAGCAAGGTAAGCCTGGCATAGCACAGCATAGCACAGTGCAGCGTAGCACACATCATCAATCATGAATGATATAAAGAGTGTGCTGAAAGGCATACAATAGCATTGCAGAGCATGGCATGTGATAGCAAGACACAGCAGAGCATGATACTATGCACCAGTCCAGGCTCTGAAACCAGATTTCACACACAGACAGTCTGCAAGAGTGTATAAATAGTCTGTAAGAGTCCATGCAGGCATGAGATGCGTGCTTACTTCTGCAGCGCCAGTGCCTCTACATTGACAGCAATGCGAGTATGCTCCATCTCGGCCAGTACCCGCACTAGAGGCATCTCAATCCTTGCCAGAGGGTCACACAGGCCTTCAGACTGCAAAACAGGCAGTCAGTGCCTTGGATGCCTGTGCATGGACCATTCATCACTGCAAGTTGCAGTTGACATACAGGCCTTCAGACTGCACAGCATTGCCAGCAGGCAGTAAGTGTCCTGGATGACTGTGCATATGCTGGCTGTGCATATGCTGCAAGATGCAGTTGACATATCAACCTGGTAGCTCACTCTGCACAAGCGTTCCACGCAAGAAAGCGTTATATCCATGTTGATTTGCGTTTGGTTTGCCTTGGACTCAGATCAAGAAAGCTGCTCAGTAGAGCAGCATTTGATTGTAACATGAAGCAGAAAGGGGGATTTTGGTTTTGAACATGTCTCAAAACTCCGTGGCCCGCTTTGCCTGCACATGCGTGGGTATATGTGCGGCAAATCAGAGTGAGCAATGCCACAGGGTGACCTACCTTGAGCACAGGGCACAGAACAGCTTCCAAGGCAAGTGCCATGACAATTTGCACACGCGTGGGTGAATGTGTGGCAAACCAGAGGGGACAATGCCACAGGGTGACCTACCTTGAATCCACCATGCAAACATTCATTCATTCAGCCATTCACTCAACAGAGACTTCCCCCTAGGGTCAGGCACGTACAGCCCTGGGTAAAGGTATAAAGATTCTGTTTTAAAAGGTGGTGTGCCAACAATAGCATGGGTTGCTGTGCTGCAAATCAGGAGGGACAATGCCACAGGGTGACGTACCTTGAGCACAGGGCGCAGAACAGCTTCCAGGGCGAGTGACATGACAGCCTGGCGGCAGGCTTCCCTCTGAGGTGCCCTCATCTCGCCTACAACAATCACCAATGTTGGTTTAGTTTTAGTATTTTAGTTTTAGTATCTGTGCGTTTTAGTTTTAGTACTTTAGTTTTAGTATTTTAGGTTTTTCCTCTTTTAGTGAAAGGCCTATTGTACACAGCACACCCCAATGGTTGCCGGCATAAACTGTACATTCCTGCTGAGGCTAAGGCCCTACCCCGTGAAGGGGCATCAGCTCTTATGATACAACAATTGACAGCAAAATGCATCTCACCCACCACAGATGCCTTTCACTTACAACAACATACGTCTCACTTACCTCAACATGCATTGCAACTACAGCAACATGCATTGCACTCACTGCAAAATGTATTTGACCTGCCACAAACTGTTTCTCACTTGCAACATTTGCATCTTACCTACCACAACATGCATCACACCAACTCGCTCACAAGTAACGAGCAACAACATGCATCTGCTCAGCGCGTGTTTGCAACGTTTCCAGATACGCACAAAGAGGGAGAGGCTATATATGTTGTCAGTTTCCTGCCAATGGTGGCAACACCAAGACTGAGCAAAGCTGCTACGCTGCAGTGGCATGCTGACAGTAGTCATACAGATGTGTCATGTTGCAGGTGTCACACTGACTCAGTGACGGCAGCAGGATACTTATGTACAGGCTGCATTCAGGTGTCAAGCATGGCTGCCTGCTGAGGGACTCTGAGGTATGGCCCATTAGGGTTTAGGGGTAAGGAGTTAAGCTTATACCTAAACCCTAAAACCATGGAAATTCGTGCTAGGCACAGGCATGTACCAAAGCTTCAATTTCTTTGTTGCATTCTTGTGAAATGAATAGCTCTCCCAGCCCAAAAAAAAAAAAGTCAACATCAAAAAAACCTTAACTGTGAATTTATCTTGACCCATTGAAACAGGGATAAGACCCACACAAATTCAGAGCCTTCTCAAGATTCAATCACCTGCTGCGTCAAACACAAAGCACTAGCCACAGTTCCACACTAGCATGCATCCAGAGGTCTGCCGGCCTCTATGGCTTCTACCACATCAAGTGTACCAACTTGAGACTGTTCTGAGCACATTCAAAGCAGATGTCACAGCACATCATGTGTACCAACCTGAGACTGTTCTGAGCACGTTCAAGGCAGAAGTCACAGCATCTTTGCCAGCCTTCAGGGTCAGCAAGCCCTCCAGGTTGCGTTTGATGTCCCCCCTCTTCAGGGTAACCCTGCTAGGGCTGTCTGTCACGTCAGGGCAGTCTGGTTTGACCAGCCAGGTGGCGATGCGCACATCCACCAGGGGGTCTGCCAGAGCCATTGCTGACTTGTCTGCAGGTGCAATGTCCAACAGCTGCTCAGGATACAGAGACATGAATTGTCCAGAAACGCCCTGTTGTAGCTATTGCTGACATCGCTGACTTGTCTGTCACGTCAGGGCAGTCTGGTTTGACCAGCCAGTTGGCAATTCACACATCCACCAGGGGGTCTGCTAAAGACATCGCTGACTTGTCTGCAGGTGCAATGTTCAATAGCTCTTCAGGATGTAGTGGCGTTATGTTCTTTAAAACAACATGTTTGTAGCGTCGAGGTAAAGTCCCAGGACTAATTCCAAACGCCTGGGGAGTCGTATTCGACACATCTACTTCAGAGAGGCATCTAAGCTGACCAAGAACAACTGTGCAACCTCATCAGTTGCCATTACATTGAAGCCAGAACAGTCAGCTTCATGACACAGATCAAGTCACAGCTACTGCACCATGCAGCCGATGCAGCAGCAGAAACATAAGTTCCACTGTAGGTACAGTCAGCACATGACAGCACCACTGTAGGTACAGTCAGGACATGACAGCACCACTGTAGATACAGTCAGCACATGACAGCACCAGCATTTCTGGTAGGCCAGCACGACCAAAGATGATGTGCAACAGCTCAGGAGGAACACCCTTGTGCTCACCATTGTATGACTTGTTAGAGTACATTACGGTACAGTACGGTACAGTACAGTACAGTACAGTACAGCATGGTACGGTACAGTACAGTACAGTACAGATTCGCGCACAGTTCAGTACTGGTGTGAAGAAGAGTACCTGAAAGCAGAGCTACCATCTGTGACTTCAAGTCGAATGTGATCTTCTGAGTCCGCTTGTTTGCCATCATGCCAGCCACAAACTTGTCTACCCCAGGTGCAGCCGGGTTGAGTGGGATGTAGTAGACGGCGTCAGGGCTCCAGCACACTGCAATGCCTTGCACTCTGCAGATGCGCTTCACGCTGGAATCTGAATCTGGTCCTTCTGCAGCACACAAGAAACTCTAAACCCAAAAACATATATGTTCCCCTGCAAACGTGCCAAGGCACACAGATATTTACAACACACAGCACATTTTGCAAGAGAAACTAACACGAACACAGTCTCGGCAATGAGAGGTTCAGTGGAGCTAGAGTGAGCATTTGCCTCATACATGCTGAGTCAGCCTTGATATTGGTACAGTCCCGCCATGGCTTCAATTCAGCTGATGTGTATGCTGAATGTGTGTTGCTGCTCTGTCTGCCTGCTCACAGAAGTGTTTGCATGGGATGCTTGAGCGCTAGGCTGTACAGGACAAGGACTAGGGACTAATCTTGGGGACTAGGGGCTGCACAATAGAACTGGGGACTGTTGTTGGGGACTAGGGGCTGCACACTAGGACTAGGGAGTCCAGACTGGGGACTGAGGATGAGGCACTGGGGGATGAGGACTAGGGACTGTGACTAGCAATTGGTAATGGGACAACGGAGTAGGCACCAGAACTATGGGCTGAAGATCAGAGATTAGAGACTGGGGATTAAGGACAAGGGAGAGTCTGGGGACTGGGGATTAAGGGAGAAAGAGGGACTGAGGACTGCAGACCAGGGGCTTGGGGACTGGAGAAAGGAGGGGGGGAAAACTTAGGGACTGACCAGATGCCATGCCAGGCAAGCTTGGTAGCTGCAGGCTTGGGTGGGCACTAGCTTGGCCTTCAGCAACATCCAGGGCGAATGCCCACAGCTTTTGCTCTTGCCACAAGGGCTGCACCTGCTTCAAGGCTCCTGGGCCCTCCACCAGGATCACCCTCTGCACGCAAAGAACGGGGGGGTTTAGTGAGAAATGCTATATTTAGAGTTCAGGGCAACAGGTGACCTGCAACAAGCTACATGCTGTGCGCTGGGCAATGGTCTGCAATGGTAATGACAATGGTAATGGTGATGGTAATGGTGATGGTAATGGTGATGGTAATGGTGAAAAGTGTACCAGCAGCGAAAGAAACGACAGGAGTACAGTTCAAAGCGTCCCAGAAGCCTATCATCCCAGCAGCAAAACATGCCAGAAACAAAGCAAACACAGGGAAGACCTTTCAAGCTAGTGGAACAGCAAGACACACCTCCTTGGGTAGCACCACAGGAGTGGCTACAGGCGAAGTCAGGGGGGAGGGTAAGGGAGGCAGGCTGACAGGGGTCATCTTCTGGGTGCTGTTAGGGCTGTTGCCCGCATGCGCCCCCGGCCCTGGGTTGGCCCCCAGCACCTGGTGGAACTGAGCAGCTTGAGCTTTGAGATCAGCAGCTCGAGTGGTGAGGAGCTCACGGGCGCCTCTGAGTATGAGATGGGCAGCTCGCCGGTCCAGGCTCTTCTGTGCTGCCTCATTGCTGGGCTTGCTGTTGCCTGAGTGCTGACCTGCACAGTCAGCACTTGGCATGAGTTTGGTCACAAGGGTTTGGTGGTGCCACAATAGACACGCTGACTCACCTTTGGCAAGAATGGACATGAGGGTTGCCTCAGTGGAGCCAACTAACGCCTGGGCAGTGTCCAGACCAACAGCATACAGAAAGCTAGCTCTCTCTGCTGTCGCCCTTTTTGCAAAGCACAAGCCCTTCTGACATATCACATAAGGCAGAGGCTGACTCACCTTTGGCAAGAATGGACATGAGGGTCGCCTCAGTGGATCCAACTTAAGCCTGTGCAATGTCCAGACCAACAGCATACAGAAGGCTAATGTCGCCCTTCTTGAAAAGCACAAGCGCTGCTGACATACCACACAAGACAGAGGCTGACCTCACCTTTGGCAAGAATGGACATGAGGGTTGCCTCGGTGGATCCTGCTACAGCCTCAGCGGTGCGAAGGCCAGCTGCATACAGCAGGCGAGCCCTGTGGGCCTTCACGTTGGGAATATCCATCAGGACCACCAGCTCTGGCTTGGTTCCAGCTGTCACACGCACCTACATACAGTTCAGATACTATCAAAACATGATGCTTTCTTTGGAGAAACGCCTGTTCTGTAGTATGTCTGTCGACGTCAAAAACGCCCAGGGACCAGAACTCAAGGGTGAGGTTACGCTGCACACTTGAAACTTGTGATCAGTCTTATTGCTGTTGTCATTACATCACTCTGCCATCATTGTCACTGTGTTCATCATTGTCTTGAGTGCCGCTGTTGTTATTGCTGTTGCTACTGCTGTTGTTGTTGCATTTGTTGTCTTGTTCAATGAGGGTTTGTTGTTATTACTGTAGTGCGCAGGCGGGGGACAGCAGCCTGATGTACTCAAGGCTCACCTGGAACTTGGAGATGAGTACGTCAACTCAAGGCTCACCTGGAAGTTAGAGATGAGTATGTCAACTCAGAGACTCACCTGGAATTTGGAGATGAGTGTGTCAACTCAAGGCTCACCTGGAACTTGGAGATGAGTACGTCAACTCAAGACTCACCTGGAATTTGGAGATGAGTGTGTCAACTCAAGGCTCACCTGGAACTTGGAGATGAGTATGTCCAGATCACTCCAGCCCAGGCACTCACAGAAAGCAGCCACCATGAGGGCAAACTTGCCAGCGCTCTCTTGCAGGTCTTTTACCCTAGACCTGGTGGTCCCATATCTTGTTGCCACTTCGTCATGCGGCACCTGCAGCATTGAGTCTTGTTGTAATGCGGTGAGACAGTCGTACAATCTTGCAGGTCTTTGCACAAAGGATTTGAAAACGCTTTTGTACGACAGTTTAGATTTCTCACCCTGGGCCTACCCACCCTAGACCTACCCACCCTGGCCAGTGATGATGAGACCCAGATGCTACCAGCAGCAGAGATTGTCATGCTGATTCCAGACACATGAGTAGCAGCAAGTAATGCACCTATGCAGATGTCTGGCTAGTGTGCCTTGACGCAATGAGAGTTTGCAAATACACGCAGCAACAAGCAGCAGTCTGCAAGAGCAACAAGAGCAGTGAGCAATTGTGCAGTTTGGGAACAATGCGTTTGAGAGCCTTCTGACGGCAGCAGCCTTAACCAATGACAAGTTTGTTTCTTGAGACAACAAAGGATGGCTGTGCAACAATTTGGTCTCTGAGTATGACAGTAGATGAAAAGCAAGATGGATTGCACAAGCTTCTGCCAGCCAACAAGGCCGATCACTTGTGCCAATCACGGCAATCATGTTCAAATCTTCACGGAATCTAGACAGGCAGTGCTGCTCACCTCCTGGATGACATCATTCAGCATGAGCGCCATGAAGAAGCGCTTGCAGATGCGCTCCTTCTCACCATCTGACTCCGACACATGCCGCCGCTGCCCACTCTGGACAAGCTTCAGCAGGTAGGCCTGGCTGACACCCACCAGCTCAGCCACTTTCTGGTCACCGCCCTGAATGTCACAACAGCCATTGATAACACATGGTGCCTCATGTCAAGGGTCACAAAGGCTTGTGCTTTACAGAAGAAGTGCTGCTGGCTGCTCTGAACAAGCTTCAGCAGGTAGGCCTGGCTGACGCCCACCAGCTCACCACCCTGTGCATCACAACAGCCCACTTGGGAAACACCTAAGGTTCATGTCAAGAGGTCACAGAGCCTTGGGCTTTAGAGAAGAAGTGCAGCTGCCCACTCTGCACAAGCTTCAGCAGGTAGGCCTGGCTGACGCTCACCAGCTCAGCCACTTTCTGGTCACCAGCCTGTGCGTTACAACATTCATTTGAACAACACTTTGGTTGATGTCAGGGGACAGAGAGCCTTGTGCTTCAGAGAAACACTGCTGCTAACGGCTCTGAACAAGCTTCAGCAGGTAGGCCTGGCTCATGCCAACCAGCTCTGCGACTTTCTGGTCACCGCCCTGTGCATCACCACAGTCTTTTTCTTCTTGGGTACAGCAAAGAGTGAGGCTTATTAACTGTTTGAGTTGTCAGCTTCCACAATGAGAGAGGACGCTCTTTGGTCCGCCATCAATAAGAATTTACAAATGACGCATCAGAATGTACCTTGATTGATCCTGGGCAGCCCGGTAAAATACTTGGCTTCTCATTAAATTGACGCCGAAAGTCGTAGTCTTTTCTTTTCTTTTCTTTCTTTTCTTTTCTTTTCTACCTTGATTGATGTTTAAAGCATACCTTGAGGGCTTGCAGCATCTTGTAGAAGGCGTTCCAGTCAGGGCCTTTGCGGTCCCATGCACTCAGATCTACTGGGGTCACCAAGTAGGTGAGGTGCATGTCACTGGTCAGCACAAACCCCTCCCGGGCCTTGGCCAGATCCTGCACACACAACAATCATTCACCCAGGCACTCAGATCCTGCATACACAACAATCATTCACCCATGCACCCATACAATCGTTCATTCATTCATTTGTCCAATCTTTTTTGGTTTGTTTGTTGGGTTGGTGTTTTATTTGTTTGGTGCTGCATTCATTTGTTTGTTTATTCGCTCACACACATATGCATGCGTGCATTCATTTGTTCACGCATTCACAGTCAGGTATAGCTAGCCCTGAATAGATCCCTGTGTGAGGCCCTAACAAGTGGCAGAAAGAATGCAGTCAGACTAGAATGAGGGTTTCAGGTGGGTAAACAGCAGAGATACAGGGGGGGGGGAGGAACAGAAGAGATATCAGGGGGGCAGGAACAGAAGAGATATCAGGAATGCATGCACGAAGACAGGACGAAGCCATGCAGATTGTGCACACCCACCTTCCGGACTATGAGAGCCTGTTGGGGTTTCAAGCTTCCAGCTGATGTGGCCTTGCCCAAAGGCAGGGATGCATAGGACTTGCTGCTGCCGTTCCACCCAATGAAGCCATTCTCACACAGCCACGCCAGTGATGTACGCGTGCTGGATGCAACCACAGCCTGCAAGGAAGCTTGGACGCTGTTAACACAAAGTCAGCTATGGTGCATGCTGTACCATCCCTATTGCGTTCCTCTGCACACATGCCTGGTCGCTTACAAGTACTCATGTTGCGTAGGCTACTGTTGAACTGATAGTGTACACATTGCAAGCTGTGTGCAGCATTTGCAGCAACAGGACACAACAACAGACAGCAGACTTGGTACTGTACTGGCACAACTTTACCACATAAAAGTAAGCCAATATTGCCCTGCCAGACTATTATCTGATTCCAAACCAGCGCAAGGTTTCACCAGAATACACCACAATCTCTTGTTGTATGCATCAAAACACCTAGTGCTCACACCTCAACACAGTATGTCACGGTGTAGTGCGGGACAGGATCAACTCATTCAAAAACTCGAGGGTGTGGGAAGAATCAAAGCCAGTAAGGTAGGCGAGTCTCAGCTTGCCTGGAAGTCTGATGTGGCGGCCAGCAGGGTGCATTTGGCAAACTCTTGTCGCATGCATCCAACAACCAGTGCTTGCACCGGAACACAGTATGTCATGGTACCGTGCAGGACAGGGCAAAATCATTTGAACTTTCTAGGGCGCAAGAAGAATATGTGCCAGTACGGTAAGGTAGGTCAGTCTCAGCTTGCCTGGAAGTCTGATGTGGCGGCCAGCAGAGTGCATTTGACAAAGCGCTGCACGTCCACAACTGTGGTGACGGACCCCGAGGCCACGGCTTCCATGATGGCACGTGACATGCCAATGCTGCCCTCACTCAAACAGCTCTCGATAGGCTTCGCATTAGCCTGCATGCGGATTTTCATGGTTTAGGAATCCTAGTAACCGTATAGTCATGCAACGTGCACAACTGTGGTGACAAAGCTCGAAGCCACAGCCTCCGTGATTGCCGTGACATGCCAATGCTGCCCTCACTCAAACAGCTCTCGATGGGCTTCGCATCAGCCTGCATGCGGTGGGTCAGGGTCTAGGAACCCTAGTAACCCTATAGTCATGCAACATACTAAAGGCATTCACACCACACCAGCTTGTGAGGGTGGTGTGAAAGTCCAATTTCTCAAGCGTCATGTGCCATGTATGTGTACATGTGTACATGTGTACATGCATATGTATATGTATATGTATATGTATATGTATATGTATATGTATATGTATATGTATATGTATATGTATATGCATATGCATATGTATATGTATGTGTATACGTATATGTATGTGTATACATACATGCGTATGTAGATGCGTATGTACATGTGGAGAACATGCGCACCTGCATCAGCTCCAGCAGCTGCTTGCCCAGCTGGGGGTTGTTGGCCAGCAGGATGGCTTCCCCTTGGGTGTCAATCCCCGCCCTGCCAGCTCGGCCCGCCATCTGGCGATACTCGGTCGCGCGCAACACACTCTCTTTGCTCTGGATTCCCTGGTAGTGATGTCTGCATGCCACATCCTTCAGGTGATGCATTGCATAATCATCCACAAAGCCAACGAGCTCAACTATTATTATAATAACAATATCAATAATAATAATAATAAAATTTAACAAAACTCCCGCCCTGCCAGCTCGCCCCGCCATCTGGCAATACTCGGTTGCGCGCAGCACACTCTCTTTGCTCTGGATTCCTTGGTAGTGATGCCTGCAAGCCACAGCCTTCAGGTGATGCTTTTCACAATCATCCACAAAAACAAAGAGCTCAATTATTGAGTTGTTATTATTATTATTATTGTTATTAGTAGTATTATTGTTGATAATAACAGTAAAATAACAGTAATAATAATAATAACAGTACTCAAAAATAAAAGCCTGCCCTGCCAGCTCGGCCCGCGGCCCCTGGCGCTGCTCGGTTGCACGCAACACACTCTCTTTATTGTGGATTCCTTGGTAGTGATGCCTAGCCGTCAGGTGATCCATTTTACAACTATTCCCAAAATCACAGAGCAGAGTCTGCCAAAGGGTGACCTACCCAGACGTCCACACCTGGTGCCCCCCCCCCCCATATTGAGGCATTGCGGCGTAAATAATGTGCATTACATCCTGGAGAGCACACTGGTGGGGAACAAGAGGCGACGTAACAGCCAACAAGCAATGCAGCCACACCACAGACTAGTGTTATGTGTGCTGTCAAACAAGAAACAGCAGCAGACAAGCCTACAAAAGACATCCCGTTCCCAGAAAACAGCTATCATGCAGAAGTGGACCTGAAGATGACCCTGCGAGCTGGCAGGTTAACTCCAGCAGCCAAGGTAGAGGTTGCGCACAGCACTGAGATGGCTCCGGTCCTGTACGCATTCTCCACCAGCTCTCGCTCCTCTGATGTCAGCCCTGCATGTGCACTCATTCATTCATTCATCGTTCATTAATTCACTCATTGCTTCATTCATTCTATCATCCATCCATGCATCCATCCATCCATCCATCCGTCCATCCATCCATCCATCCATCCATCCATCCATCCATCCATCCATCCTTCCATCGATCCATGCATCACTCATTCATGCATTCATCCATTCACTCATTTATTTGCTCACTTGTTTGCTCACTCGCTCACTCACTCACTCACTCACTCACTCACTCACTCACTCACTCACTCACTTACCCATTTGTCTGTTCATTCATTCATTCATTGGGGGACGGTCCCAAACCCTTGATGACCAAACTTATTATGTTTCTATGACAACACTTTGAACAAGAACGAAGAGAAGTGAGTAAGCAGAAGACACAGCAAAATGAGACTGTCAAATCAAAATCAGGCAAAGGGAAAACAAAGGGGAAAGTAGCAAAGGGTTCACCTGCATGGTGAAAGGCAACTCCCATGGGCAGGGTCTCCAACAGCACTGGGTCCGGTGCACCAGGGATACGTTTCAGCTCTTCCACCAAGCCTGCTCGCCCGATTTGGCTTGTTGCTGTGCTGGACATGGGGACCAATTTACGCTCCGGCACCGTCAACATGTGGGCCATCTGTTTGGCCACGACTTGACAGAGCTGCAGACAATGTCAGTGAGGATCCAGGAAGAGAAGAGAAGAAAAGACAAGGCAAGGCCCTTTAGCATTGGTTATGCGGGTGAGACACGGGGAAAGAGGGGGGGGGGAGTCCAGGGTGGCAGTGATTCACAAATTTTACCCCCCCATATACAACGCCATTGCATCACTGTCGTAGTCTCTTTGTTCTATATTGGGCTTCCTTATGGGAGCAAGGGTTTATGCAGTATAGAGGGGAAGCAGCAGAGAGGATCAGAGGTGCTGCAACATGTCTTGCACAATGCAACCCACATGCACATCAAGTTGTGGCAGAACAAAACCTGACATGCATGCGGACTGCAATGTGCGAGACAGGTTGCAGCACCTCTGATGCACGGATGCACAGGTGCAGATGTTGATGCAATATGCACATGTTGATGTATGTCTTGATGTCTCCATGTGTTCATGCATACTGTATAGAAACCCCCTCTTCATGTGTGTGATAGTATTGCATTGTTTTGAAAAGCAGTATCACGACACAGCACCAGCCAGCGAATCATCATCTAGTCCGAAAGCTGTACCATGATACAGCACCAACTAGCAATCATATCGGTTTAAACCAAAAGCTGCAACGTGATACAGCACCAGCCAGTAAATCATGTCGATTTAAATTATGGTACAGCACCAGCCAGTAAATTATACCAATTGAAACCAAAAGTCTGCCTGCTTGGAACAGTAGGAGATGAGGACAGACCAAAACCCTACCTGCTTGGAACAGCAGAAGATGAGGACAGACCAAAACCCTACCTGCTTGGAACAGCAGAAGATGAGGACAGACCAAAACCCTACCTGCTTGGAACAGCACAAGATGAGGACAGATCAAAACCCTACCTGCTTGAACAGCAGAAGATGAGGACAGACCAAAACCCTACCTGCTGGAACAGCAGAAGATGAGGACAGACCAAAACCCTACCTGCTTGGAACAGCAGACGATGAGAACAGAACAAAACCCTACCTGCTTGGAGCAGCAGAAGATGAGGACAGATCAAAACCCTACCTGCTTGGAGCAGCACAAGATGAGGACAGATCAAAACCCTACCTGCTTGAACAGCAGAAGATGAGGACAGACCAAAACCCTACCTGCTTGAACAGCAGAAGATGAGGACAGACCAAAACCCTACCTGCTTGGAACAGCAGAAGATGAGGACAGATCAAAACCCTACCTGCTTGGAACAGCAGAAGATGAGGACAGACCAAAACCCTACCTGCTTGGAACAGCAGAAGATGAGGACAGACCAAAACCCTACCTGCTTGGAATGAGGACAGACCAAAACCCTATCTGCTTGGAACAGCAGAAGATGAGGACAGACCAAAACCCTACCTGCTTGGAATGAGGACAGACCAAAACCCTATCTGCTTGGAAGGAGGAGATACCAAAACCATACCTGCTTGGAAGGAGGACAGACCAAAACCATACCTGCTTGGAACAGCAAAAGATGAGGACAGAGTGTCCCTGGTCAAGGGTGGCCTGAGCAAGCAAAGCACAGGGCTTGGAATCTTTGAAATCCCAGCGGGCGCTGCAGTCAATCCTGTCTACCACTTGGCCCTTGGTGTCCACCAGCTCGTTGCCGACCAGCAACCACTTGTGCAGCTCAACTGGCCTGTGAGCAGCAGTATGCAGGGGTTTGCATTGTATGATATTGGTGATGGAATTTAGTGACCTATGGTTGTGCAAAATTGACACCAAAAGCAGAGCAGAAGGGGATGTCATGTGACAAAAAGATGACATTTGTCTTTCCAAGTGGCATGCCATCTGTTTGGGGTGGCAAGCATGCAATGACCGAGCCTATGACTTGAGGAGGACACCATTTGTATGCTAGTAGGATTGCCTAGGGTGTGACATAGGGGGTACCAAGGGTGTTTGATGATTGCCCAGGGTGTAAAAGGCATGCCTAGCGAGTGGAATGGGTGCTCAAAATGTGACATGATTGCTTAGAGTGTGAAATGGAGGCCCAGGGTGTAGCAACAAGAGGCAAAGCAGAAAGCTTCACACCACACTCCATTGATGGTGCATAACCTACCCAGTGAACAAGCTCACATGTACAGGCTGTACAAAGTTCAAACCTACAATATACAGGCTACAATGTACAACCTACGATGTACAGGCCACGACATGCAAGCAATGATGTACAAGCTGTGACACACAAGCATTGAGCTGTGCAAGCTAGACCTGAAGTCAGTCTGGAAAAGCTGTGCGCCCAGCCACTGAGCAACAGCAGAGACGTTGGGCATGGTCGCGCTCATGCCGATGATCTGCAGGCCTTCATGGGCAGCATCTGGCTTGGCTTCAGGGTCTGGGCTGACAGCTGCATAGCGCAACTTGGTGAGCAGCAACTCCAGAAGATACCCCCTTTCCCCCTCCCCAACCTGAACCAGACCGGAAGTGAGAGGGAGGTTTGAGCTGAGCGACACAAGGTTGAAAAAGTGAATATGTGGCATGAGGATGTGGGCTGACAGCTGCATAGAGCAACTTGGTGAGCAGCAACTCCAGGAGGTAACCCCTTTCCCCTTCCCCAACCTGAATCATAACCAGACTCAAGATGAGGTTTGAGCTGCGTAGACTGTAGGCAACACTAGACAGGAAAATTGGTTGTTTGGCGTGAGGATGTGAGCTGACAGATGTGTATTGCCACTTGGTGAGCAGTAACTCCAGAAGATACCCCCTTTCCCCCTCCCCAACCTGAATCATAATCAGACTCAAGATGAGGTTTGAGCTGCATGACTATAGGCAACATGAGACAGGAAAAACGGTTGTTTGGCGCGAGGATCTGGGCTGACAGCTGCATAGCGCAACTTGGTGAGCAGCAACTCCAGGAGATACCCCTTTTCTCCCTCCCCAACCTGAATCATCACCAGAGTCAAGATGAGGTTTGAGCTGCGTGGACTGTAGGCAACACGAGACAGGAAGAATGGTTGTTTGGTACAAGGGTCTGGGCTGACAGCTGCATAGCGCAACTTGGTGAGCAACAACTCCAGGAGATACCCCCTTTCCCCCTCACCAACCTGAACACGACCAGGACTGAAAAGAAGAGTTGTGCTGAGTGACACAAGGCAGGAGATAATGCTACTTGGCTTTGCGGCTGACAGCTGCAGAGCGCAAGTTGGTGAGCAGCAGGTCTGTCATGCATGCGTATCTAATGCGCGTTTGGCACCCTGCGTGATGCAGGCAAAAGCCCCACCATGTGCAACTCATCAACCACGACGCAACTTAAGGCTGACAGGCAGCGCTCCTCAGACATCCTGTTGATCAGGCTGTTGGCCTTCTCTATGGTGCAGACCACCACCCCAGTGTTGGCCTCTAGGACTCGGGCACTGCCCTTACCACCGTAATTCCTCTTTACCTCCCTATACAACACATCCTGTTGATCAGGCTATTGGCCTTCTCTATAGTGCAGACCACCACCCCCGTGTTGGCCTCTAGGACTCGGGCACTGCCCTTACCACCGTAATTCCTCTTTACCTCCCTATACAACACATCATGTTGATCAGGCTATTGGCCGTAATTCCTCTTTACCTCCCTATACAACACATCACGTTGATCAGGCTATTGGCCTTCTCTATAGTGCAGACCACCACCCCCGTGTTGGCCTCTAGGACCCGGGCACTGCCCTTACCACCGTAATTCCTCTTTACCTCCCTATGCAACAGTCACAGGCTGACATGTATGCATTGAATGGCTGCATGCTGCCTGTGAAAGCAGGGTATTAGTTTACAGCTGATGCACAACAGAAGCTTGCTGTCGCATTTGCAAAGTTGACTGGTCTGCACGGCAGCCCTATGTTGTGCCGCTTATGCTTATGCAACACCAAGGGGATAAGCTACGGCAAATCAAAGCTTTGGATGAAGGATTGCGATTGGCATGGAAGGTTTTGCAATGGACTGAAGCAGCAGCAGCTTCCTGCAACAGCTGAACTGTCAGCTTGGAAGGAAAAGAACGTTAGGCTTGTGAGCAATCATGACAAGAGACGCTGATAAGAAAGTTCAGCTGTAGTGTGCCAGCCAGGACAAAACTCAGCTCACTTTTCCAAACTATCAAATACTGTGACAATCAGATACCCCCAAAAACATGCAAATTGTGACATAACTGTAACAGAAGTTCAAAAGCCTCTTGCTCAGCTTACTTCTCCAAAGGCTTCAGCAGGCGCTCCAGGTGGGCAGACTTCTCAGCACACAAGGTGACGAAGGGCATGACCAGCATGGCGGTCCTGCCAGTAGTGATGAGGCGCCGCAGCATGAGGATCTCAGCAACAGCGCTCTTCCCTCCACTGGTGGGGGCACAGTACACCAGGTTGCCCCCACTCAACACCCCGGGCTGCATCAGGCACTGGGCCTGCAGAGGGCAGAGACGTCGCCTTTCGACTCTGGGTTTGATAGGGGAGAAAGGCAGGAGCTTTGCCTTTCGACTGTGGGTTTGATGGATTCAATGTGCAGATGATTTGCCTTTCAACTGACGCGGGTGATAGGGAAAAGTACATGTTCTGTGCCAGTGAGTGACTTTGTGCACTTATGGTCCTTGATGTACTTTAAGGAACAGGATGCCAGCTGATGCCAGGCAAGTGAACAGCGTCTGTGCAGCCAGCATCGCACATGCACAGAGATGGAACCCCCGTCAAAAACAGCTGCCATCTATGGGAGGCAAAGGGCATCTGTTGTGCCCTGTCATGACAAGTAATGGTCACCTCGTTCTCAGTAGATGCATGCCTGAAAAGGGCATGTCACAACAACCGATTTTTCCCACAAAGCAACATGGTATTCAGAACCAAAAAAGGTAAGTCCGTAAACGTGGTTTTTAAAGGTGGTGATATTTACTTTTCAACCAACAACACATGAAGCCAGCTCGCAATGAGGTTGTAGCGGCCTTCTCAGGGGTGATGACATACCTGCCAGTCATACAAGTCATTAGTCATGCCGACTTCTCAGAAATGATGACACACCTGCCAGTCATACAAGTCATGAGTCATGCCAGCTGCTCTGAAGGCTTCACACAGCTCGCCTGGCAGGTACGACTTGAGCTGCTTGTGGGTGGCATCCATCTGGATGACAGGGGTTGGCTGGGCTGGCTTGGGGTCAACTAGGGGTTGCAGAGATGATGCTGCTGCCTTGGCATCCTGTGCATCAGCATCACAAAGACATCTTGGTCTACTTTCTCTGGAAAACTTCGACAACTCAACACGGATCCAAGGCAAAAACCTAATTCTCCCTGATAAAATATGCTTGTGGGCTCTGCCTGAAGAATGACAAATCTGACATTCTGCAGAGGCAAAGGCTGTCAAGCCTGACACTGATTTGGGCATGAGCTTCAGGCATGATTAGCAGTAACATCAAAGGGGTTGAATGACACAACAGCAGTGGGTGAAAAGGCGCCACATACAAAGTCATTTAGCCTCTCTTTGTGTTGCAAATGATACAGATACACTCACCTGTGGATATGACAACTTGCAATACAATGCTGAATGCATGCACTGTACCTGTAACCGCAACTGAGCCAGAGTCTGAGCAGTGGAGGCAGCCTTGGATGCAGCAGGGGCTTGCCCTGGGGCAAGCCCTGGGGCAAGCCCTGGGGCCAAGGACTCAACTTTGTCCTTTGCAGCATGCAGCCGAGGAGATGTGCGTAACGCTGTCTGGGCCCTTGTCTGTCCATGCGCCCTCACCGGAGTTTGGACCACAGTCTGGTCATTCACATGCAAGGATGCTTGCACCCCTGTCTGTCTGTGCGTGTGGGCATGGGCCAAACCTGCAGCTTGAAGCTGTGCATTCATAGGCGCTTGGAATGCAGTCTGTACGTGTGTGGAGGCATGCGTTTGTGCATGAGGCCCTGTAGGGAGGAAGTTGGCTGCTGGTGTAGTCATGGCTACTGAGGCTTGACCCGGGGATGATGCAGGAAGCTGAAGTGGAAGCTGAGCTTGCCGCTGCCCAGGCATGTGTCCTAGCTGCTGTGCAGGAAGCTGAGCTGGATAGCGTGCTGAGGGCTGCGCAGCAACAGCTGCAGCCTGTTGTGCAACATGCTGAGCTGTAGGGGGTACAGAAGCATTCCCTGGCTGCTGTGCAGGAAGCTGTGCTGGAAGCTGTGGATGACTACATCCTGGCTGCTGTGCAAGAAGCTGAGCTGGCAAGTGTGCCCCAGGAAGGGCCCTATGCCCTTGATGCTGCACAGGCAGCTGTGCTGACCCTGGTCTTGCTTGCTGAGCAGAATGCAGGGCAGGAAGCTGTGCCGGGACTTGAGCAGGCAGCTGTATAGGAGCCTGAGCTGACAGCTGCATTGGAAGCTGTGCAGGCTGTGGACCAGAACTCTTCACAGGAGCAGGACCTGTTTGGCATAAGGTGTGATGAAGACAGTGCTCAGCAGAAGACACCGCTGGGGCATTGGAGTGTTGAGCTGCCTGCCTTGCGCTGTGTGCTACAGACTGCCTGTGGGGTCCGCCAAAGGCCTGCATGACAGGCTTAGCGGACAACCCAAAGCCTATCGCATGACCAGACTGCTGTGGGGCCTGGACTAGTCCAGGGGTATTGCTGTGGGGACCCCAACGGGGACCCAAACCAGCAGCAGCCTGTGGCTGTGGCAGTGATTGAGCATCCGCTTGGGCAGAGGTCTGTCCATGAGGGTGTGCCAGCTGGAATTGAGGCAGCCTCACAGGGTGCAAAGCTGAGGCAGCTTGCGCTGGTTTAGCCTTACTCGGGGAACCCACATCAGATGCAAGGGTTGCCACGCTCAACCTATGCCTGTGTGGGCAATCCGCATGTGAGAACTCTGACAGCCATAACCAGGCGTCAACATGACTATGGCTTAGGGAACAGCCCACATCAGATGCAAGAGTGGCCACGCTCAACCTATGCCTGCCCAAGCCAACAATGTGTGGGAGATTTGCGTGAGAGGCGTTTGCGAGCCATGACCAGGCAATCACATATGCAGCAGAAAGACTTGAAACTACTCACAAAGCCGGTGCATATAAAGCAGAGCATGGACTCGGCTGCTGCAATGGTGGCAGACCAAAACGCAGAATGCGTGCAGAATGGTTTGGTAATGTTCTGGTGACATGGGTGAGTCTGATGAATGTCTGCACATCTACTTCTGATGCGTGTGTGGTCTTAAGACACTACACTGTGCTTCATTGTTGCTGTTTGCATGCAGGCACCCTTCAGGTATAGAGCAGACCTCTTGTTTGAAGGACCAGCCTCAGCTTGCACTCTTGCAGTCACATCTGCGACCGTAGCAGCAATTGCAGCAGCAGTTGCAGCAGCAGCTGCAGGTGCAGGAGGCAGATCTGTCACATTTTGATCCAAGCTTGCAGTGTTGAAGCCACGCTTGGAGCTGATGCCTGTTCCCCGTTCAGCATCTTCACCTTGAGGGAGGACACCATCAAGCCTTTCTTGTTGGGCCATGTGCCGTGTCTGAAGATGACTTTGACCCAATGCACTGCCAGATTGCTGCTGCTGGGCATGCTGTGGCGGCTGCTGCTGAGCATGCTGTGGCTGCTGCGGTTGAGCATGCTGTGGCTGCTGCTGCTGAGCATGCTGTAGCTGCTGCAGCTGTTGCCAAGACTCATGACTGCGCACAGCAGCTCCTTGTGAAGCTGAAGCTGGCCTTGCAGACCCAACACCCACATCATGTGCCACTGTCTTTAGTAAGCCAGCAGCATCATGCCTGGCCTGATGCTGAGGGAGTCCTGACCTAGGGTTTGGACTTCTCACAGTAGTAGTATGCTGCTGACTGATCTGAGGTCTTAGGGTCTGCTGTGGCCACCCCACAACTGGCTGTGGCCAAGAGACATGTGGCCTTGGTGTGACAGCATGTGGTAGCTGCTGAGGAAGCTGCTGTAGAGATGGGTCAGTCACAGGGGTGCTGACAGATCCTGACAGCAGGGGGCCAGCATGTGCCTTTGCTTTTGCGCCCTGAAGGGAGCTTCCTACTGGCAGCTGCCTTGGCAGTTGTGCTCTCCCATCTACAGGGAAAGGCTCCCTTACAGCCTCTGACCCCAAGCCTGCTGTGACTGTCTGGAAAGCAGGGGCTGTGATTGCAGCAACTGACAGCAACCCTGGTGCAACAACAGGCGGCATGGGTTGTTGCTCAGCATGCGGCTGCGCAGGGTGCTGATCGTCTGCAATTGCCGGTGGGTGGACTGTCCTGATGAGAGTGCTTGGAAGTGGTTGACCCACCCGTGAGTGTTGGGGGAGGCCATGTCGGAGGGTGGGGAACTGGATGTGCCTGACAGGCATGGGCGAGGCAGCATCGAAAGGCAATGTGGGAGCCCCCCCTCTCCCTTCATGAGGCCCCCCTCTCCCTTCAGCTGCCTATACAACACATAGTGCAGTCAGCATGAACGTCACCTCTGCTTGAGACCCACGTTTATCTTCTCTGAATCGTTCCAATGACAACGGCTGTAACCAAATGTGAGCTGCAGACAGTAGTTGTCAGCTGATGAGCAACAAGCAACATCAGATAGGAAGTGCTGGAAACATGAGAAGAAAAGCCTGAGGGACGTTTAGGCTGATTACTGCCTGTCTCATTGTTGGCTACGATTATGACTCTTAGTGTTGTTTGACTCCATTCTGAAAGTGAGAGCGCACCTGGCAAGCCTGCTCCAGTGCAAGTGCCATTTGGGAGTCAAGAGGAGTCACTGCAACACCTGCGCCATATTAAAAACCTATTTTGAGACAAAATCATACATTAAGTGTTGTTGACGGCATCAACCGCAACTGCCAATGCTGAGTCAGAATGCATAGTTGCCTGAGAGGCAGCTACAAGTCAGCAAGGAGCCTTAGTCGTTAGAGGCAGTAGTGATGTGAAATGAACAGTGGCACTACAATGTTGAAAATTGCTGTTGACGAGCTCAAACTAAACTTGATGCCTTCCCAAGCAATGCTGGGTGCTGACAACGCCATATTGTTACTGCAGCTTTGCAACAGAAACAGCATGCCAAAAGGCACACAAGTTGAAGAATACAGCTTTCAGAAAGTAAAAGGAAGGCGGTTGTGCCTGATATGCAGCCAGAAGCATTTCTGGCTGACGAGTTGGCCATCTCATGCTGGCTTTTGACAGCTTGCATATGGGCAGGCAGCCCAGTAAGTGCAATGGAGGCTACTGCTGGCTGAGCACACTCTGCTTGCTGCTGCTGCTGCTGCTGCTGCTGGTGGTGCTGCTGCTGCTGCTGCTGAGCGCCCATAAGTGGACCCTACAGTAGATAGAGCATTGGAGTAACAAGTGTCAAAGACACATGAGCGTGAAGCAAGTTGTGTGAACGTACAAGTAGAGTTGCGTGAACCCACGACACATGGTGTCGCGGTGATCAGTGATGACTCCTGCAGCGTGCCTGTGCAGCTTTGCATCAAACACTGAGTATGTTTGTTCAGAAGCAAATCAAGTGGATGGTTATGCTGCCTTGAAACCACACATGTCCGCTGCAGGACTGCCTCATAGAAGGCACACGGGCAAGAGTGTGCCTGGTGATGAGGGTCGGCCTGAATAGCTTACAGCTTGTGATGAGGGACCTTTGTAACGGCGGAATCTTGTGGTAAAATGGTAAGCATGAGAGTATGACAACGTAGAGGCAGTGCATGACATGCACGTTGTGCTGGTACATAAGCCAGCAACAAGCAGCAGTGACAGCATGGCACGTCCTACCTGCATTACTTTGCGCTCAGCCGAGTCCAAAGCCGCCATCAAAGCACTGTCATTCATTGGGGAGTCCCCACCCTGATGACTAAGCTCAAGGATGGGTATGGCAGCTTGCCTGCTGCCTGCTGGTGTCGCAGCTGCTGCAGCAGCTTCTTCAGTGACACACAGAGCCACAGCTGATGCTGGCGGTGGCCCTGAGGTGGCAGCAGCATCTGCTAAAAAACCTTGAGGCCAGAGTGCAGCAGCAGGTGCAGCAGCAGGTGCAGCAGCAGGTGCAGCAGCAGGTGCAGCAGCAGGTGCCAGCACAACAGCAGCTGCTCTGGCATTGCTTGCTGTATCTGATTTTGCAACAGGGTGATTGACAGCTTGTGACAGGGCCAAGACACAGGCACCAATCACAGTAGGTAAAGCAGCTCCCGGTGGTGAAGCGGGCAATGGCGGAGCAGCTTCCTCAGCAGCTTCCTCAGCAGCTTTCTCAGCAGCTGAAAGCGCATTCTGCTGGCCACCAGACAAGGATGCATGTCTGCCATCCAAGCCGTTGTCTTCGCTGTTGTGCAGTCCCAGAGACAGGTGCAGATCCTGGGACTGTGAGGCGTGCTGCTCAACAAGGGGGACAACTGCTGTAGGTGGCTCTTGTAAGGGAGCTGGGGTACTGGATTGGGGTTGACTGACCCCTTCGCCAGGAGAGGCGCCTGGAAGGGATGCCAAGTCAGGACTCTCTGGTACCATACGTTTTGTAACACCAGCACCTGCTGGAGCAGCTTCTGTTGCAACTTCCAGAGCATTAGTCGTAGTTGGCAATACAGTTGCTGACGCTGCAGCATCTGCTGCGACAGGGGGAGCATGTAGCACTGCAGCATTTGGTGGAGCAGCAGCTGACGTTGGTGCCTGCTGCACAGCAGGGCTGGCTGATGCAGCATGCACGGCCTTGCTTGCTGAACCTTCATCTGGTGTATCAGGGACACAGTCGAAGTCATCAGCCGCTAAGGCGGGAGACTTGGCAGGAGTGGGGCCCTCTGTTGCTTTGCGTCCAGGCTTTGTTTTGCAGGTCAGTTTGTCAGCAGAGGCGCCCTTGGCGGCTCCTTTGACCTTTGGTCCAGCGCTCTTTTCCTGTATAAGTGTGGTTGTCACATAGTATTGCAGCAAGAGTGCTGCCATGCACTGTGACAGTGAGTGAAACATCACACAGTGATAGTCTCATGCAGACAGGTCAGTATCACCTGCAGCTTTGAGCCTGTTTGGGGAGAAGACCTCAAACCTCGCTTTGGTCTCTTGGCTGTGCATTAGCAACAGAAGTGTTGGATGAAGCAACAGGCAAAGCGAAAAGCCAACAACATCACTGCATGTATGACAGCAGGTGCAAGGTGTACCTGGGGTGGGTGCCTGATCATACCCAAGCGCATCATGCACAAGCGCATATGCATCACGCTGTGTGCTTTTGCTCTTCTTATCTGCTGCACTCAGCCTGCAAAACGGTGAGTCTTGAGTCAGTACTGCTATGTGCACGACATAAGCAGGATCACACCACAGAGAAACAGATGAAGACACAGCAACTTGCCTCTTCCGCTTTTTGCTTGGGGATGTCTGGTTTGTTGACTCCTGTGCATTTGCTGAGCCTGCAACACTCTGCCGGTGCTCCTCACCAGCACTTCCCATTGAGCACCCTGTGGCAACTGCTGCTGGCTTTTGACTGCTGTGTCTGTCCACTCCAGGCTTGCAAGAGCAAAAGGCTAGTTGACTAGACTGAACCGCAGTGAACCTTGGAGGCTTGTACTGAGCCTGGGGCTGACTCAATCCATGTCCCGCTGGCATGTTGTTCAGTGTTGTGGCATCACTTTGAGCGTCACAACACCAAGGATGTCACCGAGTGCTGGCAGACGTGCGGCAGCTTGCACCAGGAACTGAGCGCAGCGTGCTGAAAAGGTTTTTCCGATGATCGACAGCGTCGATGAATCTATGACGTTTGACGCAGACACAGAAACAAGAGTTGTATAGCAAGCAACACCGTTGTGAGGCATCAACGCTCGGCTGCATTCCAGATTGCATACGTGAGCTAAACTCCAAGCTACAGCTCATGGTTTATACCACGACGCTGGCATCCTTCCTGGCTTTCCGGACAACGGCACACTTGACGCGATGCCTGCATGCTTTGCTTTCTTGCTGTGATGAGTCACAGCGCGGGAGCGCAGCATGAGACGCGGGAACTTTGCATGAGGGTTGCCTATTCGGGCTCCAGACGCAGAGGAATGACTAAACTTTACCAGTTGAACCATAAATCAGTGATGCAGAATCCATGTGGGGCCAAAAAACGCCAAGGTTATCGCTCTACACTTCTGCAGAGGGTGCGTGCTTTGTCTCAGGCAGAACTCGCGAATACAATCCAGCTACTCACCATGCCAGGACTTTTGCAGACCCAAGCGGAGCATTTTACAAAGACCAAGTATGTTATGGCCCTTTGCGCAGAATTTTTGGGATCCATGCTGTTCACGTTCACTGGGTCAGCGCTGCTATCGGTCGCGAAGGCAGACCCAACGAACCCAAACGTTGTGTTGGCAGCGCTTGGAAATGCAGCTGGTATCACGGTCGCTGGTAAGAGTTCGCTCAACTGGTCTCTGTCCTGATCACTGCTGCAGTAGGTTGCTTGCAGTTGTTCAAAACTTGTCGATCTGACGACTGAGGTCATGTGCACTCACAATCGTGCTTGTACAACATTTTGCAGTGTACTGTGCGGCAAACATATCCGGTGGACACATCACGCCGTCAGTAACCATCGGCACCATGGTCACCGGTCACATTGGCCTACTGAAGGGTATGTTTGTCCTGTTGCGCTGAAGCTCCTCAACGAGCATTTAGGCTCACGAAGCCAAGGTTCCGATTCATGTTTGCAGACGAGTGTTCTGCTGCGCAGGTTGCGCATACATGCTTGCTCAGGTGGTCGGTAGCGTTTTCGGGTCCCTTCTGATAGTAAGTGTTTCCGGCTGCCAGCCTCTCTATATCTCTGTCTGCACGTGTGCCTTTCGAACAGTACTCGAGCCGTTTCATGCCTGCTTTGCAACTTGTTGTTATACACACATTGGAGGATCAGTTTGTGCATTTGAAAGTCTTGAGCGGTTGCGCAAGTGCCCACTGCCCACAACACTGCAGCAAAGCTCCTGCTGCAGTCAACAAAAGCAAATTGCGCAACTGTGTTGGTATTGTATGGTAGGCTGGCCTGATCCCAGGGTCTTACATTGGCATGGGCAACAAGGGTACCGGCTGCTTTTTCCCATCAGCCGAGATGACTAATGGTGAGCTTTGAGCTCTCTTACGCTGAATGCACACACTTCATGTCATGAGCAAGACATGTGACTACAAGACACACAATCATAGTTGCCCTGCACTTCAGTACAAATGAAACACACATAGGCAGTTTTGCAACTATGAGGTGCTTGAGCGCAGAACTCTGGGCTCATTGTCTAATACCAAGGCATCACACCGCACAAACATCTGTCCTTAATGCTCCTGGCAAGCATCACTGCTTCTTGGGGACATCTGCATAGCATACTGCAATGCTGCACACCAAATGCATTTGCTGATAATTTGTGCTGTGTCCAGGAATGACATTTGGATGGGAGTTTTTCCTCAGTTTCATTCTGGTGGCCACTGTGTATGCATGCGCCATTGGAGCGCCCAATTTTGGTGAGCAACTTGCCCATTTGCATGTGATCATCATGCTGTGCCCAGACTGTGTCATGTCATAAACATGAAAGTGCTTTGTCATGCTCTGGCAAACTTGGCTTAATGCATGCAACAGCCCCATCTGCACTGTGATATCATGCAAAATTGTACATCTGCTTATAAAACAGGGCATGTGCATGCCCCTCTGAGCAAACCACTGAAATCATCATTGACTTTGATTTGTGAAGTTATCACTGCATAGTGCATCATTGCAGTTCAGACACTGCGGCTGTCAACCACATCAAGTGAAAACATTGATAGGCACTGCTGTGATGCCTTATGTCTCTTGCCTTGTCTAAGCTCTTTTCAGGTCCTGTCACCACCCTGTCATTGAAACAAAAACATACACATTTTTTAAACTATATGAACCATTGATGCTCAATATGCCCTCATCAGCTCAAGCTTGACTGCTGTGCAAGCCATAAATCCATGCTGTTAACATTCCTTGCTGTGTACAGCATTTTACAAAACGCTAACGATGCATGCATCATATCAACACCTGTTGAACTGTTCTGCAGGCAATGTGGCCCCTCTTGCAGTTGGTGTTTCCTTGGCGCTTGATATCATGGCTGGTAAGTGTACTCGTTGCTGCAAGCTGCGCTTGAAACTGTAATATAAAACATGCTGCCTGCCTGCCTGCCTGCCTGCCTGCCTGCCTGCCTGGGTAACTAGTTGGCTGCCCAGAAGGCAGTCTGTCAACCTGTCGCATGTCAGCTGTTACCTGGTACCTGAAATCTTGTACATGTTACCTGTTGCTGTTTACCTGTTACCGGTTACCGGTTACATGTTACCTACTTCTAGACAGAGGAGTCCGCAAGCGACTTGATCTGAGATCATGACAGATTTGGGTCTTCTATGAGCCCTGCTAGGGTTTTGAGCCTGTGCCATACTTGCAGGTGCTGCATATTCTGGGTCCTCTGTCAGCCCTGCTAGGGTTTTGGGCCCTGCCATTGTCTTCCACTGTCACTGGAATACAGCCTGGGTCATGGTCTTAGGAGGTGGGGCCCTCATTCAAATCAGTAAATAAATAAACAAACAAACAAACAAACAAACAAATAAATAAATAAATAAATACATTATTAATTAAATCGAGCAAACTCCATTGTATTCTGTCTGTAGGACTCGTCAGTTGTTCCACCAAATGATCAGTCTCTTGTGTTTTGTCTTTGAACCTCAGGGATGCCTTTGTTCAAATCGTTCAATCAAACAAGCAGTCAGTTCATGTGTTGCAGCTTTGCACGCCTGGGGGGCATAGTGCAAGTCACTGTGCATAAACATGGTATTACATTTGCTCTTTGCATCTTGCATCTGTTATTGCACAGAGTCAGTACCATGCTAAGCAGACATGCAAGGGGGGGGTGGAAGGGAAAAGTCAAACAATTGCTGTATTCATGTCATCATCCTGGACTGCCTTTGCTGCAGACATGATTGGTGGAGTATTTGCTGGTTTGACTGCCATCCATCTGTATGGGCTGTATTCATGTCATTATCATGGACTGCCTTTGCTGCAGACATGATTGGTGGAGTATTTGCTGGTTTGACTGCCATCCATCTGTATGGGCTGTATTCATGTCATCATCATGGACTGCCTTTGCTGCAGATATGATTGGTGGAGTATTTGCTGGTTTGACTGCCATCCATCTGTACGGGGACCATGCCAAGTGGATTGACCCCCTCATGCCCTGGGGGGATAAGCACCATGACAAGAGTGTCAGCAAACATACTCAGGTATGTGGCACAACCACTCACTCACTGAGTCATTTGTTGCTCGCTCGCTCACTCACTCACTCACGCACCATGACAAGAGTGTCAGCGGCCATAACCAGGTATGTGGTACACTCATGATCACTCCCTCACTCACCCTGTCACTCACTCACTCACTCACTCACGCACCATGACAAGAGTGTCAGCGGCCATAACCAGGTATGTGGTACAACCACTCACTCACTGAGACACCCTGTTGCTCACTCATTGGCTCACTCACTCACTCACTCACTCACTCACTCACTCACTCACTCACTCACTCACCCACCCACTCACTCACTCACTCACCCACCCACCCACCCACCCACCCACCCACCCACCCACTCACCTCATCAACAATAGGTTTGAGACAGGGTCATCTGACCGCTCACGGCATCATAGCCACCACTTACGCATGTGCTTTCACCAGATATACTGTGCTGCAGCCATATTCCATTTGATCAACAAGCCGTGAATGAAATGCATTAGGTGTGATACATGTTGTCATGCACTACAGTGGCTCTAGCTTTGGGCTGCTGCCTCACAAGGCTTCTGTCATCAATTGCCAATTTTGCTGTAAGTGAATGCAGCTTTGTATAGTTGTGTATGTGTTACTTACATGCCAACTCCCAAAAAGCACGCATTTCACCTGCCTTTGTAGCCTTTGTGGCTCACCTGTCTGCTCGTGACTTTGTTATTAACCTGCTTCTCAGCATCTTTGTGTCTGTGTAACCCATCTTCAACAATGATCAATCACAGCTTTGCTCAACAGTCATGAGTGATATTGTTGGCAGGCTAACAATGAGGAGAAGAAATACCAGGTGGACCAAGGCACCACTGCAGTTCCTCCCAACAATGAAGTCATGACAACTGGCAAATCAGACATGCCAATGATGCCATCCAATCATGACTCTGCCATGGTCTAGCTTGCCCTTCAAGAGCGACGCTAGTAGGAAAGCTAGTGGGCAGGAGCCTGCCTATCAAGCAGGCATGTGAATGGGCCTCATTCTGTACGATTGGTAAAGTAACTGCGGATGTGTGAGGCTGTCTTCCAATGGAGAAGAGACAATTACAAATACTGGTGACCAATAAAGTGGACATGGCTGCCAGGTTACATGCTATTTCATCTGTAGCTTTTGGGTTTCTGCCGCAAATCTGGGCAGCTTTCTGGGCCAATTTGGCAAATTTTTTGTGTACACATCCTGCGACAGCAGAGCAGAATGGCGCTTTGTGCCTCAAAGGTTTTATCCCAGTCTGCTGCTCTGACAATATAGTGCTGTATATATTGGCATGGTGATTACTATTGAAAGGTCCATGCTGTTGATTAGTGCGCTTTTGCTTCATGTTGTCTTGAAGCTGTGTCAACCACGTTGTCCTACTCGACATTGTACAAAGTGGTATTGTCAGTGCCTGGCAAGCCATTCTGTTGATTGACACCATGTATGATCATGAAGTGATTGTGTGACGTTGCAGCTTACACTGCTGTCTGATGTACCCTGATCTGCTGCCGACCCTGTTTAAAGTAGCTGTAAAACTGTTGGACATCTACAATGCCTTCTGTGTCATAGGCACTGTTGACATGCAGGCATCTTTCCCTCTCTGTGGTGTCAGGTAAGATGCTTACGCAGCTGCACTCATGAGTGATCAAGGACTGCTGCAAGTGATCTTTGTGTCTTTGCCGCTATACATCCCAGTCATGCCCCCGGATACTTTATAGGTTTATGAGTACGATGCTTGTCAACAGCACTGACTCAGGGTCAAAACAACTAAAACCAGAGCTAGTCTTTTGCAATTTTGAACAGACTGGTCAAGTTTTGCAGCAGAGTCTGATATTTGATGTGTGTGCAGTGAGTGCACATAAGTGATGGTCATGTGCTGGCAAATTATTGAATAACACGGAGCTCATGCATATCAAGGTCTAGGAGCATTGTGGAACGGTCTGTCACAAAAAGACCATAGCAGGAAAGGTGCTGCTGCTATCCAGCATTGTAGCAATGTCAATGCATGTCTTGTTGAGACGTGCCCATCTTGTCATGCATGTGTATGTGTGACAGATCATTTCAAAACGTGGTTTCAGCGCTGCTAGCATAAGTCACCACAAAGCCATTTCAATTCATGACAACATAATGTGTAGTTTCCGAAAGCAGTGTAAATATTTTTAAAATTTGTGCTTTTGCAGGCACAGGCAAACACACGTTAGTAAGCTGCACATTTGACACTCATCTACAACATTGAGAATTCCATACTTCTAACTAGCTAACATCACATCCCACACAGGTTGCCACTGGAGTGTGCATCATCAGAAGGTAGTCAAAGGCAGGATGCCTAAATCAGGCAGACCGTGCTGCCTGGAACTGTCACACGCATTTGCAAATGGGTTTGGAATGTTTGCTTTAAGTCTGCCAACTGGTAGACTCAAAGCAACCATTCAAAACCCCAGAAACTGCAAAAAAATGTTTGTATTCATTAAATACTAAATGTCTGATTCAGAGAAACCCTTTCTGCATATGTACTTTGCCTCAATGCTACTTCAAAGACAACGATAGCTTGTGGAAAACTCCTAATGCACTGTTCAAACTGCTCAGAGCACTAAGTCGTCAAACCTTTATACGACCACTATATTGCCCCAAGTGAAGCTATGGACAATTTCACAGATTTATAAATGATGACAGACAAAGATTGATGGTCAGTTGACAGAGACTGCGCTCTGCAGAGGCCATCTGCTGGTTGTAGCAGTTGCTGCAGTATGTAAACACATTGTATGTACACATACACACTGTGTCGTCCTGCATGATGTCAGTATAGTCCACAGTCCACCACAGTACAGCCAGTAAGATTCAAACTTGGTGCTACTGATGCGGCGACTCATGCTTCTTTACCAGACACTTCGACAACACATCTGGTCTGACTGCCAGACTCCTTGAGTTTGGGTAGGGTTGCTCCTTGGGGAAAAGAGGTTCACCGCTGCAGCTCGTACTGTGACAACCCTGGTATCCAGTTCAAAACAGTTCTCAGCATTGGGCCAACATGCAGCATTTGAGATGGCCCCAACCACAAACCTGTGCTTGATTGAATGGCAACAGCAAGTGAGGCGAGTGAAACAGGACACGCTGTCAAGACGCACTGCTTGGCATGCATTGCTATGTCATACAGTTGGATGTGCTGGGCTTTAAGCAGGCGCATCAGCAGTTAGCAGCACAGCAAATGAAAGGCAATCCATCTGATGCACTTTTATTCTGCTTCACAAAGCAAAGAGGTGAGCAGACAAACAGACAGACAGACAGACAGACTGACAGCAGTACCTTTCTGGGCAATAACATCAGCATCTGCGCTGCTGCCGCTGAAATCAAACCAAGTCCGTTTCATAGATGGCTCTCTGGCACCTCTGGTACTGGCAAGGAGTGCACCTTGAATCTCTTTAATAGATGGCTCTCCAACGCCTGTTCTACTGGCAAGGAGTGCACCTTGAATCTCTTCAATAGATGGCTCTCCAACGCCTGTTCTACTGGCAAGGAGTGCACCTTGAATGTCTGCGATAGATGGCTCTCCAACGCCTGTTCTACTGCTCAAGGAGACAGCTTGTATGTCTTCCATAGATAGCTCCCTAGCACCTGTACTACTGGCGACATAGACATGTTGGGTTTCATCCACTGATGGCTCTCCAGCGCTGCTAGCACCTGTACTGTTGGCCAGATAGGCACCTTGAATCTCTTGCATCAATGGCTGTCCAGCGCTGCTACCACCTCTACTGTTGGCCAGATAGGCACCCTGAAACTCTTCTAACGAGCGCTCTCGAGCGCTGCTACCACCTGTACTGTTGACCAGATAGGCACCTTGAACCTCTTCCACAGATGGCTGTCCAGCATCTGTCCTACTGGCCAGGTAGGAACCTTGAACCCCTTCCAATGAGCGCTGTCCAGAATCTGTCCTACTGGCCAGGTAGGAACCTTGAATCTCCTCCACCGATGGCTGTCCAGCATCTGTCCTATTGGCCAGATAGGCATCTTGAATTTCTTCCACAGATGGCTGTCCAGCATCTTTAGCCACAGCGTTGATAGCAGCAACAACTTCCACGTAGTGTGGGAATGCAAAGACCATGGACACCGCGACTTGCCATGGGGTTAAAGTCTGCAGCAGCAACAAGTTTGTTAGTACATCAGGTAACCATTACTTCATATGCTTGCTGCTCACTAGGTTGTTGCATGCATGCATGCATGCATGCACTCATTCAATCATTCACTCACTCACGCACTCACTCTCTCATGCATGCATAGTCATGCATCCATCCATCCATCCATCCAACACTCATGCCATCAACTTTCCCCTTAATCAATGGTTCTCTCAATGCACATCTTCCCCAAGGATCTGGTGTATACAGTCCTTTTGTGTGTTTGTCAGCAGTGCATGACTAACGTGAATGACCCCGTGCATGTACATCTCATGCAATGCCACAGGCCAGCTGTCTTCACCATCACAGTTGTGCACAAGCAGTGAACAAACTCACTTCTGCTGCAGATGCAATGATGCCTGATCTGCAACAATCAGCTGGTATTGCCACACCATGTGCATACACAGCGCCCTTGACATGTACATACCACTTCCAGCATGCACAGCAAGTTTTGACCCCTTCCAACAGGCCAGCTGTCCAGCAGTTTCAGACTTGACCGCTTTGTGCAGAAGCTTGGCAGCACAACAGGCCAAACAATGCTGTTATGGTGCAACATGTGCTGCAGGTTTGGCATTTGCACCCCAGCTGAGGACAGAAAGCTGTCGTTGCTCAAGCTCTTGCTGATGGCAGTACATACATACATATACTAAAATGACATTGTGCATTATTGCAGCTCCTGCCAGTGGGCCAACATGTGATGTGTTGGGAAGGCACGAAAGGCGAAGGCCTGAAAGGCACACAAGGCAATGGCCTGAAGGCAAGTACCGCATCTGCAAAGCTCACCTCAACGGCAACACGCTTCATGTACAGCATGTAGGCACTATGTCCCTCTGATTGCAGGTCCTGTAATTGCTTGCTGACATTGTTCATCGTGAGCTGGCTAGCCACAATTTCCTCAAAGTTGGCACCAAGGGCTGCAGGAGATGACTGCAACTTGAGTGTCAAGCAGTGCCGGCGCCTTGAGATGCTGGCAAGGGTCGTCAGGTAACTTCGTCTTGCCTTGAACAGTGAATGCATCTGTGCTTGAGTACACTGCCAGATTTTCTGCAAAATGCCGCAGACACTTGGCAGAAGCATGAACAGCTGTGTTGGGCAGAAGATAGTTATGAATACGTTGCATGTGTTGCAAGGGATGCCTTATGGTGACAGCCTTCCGTGCAAAGGAAGCTGTGTATCTGCTGTGCAATTCAGAGCACATTGACAAAGACATTCCTGCAGATGTAGCTTCATGCATGCATGGAGAGTGTCGTGATTTGGTTTTGGTTGCAATACACATAGCATGCATGGTACATGCTTGAGCTCAAACAGAAATCTAGACATTAGGAGAAATGATGCTTGTCATGATATAAGCAAGAGCAGATCCCTACCCCCAAGGCAGAATAATCAGGTCTGTTGCTTAGCCTTGCCGTGCTTGTAGAACTGTCTGTGACCGGGCAGCTGATGAGAGCTATGTGACTAGTAGAATCTGCCCTTGCATGGACTGTGTGCAAGCACAGTAACTGATCGATCAAGTTGCGGCAGCAGAGGCCATCAGGGCCGCTGATCTCCTGCCCTGTCTTTTCAAGACACAGTGTAATGTCCTTTTGATAATCCTGCACATGTCGCTCAGACATTTCATTTTGATTGAAAGGTCACAGAACACAAAACAGTGGGAGTTGTTCTGCAGATGTTCTGACTGTAAGTTCACACAAAACAGAACAGTGGGAGTTGCTTTGTAAAGGGTACATGGCATTGCCTTGAACAGACAGAGAGGAGCGTATGCCACTAGTCAGGTTGCCAAGCATGAAGGATTCAGAGGTTTTGGTCCACATACACAGGGACACAGATGGCAATGGCTGTGCATCAGCACTCTGCATTTGCTGGCACATGGTGGGTCATGGGCCCATTATAGCAGGCATTCTTCACAAAACACCTGTGCACTTCACAACATACCTGTGTGAACATTGCCACTTGTTCAGAGGTCAGACGAGCCACCGGTTGCACAACATCATCTTGCAAAAGGAAGGAGACAGGGCAGGTGTTGAGAGCCCCTGACCGATATAAGAAAAGGAGGTTGTACACTACTGTCCGATCGACAGGTGCCTGCAGGGTCAACACCACGTTCTTGAGCCACACAGGTGATGACTCCACAAATGGACATCATTGAGCTTGTTTTGAGGCTTGCCTGCCAGGACACTCGAGAAATGGCCATCTGTCCAGACTGACTTGATCCAGACTTGCCCTGTTGCTCCTGGCTGTTGAGAGCTTTGCGCAGTTCAGTCACCTCGGCTTGCAGTTGCTTGTAATCCTCCTGCAGGATGTGGTGTCCAGCAGGATGAGTACACTGCTGCTGCAGAATTTGACAAGCAGCAACAACAGTACAAAAAGCTGGACTCACCCGTCTTTTTCGCTGGAACTTCCGCTGGTAACGCCTGTTAGACTCCTTTTGCGCCATTGCTCGACAGTGTTCATTACTCTGGTGTCCTGTCCCGCCAGCCTTGTATGCGGGGCTGTCAGTCTGTGCAGACACTGAAGGTGCCACCAAGGACCAGCTGTCCCGGCCATGATGATGCGAGTCCGCGACTGCCCTGCTCTGATCAAAACACCTTAAATCTGCCACAGGCAACTGTGAGCAGTCACCGAACACCTCTGGCAAGCTGTCGAGAAAGTCCGCAAATGACGAGGTGATCTCGGTTTCCGTGGTCCCCAGCCGCGCGGGACTGAGCGTGGTTTCAGGCACGAAGCGTGACATGTACGTGGAACTTGGCTTGCTTAGGCTGAGCTCGCATGTGCATTTTCTCAGCAAGCCTTTGAGCTGGTGTTGCTTCACCCGGCTTTAGTCAAGTGCAGCTTTGTGCTTTATACCACAGGTCGAGCAGCCTGATCCCCGAGGCGGGTCTTTGAAGCTCCTTTTGCGATACACGGGGAGACGCGGAGACGCAGCTGTATCGAGCAGTGTATAAGGCCAAAGTCTCATCGGTAATTTCACCGGCAAATTTACTTATTTCATCGATTGTATAATACAATTTGTGTCTGCGTTACTCCATATTTTTGTACCCAATTGGTAATTACATCAGCTCTGTGCGCTCTGCCACCGCAAATTCGCCAGCGCGGAAAGACACCGGCAAAATCTGGTGCCGCTAAGCCGTACAGTCATATGCAGTCGGCTTGTGGTAACATGTGGAAAGTTGAGAAGATTGTGTAAGCATTCCGTCCGTTTGTAGGATCGGTAACCATGACAAATGTTGTAAGTGTGGGACGGACTCCCGGCTCCCGGCCCAACACAGCGATACACAGCACTCGGGGCAGTTCACCAACAGGACCCCAGACTAGGTAATGCAGGAAAACATCAAGGAAGCAGCACCAGGAAACGAGATAATGCTGCAGCAGTTTGCAGCTTGACTGCATTCCACAATGTAAGCATGACTTTGCGACCTTGCCAGCATGCATGACTGCCTGTCATTCGCATGCAGAAATTTCCCTGCCACTGTCTCAGATTTAAGGTCAGGAGAACAGCAATTAGCCTCTTGCAGGCAAGCATTTTTGTTGTTGCTGACAATTTATCCACCTGCAATGATCTGCTGCCTGCAGTTCTGCTATTGAAAGACGCACCTGCTGACTTGCTACCATGCACTGCAACGCCTACCGCAAACAAATTTGAACAGCTGGACACAACAGTATCTCCATGCCACTGCAGTCAGCCCATGGTTAGCTTTCTCAACATTGTTCCGCATTCTGCGTGCACTGCAGCTTGGTTGTTATAGCGGCACTGACACAGCCCCTGCCAATGACACACGCTCAGCTGCTGGTACAGCATTTGCTGCACTTTTGACATCAGCTGTGGTAACCACAATTACTGTAGCAACTCTTCGTCAAGAAGTGGTCTACAACAAAATGCCAGAGCTACTAAACTACCCTGCAGCAGCTGGAGCACCATCTAAGACTCTTGGAGTCGCATTGGTCCACCAGGCATGAGTTTTCACAAAAGTTATGTGCCAAGCAAGCAAGGCGAAGCAGGCAGTACTCACAGCATGCATCAGCAGCTACCTGTGATGGTATGCTGGTCGGCGGTCCAAGACCACTACTATGCAACAGTAGTGCAAAAGATTGCAGACAAGAAAGCCAATGGAGTAGAAAATCAGTGTCAGGGCATGCCGCAATGTCTGAGCAGCACCTGCTTGAGACCTTAGCCGATATATGTGAAAGAGCGCATTTAGCTGGAATTTGGAAGCATGGCATCTACTGACGCAGTGGGTTCCTATAGAAAACAATTTGGAAAAGCTGACCTGCAACGGGTTTGATGCTGTTCTTAAAGGCCTTGCAAAGTCTCTGATATGCCTGGTGTCTATCAGCACTGTTGTAGACACATTATGGTGAAACCATGCAAGCTATGGTGCTTTGCGTGGCACAAGACGTCAAGCATTGCCGTTGTCAGTGCCGGTTCAGCCTATGCACAAATACTATTACAAGTCATGACAATGGAGCTTCCAACTGCATCCAATCCTTCCAAACAAGCTGAACTTCTTCATTTAAACCCCTCCAACATGGGGGTACATCTCTCTCGCAACTCAGGAGGAAGCTTGGCATCTAAAAGATCCTGTATCCTTTCTCGACTATATCGAGAGCTGAAGTGAATCAGCAGAATGGCCTCATTCTGCAAGCACAATTACAAATGACTGTAGTCATTATTACATACGCGACAATAACATGATACAGCTTCTGAGCTCATGGTGAGCCAAGTGCATCAGGGCAAGCCTATGCAGTGCACACAATTACAAATGACTCTAATCATCATTACACATGTAACAACATCATGATGCAGTTTCTCGGCTCATGGTGAGCAAGGTGCATGCAGGGCAATTCTGTGCAGGGCAATTCTGTGCAGGGCAATTCTGTGCAGGGTAAACGTAGGCCATTTGCATACGCACAAAGCGAGTCAAGAAAGCAGTTTTTTGGCTACACAGGGTCACCTGGAACTTATCGGCGTGCTGCACAATGTCATCAATATGCATGTGCCCACGCTCCTGCACACGCACCATTGTGTGACTAACCGTATCAAACCATTCAGAAAAAAACAAAACAAAAAGAAAAGACCATACCAAAAACCAAAAACCAAGACAAAAAGAAACACTATGCCTTTTGGCATTGATTGAAAAAGGTGATGTACGTTGGGCATGCCTGTAGAGTGTCAAAGGTAGAGAATCACTCGCAGAGGCAGGCAGCTTACTAGCTGCATAGTAGATCACAGGTGAGCACGAGTGGACAGAATAACAGGTCCTGACAATGTGATCTTGAACAAGCATATTTGAAGCTGTTGTGCATGCAGAGAAAGCCTGAAATTTTTTGATGTGTTGCTTCTGCTTCTGCTCTGAGAACAGACACAGGTTACTGACTTGGAGGTGGCAACAGTTGGAGCATGCATCAGCATCAGCATGCATCAGCGATTGCTTTTGCTGGTGGAAGCATGGAACCCTAAAGTACAACCCACTGAACCCTCACCGTCTGCCTGACCCTCAACTACAATCCACGAAAACCTCAACGTCTGCCTTTCTTACCTTAGCATCCTCTACAGACATCTCATCATCCAGAAAGGTACATTCCATGATGAGCAGCCTGGCCCGGAACACTTCTTCATTGGCAGGGTCTGTGATGAAGTCCACTGTGGTGTCACCAGTGAATGCAAGCTCCGGAACCACAACATGATGTGTGATCTCCTGCACACATAACACATCACATACATCCTTGACATCCCACAACACTTTAAAAACTTTACATGTCTCATGCACCGTGTTGTGCATCATTGCCTGCACTCATGGGTCAACATTTATCAACATTTTCTGACATGTTAAGTACATCATGCTCAGAAGAAGCTGCAGCAAACAGAAGCAGACCAAAGGCAGACCAAAGGCAGACCAAAGGCAGATTAAAGGCAGACCAAAGGCAGACCAAAGGCAGACCAAAGGCAGACCAAAGGCAGACCAAAGGCAGACCAAAGGCAGACCAAAGGCAGACCAAAGGCAGACCAAAGGCAGAACCAAAGGCAGACCAAAGGCAGACCAAAGGCAGACCAAAGGCAGACCAAAGGCAGAACCAAAGGCAGACCAAAGGCAGACCAAAGGCAGTGAAGCACATGAGAAGGATGACGATAAAGGGCAAAATAGGGCTGATGGGGACATCAGAACAGGTGTTTGCAGAGACCATGGGAAAGGCAAGAAAGGGCACAGTCAATGAAAGGCCTTGAAGGGCAGGATGGAGCAACACTAGAAGGCAATAGAGGGCAGAACAAGGCAGAAGCTGAGGGCCGCAAAAGGCAATACAGGGCTGATTGGAAAGGTACCAAGAGCTTAATTCACCTCGCCTCGTTTTTTGGCAGCAGCGATCTCCTGGCCGGGCAAACCATGGTACTCTGCCTTTAGTTTGTTGCGCTGAGACCTTAACAAGTACCCCTGCATGCCAGGCTTACATCAACCTTTGTTT
>JAABUP010000517.1_pt1 | contig 84226 bp, 76 predicted proteins | sample 5559201 | NCBI WGS metagenome assembly JAABUP01 (sample SAMN10711887, study PRJNA513373) | rock metagenome | isolation source: Antarctica rocks | place: Antarctica
ATCCACCCCCCACAAACCCAGATCCAGCGCCAACGCCAACGGCCGGAGGACGGGGACCGAGAGCCGCGAGTCTGCCCCGCACCCGCACGAAGGAGTCGGTCACCGGGCCGCCGGAGCGGGTGTCGAAGTCGTCGTCAAGCCGTCGCGCGGCGTGGCCGGAGCCGTGCCGGGACCTGATCGTCGAGTCGATGTGCTCGTGGTAGGGTTGGGTTGGGAGCATGTGCTGTTGCGGTGGAGGGAGAGAGGGTGGAGGGATAGAGGGAGGAGGCGTGGGTGCTGGTGGTAGAAGTAGAAGTAGAAGTAGAAGTAGAAGTAGAAGTAGAAGTAGGAGTTGCAGTCGGGGTGTCGTGTTGGCATCCATTCCTCGGTCTCGTCTCGTCTCGTCTCGTCTCGTCTCGTCTTCTCTTGTCTTGACCTTTTTCAAAGAAAACGAAGAAAAAACAAGGAAAGTCGCCGAGTCCGCTACCGTGTCTTGGTATTGTGAGACGAGAGATATTTGAAGAACAGGTACTTTTCTGTAAAAAAGTTACTACGAGCAAGAAGATCTGTTCTGTTCTGTTCTGTTCTGTTCTGTTCTGTTCTTCGCCGTAAACGACTGTAGCACGGCGAGAGCACCCACCCTCTGAGTATATATATATATATATATGTGCATCAAGCTGTCGAAGATTCACTCTTTCAAGCTGGGGCGTGGATCATCCGTCAATCACATTCCCAACCACATTCGCATTTCGCATTTCGCATTCCCGTTCACGGCGTCCACCTCTGCGACAGACAGACAGACAGATGTATGTATGTATGTCTGATCTATTCAATGCCTCTTACTCGGACGCGCCAGAAAGCGTTGCTCAGCATTGGAGCGGCTCTGTGACTAGGTAGGCGTAAGGAAGATACGACGACTTCGGGCTTTGTCACTGGAAATCTCCACAAAAAAAAGGTATTGGGATAAGAGTAATCTGTCTTGATAGCCTAGCCTAGCGGAGAAGCTACTTGGATTGTAGATGTTACATAATATTCAAGGCACGCTGCTACGCGATTATTGAGTCGAGATCAGGAGGGGGAAGGGGTGTTCCACGCGTCAAACGCCCATGTCCAACCCAAGTCTATAAGGTAGGTGGGCCAGAAAGTAGATGCACGTACGCCCATGACGCCACGCTAGTTTCATCATGTCCATCGATCCATAAACACCATTATTCAATCGCGCCTTCCCGCCTACACGGCTCTTCTCTTTTGGTTTCTGGGCCCAAAGGTAATGCCCTCGTCCTCGTCCGACTCGTCATCATCGTCATCACCATCATTGCCTCGATCCCCATCACCTATATACCCCTCCTCAACATCATCCACTGCCGCAGCAGGCACCACCTTGCGTAAAGACGCATTGGTGATGGTATCGTGAGTCCGCAACAGCGGCGGGACCGCGCTCATCACGTCCTTCTGATTCTGCCCCTCATCGGCGGCCGTTGACAGCGACGACGCGCCGCTCATCACCGAGGGGATACTCGGGTGAGAGGTGCTCTGCGACATGCCGCTCGTGAATTGGTCTTCCGAGGACGATGATAACATCGGCGGTGGTGTTGGGTAATTCATCATGATGGCTGCTGCTTCCTGGCGGTGCGCATCCTCTTCACGCTGCTTGGCGAAGAAAATCTCCTCGTCTGGCGAGGGCGGACGTTCTTCAACCAGGGATGCTCTGCTGCCTAGTCGCTCGCTGGCGTGATCAGTTTCGAGTTGCAGCCGGCGCGAGTTTTGCTCTTCGGCGCGCTGGGAAACCTCTGCGGTTAATACACTCAGTAGATGGTTGGGATTATGGAGCACCGTAGTAGAATGGTGATGCTCGATTGAGAACGTCGAGGGCCCTTCAAGCAGTACTGGTGGTGTGTCGACACGGCCTTCTGCCACGGCATTGCTGAAGGCAATGCTTGGTGAAGCGTGAGGATCATCGAGGTTCAATGATCCACCATCGACAGACGATGAACGGCTTGAGTCGTCGGTGCCTTCTTGCCTCCGCTCTCTGCTGCGCATGCCTCTCACTATACGACGTCCAGCACCACCAAACAGTCCTCCTAAATTTGAGATTGTAATGGCATCAATTACGGTCGGTGTACTAGGCAAATCTTGAGGCGGCGGTGGGCTGTCAAGATCGGAGGTCGACGACATGGGCGCTTTGATGGTCTTCGTAGACTCTGCAGTAGAGATAGCACGTTCCGGCGCGTTGGGTCGGTGTGGTCGTCCACCAGTACGTGGTATTGCACCAGCAGACACCGTTTGCGGAGTCACTACAATGGCTTGATTGAAGTAGGCTTCATCTTCTTTGATTTCAGGGCTAGCAGTCACGCTCTGTGCAAGTGGATGCTCTCCGCCTTCTCTTGAAGCCTTGAGGGCAGTAAAAATCGACTCGTCACCCCTCAAACTGGGCCTCCTCCCTTCTTTCCCGACCGTACTCACGCTTGATGTTGACGAGCTAGGACCTCCTTCAACAGAATTGGCACCGCTTGGTGCTCTTCTACGACTTTCCCTATTCTTCCCGAAGCCAAGATCCCGAGCGAACCTGCGTACCCCTGAAGTCATGCGCTGGACTAGCGACAGATTGACCACAGCGCCAGCAATTTCTTCATTTGACACCTCAATCTTCTTGCCTTGGCTTTGACGAGATGGGTCAGTCTCTTCAATCCAAGCAATCCGATCACTAATACCGTGTACCACCCATGGATGAACCTTCACTTCCTTCAAGGTGATGCGCTTGGCTGGATCCTTATGCAACAGACGCTTGAGGAGATCGTCCAAATCATCGCCAACCACGTCGTACAAGAGTTCGTCGTCTGCTCTCTTGTTGCTGTTCGTCGAGGGTGCGATCTGGGCGTGTGAGGCTGGCCTTGAGCTCGGGCCAGCCTCGACAGCTTTCAATCTTCGAGATGGTATATGCACCTCATCTTTGGCAATTTTCCGGAATATCTGAAACTCATCTTCGGCCGAGAAAGGTAGACGGCCAAAGATCATGCCGTAGAGTGTGATTCCAAGTGCCCATACATCAATCTGGCCGGTAATTTGAGGGCGTTCGGATGGCGCATTCGTCTCGAAGAGGTCTGTGTCGCATAGCTCTGGCGCGTAAAAAGCTGGCGTACCAACAGTTTTGGCCAGCTCTACAGCTTCATCCAGGTCTTGCGTGTCCTCCTCTGGCGCCGGTTCGGTGTCATCGTCTCTGATAGGTTTGCCGAGGTAGGATACTCCAAAGTCGGAGATCTTGACACGATGAGTAGCTGTCCACAAAAGATTTGCAGGCTTGATGTCACGATGAATGATGCCTTGATAGTGAAGATACTCAAGGCCAAGCACTGTGTCCCGGAATGCCTCACGAGCCTGATTTATAGTCAAGCAAGGGACATAAGAAAATTCCTCGTCTTCATGAGTCCATAGGGTAACAGTCACCAGATCTTCGTTTGACATTCTGCCAGAAGTAATGCTAAGACTGCGACCGCCAAAGGTTTCGGATGCGTAGCTACCATACATCGTACCCTCGAGATCGGCGAGAGGCGTATGTTGCGTTTGGCTCTCCAATTCTAAAGCTGTCTGATTTGGATGCTGGGCGGACGTTGGCTCTTCTTCATTGTCGGAGTCAAGAGGGCCGATGTCCATTTCTAATGGCGGAGGAGCGGAAGTGCCGGGCGAGGGTGGGTAAGAACTTGCAATCGGAGGAGACACTGACCCGTGATGTGTGGGTGCGGTTGTGCCAGCCATTGACTCATGAGTCGCTGCGCTGGACAAGATGTCTGCCTCGGAAGATATCTCTTCTTCAGATTCTCCACCATGTTCCAGACTCCAAAATGGTGCTGCCGTCTCCTGTAGATCTCGCTTCTGCAATTGATGTAACCTCCTCTCCTTTTGCGCGCGTCGCAGCTGTGACCGCTCAACATAGTTCTCCTCTGCTGCGATTAGGGCAGGGTCGTTCGGGCGACCTTCACGCTCGCACATTACTCGCTTTCTGACAAGAGACGTGATCTCTTTAGAACCAGCCCGGCGCCACACTATCTCTCCTAACTCGACGTATTCAAGTACGATATAGACCTTCTTCAACTCTGGATCATCAATGACCTCGAGCAAGCCGACAACATGGGGATGCCGTGCCTTTTTCAAAATGGCCACCTCCTTCTTGACCTTATCTTCTGGACTGCCAAGCTTTCCGAGCCGGCGCCGCTTCGAGAAACGTTGTACGATCTTGATAGCGACAGTGTTACCCTGAGCGAGATCTCGACCTAGTTTGACCTTGCCATGTTCGCCGCGGCCGATTTCGTTCAAGATCTCGTAATTATTGACCAGCTTACGGCCGGAAATCGGATCGATCTCGACCTCAGCTTTGTGAGTCCTGGTGATCTAAATCAGCATTGGTCAAACTAGGGCATAGGTAGACGTTTCAAGTGTGAGATCTGTAGATGGATTCGGCAGGGCTCTGCACAGCAGATCGCCGAGGCAGCGACATGAGAAAGGGTTATAGTGTAAATTTGAGACCACAGAACTAAGTATGCTTTCCTAAATCAGAGAGACTTACTCTTTTGGAGCCTGACGACGTGATGGATGTAAGAAAGGACTGCTGTAATGACTTTCATCGTCCGTTTCGGAATTTTGACTTGGAGACGGAATCAATGGACTTGATGGACCGAAAAGGCCTGGACTGGGAGATGGCGTATTTCCCACCGTCCTAGAACCCGGCTTCATGTCCGGATTGTCCTCCGAATGCCTTGAGATTGCTGCTGAGCTCGAGTAAGTAGAGTGCTGCGAAGGATGGGAGCTTCTCGTACGCAGCGGATGTGGTTGATACGGAGGTGGGTAAAATTGTGATTGAAGAACCGAAAACGCTTGATTAGGATAGATTGGACCGTCACGTCGCTTGGATGCTGCAGCTGGTTCCACTGTTCGCGGTGCTGATGTTGGTGGCCGAGCCGTGGACGTTCTCGAGGGACCTATGACGGTCTGCGTGCTTGCAGTCGAGAAACTTGAAAGGTCTCTCAGGACACCAGGACGCTCTTGCGGGCTAAACGGAGCCGCGCCGTAATCGGATTGAGTGGGTTGCGAGCTGTGCAAAGAAGACGAGGACGCGTACGAGCTTTGCACTGGAGACGAGTCCGTGGAGGTTGTAGAGGACCGTGAGAGGTAGGTGGGGTGATTCAGTCGATGTTTTGGCGCAGAATAGCTTCCTTCTGGATCCAAAGCATGACTTTGAGACGGTGGCTGCGTACACAATCGCGACTCTGGCTCCCTTATGACTGGGCTCTGCACCGAGGAGGGAGGTTCCGATTGTGGAGTCCCGACAGGGTCGTTCAAAGTCGACGACGACATCATTACCGACCCATCAGTCCTGGAATCTCGAATATTTGTTTGGAACGCAGTGTCTAACGATGCAGCAAAATCCGACTCCACCACATGCGAGCACATCAGAGGTGAGGCTGGAGAGTTTCTCTCATATGGCCGGTCGTCACAGTCTCTGTAGCTCGCCTTATCCCGCATATTTCCAAGCCCATCCATATTCTCTGCTCTATCGAAGCACTACCGCTTTCTTTATAGTCTTGGAGGACGTAGGCTAATGATACTCAAGAGGTAGTTCCGAGAATATCAGACACCAACCCTAGTGATGGGTAAGAAGACCAGAAGCCTGCATTGCAACATTGTGTTCTACTAATAACAACGTTGTGCCTGCACAAACCCGTTTCTGATGCCTAACTAATAGGTGGCTCAGGCGGTGCGGAGAATTGTGGGAACAGAGATGTTTAGGGAATGCTGGAAGAGGTCACGTTGCCTGATGCCAGGGTCGTTACAATCAGATTGTGGTGTGGTGTTTCTCGACGCAATATCGAAAGGGTGGTGGTTTTTTGGAGGGAGGGATAAACTGTGAGACAGCGAACTAATATCATCTGTCAGATGCGCTCAAAGCATGTCAAACTCGAAGGGGATTGTTACCGACCAGAGGAGCAAACCAATGCTGACGGTCAATGCTGCGCAAATCCGATCTAGCTGGTGAAGTTGAGCACAAGGGATGTGGCCTTGGCTGCTATCGCAATTCCGACATGATGAGGTAAAAGACGCTGTATGCTACGGGTGGCGATGGTGGGCTTGACGATAATAGCGGCGATTAGCGGGCCATTTTATTGATAATCCTGGGCAAATCCTCCAACAATGCGCAGTCTGGTAGGTAGACACCGAGGTCAAGACACAAGGAAGCACAGATGCGCGTGAATGGTCCCGAAAGACTTCAGTACGGATTGCAGAAGCACTACAATTGAATTGTACTTTACGCAATCAACAATCTTCACGTCGAACTAAGGCAGGGCACCCTCACAGTACAGAAATGGAGGCAGCTAACAGTTGGTCATCAATGCACAACATTCTCACGTTCCGCCCAGCCATTCGCCAACGAAGCGGGTGCCACAATGGTGCTTGTGCGTCCCACCCGTTCGAATGAACTTCATATAGCGCTTGCCAATCAGCGGAATCCGGAGTCCCAACAAGGGAACCTTGATGGACTACACATAATGTGTTCGGGCAACCGTAGAGCAACCAACTCCTTGATGGTGTCAGGACATGCATCATCGCTACTTGTAAGCCGCTCATACCAATCTAGGGAGTACCTTGAGCACAAGTTCTTGTTGATAGCAGCTAAACGCTAGTACCAAGTCAGACCACTCTGCATCAACGTTTTCTTGAAGAGCCGCGTCCGGCGCCTGATATAGCGATCAGATGCTTCCCCAGCCCCGGACTTTCGTCTAATTTACCCCAGATCAGCATTGCTTGGTGTCAAAGTATGAACTAAGGATGGAGCTGCCGCATTTTGACTCTCAATGAGTCCATCAGCATCCAGAAATGCAACAGATGTAGACTGAGCGTTGATCTTACTGATGCGCGGTCATGGTGAGAGCTCAAAGGGTGGCTCCTGTTCACGCATCGAATCAGAGCTGACGGCGCGCAGTAAGTATGGGGAGAGTCACTGAGAAGTATCTCGATCTCATCTCATGCAGGGCAAATGGATTTGGTCACTGTTCAACCGGACCTGACATGTCATATCCCGGGGCTTGTCCAATCAGGAAGACGACAGCTGTTAACGCTTCATATGGGGATAGTCAAGGCCGCGGAGGCATGGACCCTAGATACCTTATGGCTTCGAGCGAGTGGAGCCACACCCTTTTCGCTTTGTCTTCCCGCGGAAGCTGATTCGTATGGAGACGGAGTGCACTCCCAGGCTTGGCATCCATAGCCTGAATCCTAATGTGATATTAATTGCGCAGGTCATCACCATCCTGCGGACACTATCCTCAGTAGTGCAGAATAAATCCATGTTTCCCAAGGTTTGAATTCTACGTCGCATCGGAACTCGGCATCAACTGTTAAGTATTCGCACGCTTTGACGCCGCTGAGGGCCCTGCCAGCTTCGCTGCAAGGCATCGCCTAACTTTCGCAGCGAGCCACCATGGATGGCGTCCGCTTGAGTGACGAGCAGGAACTGTCGCAGATTCCGCGGAGCTACGAGTACGAGTACAAAGCAGTGGCAGGCTTGTTAATTGACTCGACACAAACAATCACTAAGTCACTACCTTGCTGCAAAACGTGGCCAGGTCTCCTTGGCAGTTATGCTTCATCTGTACTTTACTGACAGCAATGTTGACGCATCTACTCTCCACAGGTCCGTGCGCGACCACGAAAGAGGTTTGATCTGCTCTAGCGTTTGCCACGCATGATGTTCATTTTCACATGTCAAAGCATCACGGGCTTGGCAACGACACAGGACTGCAAGGGATTGACTTTCTTCTGCTTGGCAGATTTTTGCAGAAACTGTCTGCCAGAATTCTATGCGGGCGTGTCTGTATTTAACTTATTATTGACTTGGGCATTATCCAGAGTCTGTTCGTCCAAGATGGTCTTTCGCACCAGATAGAAAAGCGAGAGGTCACAGAGTGCATGTGAGCGAACTCTGGCTTCCTCTTCTCCTCCTAGCATTCTATCTGTCTTATCTTCCTCAGCCACATACAGGTTTGTAAATTATGCTCGTCCCGGCACCGTTGCTTACAACGCCCATGTGGAGCGCATCATCGACCAAAACAATGCGGAGCGGGCCCGGAAGCTGATGGACATAAAGCTCTCCTTGGGTCTTCTGAATCTGTACGTCAAGTTACCTCGACGTCGCTTCGAGCTCTGATTGGAAGCGCCTAGGCTGATGCTAGGCCTCCTTCATGTATATTGGACCTGGAATCACTGCACGAAAAACATCGAATTCGGAGAGGGGAATCCCGATCCGCTTGAATACCACGTCAGCGAAAGGCCAGTACACGATGTTTCAGGTCCTTCCTCGCGCATATGATAACCGTTGATGACTGTGTTCATTGTAGGTTCACCGTCACTTTTGACAAGCATGATGTTGTGGCCGAGGTCAACTTGAGTAGTGATATAAAGAGAAGGAGCATGTGCCTCTACACGTTCCACCGTAGCAATGCTGAAACAGAAGACAAGAGCCAAGTCGATAAAATATCATCGGGAACAAATGCAGCACTGTACAACTCCGTTCAGCGTCATCCCCCTCCAGTCCAATCTTAAATGAGGTGGAGACTCCATAAAGGACGAAATATAGCCCTCAATTTCGACAAAAGTGGTTGATGGAGGCTCTAAGGATACAACGAGTAGATTTGCTAATCCGAACATTTGCCATGGGTTTGTCGTGATTTTGATATTCAATACGATCCTAGCCGTACTTCATATATTGGAATCGTTATCTGTGAATAAGTATACAGGTATATATCTGAAGTTAGAAGCCGAAAGTACTTAGGCGGAGTGAGATCTTCCGCCGAGCTGGTAGACCCCTCCAGTTCTCAGGGCCCTCCATGCAGAGAAAAATGGATCAACCTATCAAGCAAATCTCCGTTATCACTTTATGCAAGAAGATAATAGCGCTTGTGGCACCAATGGCAGCTCGTTTCCTGTTTGTTGCCATAGCCAACGCTCTGTTTACAACATAATTCCCCGCCATGACTCGCGCGGGCCAGCCGCGGGCTGGGTCTGTTGCATTCGATTCAAGCTTGTGAAACTCGGTCCTTGCAGGCCATTGGAGACAGACGCGGCTCGGAGTTCCTCTGTTACAAGCGTGGACCATGATGGTGGGTATTCGGGCCCTTTTTGGATCTACACGGCTCCAGCCTCGCGTCTTCACGGTGTGGCTGGCCTACTGTGTGTTTACTTTCTGACCCTTCTTGTGGCCTTCATCTCTAGCCTGCTCTGGAGGATCGTGTCATTTTGCTACCTTTGCCTGTGCCTGCCAACATCGCCGTACTGACAATCATAGTCCTAAGCGTTTTTGCCAGCATCATTCATTCCGTGCTGGCTCTCGATGCTGGGTGATTTTCGATCGCTCCAGCAGAATACTGCGCCTCAATTCAATACTCGACAACGGCGAACAACGGTATCGCCATGCCTAAGTACTTCCGCATCTTCGATCTTCCAGTCAGTCTACTCGCGCTGCTAGCAGTACCTGCTTTTGCAAATCTGCCCTACAGTCCAACGAAAGTATTTCTTTCACCAGTTCATAACGGTGAACTCGCGTACGTCCTTCAGCCGACGTCGGCCTCTCCCTCGAGTTTTCGACTGCTTTCGCTGAATATAACATCCATGCTGCACACTTCGAATTTACCTTACAAGGCCTTATCGACGTCACTACCGTTTCTAGATGGTGATTCTGGAGTTGCATTCACGCCAATCATTGACGGATGGGGAGGTATATCAGTATATGTGGGCCGCTGTGGCGATAATGGCGGAGGAGCACAGCTATGGAGGTTTACACCGGACAACAAAACCCTCAATGGCGATGGCACATGGGCGAGGAAAACACTTTCCGTCTCTGGTGTTGACGGACACGGTGTTTTGACAGGGGCTAATTACTTGTCATCCGGCACTTCCTTTTGCAGTACTGTTGGCGGTGCTGAAGATACATGTGGAACCTACATCTTCGGTGGGATGTGCCCCGCGCCAGCAGCATCTTCAGGTGACTGGACCTCGTCTGCCAACTACTCGAACTCCATGCTCAAGTTGGAACCCGCAACGGCCTCCTCCACGGCTTCGGGAGTAACCGCATACAGTTTGGGCATGACATCCAGCCGAGGCCCACCTATACCAGAAGCTGGCTTCAGTATGACTGGCCTGGAGCCATTATTCACCAACTCTTCCAGCGGCGATGAAAGTCAACAGCAAAACTTTGTGCTTCTAGGAGGTCACACCCAGCAAGCGTTCATCAATACATCCCAAGTCGCCGTGTTCTCCCTCCCGGAGGAAACTTGGAGTTTTCAACCAGTTGACGTAACATCTCCAAACGCAAGGACTGACCTGGCCGCACGGGATACGTCGAGCGTTGATCCAAGATCTGGGCATACCGCAGTATTGACTCCTGACGGCAAGAAGCTCGTTGTTTTTGGTGGATGGGTTGGAGATGTGACTACGCCCGCAGATCCACAGCTGGTGGTACTAGAGCTTGGTAAAGGATACGGAGGTGATGGTGATTGGGCTTGGAGCATACCCAGGCAGACAGGGACCGGGCTTGCCAAGGGTGTTGGGGTTTATGGTCATGGTGCGGTGATGTTGCCTGGTGCGGTGATGATGGTGATTGGGGGATATTCAATTCCAGCATCAACGAAGTCTAAAACAAAACGAGCAGATCCCTCTCTGAATACTCAGAACTACTTTTTCAACGTCACCTCTTCCTCCTGGCTATCCAGTTACACAAAGCCTCTCACGATTGCGGTATCACCGAGTTCACAGAACATGGGTTCAGACTATATGGCACCTTCGAAGAGAGCAGGTCTTGGAGTGGGTCTCGCCCTCGGTTTCGCTGTTATCATTGGAGCTGCGATAGCGTGGTTCTGGTATTCTCGCCGTCTCAGACGCCGTCGCGAAGCAAGAGAGAAGGAACTTCGTGAATTAGCGTTGGGAGCACAACGATTTCACAGCTCCGCTCTTGGTCTTGGTGGAATTGAAAGTCGTGGTGGTGAAAAGAGTGCTATGGACTGGATGGGTGAGCAGCAGCGTGTCTCTCGAAACGGTCATCCTTGGGCGACCAGCGGACTATCCAAAAACGGTGGTTTTGGAGAAGGACCTGGTTGGAGGAATAACGGTGGTACCGAAGCGGAGAGAACTGGACTGCTCGTAGAGGTACCAAGTCCTACAAGAGGATTAAGAAGAAGTTTACATTCGAGAGGCGTTTACCAACAAGCTCCACGATTCGAGGACGCACGAAGGAGTCTTGCCTCCAGCAACATTCATCCCATTGAAGAACGTGACGAACACGAGGGTGATACAATTCAGCCGGTACCTGCGAGTGCAGACGGCCCTCAGGGCATGGGGACAATCAACGTCGTTGCCACAGCACCACATCTAGACCCCTTTCGAGATCCAGCGCCATTAGGAAGCCATCCCGTTGTATCGCGAACACCATCACCTGTTTCGGCTGCCAGAGAACGCGAACTTGAAGTCAAAAATTGGGTCAGCGATTGGACAGCCGCCGATGCCTTGCTACACAATACCGGCCGCACCTCACCAGACAAGGCAGACCGCACATCCTCGACTCTCAGCGAGCTCTCCACGCGCTCTGACCTGTCTGCACACTCGATCCAACGATCAGCTGGCACATTAAGCCGCAGCATTTCTCAACGGTCCGGTGCCTTCTTCAGCAGCAACCCGTTTGCTTCCAACAACAGCACTACCAAATCATCACCCACCTTCGACCGTCCAGGTAGCGCAGCGGGCGGTCGCCGGTCGCCGCAGAGCTTTTACAACCCTCCCAACTACGGCCGCTCGCGATCCCTCACTCTCGTTCCTCCGCATCGCCGCAACAACTCCGACAGCTCCAACCCAGCCACAACGAACTTCCCGCAACTTCAGACTGAAGGCGAAGCTCTGCTTGGCGGACGGCCAGAATGGACTTTCACGCCACCCGAGAGCCCAACTAAAACCCGTAGCAGGGCGACGGGCTGGATGGGGAGCATGCGGCGCGCTCTGACTGGTGCAGGAGGAGACAGGAGCCATTCCACAAGTCCGGAGAGTGGAGGACGCAGCGCGACTTCAAGCCCTAGGAAGTATCGTCGAACTGGTTATCAAGACGGCGGTGGTGATGCGGACCTACCCAGACGGGCGGCGAGTGCAGGGGCTATGCTTTGGCGAAGGCGGCAGGGAGCGAGGGATTGGGATGTTGAGGATCGTGGAGGTGGTGCGCTGAACACGGAGGGCAGAACACGAGGGCGCGGGGAGGATGGTGATACTGCTGGTGACGATGGGGATAGAGAGGAGGAGTGGGATGTCGAGGCTGCGGTCGAGAGGAGGGTTGTGCAGGTTATGTTTACGGTGCCGAAGGAGAAGTTGAGGGTTGTGAATGGGGAGGTAGATTGTTTGAGTGTCAGCGATGTTGGGGATGTGGCTGTCGAGAGGGATCGAGAGGGAATGGAAGAAGGAGAGAAGGAGGAGAAGGGAAAGGGGAAAGAGGTTGAGAAGTGAATGGCGGGCGTGGAAATTGGCGGCTAGCGAATCTACCATCACACTCATTTTTCAGATATCCGTACACAAGGCCTGCCCATGGTGAATTTGTCATCATTTGCGATCTCAGCGTTTTCGGCACCGGTGGCGGTCTATGCAAAGTCAGCGAGAACAGGTTGTTCTTAGGAAATTGGCTAAGATTGATCTCTGGAGAAAGGATGATGACTGGGAGGCACTGTACTGTTCTGCTCTCTAACGTGGTGCGATATCGTGTAGTTAGCGTGAAGACAGCCCTTTGGTAGAATCAACGAGGTGAAAATGGAAGTTTGAATAGATCTAAGGTATGCTTCCACTCCGATGGCGAGTACATTTACAAACAAGTACGGACGGTCCAGGAGAAGGACCAGTACCTCTCCGTCCAGACTATAGTTTACAACCTACTTTTTAAGAGAGTATGGGTGTGTGATGTCATCTCCACCATCGATCGACCTGATCGTAAAAATACCGCAGGACAAAACAACAATCGGAGACTGATACCTCTCACAAGCCTCCCCATGCACGCCTCGTCCCTCAGCGAACCTCGTCCATGCATCCCATACTCGTCACACAGTCCTCGTCACACAGTTTTCCTACAACGCTCTCCGGCATTCGTACCTAGTGATTGCGTCTGTGAGATGTCAAGTACACGTGTGGACTCCCCATTCATTCATTCATTCATTCATTCAACATCACGCTCACGGATCACGGAAGGTTTGGTGTAGGAGGAGGAGAAGGAGCGGGTGAAGTTGATGGTTGTAGTGACGGCGCGTTGATGTGCGTGCCAGGACGGGGGAGAGTCGGTGTCTTGTAGGAAGGAAGGAGTATGGATATGGATACGCGTGTGTGGTGTGTGGAGAGCTGTGAGTTTGTTGGAGGAGTTGATGGGTGATGTGGTAGTTCTGGTGAAGCGTGTAGGTGTAGGAGGAGGGCGGTGGAGTGGGGTGTGATTTGCTCGGTATTGGGCGTGGTTGTTTCGATGTGGAAAGGGCTATGTAGCAAGAGTGATGCACATTTCCGGGCCAAGCAAGCAGTGGAAGCTCAGAGTGTGCTTTGGCACTTCTCGATGAAAGGAAGGTCGCCTGCTTGCCCAAGGTTAGGGTTGTCGCTTGCGTGGTACGATGAGAAGCATTGAAGAGACGTTGCCATACTACCGCAGAAGTACACTTGTCGCGACTGCGTTGCTTGCTCTTTGACCCTTCGCGCGAAGAGTGGACGCGGTTTATCTGGAAAAGCAGCGTGAGTTGTAGTCGCGCGTTGCTTGGCTGGTGAAGCCACGATTTAACAACACAACGGATACCCTTTCTTGGAGCAACATGTACCACGTAAACTTCCATTCTATTCCACGCTGCATGGTCGCAAGTGCGCTTCCGGAACCTCTCGAAGAAAGCATCCCATAGACTATCTTCTTGACACGGTCAAACCTCACAATCAGCGCGTCATTTCCACACATCTCAGCAACCGAACATGGGCAAGAAAAAGAACCTCAAACGCATCCGCGACAGGCTCTGCACACAGGAATTCTTCGCCCTACCACCAGATGACGACGGACCATCCTTGCCGCTTCCAGCAAAATCCCTCGGGCACTGCATCTGCCCAGACTCGCATTTCACCGCAGCCGCTAGAGACGTCGCCAATGATATCGCTAGGTTTGAACCTGGAAGACTCGCGCAAGGTAAGTCAGGCGACTGGGCCAAAGTTGAAGGAATCCACAGAACGGCCGCTGCGGAATATCAAGAGGACTTTAAGAACACGTACCACGAGCGACTTGAACGGGAGAGGGAGAGGGATGAGTTGGAGGATCTGAACCAGCCTGATTGGCAAGACGAAGCAGCAAAGCTTATGATCGCATCTTTGAAGATTTTGGAAGAAAAGAACAATCCGATTGTGGTAAACCTAGAAGCGAAGTGCAATGGAGCCATTGGTCGATTGGTTTACATGAAGGAAGAGTTGGACTCGATGTTGTGTCATATGCAGATCTTCAACGCCGAGAAGCGTTTCGGTTTTGTGGATGAGCAGTACCTTGAGATCAAGAGGCAGCAAGCCGCAAGACATGGGAAGGTGTTTGATTCGAAGCCCTTCAGGGTGAACATGGCAGTTCCGAAGTTCTACCAGCCGAGGAAAGCTCGTAAGCCGAATAGGAAAGAAAGCGAGAAGCAACAGCGGCAGAAGAAGACAGGGATCGGTCCGGCATTGACAGATTTTGAGCAGCATTGGAAGGCCACAGTGAAAGACGTTCAGGCGGTCTTTCAAGGAGTCAACGATAAACCAGCGAAGTTACCGACAAGCCCACCAGAGAACCTCACCTTCTACAATCTTAAATTACCAGAGGGCCTACCCCAGCATATCCGACAAGCGATTCAGGATCTGGAATTCCTCCTCCATGAGATCTATCCCATGCGGGAGGGCATTAGCAAACAACGAGACAACGTACGAGATAACTTGATGGCCTGGTTAGCCTGCGATAGTGAGGCTTGGGCCCATGGCAAGAAACACGCTCATGAGTATCCTGACATGGAGCTCTATGAACAAACCAGATCTTGGTTGCTAGCATGCTACATACTTTGGGCGCGCGAAGAGGACAAGATTCATCGATATGTGAGGGACAATGACCTGGAAGGTGCCTTCAGCAAGGAATTGAGTGCTGCTCTTGGTATTGGCTCTTACGACGCGGACATCCCCGAGGACGTCTGGGAAACAACCTTCGCGGGCTTAAAGGCCGAGGCAAACTCGTTGAGTGAGATGCTTGAGGAGTGCGATGAGGCTAGGAAGAAATACGGCGTAGGAACAGAGTCGGACGCTGCTACTAAAGATGGAGACTGGTGGAGGGCACTGAAGTCGAAACGTTGAGCAACAACAAATCGTTCCACACAATTCGGACCCAGTTCATCGCATTCAAGCTCTTTTGCATTCAACAATCACATGCTCCGGTCGTCTCGTACGGTTGTGGCCAGGGTTCATCTGCCAAGTATATCGTTGAGCCATGCGCCTATCTGGAAGGATATCTCAGGTTTTTGGATTGCGTTTGATCGTTGGAGAAGTTCCTTCCAATCTTGGATCTCGTGTATTTGCTGGCCAGTAACTAAGCGGTGTACTCCCTCAGCTTCGAGATTGGCAGTTTCTGGATCCTCAGACACGCAAAAGCGGCTATCTGAGACGACACCGGATTTGATTTTGAGGTACACGCGCGTCTAGTGACAGACAGCTTGTTAGTTTTAAGGTTTCACTAAGTCATCGAAGCGTTTCACTGATGGCGGTGGGGAGTCAGCAAACGTACCGAAGGCGGCAGTATCAGGGGTAAAGTTGGCCTTTCTCTTGCGTCCTCTTTGCATGGATGATTTGATAGTGTGAATTGAGGCGTCTGGTTGTAGATCCATTCCATTGACTGTGTAAGCATAACTGTCAGCGTGTCGCTACTGTTCATGTCAATCAAGCGCACCTTGAGTTCTGCTACCCCTTTGCCGATCTCAGGCACCTCCTGTTGACTATCCCCTACCGTGCCAAATACTAATCCGTGACCTGAACGGAGTTCACCTTGCTCGCTGGTTTCCCTTAGGGTATGACTGATATCGCAGGCCTTGATTCCATGCATTTCACCAAACTCACCGATCACCGAACGTTCGAACGCGAATTTGGATTGCATGTTGCCTGAGCATAAGTTGCCAACTGGAGACCTAACGCTCTCTACACCTCTAGCTTTAATGAAAGGTCTCCCTGGTGAATTAAGGTAGGCATGGATTAGACCGAGATTAGGTGACGCCAACAAACAAGTTCCATGATGTAGTGCACGAAGCCTTGTCAGCTTATATGCTGACCCGGAGATCTTAAGTGGTGGTCCAGCATTTTGCTGCTGGAACAATGACTTGTACGTGTCATTCCGCTCCACTTTCCAACCGGAGTCAACACAATCCCTTGAACCTTGGTCAAGCACAATATCATGGCGCTCATTCACACGTGCGTTGAAACCAATATCACTCCATCGTCTCAAAGCTCTTACTACCAATTCTGCGTGCTTGTCCCTTGTGAAGTCCGCTGTTGGACAGATGGCGCAGTAATTGACATTGCCTTCATCATGGAAAACCGTTCCGCCTCCTGATCTTCGTCGTACCAGAAGAGCCTCCCCAATACCCGATTCGTCGTGCTTGGCGGTGTGTCCTCGTTTTACTGTATCCAGTAATCGCAGATTTACCTCCAGCCAAGGATTCTGATTCCGGCCGATGACCACGCAGGGGCGATTGGTATAGAGGAAAAGGACGTTCGAGTCAGCGGGAGTCTTCTGAAGGAGATAATGCTCGATCGAGAGGTTTATATACGGATCATTGCTGCGGGAAAGGTAGATCTGATGCTTCGAGGCGGAATTGCTTGCAAGCTGAGCGAAGGAGGACGAAGGATATGTTGAGTAGCATTTGGTCTGCAATTTTGACGATGGTCTGAGTAGCCTTAGAGGGACAACGTTCAGGAGGTTGCCGCAGCCTCTGGATGGGGCCATGATCAGAGGTCGACGATGTGTGCGCTAGCGAGACAGTCAACTGCTGACGCTGACCGCAGAAGCTCATTCATCGAAATCTTGCCTCCACTTGTTCTAATGGCCCAGTACTTCGTATAGTGTGCAGAAAAATATAATACGCATTGATTTGCCTGCCGAAAGTTGTACTTAAAGCCCTTGAAAGTCGACGTGAAGAGTGCGTGGAATTCCTGGGATATCAAAACCAAAATCTCCCCGATTGCAGAACAGTGCGCTCTTTACATTCATTCAAGTCACTTCGTTAGAAGACAGCCACTGTCGTTCAGCATTCCTGAACATATCTTAGTCGATTCTTTCGTAGGGTGGACGGACCGCAAGCCAATCCACCAACTCGACTATGTCGACATTTGGGCAGTACTTCCGAGTGACTACGTACGTTCTTCCAGGCTAAAAAGACATTGTTACGAAGCTGACATGTCTACTAAGTTATGGCGAGTCCCATTGCCGATCTGTGGGGTGCATAGTAGACGGGTGTCCTCCGGGGATGGAGCTCACGGAAGCCGATATACAGCCACAGATGACTCGGAGAAGACCTGGGCAAAGCGCACTTACAACACCTAGAGATGAAAAAGATCGGGTGGAGATACACTCAGGCACAGAGTTTGGCATTACGCTCGGGACACCGATTGGTCTACTGGTGAGGAATGAGGATCAGAGACCCAAGGATTATGGAGGAAGTACGATGGATAAGTTCCCCAGACCGAGTCACGCCGATTTCACCTATCTTGAAAAGTACGGAGTGAAGGCCAGTAGCGGTGGTGGGAGGAGTAGTGCGAGGGAGACAATAGGTTAGCCTGGAGACTCGAAGCATGTCTCTCCATTATGCTGATACGCAGCTTTTCAGGTCGCGTTGCCGCTGGTGCTATTGCAGAGAAGTACCTGACAGAGGCACATGGAGTCCAGATCACAGCATTCGTCTCCTCTGTCGGGAATGAGCATCTCTTTCCACCCACGCCGACTCATCCAACACCGTCTACAAACCCAACCTTCCTATCCTTCATCGAGACGATCGACCGAACGACTGTAGACAATTTCCTGCCAGTTCGATGTCCTAACGAGGAGGCTTCCAAACGTATGGCAGAAATGATAGCACAGTACCGAGACCGGAAAGACAGTATCGGGGGAACGGTCACATGCGTAATCAAGAACGTTCCCATAGGGCTCGGCGAACCGTGTTTCGACAAGCTTGAGGCTATGCTGGCACATGCCATGCTCAGTATACCAGCCACGAAAGGTTTCGAGATTGGTTCTGGATTCGGTGGCTGTGAAGTGCCAGGCTCCAGCCACAATGATTTATTCATATCATCTCCAGCTGTTCCACCATCGCAATCTGGTGCCAATTCATCATCAGAGGCGCGGCCGCGGCTAACGACAAAGACCAATAACTCAGGCGGAGTTCAGGGTGGTATAACGAATGGCGCCCCTGTCTACTTCCGCGTTGCATTTAAGCCACCTGCCACGATCGGACAGGCGCAAATGACTGCGACTTACGACAGCGAAGAAGGTGTTCTCGAAGCGAAAGGGAGACATGACCCCTGTGTGGTACCTAGGGCAGTGCCTATTGTTGAAGCAATGTCTGCCCTGGTGGTGATGGATGCGTTGTTGGCTCAGGAGGCACGCCAGGCGGCTAGAAGTAGACTGCCGCAATTGAAACGGACTCTGCCCGCTGAACAGACCGAGGTTGAGGATGCCGCGACCAAGGAAGCGAAGCATCCCGAAATAATGAACGGCCATTAGAGCAACAGCCGGGTCATGCCTTCAACATCGCATGACAGATAGATCTGGACCTCCCCAAAAGCCTATAGAATAGCTTTAGACAGGCATAGAGCTTTGTTTGCGCCAGCGTTTTTACCATAGAAATCTTGTTCCGTGACAGGAATCTATATTAGCGATTCCATTCACACTTGATTTTGATAGGGCAACCTGCCCGACTGCGCACACATAGAACGATAGAGTCGTTGCCTGGTACCCGTTTGATCATCCTTTCCGTGTCCAGTGACATATCGCTAACATCAATAACCCCGTTTTGCGCATCTACTTCACCTTCCGATGGTTTACTAAGAATGATCGTACCCGTAGAGTACGCCACATTGTTCTCGGCGCTTTCAGATACCATGCCATGTTGAGTACCTGCAGCACTCTTAGCTCTGCGAACAGCTCTGTTCGAGAGATTGTTGTAGTCACCATACCTTCGAACTCAAATGACAATGCTATACCGGCTGCTTCGGCACGAAACGGAGTCACGCTTGTGATTGTTGCCGCGACATGGCCAGTGGTGGGTATGACAACGTCTGCTGTGGGAACTTCCTCGATGATTCTGGTGCTGAGCTCTTCACTTTCACCATTCGAAACTTCTTGTATTGGATGGCTGTCTTTTGGCTGACGTGAAGGCCCACATACCGGAGCGATGGCGAGTTCGGCCGTAGGCATAGATGCACTTACACCAGCTTTCCTTGGAGACACAGATCTACTTGTTGACTTAGATTGCGTAGGGTTGGGTGCTTTGCTGGGCGGTTCCGTTTCAGCACGCAGAATGTCTTGCTCCTTATCACTGTCTTCCTGCCCTTGTGAGGGTTCGATCATTGGAGCGGTAACGACATTTGCCGCGGGTAGAGATGTATTTGGCAGAGCATGTAGTGGAGATGTAGTTCCAATTGTTGACAGTGATGGCGTAAGGATGGCGGACATGCCGGGGGTTCCGGCTTCACCACGCAGCGGAGTTCGCAGTAAGTCTTCCTGAACCACTAAAGGTAGGGCTATGGAGGGAACATTGACAGCAGCTGTGAGCGTGAGATTGCTTGGCCCAGCGTGTACGGGAGAGGCGGCCCTAATTGTCGACGTAGACGGCGTAGGGAGTGGGTACGGTGTCTGCCAAGTGGAGCTCTCGACTTGCCACGGCTTTGGAGTTTTGCGAACTTTTGCTTCGCGCAAGTCTGCCTTCATCTTTTGGTTCACCTGCACGAGAATGTTCTGAAAGCTTTTCAAAACACCCGGGTTATATTTTCGAAGGTTAGGAACAGTCCATCCGTCGTAAAGCCTGCCATGAGTCTTGGATACGTAGAATCTTCTGTGAGTAGTGATGAAAAGGTCACAAAGGTAGCAAGCCTCTTTGCTGGCGCCTACCACCCTTGGAAGTGGGTAACATGGATACAACTCGTAGTGAACAATAAGTTGAACCTCCGCATGAACGAAGTGTTTTGTCGATGACCAGGTCGAAGCTTGGAACGGATCTAGAGTTTGTAATCTTATGGAGGAAAACATATTCTTGTATAGATAAGCTAGCCTGGCCAGAGAAAGAGACACCCCGAGATATTTGCCAAGCTTATCCACTTGTTTGACCTCCTTGCTCTTGGCTATTCTGTCGACTCCGTAAGCTTTCAGCGTCCTTTGTAAGGAGGAGCCTTCGCCGAAGTGGGATATATCGAATGCTTGGCGGACGAGTTCCGTGAGATGGTCCAGATCCTCCTCCATTGGAGTGCTCTCCAGCTCGCGGTAACTAACGTCGAGCTTGGCGATTCTTTCCTTGAGTTCTTGCAGTGCATTTTGAGCGCTTGAAGACCGCTGTGAGGTTTTGAGATGTTGAGCAGCCGCATTGAGCCGTCCTGTCAAAGGGTCTCGTTGATAACCTCTGCGAGATTTAGGGATCTTCCAACGACTCGATTCGTGAGTCTGCAGTGGATCCTTCCTCTGTCGAGACTCATAACAAGGTCGAACAGTTTCGAGGCACATCGTTTCCAAGAGAGCTCTGCACGAACGCCCACGTGGTAAGCCCAGCTTATATATTTCAATCCAGGTCAGTGCATACCCTCATTCGCGCATTGCTGAAGAACGGCGAATATCTCCTTAAGGCTTGTAGACACAGCTTCTGGTACCCCTTCGTTGGCAGCAAGTCTGACAGTCAAGCCCGCTCCGTTACCCTCTTCAATAATAACGGCAGAGACTCTCCTAGCCCCTTCTTCTGAAGCAGCTATGAAGGCTACATCATCGGCAAGCTGCCGCTCGACCTCAAATGGGAACGTATGACTCCCTTCCTGGTTGCCACGACCGAACCAATCCACTTTAGTATAGACTCTAGGATCTTTCGGAACGCTATTTGGCAATTTCGTCAACTCGTTAACATTGTCTCCAAACGTCTTCTGACCGACAACATCCCATATAGATGCTCCTTTACGTGCGGTATCAACTGGCTGCATATCGGAGATTTTTTTATTAAGTCAGGAACGCTACACGCAAATTAGTGAGATTAAGATGATAAGGTACCGGTCAGTCCGCAACGTCACATCGGTGGATGGGCCTCAAGGAAGTAGATTGAGTAAGGTACCTTACCTGGTAGTGGAGGAATTTTTGGAAGCTTGCCAGCCGTGCATGAAGCCTATACCACTTACAGCGATACGTACATGATAACGTTCGATAAAACCTAAAGCTCCGTATACCTCTATTCTATCCGTCGACGAGAGATTTCTCCGTAAAACGTAGCTATAGCAGCGGATAGATATTCGATGTCATTCTGCAACATCTATGAAAACCTACTCCTCTCAATACTTTGTTGTCAGCTTTATCCACGGGGTGATCTTGAAGCAAGGTCTAACAACCAGAGCAAATTAATGGCAGTTTTCAATCTCGAGCCCCTGCTACTTGCCTAACGCTCAGGGGAAGAATACCACTGCTCGGTCTGTGCTAGGATATGTCTGCCAGATGTCTCATCGCGGAGAAGCTTCCGTGAAACTGGAACAATGGTCACACAGGCACTGCACAAAGGTGACAAAGTCGACAATCCCCTTAATCCTGAACGGTGTCTTCGAGGTCCCGAGACGATGGTATCTATAAAAGGCACCCAAAATCACGGATCGAAGAAGCATCTTCAGATCATCTCATCAATCCACAAACAGCTCACTGCAAGGCTTCCGCCGATCATTAAAACCCAAGCAACAAACCGCTATCTCATTATGGCATACCACGCACCGGCAGATTTGACCATCCACCAAAAAGCAAAGATGGCCGACTTCGAAAACCGCCTGCAGCGGCGCTTGACGCAGATAAACAAGCACCACATCTACCAGCGAAGACTAATATGCTCCAACGATGATAACAGAGCCGACAAATGTACTTGTCCAAGGAGAGACTGCAAGAAGAAATGCCGCATGGCGAACCACGGGCATGAAGCGGAGGAATCCTAAGACTCAAGGCCAGATTCTATATCTTTGGCACAGCTGCCCTGTTCTGCTACCATTATTTCAGGCACAAGACGCATCAGAATTGACCCTTCATGAGACACTGCCCGAGAAATGACCTCCGCACTGATGCCCGAATCAGTCGAAGGGTCGAGTTTCCATGTTTGCATTTCAACCATGAGTCTCCAAGAGGTTCGAACGGCATATATTCGGGAAACAACAAAAATTGCAAACTAGAAATACAAGACATTACACCGCCAGCGAGACATTGCGAGACAGAGGCAGGCAGTGCCAGAACGGCACACTGCAGATGGATATTTCACAGTTCCAGTGCTATTTCAAAGGCGTTTTGGGTTAATAATGAATAAGGCAGACTACTGCATTGATAGGATAGCTTAGACCAATCCGAAGACTTTTAATATCACTTTGCCAAATTTCGATGTTCTTTGACTTGAGGTTGATGAACCAAGTATGATGTGGATTACAGCGCTTCTCGTGGACGCGAAATAATTTGCACGTGATGCAAACACTTCACGCGTAGTATATGTGCGGGTGAATTACTTCATGCGATAAAGCGTGCCGTATTCGGCTAGTTTGAACCTCGCCGCCCTTCACTTCCTGCTGCCTTCTCACCTACTAATTGTGGGTAAAAAGTTGTGAATTGAAAGTAATGTGGCAATTGAAACTTGTTGCTCATTCTAGACTACTATTGATAGGGCTGTGAGATAGTAACATTCTAAGAATATCTCAACTAGACGCAGATTAATGCTATCCTGTCTCGTTCTAATATCTTTAAGAGGTCTACCGGTTTCGATAAGTATACAATCTAGATGAGTATGACCAACATAATCCTCTCGTTAGAGCGTATTGAAAGGGATGGCCATTAATTTCCGGCTCGACTCCCGCCGTCCTTTTGTTCCGTGTACTATATCAAATTCAAAACCTCACTCAGACATGCTGCGTCTCCAGAACGTCTCTAGGATTCTTCTAGAATCACACTCCCAACATTGGCTTTGCAACCAATTCGCTGACCACAGTGCCGTCATATCTTTCAAGTGTCGAATCTGAAGCCGGCTGCTCTCGAACTCCCTTTAAAGTTCGCATTTCAACGCTCAAGACGGCAGGATCTATAGGATGAAATAACGAACACCCGCGTGCACCTGCAGACTCAGATGGCTTTCTAACACAAAACCCACAACGCATAGCTCTTCTGATATAGCCTCGACCATTCCTGGCATAAAGTGGAGAAGGGTCCCGCCTTCGCGAGCTTACGGAGTGGCACCTTCCGCAATGAACTAAAATTAAGGGATCATCTCCAAGCGCGATAGAAGCATTTCTGCTCAGACGATCCGTGCGATACCTGGCGCGCTGAGCTTCAATCATTGGCATCCACTGGAGCGTCTCCATTCTTCGAATACGAACTTGTTGGCCGGCAGATTGAACCCATTTACCATATGCCTCCGAATCGTCAAGATTCAAATCCGAACGGTGGCTTTGATATAAGGGATTGGCGATATTCAACCCGATCCATGGCACTCTGATTATCTCAGCCGAGAGATACTCTTGAAGAGAAATGGATGAAAGCGTCTGAAAATAAAGGCAGAAATAGAGTTCCCGGAGGTTCAATATCGCAGCGCTGACCTCTTTATCTAGACCATGTAGGTTTAAAGTACCTAGAACGACATAAGTGGCCGATTTTCCAGGCTGCCGGCTTGTTAAATAATGATAAGAACCTTTAGTGAACCTCTCGCGCAGATGACTTTGAACACGGTTCTTGATACAAATAGACTGGCCAACGTAGAGCCTATACCAAGTAGGATCCTCGATATCAAGTATAACTCCCAGGTACCATCCCACAATCTTCTCACTATTAGCCAAAGGTAGCGATAGAATACTGTAGACACCAATAAGTATGATAGATGCATAAGACTCTAAAACTGACCGTGACAGATTTTGATACTCTTGGTCGAGGATCATTTCTCGCGTTCCCGGCTTGAACGCTGTCCATAGAATGTCATGAATACGCTGCTCAGTCATGAACTCTCGTTGCCGTTCAGGTGCACGCTGAAGTATTTGATCTATAATCTCAACGAAGGCTGTCGGTTGTGTATCGACTATCCAATCATTCCAATCGTGCCTGGAACGCGTCCTCCCGTTGGGCCACTTCCTTTGCCACGATGCAATTGCCTCAATAACCAAGGGGAAATCGATATTTGCGTCGATATTTGGATCTTCCTGGCTGCCCGTATTGCTGCTTTTAGCATACTCTCGCTCTTGTCCCTGCACTCTGGCCCTCTCGTCCTGAATGATTCGCCAAAGATATGGATCATCCTTCGCAATCCTCTTCTCTTTTGTAATGACCGTTGCAGACTGCAGCTGCTTCGCGGTATCAATATTTGGCCCTTCGAGGACAGGAGCTGGCTTTTGTTCGGGAGTTTCATGACGGTAGAGACATCGCTGGCCTTTGATGCATCCTCGAGGAGTATTGAAATACCTAGCAAATTTATCAGCTGGTCTTCTGTTATTGTTACCGGACTGTGGCGGGATACCTGCACTTAATCTTCGTTACTCCACGCTTACAAACTTCTTTACTCTTGGCAGATCTCGCAAGCTGTAAGTCTAGACCGACGTTTGAACCTTTTCGGCGCTTGTTTTCTTGCTGCTCTAGAAGCTCTCGTTCTGCTTTAGGCCGTCTTGCGGTCTTCTTGGGCTGAAATTTTAGAGCCTTTCGTGGGGTTGCTGGAAAGTGAGATGCAATAATGAAGAGAGAGAATTGCTACAGAAATGGTTGGTTTGTAATTGTATATTGTATGTACAGTAGGGTAGCAGAACGGGCTGAACACCGCTAAGAGTGACACTAGCACATCAGTTCCTAAGAAGCAATAGATGCTCTTGCGAGCTTGATGTGATTGGTTTAAATCCTTGACTTGGCCTGTGCTGTGGGATCAAGAAGGATTGCAAGCAGGATTTGCAGGTGTGTGCGGCGCCAAAGCTCGCGAGTATCTTGGCATCCGAATGGAAAAAAAAAATTAATAAATAAAAAACACATGCGATCTCTGTGGATCGAACACAGTACCTCTAGATTTCATGGCTGAAATTTTCTTCACTAGTCTCAAGTCAGCACCTCATACTGGATGAATGATTCTATCTGGGTTGCTGACGTCTAGCGCTCTCCCAAGCTAGGTGAACGTTAGAAAATTCGTTCTATAATAATAATGCACAGAAATCATCTTACTGAGCTAAGATCGCGGAGAGGATATTATAATTTTTCGCACTTAATATATTATATATCAAAACGTTCACTCTTTTAATCAAGGTCACAAAAATCGCGATTGTAAGGCAGGGGGGAATCTAAATTTGGGAAGTGAGGCTGCTCTCTAGGCAGCCATTTTACATAAGGTAGTCATGGAAATTACCGATCAATACTGTTAGGTCGGTTCCCTATTTCAGATACCAGAAATAGCAAGTGAGAAGGCATCGTAAAACGGCGTCGAGACCATCTCAAATCAGACGCGTTCTCACCTGCACACAAAGTATCCGCGTCTATCCCGCAATGCTTAACTTTTCTTGCCCCTCCCTGGCAATACCTCTCCATTACATTGCGAATCACACCTTTACTTACAACTTTTCTCTCTTCGTTCCTCTACCTGTTCAAGCTGCTCCCATAAAGCTTGTTACTGACTAAATCAATCTTCGGGTACCATTCTCGTCTTACGCCGTAACGATACTTCATATCATCTACGGCCTTCACGCGTCCGATTAAACTGATATTTCCAGTTGGACATCTCTGCTCAAGATGTTCGTCTACAAACGCGGTAAGTCTCAATTCTCCCGTGGCGACTTCTCCAGTGAGCTTCTCAACGTTGCTATGGATGCTTTGCATTCCTTGTCATTTTCCAACACCGTATCTGGGATACCACGCGTCGAGGACCCTACAGAAGCTACGATGACTGACATACCCTGTGTCTACCCAGATGGGCGTAAGGAGCGCGTTCAATTCGATAAGATAACTGCTCGTGTCTCTAGGCTATGCTATGGCCTCGACGCGGATCATGTTGACGCTGCTGCCATAACGCAAAAGGTCATCTCTGGTGTCTACCAAGGTGTCACAACCATTGAGCTTGACAATCTTGTATGTGCATCCTGATGGACGTCCTTCAACTCCACGAGGTTGGGTATATGCCGGTCAGGGTACAAATGCTGACCATTACATCTGTACACAGGCCGCCGAGACTGCAGCATATATGACAGTCACCCATCCCGATTATGCCGTCCTTGCCGCTCGTATTGCAGTCTCCAACCTCCATAAGCAGACGAAGAAGCAATTCTCGTCGGTCATATCGGATCTGTACTACTACATCGACCCAAAGAACAACAAGCCAGCTCCCATGATATCACAGAAAACTTACGAAATTGTCATGAGACATTCAGAGGAGCTCAATTCTGCAATTGTGTACGACCGAGATTTCAACTACCAGTACTTCGGTTTCAAGACGCTTGAGCGGTCATACCTGCTCCGTATCAGTAACAAGATTGCCGAACGTCCTCAACACATGATCATGCGGGTTGCTGTTGGTGTACATGGCGATGATGTCGAGAAAGCCATCGAGACGTACAATCTGATGTCTCAGAAATGCTTTACTCATGCTTCTCCAACTCTCTTCAACGCCGGCACTCCACAACCCCAGATGGCGTCCTGCTTCTTGATCGACATGAAGGAGGACAGCATTGAGGGTATATATGATACTCTCAAGATTTGTGCCATGATCTCTAAGACAGCTGGTGGCATTGGCGTGAACATTCACCGCATCCGGGCCACTGGCTCATACATCAGCGGCACCAATGGCTCATCTAACGGCATCGTTCCCATGCTCCGAGTATTCAACAATACTGCTAGGTATGTGGACCAAGGTGGCAACAAGCGTCCTGGAGCATTCGCTATTTACCTCGAGCCATGGCACGCCGATGTCTTTGAGTTTCTGGATCTGAGGAAGAACCACGGAAAGGAGGAAGTCCGAGCTCGCGATCTGTTCTTCGCTCTCTGGACTCCTGACTTGTTCATGAAACGGGTCGAGAAGAATGGCGAATGGACACTATTCTGCCCTAATGAAGCCCCTGGGCTAGCCGATGTCTACGGCGATGAGTTCGAAACGCTTTACGAAAGGTAAGTCTAATTCAGTGGTGTCTTGGCATCTATTTGCTGATGGTCAATGCCAGCTACGAGAAGGAAGGTCGAGGACGTAAGACCATTAAGGCGCAGAAGCTGTGGTATGCCATACTGGAGGCCCAGACGGAGACTGGAAATCCATACATGCTCTACAAGGATGCTTGCAACCGCAAGAGCAACCAGAAGAACCTGGGCACAATTCGAAGCTCGAACCTCTGCACTGAAGTCATTGAGTACACAGCCCCTGACGAAGTGGCTGTCTGTAACCTGGCTTCTCTGGCGTTGCCTACTTTTGTAGATGCTGCTCGCGGTGAGTATGACTTCGGCAAACTACACAAGGTTACCCAAGTTGTCGTCCGGAACCTCAACAAGATCATTGATGTCAGCCACTATCCTGTGCAAGAAGCAAAGAGAAGCAACTTCAGACATCGGCCTCTGGGGGTTGGTGTCCAAGGCCTGGCTGATGCTTTTCTTGCACTACGTCTGCCATTCGATTCCCCCCAGGCAAAGCAGCTGAACATTCAAATCTTCGAGACCATCTATCACGCAGCATTGACAGCGTCATGCGAGTTGGCTAAGACGGAAGGCTCATATTCATCGTACGAGGGATCTCCGGTTTCGAAGGGCATCTTGCAGTATGACATGTGGGATGTTATTCCGACTGATCTATGGGATTGGGATGCTTTAAAGGATGACATCGCCAAGCATGGTGTCCGAAACAGCTTGCTCGTCGCTCCTATGCCGACTGCTAGTACCAGTCAGATTCTTGGCAACAACGAATGTTTCGAACCGTACACATCTAACATCTATTCCCGTCGTGTCCTTGCCGGCGAGTTCCAAGTCGTCAACCCATGGCTACTCAAGGATCTCGTCGACATGGGTCTATGGTCCGATAACATGAAAAATCGCATCATTGCGGACGGTGGCTCTATCCAGAACATTCCCAATATCCCAGCTGACATCAAAGCTCTGTACAAGACTGTCTGGGAGATCTCACAACGGACAATCGTGCAGATGGCGGCAGACCGAGGTGCTTTTATTGACCAGTCTCAGTCGCTGAATATCCACCTGAAAGAGCCGACGATGGGCAAGATTACCAGCATGCACTTCGCAGGTTGGAAGCTTGGGCTCAAGACGGGGATGTATTACCTTCGAACAATGGCCGCTTCAGCACCAATCCAATTCACCGTTGATCAGGAGCAGCTCAAGGTGGCTGACACCAACATTGCTCGATCTGGAGGTGCAAAGAAACGCTCGATTCCATCTTCTGGATATTCGTCGAACGCACATTCATCCGTGCCTCGGCCAATGTATGTTCAGAAGCCTCCAATCGACGCCACCACATCTCCTAACGGCGTCCCAACCCCCATGTCAACACCGCCGCCGGTCTCCGAGAGGAAGAAAATATCGCCGCCTTCGAAGAAGGAATCCTCGGTTCTTCCCACCTTCAAGGCCGATGCTGATGAGGGAGAAAGCCCGAAGCTTCTATCTACAGACCCTGTGGGCACTCCAGACAAGGACGAGTCGCTTTCAGAGCCAGCCATCAATGGTACAAAGAAGCAAGATGAGGATGCTGATGAGTTGAGTAAAGATCGCGAAGGAGACATCTATGCAGATAAGGTATTACAGTGTAAGTCATTGGCCTCCTTAGGTAATCAAGATAACCGCTAATGTCAATGTAGGTAGCATTGAGAACGAGGACGCTTGTGTAATGTGCAGCGGTTAGACGGTTTAGACGGCGCACTGTTTTCGATTGGTGAAGTCACACCACGTTTGTCATTATCCATGGTCTTTTATGTCTATGGCGAAGCATCATTTCCTCTAGTTGCGGTGAACTTCATAGGAATATTGGATTATTCCCAAGCTATCAGAATTACTTTGAACAACTTACTCTACCCTCCATCAACTGGCTAATAAACTTTCGTCCAAGTCTTGCTAGATCCAACCAACAAAAGCTTTGCTCCGGAATGACGATGATTACTGTAATTTTTCCAAGTGTTCACAGCTGTTACCAGACCGAACACATCACTCCGCTCGAAACACAATCTCCAATAACAACCGAGAGTGAACTGATACCAACGCAATTATCCAACCACCAACCACAACACCAAACCCCAAAACACCCGAACGCTATGTACAAACCTTAACCTACTATCCCTTCCTCCTCCCAAACAAACGCCCCACTTTCACACCCTCAATTCCCCCATTGACCCCGTGACGACGCTGTGATAGAGGAGGATGACGAGGAGGTAGAGACCGTAGCTTGCTACGAGGATTGAGATTGTGAAGAGTATGAGGAGGAGGTTGAGGATCGTGGGCCAGGTGGGTTTTTGGCGTGGGAAATGGGGATGGGAGGACAAGGGGCGAGGATGAGGACGAGGCGGTGAAGCCCAAACCGGGCCAAGAGGATCGAAGCCGTGAGCAGCAGAAGGAGGCGCGGAGAAGTCATGCGTAAGGGTCTGCGTGTGCGAGGATGAGGATGAGGGCGAGGCGATAGACGCCGTAGCTGGCCAGGAGGATCGAGGCTGTGAGGATTACGACGAGGAGCCATGCGGAAGTGCCGGTTGAGAGGTTGCGCCGCGGTGCGGATGATGAGGGGAGGTGGTGAAGGTGCGCGCGGTAAGGCAAGGTCGTGCTTGTGCTGAGGGTCAAGGGTGAGGTCGTTGGGTAGTCCCGCTCGCGGTGGTGGTGGTGGTGGGGGAGGAGAGGGTCTCGTTCGGAACGCGCGGGGGAGGGGTGGAATAGGTAGGCCGTGCTGTACGCTGGCGGAGGGTGGCGGTAGATGGTCGATGCGCGGGGCATGTACTCCGGCGATGGAGGCACGCCAGTACCGGACTCTGTGCCAGCCGTCTCCAGCGCCAGGGAAAGAGGGACATCCGGATCCGACGTAAAGGCCCCCGTCCTCTTCACGACCACGCGCAACGACTCAGCGCTCAGGCAATAGTAATCGGCCGGAAAGTCCCAGTCGTAGCAGCGCAGCATGCTGACATGGACGAGATAGCGCGCGTGGGCGTCGACGTAGCCTGATTTGTGCAGGTGGACGGCGCGCTCGAGGTGGAGTTGGATGCCGCCGTAGGGGTGGGCTTCGCGGGGGGTGATGGGGAGGTAGTGGGCCCAGAGGTGGGGGTTGGGGCTGAAGCGGGCGGGGAGAGATCGGTTGTTGAAGGAGGTTAGCTGTGGGGACGTTAGTATGTTTGGAGGGATCAGAGGTCAGGAGAGGGGCCGGAGGGAAGGGAAAAGGGGAGGGAGGGAGAAAGGGAGGACTTGAGGATTTCGGGGGTGGATGTACTGGACAGATGACCACGTGATCGTGTTTGTATTTTGACTTTTGGAGCACTAGGGCTGGGTGTCGCAGGCCGAGTAGGGGGATCTTTGATCCGTTGAAGTGCTGTGTCTTGATCCGTTCTCGCTTTTTGAGGAATAGGATACAGCCTGGGTGGAAGTCGGTAATTGATACATTACCTCGATGGGGTATGTTGGAAGTAGAAGTTGACGAGTCTTCCATCGGGATGATGAGTGGCATGATGCACCCGATGAGTCGTGGACTGTCTTCGAAAAGATTGACATCGGACTGTCGAGCTCAGAGTTTTATCTCTCGATACAGTCCTCACCATGGTTGCGGCGTGAGAGGGTTCGAGCATGCTGCCTTGCTGCGCTGGGAGTTGTGTTATCATGCGTTGTTGGTCAACATCCAATAGTAAGCCCTGGTGTTCACAGCCGCGAGAGGTTAGACAGCGAGACATGCATATGCTACAGCCACAGCGAAACCTGATCAACGTCGGTAAAGTACTTTGCCGCAATTCCATAGCTGAGGTTCAGGACATTGCTGCCTGTCGAGTGGGTAGATGGTAGCCGCGCGGCAAAGCCGGCTTGTGCGCCATTAGGCAAATGATTATCAAGGCACGCTCAAATGAATGTACTGGCAATCGCTGGGGCAGAAATTAGAGGCCTGGAGATGACGCTAACGCTAATGAAAACGTCCGGTACGTCAACGACGACCTTAGCCGTGATTTTCAGAAAGTCATGAGAGTAAAGCACCGCCACCTAAACTCGTCCAGTACCAAAACGCATCATAGTGCTTACGCCGTACGCTTCATGCGAGCACCTACCACCAGTCACCTTGGTCTTTCATGGCAGCAGCGACCTTCTTAAAACCAGCGATATTGCTTCCAGCAACCAAACTTGGAAATTCGCCTTCGGCTGGCTCCACATACTCTTTGGCTGTCTCTAGACCATTCTTGAAGCACTCCTCCATTATAACCTTCAATTTCGCGTCCACTTCTTCGGATGTCCAGAATATGCGCTGCGAGTTCTGTGCCATTTCGAGACCCGACACGGCGACACCGCCAGCGTTGGCTGCCTTGCCTGCAACGAATCAACACCAGAGCTGCTTTGGGAGTGTAAGGATGGGTTGCTTGACTTACCTGGCGCATACCAGATAGCCTCGCCCTTCTTCGACTTGCGGTGCTCTTCGAAAACATCGATAGCCTCTTGCGAGCATCCCATGTTGCTACCTTCAGCCACAAACTTCGCACCAGCTTCTATTAGAGCCTTCGCCTCATCACCAGAAACCTCATTCTGAGTGGCAGACGGAAGCACCACGTCAACCTTACCAACATGTGTCCATGGCCTAGCACCGTCAACGTACTTGAACTTGCTCCTGAAACTATCCGATTCAGCCGCCTCGTTAAGCTGTTTGCGCTCGACTTTCAGCTTCGCGATCAAGGCCACTTCGTCTGGTGTCACTCCCTTCTCGCCAGTGGCAACGAGAGAGCCTTTGCTGTCGGAAAGGGAGATAACGGTAGCGCCGAGTTCGATAGCCTTGAGTGCGGCGTACTGGGCAACATTTCCGGAGCCGGATATCGCGACTCTCTTGCCTTGGAACGACTCTTTGCCGCCTGAAGCGTATTGAATCATGTGATTGACATACTGTAACCACTGTAAGCATACTCGAAGGTTGCACCATGAATGTGGGCCGTACATACGTAAACAAGCCCGAAACCAGTTGCCTCTGGCCTTATCAAGCTACCACCCCAAGAGCCTCCCTTACCGGTCAAGACACCCTCCCAGAGTGTGGTCTGGGCCTTGTAGGCACCAAAGAGCCATCCAATCTCTCGTGGTGACACACCAATGTCTCCAGCAGGAACGTCGGTGTTGGCGCCGATGTGCTTGCCAAGCTCTCTCATGAAAGCATAACAGAATTTGCGGATTTCATTATCGGACTTTCCCTTAGGTTCGAAATCCGCTCCACCTTTACCGCCTCCGATGTTCACTGCATGACATTATTCGGTTAGAAAACCACGATGATGGATAATTGAAGATCACGTGGTGATAGCGATAAGGCACTTACGACCGGTCAAAGCGTTCTTAAAGATTTGCTCGAAACCCAAGAATTTTAGGATAGACAAGTTCACTGTCGGGTGAAATCGAAGTCCACCTTTGTATGGACCAAGTGCGGAGTTGAACTGCACACGGTATCCACGGTTGACTTGAACATGGCCCTTGTCGTCCTCCCAAGTGACACGAAATTGGATTACACGCTCTGGAATCGCGGCGACTTCTAGTGCTCTTTTGTACTCGGGGTTCTTCTTGAAGAGAGAGGAATTCTCAAGGGTCGAAGCAAGTTCTAAGTGCACATTCTCAGGTTAATTGACTGTCTTGAGGCACAGTTTCGAAAGCCTCGACCGATATCGGAGAAGCTTAAAGGCTGCTTACCTTTGTAGGCCTGCTCGAATTCGGGCTCTGAGGGTAGGTTAGACATGATTTTGGCGGGTGTGGGTTTGTATCCCTTGAGCTTTATGATGTGAGAGCTTGTGTGGCTTTGAATGTGTGACGTGAAGCTGCCGAACGGCGAAGTGATCGCTGGAGCTGACTGTCGAGGTTGCAAGAAAAGATTGCCTTACTCTTCAACAGCAGTGTCTATGACGAGATTCAGGAAGGTGGCACACGCACTGTCTTATATCAGAATCATCCACTCTTAGAAAAAGGAAAACTAAATAGACAGCTAGCTAGCTAGTCACCACTTGGGTGTCATTGATATTGTTCAGCATCGCAGCTACGGGAGTTCGCCCGACGTGCTAATGCTGAACGATGGCCTCCGGGCTCACAAGCTACACCTATAGCGGTATGATCTTCACGCTGAAAGGCACGAATAAAGCCTTCATATTCCAATTGATTCGCGCTCATTGTTGAGGAAGTGTGGGAGTGAGTCTCTGAATGTTGTCATCACGAAATTCGCGAAGCGAAAGTTCTTATCGGAGCTCAATCATTGGCCCCGGAGCTTTTCTTACGTGGACCGCGGATGGGCCCGCCCGGAGACTCGACAGCAACATGAATTGGGCCCGGTGAACCGGAAACAAGCTGGCCGTGGGAGAGTCTTCGCCAAGGATGTGTAATATCAAATGGACATCGTTTTAGGGCTAAATGCAACCCTCTGAGCTAGTTTCAGGGGGTCTGAAAGACATCATGACCCTCACGATCTCCTCAAGATTTGAAGCAGGGATGCAGGATCACTGATACGGCTCTGCAGGTGGCAAGAAAGACATTGACGTTTTATTTTAAGTACGAGTTGCTTGGGTTGTAACTTAGTCGCAGTCAACTGGATTCCAATCCGTTACAAGATACTCATCTAGACCATCCATCGCCTTCATATCTGCAGCGTCAATTTCGAAGCCTCCGATATCACCATTGGCAATGATCCGTTCCTTTGTTACACTCTTCGGCAACGGCACAAAGTCATGCTGCACACTCCATCTGATCAAGAGCTGCGCGGGCGTACACGAATACTTCTTCGACAGTCCGGTTATCATTGGATGATTCATCCTCAAAGCTCGAGCCAGTGGCGCGTAGGCCTCTACGGTGATATTATGATTCTGGCAGAAAGATGTGATCTCGGTGCGTGTGTTAAAGGGGTGGACTTCTATTTGATTGACTGCCGGATGTATTCGAGGTTTTGACGCAAGCAATTCTTGCAGCTATATACACGTATATCAGTGCCATTGTTAGGGTAAATCAGACAGAACGTTCAATGACTTACGTGCTTGACGCCGAAGTTGCTCACTCCGCCGGTCTTCACTTCCCCATCGTCAATGGCGTCTTCAACAGCCTTCCAACATTCTATTCTCTTGGCCTTCCCGCCGTAAGGGCTATGAAGGAGGAAGAGATCGATGTATCCCAGCCCACACTGCTTTACCGATTGCTTGATCGACTTTCGTGCAGCGTCGTATGAGGTGTTCGACGCCAACTTGGACGTGAAATGGATGTCCTCCCGTTTCAGTCCTTGCGTATTTGCTTTGCTGGATATGAACTCAAGTATGGATTTACCGACCTCGCGCTCGTTGTGATACATTTGAGCGGAGTCGACCCTGTACAGAGATAGGTATTAGGAAGAGTCATGTTAAGGTGCCCCCAATTTGTACATACGCTCTGTATCCTGCCTACGAAGGACATGTTATTACTGACACTCATCGAGGTGAAGTATGGTATACCTCAAGAGCCCATCTCACCGCATCACTCGTCTCTCTGCCCTGAGTCAGATACACACCGAGGTGGATCTGCGGCATCGCGACGCCATTTGCCAGCTGAATTCGTTAGCATCGATATCGTTCAGGTAATTGTAGCTGGTCTATTCCGAGACGTACTTTGACCTTACTACTTAACGAAAAGCTCTTTTGCGCCATAGTTTGATGGACGATCTCGGACTGAGATTAAAAACGCATTCTGTTGTTACTGTAAGGTCGCCCCAACATGAGGGAGGTCTTATTTGACGCGCTTCCAGCATGTTGGTGACGTTCAGCCGGACCCCCTCGGCAACACTATTGATCACAAAGATATGACTCGCGAGAAACAACAAGCTTCACCCACTGCAGAATAGCATGCCTTGTGAGTGCGTATCTTCGTGGATCTTGCAGCTGAAAAGTTACGACCTATGAGTGGCACTGGAAGAGAAGGCTATTGATTTTTTTTTTCACTTCCAGCGGGCAAAAAGAGCGCGAATGCGCAACCCCTGACTTTGCGTCGGATATCCATATCCCATATGTTATGCATACGTGCGGTAGTAGGGCTGAATCATGCCAGTCCGAGAGGGTAAATTATAATGGCGACATGCGATAATCTTTAGGAACACTTCTCAAACGGAGAATGAACGTCAAGAGACACAGAACTTCGCAGCATACCCTGCATTACAAGCTATGCATTCGTTTCACAGAGAGCTGCGTCCTGTTGTGACAATCTTGGGAGCTGCCTGGATGAGAGAGGATGATGCGTTTCTGCGCAATAGGATGGACGTATCAGACTAAAGGTACATGACAAGAACGGATTGATGATTCCGTTTGCCTTTGCGTTTTCTACAAACTCATTGTAGTCTTTGGGTGTACGAGAGCTTTCCTGTTGTTCTCTCTCCGAACTTTGCGATCTTCCGATATAGCCTGCTGTTTCATTACGAAGATACTCTTCATCTCTGCTAGCAGCGACTTTCATCTCAAAGGGGTACCAGGTACAGGGTACACCGGAATGAGGCGGTACTCCTTACCATGCGAGTTCTGCGCTCTACTGATGATATTGTGAGTGCGTGTCTCTCACCAATCAACTTAGCCAGCTTCACATATATTCCAGGCCCGCACCCGCTCACAATCTACCAACCCCTACTACCGCCCGGGGTGTTCTTGGCCAGGACGGTTGCCGGCAGACACCCACCACGGCCGCCCATGATATCCGTTACCTGTAGGACTCAACGTCTACAGCAATTGTTGCACCGGATTCTAATCAACTGCGGCTGCGATTTCTATCGTAATATCCAGGGCGATTGGCGTGCTTTACGTTGTCTGCCGACTCTGTGAGATACCACAGTAGCAATCCTCGAAAGTGCCTTGTCTCGTGCGGAGTGGTGACCGCACTTTACTCGCCCACCGGGTCCCAGCCTCGCAGAAGTACGACCGCTTTGAGATGGGCCACCTTTGAAATAGGGACGGTAAAGAACCAAGAATGCCCTGCACGTGGAGATGCCCTCTGAGCTTCGATACTAGTGTTATGACCGGAAAATGCTGTGCATTGAACGAGGCGGAAGACTCAATGACTTCAAGTGGCGCTGCAGATAGTGGGACAGCGACGGGGTGAGAGAAGCGAGGATTAGCATTACCGTAGTACCGGATGCAAAGTAGGGCAACCGTGGAGGAGAGCATGACCTTTCTGGTGACAGGGCCTTCTGTATGGCTTATGTCGAATGATCCCTGGTGATCAGAGAAGCGATCTTCAGAGAAAGGGAAACAGAAAAACATGAGTCTTAGAACGAGCATCAATAATAGGAGATACAGGATGAGTCTCCGCGTCTCAGTCGCGAAGCCCAACGCAAAGATTCAACATCGTTCTTTTCGTGAACAGGGGGAAAAGGACTCAAAGGATTCTAATATTGGTTAGATCAGCCGAACCAATCCTGGTCATCCCCGCACGACCACACGACGGCTTTGCTAACGTGCGTTGAAGATCTTGAACTTTTTCTTCGGTTTCGAGCAAGCAAGATATGATACACCTATGGAGGCTCGCACTCAACACTGCGGCTGATGCAGGCAACCGCCATGGATGAAAGATGTTCACTGTCATAATTCCGCTATCGTCTATTCATAAGCGCCTCAAAGCCCCAAGTGCGCTTCGAGCGAGCTGCTTGTGAGCCACTCGCTGAGGACACTCCTGCAGATTGCATGAGCAAATCTCAATATGTTGACTTCCGCTCCCAGTGCTGGCCACTCTTGGTGACCAGCGAGTTGTTAGTGGTGCAGCAAGATCGGGCCGGCACTGTATTGCATATCCGTGCTCTCGTAGAGCACACTTCCCACCAAATCCCTAGTCGTTTTGTCAAAGAAAAAAGTTCATGTCTTGCACTGAACCACGCGTTTTTAGCTATAACGAACCAGTCTTTCTCTTGGTTCAGCAATTGGATTGCTCATGCGTTCCTTTTAGGTACTCTGCTCTGAGATGCCTCTTCATCTTCCTGAACCACACCCTGGAAAACTCAACGACCACTTCATCCTAGGTGAAATCATCGATCATGTTTCTCTCGTTGTTCCGGAATTCCCAGATGTCGATGTTCTGGAACTCCGCCGGCAATTAGTCGCTCTCAGGAATGAGCAAGGGAACCCACAGCAACGAACTCAAGGATTTCTCCGGGCGTTCCAACCCACACGAGCGTTCCAGAAAGCTTTCGACCAATTGGACTGCCGGATGAAGAGGCAGCTAGGAGCATTCATCGATGGCGAAATTGCGGAAGACATCATCGGAAGCAGGCCTTTCCACATAACGCCTAGCCCTGTAACTAAACATCAATCTCGACTTCTGGATTTTTTCAATTTCTTCCTTCGCGTCGAGCAGAACGTGGAGAAGCGTCTCGCCCACGTCTTTGAAGTGAGAGGATGCCCCGTAATCTATGAGGATGCGGACAAGTCAAAGGTTATGGAGGTCAGCAAATAAGTTTCACTCCCTATTCATCCATGGGTTAGCCACTTTCGATGAAGACCTTCTTTGGTTCTTAGTCTGCACGACCGTTTCTAGCTCCTGATGGTTTGAAGGTCTATTCGAACACCCCATTCGAAAACTGGGGTCGGACGGTAAAGAACGTACCGAGATATACATTCGTCCCAACCAAGGTACTTGGCCTTCAAAATCTTGTCAAGTACGCAAAGGCCAACAATCTCCGAGTACGCTGCAGTGGTTACCGTCATAGTTGGAGTCCGACTTTCTCGGCGAACCGCCAAATATTGGTGTCGTTACTGGATTTAGACCAAGTGATCAAAATCCCCGACCGGACGAGTGTCAGTCTTACACCATTATCAAACAGTGACAATGAGCTGAAGGTCATCGAACTTGCTCCTACAAGTCCACCGGCCTCCCCGAACAAGAGACTTATCCGTGTTGGGATAGCGGTCACAAACGAAGAGTTCCGTCGATGGGCGGTTTCCAACAATGCATGGACCCTACCAATGGATGTAATTCTTGTTGAGTCGGTATTACTTCCAATTTACCAATCACTGTGGCTGATTGTGAGCTTCTAGAGTCACCATTGGCGGAGTGAATGCACCAATCTGTCATGGAGCTGGTCGTAGACATAAGACGCTTTCAGATCAAGTGAGAGTGATCGAGTACGTGGACGCCAACGGCCAGCATCAAGTCATATCCGATAACAACCAATTGAAAGCCGCTGCTGGGTGCTTCGGTCTCCTCGGTCTTGTTACGCACATTACTTTCGAACTAACGGCAATGACTTATGCGATTATGAAACCCCGCAAGCGTGATATCGGTCTTGCCATCCCTCCGCTCAATAGATCAGATGTTCCCTTTGCCCTACAGAGGACGTGGACCGACAGTCAACTTGCGGAAGCCCTCAAAGATTTCGAGAGCAGCGCCGCGAATGACTACTACTGTGAATGGTTCTGGTTCACCTATCAAACACAAGCGTGGGTCAATGCCTGGAATACAACTACCGAAACGAGAGACGTCGTAGATTATCCTCCCCTTTGGCAAGTTTGGTTACAGTGGGTACAGGAATGGATCGGTGGCATTGTTACCACAAGTATGTTCTTCCAGGCCCTCCCCGGCCGGTGGCAGACGCAACTGCTTGCAACCTTAGCGATGGCGTACCTGCCACCGACGTCCTCTGAGGCCGAGGAACCGGAAATCAAAACGTATTTGCCCGACGCTCTGCATTTCCGCCGAGGTGTAAGTCCCCTTGTCGCCTCTCTCCCAAGACAACCCTCCCGTCAATCCCCGGAACTCCTCGTCCCAATACATCCGCTGAGACAGACCGCCTTGCACAGATACAAAACATGCGTGTCCGCGACATGGAGTTCCAGATCCCCATTCCCCCTCTCGCCGCCGACCCCAGCAAACCCGACTTCTCCATCGTCCGCCGAGCCTGGTGGGATGTGATCAACATCGTCTACGAAGATGCCGCGTCTCCTATGCGTCTCGCGATGGAACTGCGAATCATGGGCGGTAGCGATATTCTGATGGCGCCGCAGTACGGAAACCAACACGGCACTGCCAGTATCGAGGTGTTGACGATTCCGGACGCCGTGACGGATGAGGAATGGCAGCCGTTTATGCAGAAGGTTTGTGATACGTGGATGGGGTATGAGGTCGATGGGGTGAGGTTGAATGTTAGACCGCATTGGGCCAAGGAATGGTATCTCGCTTCCTTTCAACTTCACTTTCTCTCCCCTTCTTGCGACTGTTGTCAAAATCGTTGGACGATATTAGCTAGCTGAGACTAATACACAACATAGGACATCCCTCCGAATGGGCGGCATGCCCGCAAAGCGCTACCTCAAAACCGTAGCCTACAAAGATCAGATTCCCGCTTTCAAATCCGTCTTGACAGATATCGGGCAGGCTCAGGGGTGGACTTTGGACGATATCAAATCCAGATTTTCGAACGAGTTGTGGGATGAGATGATTTATTCGTGATTCGGGGGCGGAGCGAGACGGTCAAAATTAGGGGTTTTAGGGGTTCGGTGGAGTGACGGACTGCCCCTGAAGACCGACTTCTCGACTTCTGGGTCACTGAAGCGCGTCAAGGTGGAGTTTCGACAACTGTGGAATTTTTTTTTTTGAAGCTATTCCATCGGTAAGGTACACATGATACTAGAAGAGCCAATAGATTTCGCCTAGACTGTCTATCAATCTCAAATCCATAACCAAACAGACCCATCTTGTTTTGTGTAGCCTGTATTGACATCACCTCCAACCGCGGGACCTATCTCCACCACGCACCTTCGCCGTTTTCCTTCATCGGATTTGTCGCCATCGGTTTCGTCCTATCGCTCCGGCGGCTGCTCTGCGTCCGCACCCTTTGATTGTTCAGAAGGCGTGTTTTACTCATTGGCAGCAGGGGAACGAATTTCTCGGCCTTGGATGGTGTGATGGAGAATATCATAGAAAGGAAAGTGGAAAGAGGGGTAGGAGAAAGATAGGGAAAAGAAGGAGGAAGAGAAGGAGGAGATAGCGCTGGCGGCTCGAGCGGAGAAAAACCAAAGCTGGGAGGAGGGCGGAAGCGGGCCAGGACAAGGATTTTTTCTACGCTTGATGCCAAAAAGGCCAATGTAGGTATCTGTCGCTGTCATCTTATACACTATTGGGGCATTTGTGGTAGGGCTTTAGCAAATAGATCAGCGACGTGACCGAGGAATTTTCACTTGAGCGTTCCCAACGTCCGCCACCTCTCTCATCGGGCTTCTGAGACGTCTATTCAGGGAGGTCAGGGTCATGATCGTACCAAAGATAGCGCTCCGTCAGAGCAGCGACTCCTGACAGCCTTGCGACTCCAGTACGCAGCTTATGTCGAAACCGCCATAGCTGAAGAGGCACATGGCACTGAGCTCTTGAAAACATCACTTTCTTTGCCCAGGGTAGCGTTGTGACATCTCAGCATCACCCTACATGGATATTTTCTGAAGGCGAGGTCAACGATGACTGTTATGGTTTTCCCACCACCATCAACCAACGGTGCCGATCACCAAGGTCGGACGACGGCACGGCTGTGTACAGTATATGGTCATCCTCAGAGCTCCTGTGCCTTCTTTCCTTCAGCTCTTCACGGACAACAACATTTATAGCAAGGACTGAGAGCGAAAGACTTTCTTTCAAAAACTTCAACCACGACCATGTTCTACGAAAGGAGAAACGACCCGTACAAGTCACTCTAGACAGGTCGACTGGGCAAATACGACGTCGATCTACTCAACGTCTTGAAGTCCTCTCAAGCATAGCCAGTACGCAGCTATATTGTTGCAGTTCTGTCACCGTCATATCCTGATGCCGGCCACCCTGCTCTCAAGATAACCCGATGGCCTCACCAAGCATGTCAGGCAGTACGAACTCCCGTCTTCGTGACACGCGCACGAGCGAAGAACAACAAGACGGAGACAGAAGGCGACGCGCTGGCCCTTACCGTCCCCCACACAACCACCGGAGCACCCTCAAGCTACAATACAAGGAGTACAATCCGATCGGGGCGCCAGAGAGAAACCGGAGCTCGCCGCCATCGACTGGGCGCCCTACCCTAAAGCCCGCAGGTACAAAGACATGGAGCACGCCCGAAGGCCCGTCTTTCTGAGTGAAGACAACACGGTGTGGCCCTCCCCGCAAAGGAAGCTCAGCTGCGCCATGCAAAAGTAACGGAGCAGAGAGATCCGGAAAGGGACACCGGCGCGGCGGCGAGGGAGATTGCACAGGGCCCGGTGCAGTGGACTCGACCATCAGTGCTCAAAAGCTTCTATACCGTAGCTGGCATACATCACCGAGCACGAAACCCATCACCGCTTCACGCAGTCCCCGCCCGCACGCTCCGCACCATTGCGTTCGTTATAGAACCGACATCTCCCGTAGCCTCACGGTACCGACCGAGCTCGGTGTATGTACATGTATGTATGTACGTAGACGGCCGGGGGATCCTCAACTAGCCATGGTTCAAAGCAACATCTCCCCTCGGCATCTCCGAAAAGAATCAATCACTACCGGCCGCACAAAGGGATAGAGCACACTCTGGACATTGCTCAATATGTGAAAATCGTCAGAGCCACTGCAGGAGAGGTTGCGACGGACTGTGGTCCGCGTCACGAGCGTCAATCAAGCTTGGTATCTACACCGACAAATTGAAAGATATCGACACGTGGACCTTTTCAGGGGGTCTTCCTTCATTGATGCTCTATCATCAGCGCAGAAAGATGAACAGCGTACGGGAACACACTTCGGCAAATCCTCAGACCATGGCAATCACTAAACCGGACCAAAAAGTCCGACCATGCAGTATCCGAGATCAGATTCAAGGGTACCTTAGACATGTACAGTACGAGTACCCGCTAGCCAAGCAGCCAATCAATCAAGATATCATTCAAAAGGGGCGACCTGGGAAGTTTTACACACCGTGGTGAACTCCCCGGACTCCCCTCGAAAGTGTCTAACCTACAGTGCCCACCATTAGTTTAAAACTTTAATCGCGATTTACACGAAAACGCGTCTCTCAACTCCTACACCTTCTTTTAATCCACAAAAAATGCCTACTCCACGCCGTCCTTTAGGTGTAATTGATGGCAATATTAAAAAGAGAAAGGAATTAACTCCTTATAAGAGAGATATGATAGTTGACGCACGCAAACTCGGTGCGAAAATCCCACGAATCGCGAAAGGGCTTAAAGTGCCTGAATCGACAGTTAAAACCACTCTTTACTCCGACCTAGTACGTAACGACGGTGTATCAAGACCTTGATCGGATGCGCCAAAGTGTTATACTGATTGAGACAAACATGTGATCCTTCGATTTGTACGAAATAACTCAAAGACAAAGTACGCAGAGATCAAAAGGCAGTGTCAGCTTGATATTTCGCATTTTATGATTAAGTGAATTCTATGAGCGAATGATATTACAACTTGGCGCGCAAAGCAAAGACCTGCTCTTACACCTGAAGTAGCAGTTAAAAGGCTTGCTTGAGCAAAAGAACGAAAGAACTGGCCCGCAGAACGATTCTATAATATCATGTGGAGTGATGAGTGTTCTGCGAAGCGAGGCAAAGGCAAAGAATGACAATGGTGCTTTGGCACACTGAAGCAAAAGTGGTTATCTAACTTTGTACAAACGTACGCGAAAGGAAAGAATATTAAAGCAATGGTTTGAGGCTGTTTCTGGCTTGAAGGCGAGCAAGTACGACGCTCAGAACTCTATATAATGAACTGTGACTTTGAGTCGAAGAAGCATGAGTACTCTGCACGCTCATACATCAAAGTTCTCGATGATCAGCTGCCAACTTGCTGAGAATCAGGCCTTATATTTATGCAAGACAATGCCTCAATACACACAAGTTACGCTGTACGCAAATGGTTTGAAGATATAGGCATACCGCTCACAGATCACCCTCTTTATAGCCCTGACTTGAACCTGATCGAGCACATCTGATGGCACCTTAAAAACTACGTTTTATGACTACATTCAGAGCTTGAAGACGGAGGCAAAGACGAAAAGGACCTTTGAGTACTAGAGAAAGCTTTAATAGAAGCTTGAGAGGCTATACCTGATCAAATATTTATAGAGTGTGTGAAGAGTATGCCAAAGAGAGTGAAAGCTGTGTTAGAGGCAAAGGGCTGGCATACAAAGTACTAGAAAGGCCAGGCTTTTTTGTATAATAGAAGGAAGTACTAAATATGCTTAATTTTTAATTTGGCATTAATCACGTATGTGGTTGATTTTTGATTAATAAATAAGTGGTGGCATTTAAAGGTGGTTTTGGTGAGGGACTTAAACTTATGGCCTAGTACTGTAACATAAGGTCATTACCTTATTTTAGTTAAGACCCTTAACTGTACGAACTGGGCACACATATCGTTGAAGAAGGAGGGATTCTCTATCCGACAGATCTAACATCTCTAGATCATGCTACTTTAAGCCTTCAACTTCCCATACCTTAATGGCAGCATCAGCACCAACACTGACGACCTTCTTCCCGCCATGGATCCATGCTACTCCATTGACTCCATCCTTGTGTGCGTTTGCAGCCTTGATTCGCAGCCCTGGATTAGCCAAACTCCAGATAAAGATGTTCGTATCCAATCCTCCGCTGACCACATGCGTGCCCTCCGGACTCCATGCTATGGATGCTATCCGGCCAGTATGTGAGGACCAACGGTCCGTAGCAGTACTCCAATCATCAGTCTTGTAGACCTTGATCTTACCGGAGGTAGTTCCGACTGCTAAGTGGGAACCATCATGTGAGAAAGCCAAGGAGCTTATTGGAAAAGGGAAATCCCTGAGGTCAGTAACAGGCTCCAGAGTGCTCGAGGAGGGAGAGTAGACGTGCACAACATTGTCGTTGCCGCCTACAGCAATCAGTACTTTGCTCGCTGCAAGAGCCGTTGGTTCAAAGTTCATTTGCTGCTCGCTCGTCTTCTGACCGTCTTGATACATCCCCAACCCATTGTTCGTAATTACAAAGATCGTCTTGCCTGACGCGGTAATCCCTTTGGGCTGGCCAGCAAGTTCGATAGTGCCTCCAGTGAACGTATTGGCAGAAGTATCGATCGTTCGTAAGGTATCGTCCCAACCAACACTGTACATTCGACCTTTACCTTCCGGAGCGGCCGTAATGCCTGATGTGTAATTGGTATGTGCCTCGCCATCGACTTTTTCGCCCACACCGTTGACTGCATTCCAGCTACATATACGACCATCAATGCCGCCGGTCCATAACGTCTCGCCTTGACCAACCTGCGCACTAGCGGCCAAGGATGTGATATTCTTTTGATGCCCCTGAACTAACTTCACCGGCTTCTGGCTGCCTTCAACGAGATAGCTCAGAGCACCTGCAAGGTCAAGACTGATTATCAGACCATCACTTCGTCCGGCCGGCCACACGACACCGACTTGATGGTCTGGGACGCTAACTGAACCACTTTCGCCCATCTTCCAGCTCTGAACCACCTTCCCTGCTTCGACATCCCAGATCTTGACTGTCTGATCTGCACTTGAGGTGACGAACTTCTTCGAATCCATAGCCCATGACACACTGAATATACTTCCTTTGTGTTCTCCTTCTCCTAATTGCCCCTTCACCTCTCCACTCTTCCCGTCATATAACCACACTTTCTTGTCAGCACCCACACTCACAAGGTTCGCACCATCAGGGCTAAACCCCACACCATAGACGAAGTTGTTGTGCTCTCCTCTTAGGCTTGTGTTGAACTTGAAAGGGGCACCGTGGTAGAATACAATACTCGTATCATCGCTCCCAGTCGCCGCGCGCAAAGGCCTTTGCTGCCGTATGGAAACACTGTTGATCTGGGAGCTATGGCCGGAGATTTCGCCGACGGAGTTACCACTATCAGCCGTAATACAGTGTCCGAAGCGTTCTTTGCCATTGCCAACTGCTATGATTCGTTGCGAGTCTCCATCCCAAGCCAGGTCATTGATGCGGCCGCCAATGATATGGTAATCACCCTTTGTACTACCTTCTCCGACGCAATCCCAAACTCTTACGCTTCCCGAGACATCTCCACTGGCAACATAGTAACCCGATGGGGAGAAGCGTGCAACTGTCGTCTGCGAGGTATGTGCGGTATACTGCGTGCTAATGGCGGAGTTGTCAATTGATCGGAGGAAGATGGATTTATTTGACTAAGGCGGTATAATGAGTATCAAAACCTTTCGTGATTATGTGTCGAGTGGGTTAACCCACAGCATAAGCAATCCGCTCCCCCTTGGGATCTGCAGATAGCTGCGTGGGCTGCCCTCTGGTCGTCGACGGCGAAGCTGCCCATATGCCATCTATAAAGGTCATTACGGCTTTCACCATTTCTTACAGAATAACTTACGTGCAGTTATAGACATTGTGACTTTGACAGGCGGGATAAAGTCAGTAAGGTTGCAATGTCATCTCTGAACTATGATTGTTCTATTACTTTGGCAAGAATTAATTTTCTCGGTGTACGGCGTAATCTACGAGACCTCCATATACTTGAATTCAAGGATATTAGGCAGCAGCGTTACAAAGCACAGGTCGTTGGTATAAAGAAAGCTGGACCATAAGCAATAGAGGGTGCGCTGTGGGAGAGGTGTGCAGGGTCGATGGGCTGTCATGATTGAGCTTCTACCTAGGTGAAGGTCTCATGCGGCCCCACGTAAAATTTCAACGACACGATGTGATACTGCATCGGTCACTGTATGAATCCGGTAAGAATAGTCAAAGAACAAGTCCTGTAGTACTTGAACCTGCCGTAGTCCATTTGCTGGTTCTTCTCCAAGTTTATTTGCCAAGGACAGATCAAGCTTCGACTTGTCTGCCAAAGTGCTCTATCCTGAGTAGCTAATGCCCTAGGGCTAAACAGTGTGCTACGATCCTTCATCTCCACATTTCGGCCTCCTGGTCATTGCTATCCATCCATTCCACATACAGTAATAAAGTTTGATGTTGAACAGCCCATCTACTATCAAGATGGTTACCGATGTGAAAGATCAGATCGACATCTCAGATGGAGTTGTCTTGTTGACCCTTTCCGTCGCAACTGAAGCATGTTCAGGATGGTCCTCATCGTTATCATAGTTTCCCGTAGGTACGGTCCCATGGAAAGCGCCCTAGAGTGATCTCGGATTCGGTCAATGGTTTGCCCACTTAAAAGAAATCTTCGTTCACCATGCAAAGAGTGTGTGATCTTGACTTGGAGCGCCCGAAAGCGCAATGCTCCGACAGCAGCACTGAGAACGTTTCGGGTAGCTCTTAAAGATCAAACAAAGCAAAAGCAGACGGGAAGAGATTCATAAAGCGCATCATGATTGATGGTTTAGGTATGTCCACCTATCACCCACCAGGAAAAATCTGTGCGAGAACATGTAAGAGTTCCTAAGCAACCAGCTAAACGCCACCCGTGGACCATCCTTTGAGAATGAAAATGAATTTCTTCTGGCCCAGAAGTGAGAACCGAAAACAGTTCGATCAACTGGACCGAGAAACTGTAAAGACATCTGTAGAGTAATGATGAATCGGCTCGTATTATACGAACCACTTCATCCTCAGTAAGCTGGCGAGGACGTAACGGAGTCACCGTGCGCCGAGATCAGTCAGCTCGGACGCGGGTATTAGCAGAGAGATACCGCCCTTTGCGCTGAGAAGGGGATTTCAGAGTCGCGTGGAACAGAGCAATGGAGGTTTTTATAGAGTCTATTATTGTTGTCATTGGGGGGCCCAATTTCGCCTACTCGTAATGGCTGAATAAGCCATGACCAATACTTGGCCCACGGCTTGGACCTTGCGGGGTACGTACTTACGTACCTTACTGAGCTTGCACTTCCTGAACGGACATTCGAACGCCATTGTTCAATCGTGTTTGACTGATACTTGGACCATCGGAGGCAGGATGTCTAACCTGGACTTGATAAACAAAGCCCCTCCGGTATCGTACCCACCCACATGCCGTCGGTCTTTGCGCAAGCTGACTTGTGATAGGGAACCAAGCTCTGGGTATGACCTCCAGAAGTGTTTGCTTTGGCGGTGCTGTTAACCACCACCAGCTTCTGCATTGCGGCAACCTCGAGACGGATGCTGGATTCTTTTTGCGAGCTGTAAGGATGCCTCCGCTTCCTCATACAGCCCTCGGCAAATCATGGCTATTGATAACATCAAAATTATCGGACAGGGGGGTACATCCACACTCAGCAATCCCAATGCGCCCCGAGAACGCCGCAAGCTGGTCATCGTTTCGGTCCTTATCGAACATCCAACGGAGGGTCTTATCCTCTTCGAGACGGGAGCTGGAAAGGACTATCCGGAAGTCTGGGGTATACCAATCAACGACATTTTCGCTCGTGTCGATTACTCAGAAGAGCATGAGCTCGAAGCCCAGATTGCGAAGACAGGCCACAACATCAAGGACGTGAAGGCCGTCATCATGGGCCACCTCCATCTCGACCATGCTGGAGGGTTGGAACACTTCGTTGGCACCCAAGTGCCCATCTATGTCCACGAGACAGAATTGAAGCATGCCTTCTACTCCGTCGCTACTGGTTCTGATCTTGGTGTATACCTTCCAACATATCTCAAATTCGACCTCAACTGGCAAGCTTTCCACGGCGACTTCCTTGAATTGGCGCCAGGCCTCAACATTCGGCATGCCCCGGGCCACACGCCCGGTCTTTGTATCCTGCAGGTCAATCTGGATGAGAGCGGCACATGGATCTTCACGACGGACCAATACCATGTCCATGAGAATTACCATCAGTCAGTACCACAGGGTTGGCTTGCAAGGGACCATGACGATTGGGTTCGGTCAAATCAAATGATCCATATGCTTGCAAAGCGTACGAATGCTAAGCTGGTATTTGGTCATGATCGTGAGACGCTCTTCTCCTTTAAGCTTGCCCCGGAATATTACCAATGAGCTTTATATGACTGCTACATGTAGATAAATTAAATCAAATACAAAGCTGCTTCACAGTCATGTCCATTGTTCTACCACTCCATGCCATGTCGATTACTCGTAGCCCCTGTCTGACCGCCATGGCTGGCCTCGTCACCACAATGAGACTACTACCTCCTAGCCTTCATTAGCTCGTCTAGTGTGTACCAGTTGACGGGCACGCGCTGCTTCGCATATTGTTGATCTGGCCGTCTTGAGTCTCGGACGTGTTTACCAAGGGGACATGAGCCCTAGACCAGGACAATGCATGAGTGAAGAGCAGGTATCGCTCCAGCACAATAATACGAAAAGAAAGATTGCGAATCAACAAGGCTTGAAGCCATTCATCGCTTCCGAGGTTTGAACCAAGCTATTGGAATCGATCAGAACCTGCCGAAAGATGGTCTTGCGGAGAGCCAGAAAGGAGACGCGCTAAGGCACTGTGCTGTCTGATCACCCATCGCAGACAGGTCTCCATGATCAAAATTGGAGAAGAAAATACAGTAGTGTACTGAGAGAATGCGTGGACGTTGCTGCCAAAGCTCTCTTCATAGGCAGAGACTTCTCAGGAGGATACGGAGCAAGGTCTGCTGTCAACGTACTTGCGATTTTTGGTACAGAAGCTGAACTAAGGCTGTTATGTGAGAGTCTAGGAGGACATCCGAGATCATCTGTAGGTCGAAAACGAGGGCGACATAGGAATTCCGTTGTACTTCCCCAGTCACCTCAAACCAAAGTCGCGGCGAACGACAGATCAATCGCGTATACGGACCGAGACTGTGACATACTGATCTGAGCCGTTCGCGAGAAGAATGGTATGGATGAATTACTGAGTACATGTTCTCAATAAAACTGTGCTCTTGCAGTCCGCTGGTTTTGCTCAATCTGAAGTATCTCAGGGTGCTTGTGGATACTCGGCATCAAGCCCATTCCAACAGATCTTCTTATAGCTTTTGCTATCTTTCTCTGATTTACCGCCCGTAGGCCTGTCTCCGAGGAGTGTTTGATGCGGCCCATGTCGGTCATATACTCTCCCAGAATCGAGAAGTTCTATACGGCCAGTCATCATTAGCTTCTCCCCTTCCAGCTTCATTAGCAGCTACATACCTTATATTCTCTCTCGGGGTTCAGAGCAAGTGCATCAAATGCGTCCATTGTGGGCTTTCCACTCCTTCTCCACTTCTGCATCTCTACTGAACTTAGATCATGCGGCGCGTAGACATCCCCTCCCTTCCAGCGCCGTGTGTGAAGCTTCTGCAGATCTTTCGAACGAGACCAAAGTCCCACTTCCTCCGTTGTCGTGCGACGTTTGGCCACTCTTGCGGCGGCCTTGTCCTGTGCCATTTGATCCACCAACCCAGTTGCAGTTTTGAATAACTTTTTTTTTGCGGAGGGTGTAGATAGCTGAATCCGACCAGCAGGAGGCCCTGAATTTGATGATGGGCGGGGCTGGAAGTCTATAAAGCTTAGATTAGGACAGCGTTGTCATGGGAAGCGCTTTAAGGGGCATACGGTTACGAGATTGTTCGTCATCTTGGAGCTTGGTCATACATGTAAATGTCCGGCGAAAAGATCTCGAGCATGCTGATTCTACAAGGGCAGCCAGTGACGGTGTTCGTAGAGCCATTGGAGTGGCTTGAAAAGAACAATATTTCGTGGTTCGGGAGCTCTGAACGAGAACATGGATCTGTATGTATCGTTTCGCGAGCCTTGGCGAGGGCGAGGGCGAGGGGGGATGGCCGAGGGGCCTCGCATCAGAGTGGAGATTGTCTACACATTATTACATACAGACAGTATTCAAGATGAAACTTGAGTTACTTACGATCCTATCAGTCTGCCTGTGGTCTTATTACGATCCTTTCTCATTTCTGATCTGAGAATCCTTCTCCGCCAGCTTTGATCATTGCACCCTAACAGTAGAGACCCTTTCATCTCCTCACCATGCGGTCACACCTGACACCGGGTATCTTCCGACAAATCCTGTACAGCGAACCCTACGCACATCCCCAATGCCTCTACCGGTCACTTTCACAGCGGCGGTGTCGAAATCGTGGCATTGGTTTACTCCGGCCTCCGCCCAGGAGATTGCTCTTTGGCTTTTCCCGCAAGCCGCAACGGGAGACGAAAGATGCAGATCTGGACCCAGGGTTTGGCAAGATGTTAGAGCTGAGTACAATGTCTAAGGTGCACGCCAGACCGCCGCCAATACCAGAGCTTGTGAAAGCTTTCAATGCCTTCTTCCGGTCAAGGCAAAAGTTCCCGGCGCCATTGGAGGAGATCCAGGCTGTACACGCAACCACAACCTTTGAGTACCTACGTGCCAATAACAAAGATGACGTGGACTTTGGCCTGTCGATCGACGACCTGCAAGTGGCATTGAACGCTCTTATTTACATGCCCCGGGATTTTAGGTATGTAGCGCACAAGAAGTTGGCTAAGATGCTGTTCAAAGAGATCAGGCAAAGGAAAGAGGCGGATCCGCATGACAGGCTTGGAAAAGATCCGTCCGGATCGAAGGATGTCCTTTTATATGTTCAAGTCCTCACTCAGACGGGAGACTCAATGGAGGCCCGAGAATTAGTGGAAAGATTCTGGACGAGTCATTTAGAAGCTGGAGGCAGGATACCCTGGATGCATGTACTGAAGGGATTTGCAAGGGAGAAGAACGAAGACGAATTGTTGCACACCATCAAGATAATGGAAGGCCATGGGGTTCCATTCGATCCGAAGACGCATCAAGCTATCACAATCTACTATGCTACGAAAAACGATGTTGCAGCGACGAAACAATGGTACGCGCACCCGATTGCTGATGATGGGGCGCCCACACATCACACGAATGCTTTTGTTCTTAAGTTATGCATACAGAAGAATGAGCTTGCCTGGGGTGAGTCAATCTTCAAATCGATGCTCGAGACCAATCCTGATAAGAGGGCCTGGAACATCATCTTTCAGTGGGCAGCAGCACAAGGTAAAGGAGTTGATGAGATTGAACGGATGATGGAAGTGATGGTCCGGAGGAACGAAGTCAGGAACAACTTACGTCCGGACATTGAGACAATTAATGGCCTAGTCGAATTTGCGAACTCGAGGAACGATCCATACACCGCAGAAAGATACGTTGCCCTAGGTCAGAAGTGGAAAATCATGCCCAATGCTCAGACATATATCCTTCAACTGGACTATCGAATCAAGGTAGGGGACATCGACGGCGCCAGAGCAGCCTACAGTAAGCTTCAAGCCGAAGAAGTGCCCGAGGACAAAGACATCCCCCTCATCAACAGACTTATCGTGGCCCTTTGCTCTGTCAAGCGCGTTGACTACGATGTCGTTATGTCAATCGCCGAGGACCTCAGTGAGCGCAAAGCGCGTCTCGAACCAGACACCGTTGCCGCTCTGTGCCTCCTCCATCTGCAGCGCGACGAACTGCATGATGTCATCGACCTCTTGCAATCACACGCCTTTCACTACAGCCTTGAACAGCGGGCTCAGATCCGCGATCTCTTTGTGCGCTTCTGTCTTGATCGAAGTAACAGCACATCGCGAGCATGGGACGCCTACACAATCTTTCGCCAGATATTCGAGGAAACAACTGTCGAGATACGCACCCAAATGATGAACGAGTTCTTTGCACGCAAAAGGAGCGACATGGCCTGCCATGTCTTTGGCCACATGCGGCAGCATTTCCGGCCGGAACGTAGACCCACCGCCGACACTTATATCCAGTGTTTCGAAGGTATAGCCGGCGCGGCCAACCTTGAGGGCCTGGAAATGGTACACAACATGCTGAAGATGGATTTCGAGATCGAACCAAGCACCCGGCTGTACAACGCACTGATGCTCACACATACAGCTTGTGACATGCCGGACCGAAGTCTTGAATTCTGGGAAGATATCACGAATTCACGTGAAGGGCCAACGTACAATAGCATACAGATCGCTCTAAGAGCTTGCGAGGAAGCACCCTTTGGAGATCGGCAGGCGAGGACCATTTGGGCAAGACTGAAGAGGGTAGATATCGAGATGACGAGGGAAATATATGCGGCATATGTTGGAGCTCTGGCTGGCTCCGCTTTCTTGAACGAAGCACTGAAGCTGGTCGAGGAAATGGAGAAGGAGGTTGGAAGCCAGCCAGACCCTCTAGTGTAAATCCCGTTACATTCTTATGAAGTATAACGCTGACAGCTTCGCAGATTGGGCACATTGTACAATGCCATTCCGGGCCAGAACAAGAAAGATGAAGTGGAGAAATGGGCTGCCATGAATCATCCGGAGGCCTGGGCGCAGCTGGTCAACCTTGGCCAGCAGCCGAAAAGATCGAAAAGGGACGGCTCGAAACTATTCAATCTCACCAGAGATGTCAGAGCTTAAGCGCAACCTCTTCGACACTGCATAGCGAGAGGCGTTGGAGGTATTTGGAGATTGCTAAATTGGTGGCCGACGATACCGATCCAAAAGTTGTGCAGACATTGGCTCTAAAGTTACTCTCTTCTCATAACTTTCTGCTTGACGACGAAGCGCATCTTTCTACCGGACTTCGTACTCCATCGCTCATCGATTGGTTCAATTCAGTGTCTTGTTTCAACGATTAGTCAAGGATTATTAATTTTCGCCGGCGGCCTCGGCAACAAGCTCGACGTCACTGCTACGCTACATAACTGCCCCACCATAAAATCTCGAGTGGGGCTACCGTACATATAAGACAATCTACCCAGAGAAGATAATTCCATATTTACTGCTCTTCCGTTGCCCTTATCAAGACTCCATAGTTTTCCCATCTCTGCGCCGCAAATAAGGCTTTCTATCAACTTGCTGTCCCTTAATTTCGACCGTTATCCGTCCAGCGAAGCAAATATAAGATGCCCTCCACTCAGAAAGCCATCGTGACTCAAGGGCCAAAAGACGCCAAACTTGTCTCCGACGCTCCCGTCCCTAAGGTCCGCGACGGCTACATCCTTGTCAAGAACGTTGCCGTAGCGCTCAACCCTACAGACTGGAAGCACATTGACTTTCTTGCCTCGAAGGGCGCAATTGTCGGCTGCGATTACGCCGGCACCGTTGAGGAAGTCGGCAAGGGTGTCACCAAGTCATTCAAGAAGGGCGACCGCGTTGCTGGTTTCGTGCACGGCGGCGATGCCGTACAGCACGAGAATGGAGCGTTTGCCGAGTATATCGTCGCAAAGGGCGATATCCAGATGCACATTCCGGACAAAGTGAGCTTTGAGGACGCTGCCACCTTGGGCGTAGGTATTACGACGGTGGGGCAGGGTCTGTACCAGTCTCTGAAGCTACCGCTGCCGACACAACCGGCCAAGGAGAGCTTCCCGTTGTTGATATATGGCGGTAGCACCGCTACTGGTAGTCTTGCCATCCAATTCGCAAAGCTGTACGTACGATACATTCACGTCTCAGCGAAGCAAGACTGACAAATTTCAGGTCCGGCCTTACAGTCCTAACGACCTGCTCCCCGCGCAACTTCTCCCTCGTGAAATCGCTCGGCGCAACCGCCGCTTTCGATTACAAGTCTCCCGACTGCGCGCAGCAGATCCGCGACTACACCAACAACAACCTCAAACACGCCTTCGACACCATCTCGCTCGAGCCTTCTGCCAAGATCTGCGCAAACGCTCTATCTTCCACTAGCGGCTGCGTTTACTCCTCCTTGCTCCCGGTGGAGCTACCGAGGAAGGATGTCGAGAACAAGCACACACTAGCATATTCGGCTGCGGGCGAGTATTTCCGCATGGGAGCTGAAGGACCGGAGTTCCCGGCCAAGGAGGAGGATTTCGAGTTTGCGAAGATGTTCTGGGGACTTGCGGAGAAGTTGTTGGGTGAGGGGAAGTTCAAGGTGCATCCGCCGAGCGTGAGGAAAGGTGGATTGCAGGGGGCGTTGGAGGGGTTGCAAGAGATGCGGGAGGAAAAGATCAGCGGCGAGAAGCTCGTGTACAAGGTTTCGGAGACGTCATGAGATGTCTATATCATGGTTGGTTGACGTTACCAATGTTGTAATCATATCTTCAATCTTGCTGTATCAAAACAACAAAAGCCTATCTACTTTATGCCCTAAACGCCATCCCTTACTCCCCCAAAACACCCAGCAATCGGCCCACCCCGATCACAGCAGATCGAAATCGTCCAACCTCTCCCGATACCTCAGCACATTCCTCTTAACCCGACTCGAATCCACCCACGTGACCCAATCCTCCATGCCCCTCGTCACACAAAACGCAGCCTCGGTCACCACCTCCGTCCCCACCCTGACATGCCCCTGCTCGACGAACTTCGTCGCCGCCTGCACCGTATCCGCCATCTTGAGCCTCGTCATCACCACCGGTAACCGGCGGCGCGCGAAGGCCGAGACCGTGGCTTTGTGTTCCACCGCGCTTAATTTGCCTGTCGTAGACGTGGTCGTAGAGTTGGAGGTGGAGGTGGAGGTGTTGAGGATGCCCATATCGTGCAGTTTCGACAGCAGCAGCTCCTCGTGCTTAAGCCTGAACGGATCCGCAGGATCGAGATCCGCGAGACGGTGCGCGAGTTGTCTTTTTTCCCCCCCAACACTTCATCAGAATGTAGTCCGTATGGTCTTTGGGGAGTTCTTATTCGACTGTACCTCAAACTACCGCATATCCGGTTATATTTACTGTAGTCGGAGGGGTTTTGAATGGCGTAGCGGCGGAGGACGGCCGCGTCGCGGTGGCCGTGGTCCGATTTGTAGGTCGTGAATTCGACTTTGCGGAGGAGCCTGTCGTTGGAGGTGGGAGGTGTTAGTTAGGAATAGGATGGGATGGGATGGGGGTGATTGGGTAGGGGAGAGACGGACTTTTGCTCGTGGTGTTTGAGTTTGCGGACCATGGTTGGGAGGGCGGTGATATGTGCGGTGTCGTTGTGAAGGTTTTCGTAATTCTGTCCGATGAATGCTTCACACACCGATCGTGTTTATCGCTTAGTCATCCAGACTTCACCTTGAAGTACTTTGTACACAGTATCTAAAAGCTTCGCAAACGTTGGGTGATCCCATCCACGTTAGCTGAACCCATAGGATCATCGCTACATTGGAACTTTACTATGTCTGGATGTGGCCTCAATTATGTCCTCGTCAGTCGAGCCGCATCATCCTCGTCCTCAGTTGCCCTACTCCGCTTCCGTATGGAAAGACTGAAAGTGCACTTAGGTATCGAGATAAGTCTATAAGCATAGCACCGAGTCTTAGCAGAATTGAGGGACAGTCCCGATAAATCTGACATCTTCTTTCAGTTCAAGCCACAATGGCCGAGAGCGTGGCCAGCTACTAGCCACGAAACGCCGACTATCTATCTAAACTACACCATAGCAAGTCCTCAATCCCCTCGCAGCAATAGAAAGGAACGTCAAAGGAGCCACCCACTCAGTTCAGCTCATAACATCGTGATGCAAGTGATAAGTAGACAGCAAAACGTCTCGGCGTCGTAAAGAGGACAGACTATTTGAAAGAGAAGCCGTGGCAGAATCGAAGAGAGAATGTACAAATGTCTAGTGCCCTGCGAAATAGTTTTTTTTGTGCGGAAAGAAGTGGAGGATTTCGTCAGCACATGAAGCCATAGCAGATGCAACGGAAATACACAGAGCAAGATTCTGCGCCACCCATGCAAGCTTTGGTGGGAGCGAGAAAAGTAATAACATCGGTGGTGATTTTGAATGCAGACAAGCCCATCACACCTCAGCAAGGATAAAGAGAATCCAGGCTGAGTAGCCAAAAGGCACCTCACAGAGCCAATTCATCCTATCCATAAACACCATTAACACCAAATCAGCACGAAGCCAATCCTGAAGTTGGCAAAGAAGGCGGTCTCCAACGCCAGGCTCCTCCTCTATATCCAGGCGATGGCGATGAAGCAACCTAAACATCAATCATCTCTGCATCGTCCGCCAACACATCATCTGCTGGACCCCAATTCCCTTCGAATACTGTAGCACCTGCACGTCTTCTAATCTCGGCCCACTGTACCCCAACGGTTTCCAGGATCTGATAGGCTGCAGGTCGATCAAATGGCTGAGGTGAGATCATCCAGCGAACTACTCGATTGAGAGCTTGCTGGTTATTGGCGTCGCTCATGAAGCTTGGAGGTTCGTGAAGTTCGCCGCTGCGCATAAGCTGGATCCTACGGGAAACATTTTCTTTTCCATGTTCTCGTCGTCGATGGCGGAAAAACTTGGGGGAGCCAAAGTCATCCTCGCCGGAATCGGAGCCATAGAAGTCTTCCAAAGACTCGCCATGTGATGAAACCGGATTGCCCGAAGAGTCTCGCGGTATGTTGCTGGCCTCTGAGCTCCATGTCAAGCTGGGTACATCGCTAATGTCGCCATTTCTCAATCTTTGCCAGGAGACACCATTGTCCGGGAGTACGACATTGCCCGCGATTTCAAGCATGATAAGACCAAGAGCGAAGATATCGGCTGGCTTATCGTACTGTCCTTTGAGAATCTCCGGCGCAAGATATTCACGATCCCCTTCACCTTCAATGCCTGACTGAGCTGGCCAAGGAGCAGCCATGCCAAAGTCGCCGATCTTGAGGACACCCTCGAACGTAATCAGTACGTTAGCTGGCTTGAGGTCAAGGTGGATGAAGCCACAATCGTGAACGTGCTTGAGACCCTGTTTAATTTGCGTTAGCTGCCACAATATCGGACGCGTAAGAGAACCTAACTTACCAAAGATAATTCAAGCAGTATCTTCCAGATACGAAAGTCATCCAGTCTGCCTTTATCTCCCATATGGCTCAAGAAGACATCCAGGCTTCCCTCTTCGCAGAACTCGGTTTGCATGTAAAGATGATCCTGTTCCTCCCAGCTGTCTACCAGCTGCACCGTGTGGTCAGACTGACCTAGAGCTTTGAGTATATTAACTTCTTGAAGCTTCCGTTGCCGGTCTCGAGCCCCGATGTAAGCATGCTTCGTCTTCTTGACCGCCCAGACTCGATCTGGTAAAGGTGTCTTTGGTGAAGCCCCTGTCACAGGAAGGGAGAAATAGCCATGCAAGGAACCCGGTTCTGAAGGTTGTGTGACTTTGTACACCTGCGAAAATTCACCAGTACCTATCAAGTCCACCTTTTGAAACCTTGATGTCAAGCTTGCATCCACGTCGTTGTTTGCGAAGCCGCTGAATGGCGCAATGCTCGATCGACGATTTCCGAACTGCAGGAAGTAGTCTCGCGAAGCGGTCGGCGTTGCTGGCGGAAGCATCGACACGCTGCTGGTACCACTGGTCATTGGTCTCACAGCATGTCCATCTCCGTGACCAGAGATTGACAAGCCGCTTGGATCAAGTGGTAGGATACACTCCCGTGGCGTATGAGGAGACATTCGCTCGTCTCTGTCATTGAGCGGGCTCACTGGTGATAGAGGACTCGGCTTAGTATTTCTAGATCTCCTTGAGGGTAAAACAGAAGGAACAGTAAGAGACTTCTTCGACAGTGGTGTCGGAGATTTGAAGCTGCGCAACGAACGAGATTTTGTAAAAGATGAAGACAGGGACGTCTGAGACGACTTGAACCTCAACGGAGAAGACGGGGAGCCATCCATGCCGCTGTCATTGTCGCCGTCTTGACTTCCAGCCGGTGTTCCAATGGGAGATAACTTACAGCTTAGTGCTTCTTTGGTTGAGTGAGCCCCTGCACGCGGAGTAGATGCTGCACCAATACTATGGCTTGCAGCACGCTGGCTGAGACTACTTCCCCATGCCCCGTGCGTGCCATCTTGTTGGGCGGTTCCTGTACCGAACGCTTGCTTTGTGGGAGTTGGTGGAAGGTCGTAGTCCGTACTGGATTGACTATCGCCCCGTCTAGAAGGAGACTGAGAATTATCTTCTCCATCGACACTGACAAAGCTACCGCGCCTTGTAATCTCGCCGTCACCCAGGTTACTGCCAAAAATACTTACACCTTTACTGAAGGGCCCGGGCGTGGGCTTTGTCGCATGCGCGTTGAACGGTGTTGACGGTGTTCCAAATGAGTGTCTGACCTGGCGGGCTTTCCCAATAGCACTGCCTGGAACAGGCACTGCAGCGGTAGTAAAATTCGTTGGTCTCTTGCAAGGCGTGTCTGGCATCTGCGATTTGTTCCCTGTTTGTATTTCGTCCATGTTCTTATTGCGCTTCGAGATCAATCCTGTCGACATGAAAGCCGCAGGTAAGGGCTTGACGAGCTTGTAGTTCTCGGGTGTAGCAAAAGAAGATTCCCCAGAAGAGGTCTGATTGGAAGTTTCTCGCGAGATTGACTCTCTCAAATTCGGTCTCGCAGCTCCTACCGGTAGCGATTTTGAGAAATCCAAGGTGACTCTTGGATGCTCCCCATGGTGAAGCGAAGCATGTGTCGGTGAATCATCCGCCACGCTAGAGCTGGATGATGATTGCGTGATTGTCCGCGAAAGCGGGTGCGGCTGGTGGACGTGCTGGCTACCTGAATTGTGCGATGCTTTGCTCTGCTGAGACACGACGTGCACGGATGCATTCGGTAGGCTCCCTTGCGAGGAGAAGGGGCTCTCACGAGCCATTGGAGGGAGGAAGTTTTCGAGAGACATCCTATGCCGACCCTTGGGAGCTACATGTCCGGGAGTGGAGAGTTCCAGTGCCAGGTCTGTGTTAGGTTTTGACTTTGCAAATGTCGGTTTCTCATTGCAGCGCTGTTGCAATGTGGTTTTGCGTAAGGAAGAAGATCGCCTTGGCGTTGGAGAGAGGAATGGCGATAATCCATGAACATTTGCGTCCTGCGACGGAATCGACATCTCAGTGTCAAGGCTGCCGTGATCATCACTTGACTCGGCTTTCGCAGAGGTAGAATTCTCGTAGTCGAAGATGTTGAAATCTGCGCCAAAGGTTGCGCCGTGCATGCTTCTCCTCTTGGCCAATGGACTTCCTAGACTGGCTTGATCCAGGTTCATAATCCCATCACTCCGCTTGAGCGGACTCGATTTCGCGGAGATTCCTCCCAGACCACCGCTGTTACCCTTCTCTAGCCTAGAAAGCGCATGGTGAGGCGCAAGTGTGCTCTCGAACGAGCTTATGCCTGCCCCTCGTGTCTCTCTCCCAAGCTTGTGCTTCTCAATCGGACTCGCACTCCTTGTGATCCTATTCTCTGCGCCAGTGGCTGACCCTGCCCACGACGGCGGAGTCCCATTTCCGTTGTCGGTAGAATCACTTAAAGCTCGTTTCATCGGACTCTTTGGGGAAGTCCTTGAACGTGTAGATACGCGCATTGGGCTCGCTCTTCGCGCATAAGGTCGATTCTTCTTTGCGCTTGGTGGGAAGGGTACAGCCAACGGTGACGGTGCAGTGACTGTGAAAGCAGAGAAGATGCTTGCGGGAGCTTGCTTTGAAGGCGGGGAGAGCGGAGAGGGCGATAGAGGAGATTTCGGTGTTGGGGAGGTTGATGTTGAAGTTACCAGGCGGAAGGCGGGTCCTCTGGAAGGTGATCTTGAGAGCGAGCGTCGCAGCTGTCGTATGGCAGAGGTAGCGTCGACGTGATGAATGTGCGTGGGTGAGGGAAAGTGAAGAGTGCCACCGACATCGTGGTGGGAAGAGTAAGTTGCGACCATAACTTTGCGCTCCGGAATGTTGTTCGCTGCGCTGTCAATACGAGTACATAAACGACTCGGCTGACCTAAGGTGAAACGGGCAGTCCTTTAAATTAAAAACCATGTGGCGATAATCCAAGTAGCTTGAAACAAAGCTGCGTTCCCAATCAGACCGTCAATGCGAGAGAATGCTGAATAATCGTAACAATCGACGCGGTCAACCCAAAGGTAAGGTAAGGTATCAACAAGGACGACAACAAATGAGTTGCTGTATCCAGTATCTGCTCCTGGAAGTCAACGGAAAGGGATGGAGGGCGCAGTTTCGATGTTGCTTCGTGATTGCCAAGTCCGTAACAAGTTGAAACGGTTCTGATGCTTCGACTGCCTCCCTACCCACTCGCTCCCTCCCCCGACTGCTGCGCCCAAGTGTTTGATGATGCGCGCAATGCCGCGTACCTTGCTCCAGTCGATTTGATGTGGTGGCGGATTTGCGACCAAGCAGATGCGTTTCTGGTAAATTGACGTGGAATGCGCCTTGAAGTCCGCTTGAGAAAACACGTGAGAGCCACTCTGGTGAAGTGGAAGAGGTATGTGATGACGGTTGTGATGGATATGCGAATAGGTTGCGAAGACGTTGAAGAGGTTGATATATGGTCGATGTTCTGAGGTGTTGTATGACAGTGATTGTACGAGGTCGTTTTCCCGGTCGACGCGTCCTCGTGGGTTGACGTTAGTCTGTTTACTTTGACAGGGCTGCAAAAGCCGGTCCGCCAATGGATGTGTTGACCGCTAACTAAGTCTGACGGGATCGGGAAGCAACAGCTCGCCTGAACTGAACTGACACCTTATCCATCAATCATGGGAGATGATGTGTGTTCGTCATCGACCCTACACATGTTGTTTTGATCTCCAGTTACGCAGATCATAACAACACACGACAGACTTTTGCCAGGGTCTTTTGATGGATCTGGAAACGATGGTCTGACCACATCATCTTAATGATCAAGGGGCAATCCGTTATTATTGACTTGCTCCACTTCGTACACGGCCTTGATTCGTTACTCATACTTTATCGAAGAGCTGCGAGTCGTTCGGAGGCTTGTGCGACTGTGCTACCATGGTTCACCCGTCGAGTCTATCGATAGGATTGGTGTCAGAATATTCTCCGCAGTATTTGATCGCATAGACCCGCAGAGACTAAAATGGTGTCACTGTTCTTTCCAGAACATCCTCATAATCAAACTTCCAACCGAAACACTATGAGATAGTATTGGAGATCATACTTGTTGACCTTGGATGTTTGCATGTGCGTTCATGATTTAAGTTCCGAATCGACCTTTCAGCCCCAATTCCCTCGTCTCTCCACCATGTTTCACAAATGATGTGAATCCTGATCAAGATTTCATGTCTTATTTGGAGAAGTTATCTGACTGGGCGTACAGTAGGTGTGTCCACAAGGCGATTCACACGTGTTTCACCCGCGTTATAATCCACCATCTTCCCGTATGTAGCTTTGATGACGTAGATGAGTATATGTGACTACAGTGTCTTATAGCAGTCCTCGGAATTGGCCCAGATGGTATGAATCCAAAAGTCGTGCAGCTTCCTGTCAGCCTGGCACCCGAGTAATACGCGGTGAATATTCGAACATAGGGTCATCAAGCCGCTGAGAGACGCGGAGTGTCCAACAAGTCCAGCTCAAGTGTCGAGGGCCAGACAATTGACTCAGGATAAACCCATATTGATACATCGCAACCATCAGACGGTGTCAAGCAACCATCATGACCCAACGGGAGCGCTTGTAGCAGTGGCATGCCGAAGCGGCCTGCCCTCTACTTCACGCCACGCGAAGTTGGCTGATCAAGCGCCTTGAACGCAGCACTTGTCTGCGCAGTCGACGTGCCAGGGACAGAAGCGTTTCCACCACAGCAGAGCCACAGTAATGATTACAGCCCATAAGGTATACCACTGCAGCGAGTCCTTCTTGACTCTCCACAAGCCTCTGCATTCCACCGGCCTCTGAGAGCCCATGTACGCTTTTGATACGCGTAGGCGATTCCTAAAGACGTTGTACGAAGGCGGATAACAAAATTCTTCGGCACCCCACCAAGTTTCTAGCCAGAATAATACTACTCGCTAAATTGGTGGGGTGCCGAAGAATTTTGTTATCCGCCTTCGTACTTGTCGTATGGTTGGATCTCCCTCAACGATTGGCCAAGGTTGGTGTTGAGGTAGACGGTCATGTCGCCAGCATAAGGACGGCCTGCTCGTACGCGATAAGAGAGGGAAGAAGCCTAAGGACCCTGCTGTGCTCGAAAAACCACGTTTCCAGAAATGGTAGGGTGGGGAGGAGGTTGTATTCGCGCACAAGAGCTTCCCAGTTTCCGGGTCCCTCTGTGGGCGTGCAAAAGAGTAGCGCGTAGCTATCTTGGCGTTCGGCGTTAGGCGGGAATCCATCAAATCAACAGCCCGGCCACAGCCCTGGGGATACATTGAGCAACATAATCCTCACGTTGTTAGCGCGATCTTCCAAAGAGGTTTCATTCAAGAGTGCCAGTAACAGAGCGATGATGATGCCCATCTAAGAATGGTGACCAATCCCAAAGTATTCGCAAGGGACTGTCAATAAAGGCATCAAACGGCGGTGACAGGCACCGATTAGATGAAATCGGAAATAGCTCTTCCCGCGAACTGTAAGTGAAGAAGGGGCTAGCCGAACCAAGTTAACTTTAATTCCATCTTTTCAGGATTGAGGAACAAGTGCTCGTCAAGATACGGAGTCTTTGGATCTTCAGACGACCGACACCAGTCACTGCTTCGACGTTCAGGTCCTGGGCTCGAAATATAGCATTAGCCATATGAACACCACTGGGGCAACCTGCCAGATACGGAGCAAGAAGACGTGAAGGGCCAACAAAAAAGTCTGCTAAACTAAACAATCGTGTCAGCACGATGGCAGCCCTGAAGCTTTACCAGCATCAATAGATTATGTCGGACGTTGTGATAGCGCTCATACCTGTAAGCCTCTAGACAGAGAACGTACGTCTGCAACAGAGCTTCAATTCCATCCAGTCTTCCCTTTTGATTGCCTCTCTTGATGCGGCTTGAATGATGTTCCACGGAGGTGGTTCGCACTCGCCGTCCGTGCTTTCGTTTTGTGGGTTCTCACGAGGCTTTGATGAGGTTGAAGCAGAAGCTGGTGATGAGGATGTACTATGCGACCAAGATTGGGAATCGCCCAAGAAAAATGCAACCTCTCGTAAGGCTCTTGCAGACGATGCTAGAAGCTCGATCATGCGATCCACTTTGCTTTGAGCGGTGCTCAAGGTAGGATCTTCTCCGGATAATTGACGGTCAAGGTTGGTCCTGTCTTCGATGCTCGGTCCACCCGGAGAAACCCCTGTGAATGGAAGACCCAATCTCTGCCATCGATAAGGAATGAGTTACGTGGACGTCCTCCGTTGCCGGAATCAATGCTTAATGAGTAAGAGTACCTTAGCGGTACGGAAGCCTCATTGACAGCAGGAAGTATGCCGTCTTCCTCGAAGACGAAAACAGAACAGAACATGAGAAACGTAGAAAGAGAAGTTCTGACAAGGGCAACATGTTGTCCTTCCCGTCATGGATGTCTCTAGGTATAGATCGGAGCAAGGCTGCGCATTTCACTGCGCTGGTGCACCGCAAGCAACGTTCAGCTACATCAGCCTCGTGATCGGGGCGCGCCATCATCAAGAATGTTTTCCAGTGTCTTGTTTTAAGGAGAAGCAGTGGCTTGAGCGCAAGCCTTGTAAGAGTATTCTACACGTAGTCTTAGCTCTAATTGTTGGAGTTAGTGGGAAGGATTGTCAAGTCATCCATAGAGAATTATAGGCTCTTATGTAAGCGACGATGCTTTGCTACACTGGACCTTCACCACTATGCAACCAGAATAGTGAAGAGTCGGCCGTCCAACTGTCATGACCTACATGTTAAGCCATGGATCTACGTGTGTGGGTCTCTGATAGCCTCATCAAGGTAAGGAGAAGTACTCCGATTGACTTGAGGTGCATGGCTGACTTTGCGAACAGCTCTCAGGCGCATCTGATCCTACCATTGTTGACTTTGTGCTTGCCACTGCCACTTCCGCCAAATCTTCCGGCGTCTTACATGAGAAACTCTCTGGATTCTTAGATGGTTCAGAAGCGGAAATAGAGACATTCAGCAAGGAACTTCATCACCGCCTACCGAAGCAAAATCGGGGGGCCAACGGAGGCCCTCTACGTAGGGAGAAGGAGAATGGCATCAAGGAGGTGAAGAAGCGCTACAAACTGTTAGAGATGGAGGATGCCATAGATCTAGGTCCTACCAAAGTGGCAAGGGAGGAAACGAAGAGTCGAAAGCGAAGGGAAGGGCCAAGCGCAGACGCGGAAAAGGAGAGGGAAGGCAGTAGGCCTAGGAAGGATCGACATCGAGAGGATGGTGTTCATCGTTCGAAGAAACTTCGCCGGCGAAGCAACGACGATTTCGAGGAAAGGTGGGGCGATGAGGAGAACATGGTAGAAGAAGAAGACTTCCCGCAATCTCCAAGAAAGCGTACCAGGCTTGACGATGGCTCGGCGTCGCCGCGCTCGACGTCATCAGATATCGATGAAGATACCAAAGCAGAGAGAGCACGACAGCGTGATCTCCAGGAGAGGGATGATTTCGCCAAGCGGCTGCATAGTAAAGACAGCGAGAAGACCAAGAAGTTGGTCGAAGATCGGTCATCTACTAAAGAAGGCAAAGCCATGGCTCAACGACGTGCGCTTGCAGATGACGCTGCAGCAAGGAGCGCGGCGATGCCGGATCTTAGAGAAAGGTCACGCCAGGAGTACCTGAAGAAACGAGAAATCGAGCGACTCGCTTTACTACGAAAACAAGTCACGGAAGAGGCGGAAGAGCTTCGCACGAACCCTGACCTAAGCCGGCGAGAGAAGGAAGAATTTGCGAAGAACAGAGAGGTCCTACGGATAGCAGAGGAACGCCTTCGAATTGATGACCACCTTGACGGATATATGCTTCCGGAGGACTACATCACGGAGAAGGGTAAGATAGACAGGAAACGTAAGGAGGAAGCCCTTTACAAGCGTTACGTGGATAGGGATGAGCATGGTCAAGAGCGCTTTGTGACAGAGCAAGAGGAATGGGAAAGGGAGCAAACCGCAAAAGCGAAAGCCCAAGTTTCCAGGACCGAGCGAGTGGATGAGGGCGATTATGAGTACGTCTTTGACGACGCGCAGAGAATCAACTTCATAATGGATTCGAGACTTGAGGGAGATGGCAAGGGTTTGACCAAAGAGCAGCGTTTTTTGCAGGAACAATTGAAGGCTGCGGAGACAAAGGCGGCCTCCATCGAAGAGACGCGGAAAAGTTTGCCCATCTATACTTTCCGAGAGCAATTACTTGCGGCTATAGCGGAGTATCAGGTTCTTATTATTGTAGGAGAGACAGGCAGCGGTAAGACAACACAAATACCTCAATATCTTCACGAAGCCGGTTATACGAAAGGTGATCTGAAAGTCGGCTGTACTCAGCCCAGGCGTGTGGCTGCCATGAGCGTGGCAGCTCGAGTGGCAGAGGAAATGGGAGTCAAGGTTGGGAATGAGGTTGGGTACGCTATTCGATTCGAAGACGCCACCAGTGACAAGACTGTACTGAAGTACATGACCGATGGCATGCTACTGCGAGAATTCCTGACGGAGCCGGATCTTGGTGGTTATTCGGCGTTGATGATCGATGAAGCTCACGAAAGGACTCTACACACTGATATCCTTTTCGGTTTGGTGAAAGACATTGCAAGATTCAGGCCAGAGCTCAAGCTTCTCATCTCTTCAGCAACCATGGATGCGCAGAAGTTCGCAAAGTACTTTGACGATGCACCAATCTTTAATATTCCTGGCCGTCGGTATCCGGTTGACATACACTATACCCCTCAGCCTGAAGCAAACTACCTCGCTGCCGCCGTTACCACTATATTTCAGATCCACATCACTCAAGGGAAGGGTGATATACTCGTCTTCCTTACTGGTCAAGAGGAGATTGAAGCTGCCGAACAGAATCTGCAGGAAACCGCAAGAAAGTTGGGAAGCAAGGTTCCAGAAATGGTTATATGCCCTATCTACGCCAATCTTCCGTCGGAGCTTCAGAGCAAGATCTTTGAGCCAACACCTGACGGTGCGAGGAAAGTCGTGCTCGCAACGAACATTGCAGAGACGAGTTTGACCATTGACGGAATTGTGTATGTAATTGATCCTGGCTTTGTTAAGGAAAACGTGTACAACCCTCGTACAGGTATGGAAAGCCTTGTTGTGACGCCTTGTTCTCGGGCGTCAGCGAATCAGCGGAGTGGTCGGGCTGGCCGTGTCGGTCCTGGAAAGTGCTTCAGGCTTTACACCAAGTGGGCATTCTACAATGAGCTAGATGAGAACACTACACCAGAAATCCAGCGCACGAATCTGAACAGCGTTGTTCTCCTCCTCAAGTCACTCGGTATCAATGACCTCCTTGAATTCGACTTTATGGACCCGCCTCCGGCTGAGACCCTCATTCGCGCGTTGGAGCAACTTTACGCTCTGGGAGCACTGAATAACAAAGGCGAGCTGACGAAGATTGGCCGGCAAATGGCTGAATTCCCCACCGATCCAATGCTGGCAAAGGCCATCCTTGCCGCCGACAAATATGGTTGTGTGGAAGAGGTCCTTTCCATCATTGCGATGCTTGGCGAAGCTTCTGCGTTATTCTACCGGCCAAAAGATAAGAAGATCCACGCAGACAGCGCCAGAGCACGCTTCACTGTCAAAGAAGGCGGTGACCACTTCTCTCTCCTCAACATCTGGAACCAATGGGTGGATTCAGACTTCAGCTATGTCTGGGCACGCGAGAACTTCCTTCAGCAGCGCAGCCTTACCCGTGCTCGCGACGTTCGCGACCAACTCGCCAAATTATGCGATCGAGTCGAAGTCACCGTCTCGACCGTCGGCGCCAACGATCTCGTGCCAGTACAGAAGTCCATCACCGCGGGTTTCTTCCCGAATGCCGCTCGTCTGCAAAGAGGTGGCGACAGCTATAGGACGGTGAAGAACGGCATGACGGTTTACGTCCACCCAAGCAGTACGCTCTTCGAAGTCAATCCCAAATGGGTCATCTTCTACGAGCTGGTGCTCACGAGCAAGGAGTATATGCGCAGTAACATGCCGTTGCAGCCGGAATGGCTGGTCGAGGCTGCGCCGCACTATCATAAGCAGAAGGACTTGGAGACGCTAGGTACGGACAAGAAAATGCCCAAGGGCCAGGGAGCGGTTGGTGAGAAGAGTAAGATCTAATGGTAAGAGTAGGTGCTTGGATGTTGCAGAGCGTATCTTCATTTCTAGCGTCTGTACAATGTCAATCCAGGATCATGACCTTAGGCACAGGGGCCGCTAAATCCTGACAGAAGGGTCATGTGAAAAAACCGTGGCCATCAATCTAGTAGTATCTAAATAACCCATTCCCACACCCTTTGTGTGAAGCGCGCGAACGCTGAAGACGAAGGACCCTCCATGTAACACGAGTCGAGAGAACGATTCACGATCCTCCTAATCCGTTCGTCACGACCCACAATCCCACCAGACCTCTCAAGGCAACCCTACCAAACCCCTAAGATACCCAAAGATTCGCAGCCCACGATAACGATATCAATAGGCCCGTCACAAAGCCCCGTACTCTAACGCCCTAGTCTCGAAGCATCACATCCCCCAGCACTAATCCGTAACGCCTGCAACTGCACCCTCCACACCCGAAACCTCATCCTATCTCAATAGATGTGTGGAAACCCCGACACACTGCTGCAAATACAAACACCATCCACACCATGACATGTCATATAACATGTAGCCTACCAGTAATCCGACCCCTCTTACACGTATCTATAGCAGAATCTCATCCTATCGCTCAGTCTAGCAGGAATGATCTTGTCCGAGGATTGCCCTAGACGGGGCGCAGTGGTGAGGTCAGTGGAGGCAGGGGTATTGGACCGTTTGTGCGATCGGTGGTTGGTATCGAGCTGGTGGATGTCGTGAGGACCTTTTTGAACGTGTAGGCCGGGGTGTGGAGTGGAGGATACTGTCGGCGTTGTTTGGCGGATGGAGAGGGGAGGTGTGAGGAGAGATGGAGGATGGAGGATGGAGAGAAATTTTCTTCCACTGCGTTCTTTCTTTCTTCTTGACGCTGCATAATTCTTCTTGACATGAGCAACTGATAATATATCCACCTTCTCCTTCCTGATCATATGCGCTCGAGAGCCCTCCATCATTCATAATCTCCACCATGTCGGAGAAATTGGCTCCTTCAGCAACAGCCATATCGAGAGCTTCCGAATGTGTGTCAAAGCCATTGACATGGAAGCAACAGGGAAGGCAGAGGCGGCGGAAAGAATGGCGATCGCGGCGACGGCAGCGAGGGATGACGGTGACAAGTGAGTCTGCAGCGAAGATATACACACGATGTTCAGCCCTATTTGAGGGTTTCAACACATCCTCAGCCCTGCCATCCTGCCTGCCAATCCACACCGTGGCAATTTATGGATGTACCGGTAAATGAGTCTCCGCTAGTACCTGAACAAGGACCGCAAGACCTCCGCCAAGAGCATCCCCAGCGAGATTTCCAAGGGCCCCATAGCTCATGGCGAACGCCCTAATGTCCTCACTCTCGCCACTCTTTCGAAAGTACTCGGCGACCTTGTAGTTTGTGTTGGTCACAGGGCCGCCAACGACGCCACCGGTAACGAAGATGAAGACTAGCCAGACGGGTTAGTATGTCAGGAATGGCCCGAACAACTGAATAAACCCGATCGCCACGATCGTATAGTGTACGCCGGCCTAGACCTAGATTAAGGGAAGTGCGCGGAAGATGGCGACTATCGCAAAGAGAAACTGGGCGGAGCCGTAGGTGAAGACTGATCGACTACTGTCAGCGATTGTATGTCTTAACATTCATTCAAGCGAGGACGTACAGTTGAGTTGGAAGTTTAGATCTCCCTTCGGCGCCTCTTTGAATGAGTTGAGTAATTGGTACGTGGATGCGAGGCCCAGGAGTGTAAACAGAGCACGCTTTGTGCACAGAAAAAGCGGCAGAACGTACTTCGGAAGGATCCTTCGCCAGAACATGCCGATTCTCGTTTGCCCGGGACCAAACCCTTGCTGGCTATCAACTTCAGTAGTCGACGACGTAGGAGTGGTGGTTCCTTCCAAGGTCCTGTGTAACTTTTGGCGCGCGGTATTTCGAATATTGGCGACTTGTCGTGTCTTCTCAGCAGCAGTACGACCGTCCTTGGAGAGCATGACCTACTAGGTCAGTGCTTGAAGGAACAGAAACGGTATAGAGATGAGCAATAAGGCCCTCCAGTTATTGTGGAATGCCTACATGAAGCTGATGTACAGCGCTGGTCCAACAACAGCAGACAAGCCTGCATAATATTGTAATCGGCATTCTGTTAGGGTTAGGGTACATGCACGTGGCATTTACCAGAACCGATGCTAAAGGCAATGACCGTTCGTTGATCATAGAACGCTGCAACGGCCAGGTACAAGTTAGTCCCAAACGCGTACACGAAGCCGGCTAGGACAGTGCATATAGCAGGCCCGGCAACGCTGCTTCCCAGGGTGTAAATTATGAAGGAGAGGATGCTAGCAAGAATGCCCACCAGGACGCGTGCATCATAAGGGACGTGGTGAATAAACAAGGGGGTTATGAACGAGGTGATTGCAGCCGCAAGTGACATGCACACGCCGAGGACACCCGTGATGCCAACGAACATGGCATTGGCGCCTGTGGTTACAACGATTGTTGGAAGCGCTACCTGATTTAAGAGGTAAGACGCTGCAATTACTATATAGCAAGAAGATACTTACGATCACACCGAGGATGAAGAACGCAAGCATGTCCTTGCGGAGCCAGTCACGCCAACTCGAACGCCAAAGTTCATAAGCACCGATAACAGGCAGTCCATTTGGCATTTGAGCCTCTACCTCTCTGATTCTTTTCGCCTTGATCGGTAATGGGGGTAAGCCAAAACGGCTTCTCAAAATGGACGTCATTGCGGCCTGAATGGGCATAAGTCATGCGGAGAGTTAGTCGTGGTGTAGAAGAGAGACTATACCCGTAATTTTTAGGCTTTAAGGCTGAGATATTTTGGTGTGGTCCACCCGCTCACCGTTGCCTCACAGTGGAGGGGTGGCGTAGCCACTAGATCCCTTCGGGGTTTCCCCCTGCCAATACTCACTAAGTGATCAGCCCCAATCCTCCCGAATCGTTCGTACTCTGGTCAGCAGGGTCGGCTACTCCCAAAGAGTGCTGGTGCCAGAGGCGTCACCCCATGACAGGGAAGGCTGAGGCACCTGAGCAGGGATATTGCCACGAGTGACGATGTGGCGTGCAGCTGCCAAGCCATCTCCCCAGATGGGTTGGCGCCAACGGCTGAGTGAGCCTCGCTCAGTGCAATTGCTGTGTGTTTGTTGATCTCGCTGAGTGCCGTTACTGAGCTGGGTGCCCGTGTTGGTTGCTGAGTGCAACGGAGGAGCTGAGTGCTCGTGGCTGTGTGTTCGTTGAGTGCGATGGCTGAGTGCCGATTGGGGTGTTTGCTTATGGGGGTGGTTAGTTTGGGTTTTCGAATCATATGCGTGTAAATAGACTTTTGATGGATCAGAAACATCGCGAAAGGGAGCTTGGTCAAGTATCATCGAAGCTTGCGAACCTCTCTAATACTTCCATTCAGAGAGTCTCACTCTTCGATTCACAGAAATAGATTCTTACCCTCTCCAACCAATGGAATCGAAACCTGACCCTCTTCCTCCTCCTCTTCGCCACCCAAATACTTCCCACCACCGTTCCGCCCAACCCACAATGGCGACGACTTCAACTTCCGCACCGTAATTGGCATATTCGCCACTGACAAACACTTCCCACGCGCTGATGACAAGCTGGTAGCGCGGGCCATAATCCGAGAGACGCTAAGAGGAGAGCGCCAGCATAGGAAGGGCTTGAGGACACGCGGAGATGAATGGGCTGGTGCTGTGCGGGTGTGAAGGTTTGGGGAGTAGAGGTCGTCGGGGGAGGTTTGTGAGAATGAGGAGTAGGTGGTTGGACCGAAGCAAGGGCTTCTGGGATGAACAATCATGCAATATAGCCACGTAGTATCTACCAAATAGACTCATGATGGGTACTCGATGATACCAGCTGAAAACCTGTGAAGTGGGGTAGAATTGAGTTATCGGAAAGGTGGTATGAAAAGTTGTGGGTATAGTAGACAGCAGTAACTCTACCCTGGAAGTAAAACAAGGTATAGCAGACAGAACGCCTCTGAACCCACGAAATAAAAATCAATCTCTGAGCGCACAGCTCCAATGGGGGATACCGATATAATGACTCAACGCTTCCATGTACCCAACCTGTTGTCCACGTCTCGAATCATCACATCACCTAGCATTCGCGGCATTCTCATGCTGCTCCTTCAGCTCATCTGTGCGTGCTGTCTTTGGTGCTTCTTCCTCTTTTCCTTTATTGAACCATCCCATCCAGCTTCCCCTATTCGCTTTCTTTTTCGCGGCGTCGTTAACTTCAGGTGGCCTCACACCCCTACCATGGTCTCCACTTTCCAATTCTTTGTTCTCCTGAACCAGTCTCAGAGGCCGGAGTTTATTCTGTGTCGCCACTGCGCCAGTGAAGTTGGCCGAACCGCCAGTGCTTCGCGGTGGAGATGGTGTGCCAACGTCACCACTGTGATCGCTCAGTATGCTATTCGAGCTACTACTAAGTCGCTCGCCGGGTGCTAAAGAGCCAGAGGGTATTCTCGCCGCGGCATTTGGATTGCTGCTACTGAGAGTGGGAGAGAAGAACGAGGTACGTGGTGTTGAGATAGCAGGACTGATACCAGGACTCATCGTGCCCGAGGCTGAATTGCCAGATGACGGGCCTCGATACATCTGATTCACCACAGAGGCGGCATTGGCCATGTCTGAATTCGCCCTTCGGTGGCCACCACCACGGACGGATTGGGAGCGGCCAAGAGGGATGCTAGGGGCTGTGGACGGATCCTCATTAGGTGTTGTGCTGGTTGCGGCAACTGGAGGTGGCATCTGGCTGAATGGTCTTGGCTTTGGCTTCGGTCTCGTAGGTCCAGCAACTACCGATCTCGCCCTTTGAATGATCGAAGGGGCGGTCTCTCCATCCTTTGATGGTGGAGGGGGGAGGTCCTTTTCCGTGTCTGCTGGTAGGTTCGGACCAGCCATAAGATCCGGCGTCTTGTCCAGAAGAGACTCGAAATCCTTATGCTGAAGCAGACGGCTGATAATACTCTCTATGTATAGAGTCAATGCTTTGTTTTGGTCTTTCAGTGACTTGATCTCTGATTCCAGGCGGCGGTAGCTCTCGCTCTCTCCTTGTGTGGCAGATTCAAGCTCGTCTGCTAAGCTTCCTGAACCTGAAGACTTAGCATTGTTGGATCCCGGCATAAAGTCTGCCTTTGAAAAGTCTCCATTTAATGTCTTCTCGCTTAACAGCAGCTGGAAGCTTTCGTTGTCTTCCATCAGCCTCGCATTAGTCATTCGAGTTTCTAATAGAATCTTCTCCAGGTCCTGCATCCTGCCACCGCCCATATTTTCCGTCTCAACAAGTTTAACCTGCGCCTCTGCTAATTCAAGGCGCACTGACTCAATGATCTTGTCCTTTTGCATCACGAGCTTCGAATTGTTACGCGAACTGCTGCGTTGCAACGACGCAGGGGGCGCAAAGTGACCGTTCTCAATGTCTGGAGAGGATCTGCTCCGAAGACTCGCTATGCCTTTATCAGCCCTGAAGTCTGCAAAGGACCGAACAATGAATGCCTTACATGACCTTGACAGCCTGCCATCTCCCTCGATGTTCATCCGCATATCCTTTTGCGCTAGCGTCTCCTTCAATCGCTGAATGACTGACTGCATTTCTTCTTCCTTCAAGACCTGCTCCTCTTTCTCCTTCATTATGGCCACTCGCTCAGACTCGTATATCCCTTCCATATCCCTCATCTGTCTCGCCGACTCTCGCTTCTCATTCTCAAGGGCCGCCGTACTGTCGTGGCTTTCGTGGACCTGTTCCTCCAGCTTGCCTTGCTCGTTGAGCGCGTCGTCGAGCCGTGTTTGCAATACACTCAGTTGACGCTGATATTCCTCCGATGCCGTCTCCGCGGTCTGTAATCTAGACTTGAGTTCATCGATCAATGCCACAGTCTCGGCTCTCGCGTCGTCCTCGCTGGCGTCATCAGATGCGAGCGAGAGATTGCTGTTGCTAAGGTTCGAAGTCCCAGCACCTGGACGCTTGGCAGCTGCACGCGCAGATGCAGGCGTACCGTTGGGTCCTTTGACCGATCGTGTTCTGTTTATGCCATTGGTTGTTGAAGGTGTTGATGGTGACGGACCTCGAGAACTGAGCGAAGGCGAAGAAGTTGGATTGACCGAAGGACGACGACCGATCGTATTGGGCGGAGGAGGTTTTTTGATTGCTGCTGACATTATTGCAGTCCTGACAAGTCCGTAAAGATGATAGTACAGTCGATCCCTTAGAATGGCTCTTCAAGTCCACGGTGACAGTCTCAAAATTGGCGAGTCATCAAACGCAGTGGTTTTGGATGAACGCATGCGTGAAACTCCGACGGAATGATGACTATGATAGTGTCAGAGTTGTAGACTGACGTGAGGCGTTTCCCAGAAATACTAACTTTGGATACCCTGGCGACCTGCATAAGCCTTCCGCTTCTCAAGGTATAAGCTGAGACAACAGCCCGGTGGCTGGGAATGAGGATGATGTCTGCCGCAGTAGGGCGCTTCCAGCGTGAGAAAGAGACCAGATTATTGGGAACTCGTGTGAAAGCTTAGGAGTTGGGGTTAATGGGACGACCGAATGTAGAGTACTGTTACTCTGTACTGTCCTTGTTCTTGTACCTTGCGTACCTTGTTTTTCCTTCGCGTATCCCTGGAAGGCGCAGCTCAGTCGCATAAGGTACGAGTACGGTATTGCAAGTTCGCCGCTTTAGCGAGGAGCCAATCCCACCGCTCAGGGCGAATCTCGACTACGGTACCCGGAGCGACTCAACTTCTTCACAAGGAAATATACAGACGTCAGATGAGTCTGTCGGGCTGCCACTTATCTGCTTAAACATTTTTCAGGTAGTCTCCAAGAACCTGCAATGTGGAAAGACCGACTGCTGATAAGGAATCTATGTCTGGAACTTGGTGACACCCTGCAGAAGCCCTAGTCGTTCGATGATACTCTTGGTTTAAGAACTCCCTCATTGAACGTCTACCTTAAAATCCACTGTCATAACATGATGGTGAAGCTCAATGGGTTTTCCGAAATGACCGTTGAACGTCTAAGGCAATACACCTTCATCAAGACAACAGTGAGGCGTTCATGTCAACGGTTATTGGTGTTTTGCTTTCAAAAGATTTCTAGCTGAACGTCTACTGCTTTTACCACTGTCAACAGGTCATAACGAGCAACAAGGTGCAGTAAGTAGGTTCTACATATCAACCTCATTGAATGTCTTCTGAAGAACCTCATCACCATAATGTGATGACTGATGTCGAATACTGATGATGACAAGATTTGCTAAGATGATCGTTGAGTGTCTCACAGCGTTTCAGATTGCCTTGACCCTCTGAAATGACTCTGTTGAAGATGTCTCAATTTCTTCCACGTTGCTTGTTTCTGACCTCGGTTCTGAGACGTTCCACAAAGATGATTAGAACTGATTTTAATGGAACGTCTTAAGGATCCACCAAGTTGATCTACCGTAAGGAAACTGCGGCAGAGTGGAAACTTGCGATAGCCAGAAAAGAGCAGTCTATATCCCAATATTGGACCACATACATGCTGCACCAGAACTCTCAACAAAGTCAAGTAGGTGTAGAGAAGATGGAGAAGTTGGAGAAGGCCAGACCAGGGAGTAATCCAAAGACAGGGGAACGCCCGTAAGGTTAATAGGTTAATGGTCGGTGATCTACTATTGACAGCCATAATAGCACACTCTAGTATACCTTGCATTCTGGTCTCTATTGCGGTGGGGTTACCGCACTATCCCAATGCATTCTATCGTATCTATACACACGCAAGAGCATGGATATAGTACCTGATGGTCCTCCCCAATAGCATATTAATATATTCTGAGAGTATGTAATTCTGCGGAAGCTTCATCATTTGAGCCTGTTCACTTACAAAGTCCGCAGAGGAACTCGGACTGAGTGGGATATTCGACTGTGCCAATCTGCTGTGGATCTGGGAGACACCTGTCCCATTTCCTTGTGTCTGACCTCACGTTAAAACATACGTGGGCTCGGGTATCTTTCCGTGTCTCCCTTTTCGAAGCTCATCTAGCTATGGTGTACTGTGAGTAAACCCTTTCTTAGGAGAAACCTGCAACTCCCTCGTTCGTTAGCTCTGACAAATACAAGATAAGGAGACCAGGTTTGAAGATCACCGCTGAACTCCCTCACGTCGTCGTTATTACCATTTTCTCCCACCCCTTACTATCTATACCCTCTGTGGAAGCTTCACTGCCGACAGCATCCCAGGATTTTCTTGATGTTCCTCGATCATTCAGCCTACCGTCCAGGTACCCCAAATCATCATCACCCATCGGCTCTTCGCACACTTCGTGCCAGACCCAATTGGCATCGTCATACGAAGCACATATGACCCCTCTCTGCATGTTGTGACCATCTCTATTGTCGATCGCGACATAGGGTGTCTCAAGATCTTCAGACAGAGCCTTTAGGAACGCGACCCTCTTAAGCTCAGCGTTTACGAACAACGAAGCAATAGCTTTCCAAGCTGGATGCCAGCGTACTTCTGGTAGACCAAGGACTCTTCTATAGGTTTCCTTTCGGATTACATAACCCAGCCACAAAGCCACAAATTTCCCGCCGTAGACGGTTCTGCCGTCGGTGTCGCCGTACACCTTACCGATCGCGCTTCCTTGGCCGTCGTAAGGATAAAAGAGGGTTTGATTCGCGAGAGATTCCACTCTTGAAGTTTTAGGAGCCCATCGGAAACCAACCTTCTCGGATCGCATAGCACTGGAAACTTGGAATCCTGTTCTGACGCCCCCTTGCCCACCACGCCGTGGCACAAACTTTCCAGTCCGCAGGTCAGTAAATTGGTCCTCCGTCCAACCCACCCATCTGAAAAGTACTTCGATTGATGAGATCGTCTGTGCAACTGTCAACAAGCCCCATATTAAAACGTCATCACCAGGTCTTGATGCGTGCCGGTGACTGAGAAGATCTCCAACTTCCTCAAACCCCAGATTGGGGTCACCAGGGGCGCGAGGAAGCAGGTGCGTAGCGGCCGATAGAAGAGCTACTAGATCAACAGCCCCGCCCTTGAAGAGAGTGTTCAAACCAGACTTGAAGCACACCGTCCGGTTACCTTTAGTAAGTAGGTATATGTGAGCACTTCCCTTGATGGATTCGAGGAGTGTCCACACCCTAACATTCCGATCGCAGACAAGCAGAGTTGCGAAGATAGTCTCCCACCGATTGATGTTAATTGGATTGATGACGTCGATCATCATGACGTCTTTATCACAGACCAGTGTAATTTTACTGTTCGCAAATATATTGTTGATTTCAAGAATAGCTTCAGTGCGTAGCTCGTTGTCATCTGGGATGCATGCTGTATCTATCCAGTATGAGTTGCAGTTGTACTGCAGAGCGATTTTGCAATATCGACGATGCAAGCAGCGGTTGATGCCGTCTTCAGGTCTTCCACCTTGACCATGACTTCATACATGCGATATAGCCAGCGTTTCGATTTCCCGCTTGACAGTATTCAAGCGCCTGTCGATTCCTGAGCAAGCGCTTGACTTTTACCGCTCGAGGATTTGCGGCAGATCTGTAGGACGTCTCGTCCCACGGGATTCGTTCGCACTTCCTGGGATCAGGACAGCTCATATCGTGGGCATAATGTCCAGGGTCAACAGGAGAAGCATTGTTGAGGCCTCGACGCAGAAACCTCTCGCAGTCTTCCGATCTTAGACCAGCACATCGTCTTGGTGGTATGGACCCTTTTCGTGGGATACACCTAGGGATCTTGTCCCTGAACTCTTCCCGAAAGCGCACAATGAGTATCCTGAACTCCAAACAAACCGAAGATCTGCGAGTTCGAAGGAGTTCCAGTGCCCATGGACACATGTAGTCGGCCTTGTGATCGGCATTGCTGTTCCGAGGGTCCTCATGCAACCCCTCGCTCAACTTGAAGGCGTACGGAATGTGAGTAGTCTACTCATATCTTGAGAGAAAGCCATCCCCCCTTGGACCCCAACAATGTAGGAGAGGACTAGCAGCGTGGAACGCTGCTAAGTTGTTCTTAGAAAGCAATCACGATTTGTCGACCTATAACATCGTTTGAGTCGAAAGAAGTTCCAAGATTAGATTCGCCCCGGTCTACCAGGTCTTCAAGGTTGGGCGCTGGGTAATGCTGCTGGCTGGTCATCTCTTTGTCGAGAGCAGAAGCTACATATGCCAAATCTGCCAGGTAATTGACGTAGCGCACTAGGTCGTCCCCAAAAGCGTCATAATCTCTGCGAGAATTCCTCGCTGAGATGTGCAAAGCCATCTTGATCGAATTGGAGTCAATGATCCTGACCACTTGGAGATTTCGCGGCCTCAGGACTGGAATATCTTCTTCTTCCTGGCTTGGCGGGAGAAGATATCGTTCATTCCATCCATCGACCGTGTTGCTAAGACCCAATAGATGACAGGGCAAGACTGGTAACCGAGACAAGATCATATTCGCAGTATCTTCGAAGCCTGCATCACCTCGACCCACAATGCAGGCTAGTTGACAGGATAGTGTCTTGTCGAGTTCCGCGAAATTGTTCTCCAAGGGGTGGCTAGCGTCTAGGGAGCGCCGGACGCTTTGAAAAAGCTCACAACAACACTGCCTCTTCGTCACTGATTCTTGCAAGTCGAATTTGTAGTTCTCGTTGGTACCGCAGTCACGGACAATTCTGATGACCCGTTCTTTACGCGCACGTGGATCATCCTGCAACCGTTGATGTGTAGCGTCCGCAAAGCGTAGGCGTCTGGGCGGACTGTAATCCGTGAGCGGCTTTTTCAAGTCAACTGTTTTGCATCCATCCTATGTGAAAGACTGGTCACAGTACCATCGGAATATTCGTAGCCCTATTGCTCAATCCTCGATCCAGTCGTTCTCTCAAGCCCCTGACCGCAACTTGCAAGTCATTAAGAGCCTTTTGGATACTCTCCCCAGATAAGGTGCAATTTCATCAATACAGGCCTGACTTCCATGTCAGCTCTGTCGCACAAATGCTTTTGAGCTTGCAAACCAGTGGCTCGACTTCTGTACTAGGGCTCTTTTACGTTTTCTAGACTTGCCAAGTGCAATGCTGAAATATTGAGGAAAGAAGTAGAAATATGGATAAGGCGCGAAGTCCAAGATTCTCAGCCTTGCCATTCTCTGGTGGCGTTTTAGCGCTTGAGATCAGGCAAACGTTCGATTTGAAGAAGAGGTTGCCCATTGGCAAAGCAATCTTCGCAAATGCCGCTGACACATTCGAGAGGTTGCAACAGCCAAAACCGGAGCTGAAGATGTACCCGCTGTGCATGCATTCTGTCAAAGTCATCACAACTGGCAATCTCTCAGTTTCAAGAGTATGGCATCCGCAATGGACTGTTATTCTAGCGATCGAGCAGAAGATACCTCTCAAGTTGGTGCTCCACTGCTCTGCGTGGTCACCAGATCCGCCGAGATATATCAACCTTAGGAGTCTTCGTGGTTCAAGTAGCCGTGTCCGCAGTGAGAGGTTAGGATTCCCACGTAACGGTATGCTATGCATTCTTATCTCTGATGCAGCCTGATGCAAAGTCATTCCTTTTTCTACGGCTGATGGTCCGATTGAAGGACCCTTGCAGTACCGGGGTGCCATGATGTTCAGGTGATAAGGAACAATCTCACAACTCAGATTTTATGATTTTACAGAACGAAGGCTTTTCCAACATCAGGCTAGAACTCGAGCAGGCGACCTGCCCTCTGCTCCGTCCTCTACGCTCCATGGCATCTTCAATCCCCACTGAGGCCGCCAGGAATGGCGCAATCGAAGACGTTCCAGTACTTGCCACCCAGATGGCACCATCCATTGTGGCCGAGTGGGCTTTGATACCACTGGTATGCCACTTGACCACTCGCCATTACAACTTTCAGCTCGCAGGAGAGGCGGGACTTACCTGAAGGCTGTTGATAGGTTTATTCCCTAAGTTGGGGACTTTGTGTGGCGTTGCCCATCTATCAGAAGCCGGTGTGGACTTCTTGCACCGTGCAAGCGCCATGAGTGATTCAGTTTGCACTGTATACGACGTTAATTGAGGTAGTGTTTTCCCTTGTACGAATGGGGCTGCAAGTGCAATGATCACAGCGTATGCGCTGTGTCAACCGAACACACCAACGCTGATGCCGGAGTCTGTTGGTCCCTCCACAGCCCGGTGGGTCTTCATCTTCGGACCTTGGCTGTCCCAATTCAGCATATTTCTGTCGTCGTTTTCAGACTCTCAATGTCTTGAAATTTGGACAAGAGGCACCAAAGAAACCTTGGCGGAATCGACTCAATGCTGTTTGCTCATCCTGGACTTTCACCGTGAGTGGCTTCATTCTACTATCCGGTGAGGTCGCTCTCTGCACTTTGGACGGTAGTTATGGCACAGCAGTCGTCATAGCCAGCGCTGCCATATCATGACTAGTTTCTCACTCTCTGTAATTCATGAGACCCGACCAGCATCTTGTTAACAGCGAGACTCATAGCGCTTGTATGCTACTTTCTGTACACAAAAACTCGTTAATGTGGGACTTGTACGTTGGAGACAGAGGTGTGGTCGACTACTTCCTCAGCAAAATTATGATCATGCTTCCTTTCTCTGGTGGCGTTCTTTCCCTGTGGTTCAAGACCGCTCACTACTTGCAAATGCAAACAAAGACATCTGTGGCAGCGCATAAAGGATGGGATGAAGTCTGCATGGTCATAATAATGATCATAAGTCGGCTTTGTAATGACCATACAGGCAACAGTCTCTGACCCGCCGCTGGCTTGCACGAGAGAGTATCAGCGTCGAAGCGAAACGTTTGGATTTCATTGCTCGGACCTGGATGATTGGTGTGATCAAAAACTGCAGCGGCCGGAAGGTAACTGGCTTGATGAACGCTTTTCTGTGAACGGCGTCAGGCTTGGTTGCAACTCATCGGTTGCCTGGACACTGCCAGTTGTTCAAATCCAGCTCCTGACCTCGAGAGGGATGGGTGATACACCTGGCGGCGGTCAATGCTAGAGTGGGTGACAACATGGGAGATGAAAGTCAGGAATGACTTAGATGGCGTAAACGTGCTTTCAGTAGTTTTCGATAATCATCGAAACGATTATAATTAGCCAATCAGATGCAGAGATTTCATGAGCTGTCCGGCGAAACGAAAACCCGTCAGTACTCGCAACTTTCCCACTAACTTCTGCACACGATCGAGCTTTGAATCTCTCCCAACATCAATAAAAGTCCGGAGCGCATCAACTCAGATACATACTTAGAGGTTACTATCGATCTCTGAAGCGCAACGATGGCACCAACAAAGAAATCCAAGAAAACCGCCGATAGCATCAACTCGCGCCTAGCGCTTGTGATGAAGTCTGGCAAAGGTACGAAAATTCGATATTAGAAGCTGGATCTTCCTGAAGACCTAGAAAAGAGCCCACGCTGACAATATGGGGTTCCCAGTTACTCTGGGCTACAAGTCAACTCTCAAGTCTCTTCGATCTGGCAAAGCCAAGTTGGTCATCATTGCCGGCAACACCCCACCTCTCCGCAAGAGCGAGCTCGAGTGTAAGTCACAACTCTTTACAACACATTTTTGACCAATACTGACAGTATCCACAGATTATTCGATGCTGTCAAAGACCAATGTCCACCACTTCGCCGGCAACAACGTAAGCCGTCTACTCTATTTCCTTAGTCCTTTCATATTTCCAGCCCGACGACCAGACTTTGAAGTCTATAGGGCCTCACCCAACGAAAAAGTCTCCATATGAGACTTTGGAGGGTACAAAGCGTATGCTGACATTAAGCTGCAGATTGAACTGGGTACTGCATGCGGGAAGCTTTATAGATGCTCTACGATGGCTATACTGGATGTCGGTGACTCGGACATCTTGAGTGGTGCTACGGCATAGGTGTGGTTCTGGAAAGCCGGCAGGAATGTAGAATTTCAGGGAGGTATAGCACCCATGCTCACTGCTCTCTTGTCTAGAATGTGATGTACCGAAAAGCAGATAGTTCAATGAACGCCGTTCTGCACGGCAACCATTAGAAGTTGTGAGGCTGCTATACTGTAATTATCGTAGCTATTCATTTCAAAGTTGATAGATCAGCAAGATCGAATGTGCGAGGGCTCTCGCTAAGCGGACGGACTGCGCATTGATTTCCAAGCACGACAAACTTAGTGGCGGTATTTCACTACCGTGAACATCACCACATCATCTTCAGTAAACGAACGTTCGCAGGAAGTGCAACTACGATATTCAAAAAAAGATACCATGGCCCGTCGTCCTGCAAGATGTTACCGGTATTGCAAGAACAAGGTGCGTTGGACCTCGCAGATAGATTTGGCAGTGTGATGGAGAGGGCGACATCCAAGCGATACCTTCCACCCGCCATCGCTGCGTCTTCTGGATTCTCTCAAGCCAAGTAGAAAACATAGCATGGCATGACTGACTCTGTCTCTTCCTAGCCGTACCCCAAGTCTCGCTTCAACCGCGGTGTACCTGACCCCAAAATCCGAATCTTCGACCTCGGCCGCAAGCGCGCCAACGTCGACGAGTTCCCTCTCTGCGTACACATGGTCTCGAACGAATACGAGCAATTGTCCTCAGAAGCCCTCGAAGCCGCTCGTATCTGTGCCAACAAGTACGTTTCTCGCACCAACAAACCTACTCCCCTCAACTGTCCGTACCTACTAGGCCCTGAGTCACTGACAACGTTCTTTTCTGCATAGATACCTCGTCAAAGTCGCCGGCAAAGAAGGGTTCCATCTCCGCGTCCGCGCCCACCCCTACCACGTTGTCCGCATCAACAAAATGTTGTCCTGCGCCGGCGCCGATAGGCTGCAAACCGGTATGCGTGGAGCGTGGGGCAAGCCCAACGGCACCGTTGCTCGCGTGAACATTGGCCAGATCCTCCTCTCCGTCCGGACTCGTGACACCCGTACGTCACATGCCCACACCTCTCACCTTCCCGTACTTCCCTCCTGCACGCGCGAACCTTTACTGACATGTCGCATCCCGACGAGCAGACCGCGCAACAGCAATCGAAGCCCTCCGCCGCTCGCAATACAAGTTCCCCGGCCGCCAAAAGATCATCGTCTCCAAGAATTGGGGCTTCACTCCTCTCCGCCGCGACGAGTATCTCGAGAAACGCGCCGAGGGCAAGGTCAAGATCGATGGAGCGTACGTGCAGTTCTTGAGGAATAAGGGCCCTATCGAGAGTAATATGAAGAGATTCCCCGAGGCTTTTGAGGCGGAGGCTTAGAGGGAGGCTGCATGATGTGAAGGGTAGGGAGATGGAGGTCTTTGTGGCGATGGTAGATCAGCTGGCATACAATGGCAAGCTCTACATCTAGCTTTTGCTCGAATAGTGCATTCCCGTGTTGTGCATGACACATCGGTCTAACCCTCCACGTAACCCTCCCCGTAGACAGCATGCAACATGTCGATGAGGCAGTTCAAAAAAACCTCACTTCCTCCCATACTCTCAACATCATGACCGCAGACAGACCGCGTCTGCGTTCACAACTCCACCTCGTTGCTTCCATCACAATTACACAAAGACCGTAACCTGATTGGGAGAAATAAGAGCAAAGAATTGTCATGTAGTATTTCATCTATCATATACCATCATTGCAAACCCACAGCTCCAGAGCGTGCATGAAGTCAAAGAACCTATCACATTATCTTCTGTGTCTCATGTCTGCTTCTAGATCTCAGACTCACTTCCAGAGTTTATGCAATCACTGAGAGATGAAACTCTGCTACAATAGAACTATATAAAGAGAAATGTGCAAGAAAGTGAGAAGTGAGAAGTGAGGACAAGGTCATGTAGTATTTCATCTATCATATGCGATCATAGCAAATTTAAAGCTCCGGAGAGTAGAGTATAGTAGAAGCCCGTCGCGCCATCTCCTACATCCACGCCCGCTTCCAGAGCCCATGCAAACCACTGAGAGATAAAAGAGTCGTGCAAGCCGCGTAGCAAAGATATCACACAGGTCATGAACAGACCCCAAATCATGACCATAACAGCCTCCCACCGCCCCAGTCGCCCTTACCACTGCAAAAACCACTTCGGCCCGAACACCTACAGCACCTGGAAGACAAAAGTAGGACTAACCACCTACATCTACACCTCCCCCCATAATCCCATCCCACCCGTGGCAGCAATAGCAGACCCACTACCCACACTCCCGCCAATATCCCAATAATTGCGTGATGAACCACTCCCGCGCTTAGCAGATTTCTTTGTACTCGCGCTCGCGCAACTACTCCCTGTCCTCCTCAGCTGCACGTGATGATGGTGATGGTGTAGCAGGCTGGTGCGTCTAGATTGTCGATCGTGCGTTCGGGATACGAGGGGGTGGTGTTGTCTGATGATTGCTGCTCTCCTGGCTGTTTCTTGGGTGCTGGATATCGCTAGGCTGTTGCTTGTGTTGCCACCGCCGGATGAGGGTCGGGAGGTGTTTGTGAAGCGGTTACGGAGGAAGCGGAAGACTGTTCTGATGTCTAGTTCGCGTTCCCAATAGTCTCGTTCGCGTTTGAGACGGGCGTCCTCGGTGTCGAGGGGTTCTTCTTCGATCCCCCAGAGGGCGGCGTGCGTGGTGGCTGAGTTATTGGCGGCCTGGAGTGTGGGGTTGAACTGAGGGGAGTCCATCGAATCAAGGTTTCCGGAGTCGTAGGGAACCGAGTTCTGGGTGGGCGCACGAGGTGTGGAAGAGCGAGTAATAGGGATGCCTGCGTATTCGGCGGGTGATTGTGAGGTGTTTAGATATGTGCTGAATGCTCCAGGATGTTCGGACAGCTGGTGGACGAGGATACCTAATTCGCGTGCTATTTGCTCTAGAAGACGGTCTCCCCAAGACTTCCCCGGTATTGATGCTATATTCTCGGTGGGGAGCGCTGAGTTCTGGGATGAAAGGTTCGTCGATGGGTGAAAAGAAGTTACTGCATTGTCAAGAGGGAGTGATTCTCCGAAAATGACCGATAATATGGATTCGTCGATGCCCATGAGATCTCTGATGACG